>Ga0207708_10000100_pt1 | contig 65501 bp, 54 predicted proteins | sample KBSK5101metaG_FD_184340 | JGI IMG/M metagenome (GOLD analysis project Ga0207708, IMG submission 184340) | Corn, switchgrass and miscanthus rhizosphere microbial communities from Kellogg Biological Station, Michigan, USA - KBS K5-10-1 metaG... | ecosystem: Host-associated > Plants > Roots >... | reverse complement strand
CCTGGCAGGACGCGGCGCTCGGGGCGGCGAGCAACTTGTTTTGGGCGCTCGCCGCGATCAGCTTCGTGTGGACGTTCGGAATGCTGGTGCTGAGGCGGGCGGACTTGGGCGAGGTGTTTGCGGAGTTCGTGCGGGGACGTTGATTATCAATCTTCCGGGATCGCCGAAAGCTGTGAAAGAAAGTTTTGGGGTTATCGCGCCGGTACTTTCGCATGCGATCGATCTGTTAGCGGGACGAACGGCGCACAAAGCCTGAGAAGTTTTCTCACGCAAAGACGCAAAGGCGCAAAGAAGAACTAAAAAACGCTTTGCGCCTTTGCGTCTTTGCGTGAAACATCCCACGCGCGCAACAGATCGATGATCACTCCTTCACGCAAAGCCCACTCGCACGTAGTCAACGATTCAATACCGAGTGCGCGCATGATGCCTTCAAGTATCAAGCCGCCGGCGACGATGATCTCCGCACGTTGTAGCGTGATTCGCGCGGCGCTTCTGCGCTCAGGAATCGTCATCTCGGCGAGTGAAGCGTTGAACTGAGCCAGCTCGCGCACATTGATCACCGCCTCAGCCTGGCTGGTCCAATCGCGTAACGTGTTGCCAATCGCGAGGATCGTCCCCGAAGTGCCGGTCACGCTATCCCAGCGACAGTCATGTAACTCACGCGCCGGATGCTCAACCGCAGCACGAATCTCAAGTTGCATCTCCCGCACCGCTTCCGCGCCCGGCGGATCAGACTTGAAATAACGTTCCGTGAGACCAACAGCGCCCAGTCTGATCGAGTGCAATTTCAGCGGCAACCCGTCGCGAAAAATCGAGATCTCAGTTGAACCGCCACCGATGTCGATATTGAGTGTTGTCGCACCTTTGGCACTGCAACCGTGCGACGCCGCGAGGCCAATCAAACGCGCTTCTTCGATACCCGACAGTATCTCGACTTTAAGACCGGTCTTTTGCTCGACTGCGTTGATGAAGTCGGCCGCATTGTTAGCTTCACGAACGGCGGCGGTGGCTATCGCCACTATTCGTTCTGCGCCACGCGCTTCCGCGATCGATCGAAAACGTCCAATGCAATCTGTCGCACTGAGTATGGCGCCGCGTCCGAGATGACCTTTCAAAAGCGTCTCATGGCCCAGCCTGACGGTCTCTTTCTCGCGCGTGAGCACTGCAAACGAATCGCTTGCGGCAGCGTCAACCACCACGAGTTTGATTGAATTGGAACCGATGTCGATGGCCGCAAACTTCAAGAGAGGGCCTCTTTGTTGAGGTCTACTACATTCGTCGCTGGCTTTGCAGAAACTGGTTTGTCGCGCACTGGAATCAATGGGCTGACGTTATCTTCATTCTGCGTTGCCGGCTCATCGATCAACCTCGTCACGGCACGGCGCAGATCGGACGCAACACTGCGAACCGACTTTGAGGCATTGAGCACGTGAAAGTTGTACTCCAAACTCATGCGATCGAACACCTTGAGCATTCTCGTTTGATACGCGATGAAGCTGTCGTAAAAATCCTCGCCGAGGCCGAGGTCCATGCCCGACTCCCAGTAGTCAAAACCACGACCGGAAGTGAGCACTCGTTCGACGAGCTGTTGCGGCGACGAGATGCGCAGGTAAAAAACGGCATCAGGCACGAGGGCCATGCTATAGATCGAACGAATCCACGCGGAGTCGATGCCACGCACTTCAGCACGCGCCATCGCGGAGTAGATGTAGCGATCCGTCAGCACGACAAAACCGGAACGAAGCGCGGGCAGCATTTCGTTTTCGAGTCGATCGATGAAGTCAGTTGCGTAGAAGAGCTGCATCGTGAGGCGGCCCAACGTGTGTCCGGTCTTCGCTTCTTTAATACCGCGGCCGGCCAGGATCGATCGCGTCATGCCGGTATCGAGCACAGCGTGCCCGCGCGACTCGAGCCACGTGCGGAGCAGCGCGATGTGAGTGGACCGGCCGACGCCGTCAGTGCCTTCAACCACGATCAGCTTGCCGGGGTATTCTTCCTGTTCGACGCCTGGTAGCGGCGTTCCATAATTATGATTTGAATTGATAAGTTTTGCTCCGCCTCTTCCTGTTAAGGTGTTGGCTGATCAACAGACGCATCTCGCGTTGCTGGCGTTCAATCGAGCGGCTGGCGTCAATCAATGTCAGCCCAAACTCTGAAACCATGCGATCGTATTCTTCGAGAATTTTGCCCTGGAAGATCTTGAAACTGTCTTCCGGGTCGTCGGCCCAACCGAGGTCCATGCCCGCTTCGTAGTACTTTAAATTTGGTCTACCGGAAACGATGCGATCGATCGCCACGTCGAGTGGCGCTCTGAAAAAGAAAGCCACAGTCGGCTTGACCGCAAACGAGTAGACGTCTCTTACCCACGCGCGATCGCAGCCGCGCACGACATCGCGCGCGAAAGCCGTGTAGATGTAACGATCGGCGAGTACGATGGCGCCGGCCTTGAGCGGCGGAATGATGTCACGCTCAGTGCGATCGGCAAAATCGGTTGCATGAAGCAACGAAAAAGTCGCAGGGGTGAACAGGTGACGCTTCTTCGCGCGTTTTGTCGTATCCTTGACGAGCGGCGACGAGTTCCACTCGGAGAAGAAGACCGGATAGCCCTCGGCTTTCAACCATTGATAAAGCAGAGCGAGCTGGGTTGACTTGCCGCTGCCGTCAGTACCTTCGACGACGAAGAGTTTGCCGGGAAATCGGTGGTGTCCATAGGAAATCATTGGCGCTTGAGCCTAGGTTATCCGTGTTACAGGAGTGTGAAACGTGCCTCGAACTTTGTACCTCTTACGACATGCCAAATCAAGTTGGAAAGATGCTTCGTTACGTGACTTCGATCGGCAGTTGAAGGGCCGGGGCCGCGACGCTGCGAAGCAAATCGGCAAACGGCTTGCTGACGAAAAGCCACTGCCGGTGTTGGTGGTCTGCTCTTCTGCCGCGCGCACACGCGAGACAGCGGAGATTGTGTTGAAGCATTCCAACTTGAAAGTTGATGTAAATTTCGTACAGCGTATTTACGAAGCGTCGCTGCGCGATCTGTTGCAAGTTGTCTCTGAAATTCCTGATGACAAAGAAGCGGTGCTAATGATTGGACACAATCCCGGCTTCGAAGAGTTGGTGGCCTATTTGAGCGGCGAACACCGGCGAATGCCGACTTGTGCTCTGGCGAAGATTATTTTAGATGTAGGGAGTTGGAAGGGCATTAAAGCCGGTGACGGGACGCTGGCGTCGTTTATAACGCCGAAGGAATTGCCGGAGGATTAACGGTCGCTGACGAAGTCGCCATAGACCGTTTGCTTCTGCGCGTGAAGGTGGTTGTTCAGGATCTGGTAGAAACAACTCAGGCACACGCCGGTCGTCTCCTCTTCTTTATCCTCACGAATCCTGGCCCCACACCAAATGCATTGGACCACGAAGGTGTCGTTTTCTTGTTCGTTCATAGCATTCAACATACTTTACTGACATTACGTCCTCGTTAAGAAGTTTCACGCAAAGGCGCTAAGAAGGACGCAAAGCCGCAAAGATAGATTTGCGTCTTTGCGTGAACTTCGTGCCTTTGCGTGAAAACTTTTCAGAAATTCAGATGTTGCTCAGGTCTTGTTCAGCTCGCCTGCCAAAAATAAAATTTTTCTATACGCGCCCAGTTAACATTTTGGTAACATCGGCCGCAACGACGCCTCCCCTGTGGCGTTAAGGAAGTCGGTGGTCCAATGCTCAAACTCAAAAGAAACATCTTTCACGCCGTTATCGTCAGCGGCTGTTTCTGTTTGAGTGCCCTTTCCACTTTCGCTGCCAGTCACGTTCTTCTTAAACCAGACGTCTCGCGTGCGCATCGCGGAGAGTTGGTTGCGCGTCTGCGAGTGATTACGGGCCTGGGCAATCTCGACTTTGAAAGTGATGGCGCGCTGCGTTTTGACGTTAGTCAGGCGAGTGGCGGTTCTGCGAGCGCGCGCGAACTGTTGTCGCAAGCGGTACACGGCGCAAACGTGATCGTGCTCGAAGACGCGAGCTCTCGAACTGATGTCGCTTTCTGTCGCGTTGTTCGTGGTCGCTGGACTGGAGATGAATCAAACAGGCCACCGGCATACGTGGTACTGATCGACTTCACCGACTTTCGGCAACTCAGCGGTGATGCGGAAGCGCGCGCAGCCTTCAATGTTGGCTGGGGACTGCTACACGAGATCGATCATGTGGTCAGTGGCTCAGAGGACGCGAAGGACGAAAAGGGAATCGGCGAGTGTGAAGATCACATCAACGAAATGCGCCTCGAAGTTGGTCTACCTGTCCGGGCGGAATATTTCTTTAGTCGCACCTACCTCAAAGCGGATGCAAACTTCAACGCGCGTTATGTTCGACTCTCCTTCGAACGGCGTGATGACTCACAAACCAAACGCTACTGGCTGGTCTGGGACGCCGTCAGTGTGGGTGGTCTAATCGGCGACAGTCAACGCGCGCTCGTCCGCTAACCATTTGCTCGATTTGCGCCTTCCTGTGGCTTCTTCTTCTTGAAGTGATAAGCCCGTGTCTCTTCCGACATTTTCTGCAAAGCCGAATGGACTTCGAGAATGATGTCCTTTAGTTTGTTTAGCTCTTGCGGCGACTTCTTGTTTGCCAAAATCGCGACAGCAACGTCGCTACTCAATTCGTTGGAAATAGCCATGTTCAAATGGAACCAGGATCTGTCGACGTGTTATTTCTGAAGATTCGCTATGGTAGATTTTCGGTGTTACGGTGATGTTACATCGATGTTAATAAAACACCCAGTACAAGCGGCGAGAGCGTTCGCACTTCTTCTAACAGTATTGTTTCTGGCTCAAGTTTCCATTGCTCAGACTACATTCAAAATTACAGTCAAAGATGAGACGACCAAAGAGGCGGTCGTAGGCGCTGTAATAACGGTCAAAGATGCAGAAGTTTCGGCAGTGACTGACGCCCAGGGTGTAGCTCAGTTGAGCGCTGTGCCTGACGGGGAACAGACCATCACGATCTTTTCACCAGGTTATGAACCGAAAGAGTTGAAACTCGTGTTTCCGCTGATAGGCGAGAACGAAAAATTGGTTTTTATCAGAGTCACTAACGAGGTCGGAGAGGTGACGGTCGTATCGACGCGCACGGGGCGAGAAATAGACGATGTGCCCACTCGCATAGAGGCGATCGATGAGGAGGAAGTTGACGAGAAAACAAACATGCGCCCGGCGAATGTTTCAATGGTTCTCAACGAGAGCACGGGGATCAAAGTGCAACAGACCTCGGCGACTTCAAATACGCAGAGCGTTCGCATTCAGGGACTCGATGGTAGATACACGCAGATACTTAAGGACGGCTTTTCAGCATTCGGCGGGTTCTCCGGCAGTATCAGCCTGCTCGACATTTTGCCGCTCGACCTAAAGCAGGTTGAGATCATCAAAGGTCCATCGGCAACGTTTTACGGCGGCGGCGCGATTGCCGGTGTCGTGAATTTCATCAGTAAAGAGCCGGAAGATAGCCCTGTCACGGCGATGATCTTTAATCAGACCACTGCTCTCGGCACAGACGTGGCCCTGTTTAATTCGCGGAAGTTTGAGCGCTTCGGTTATACCTTCTTAGGCTCGATTAACTATCAACAACCATACGACGTTGACGACGACGACTTTACTGAGCTCCCCAGGACAACTTCATTCAATCTGAATCCGCGTTTCTTCTTTTCGTTCAGTGACAAGACTCGTTTAGTAATTGGCAACTCAACGTCTTACCAGAATCGTAAGGGCGGAGATGTCTTTGTGATCCGCGGCCAGGCCGACGACCTTCATCAGTATTTCGAGAACAACAATTCACTTCGCAACATCACGACGTTGCAGCTTGAAAAAGAATTTGCGAGCGGAGGCCGTTTCGTTGCGAAGCAGAGTTTGGCTTTTTTTAATCGCCGGATCGAGATTCCGAATTATCTATTTGAGGGCCGGCAATTTGACTCTTACACTGACGTTTCATACTTCAGAATACTGAACAATCATGCCCTCGTCTTCGGCCTCAACGCAGTCTATGACCAATTCCGAGAGAGCCGCAGTTTACTCCCGCGAGACGAAACGCGAACCACATTCGGTGGTTATGCGCAGGATAGTTTCAATGTCACAAACAAGCTCTTTATTGAAGCGGGTTTTCGACTCGATCACCTCAAAGACTACGGAACGTTTCCTCTGCCACGTGTCTCTCTGCTTTATCGATTCGCAAATAACCTGAGCAGCCGTTTGAGTCTTGGCCTTGGTTATAAAGCGCCGAGTATTTTTACAGAAGAAGCTGAGACTTTACTTTTCCAAAACGTATTGCCGATTGGGAACACTTTGAAAGCCGAGCGCAGCCGGGGCGGAACTCTCGACGTAAATTACAGGAATGCTATCGGTGAAAAGTTTTCCTACTCGGTTAATCAGATGTTCTTCTACACCGAGATAAAAGATCCGCTCGTGTTGCTCGAACGTGCGGGCGGAATATTTCAGTTTGTGAATGCAGCACAGCCGGTGAGAAGTAGCGGCTTTGAGACTAATGTCCGACTCTCCTACGACATCGTAAAACTGTTTGCCGGATATACCTTTACTAATGCCCGGGCGAAGTACTTGCCAGGCAATCAGACTCTGCCACTCACTCCAAAGAGCAGGATCAATTCTGCTTTGATCTTCGAAAGAGAAGCGAAGTTTAAGACGGGCATCGAGGCGTACTACACCAGCAGCCAGTTTCTGACTAATCGTTTCAAGACGAAGCCCTACTGGGTGTTGGGAATCTTTGGTGAGAAGATGTTCGGCAAGTACAGTCTCTTTATCAACGCTGAAAACATCACCGACACGCGGCAAGGACACTTCACCCCAGTCGTTTTCCCGCCACATCAAATGCCTGGGTTCAGTGAGATTTATGCACCCACTGAAGGTCGAGTTATAAACGGCGGGATTAAGATTCGTCTAGAATAGATATCTCACCGAGCAAGATGTTTCTGTCTGTCCTGAGTGTAAGTGGTCCTGTGTTGCGGAGAACTGGGAATTGAAAGCTTCCTGACGACGATCTTGATCTTGAGGACGCCTATGAAGGCTGGCGAGATTTGAGAACTGATTGAGAATTGTTTGAGGACTTTTTAGATCGGTGCTAATCTTTTGAGCATGAAACGTCTGTTACTTTCCATCGGCACTCTACTATTTACGTTTGCAATCGGAATCTCCGCAAACGCACTCGTCCTTCGAGCGGCCTATCACTTCATACCAGACTTCGATCCTCAGCCTCGAGCCCATTGTACCCTTCGTGCAAGCCTTACCGAGATAAGTAATGGCCACACTCTCAACGTTTTAGAAAAGATATCGCACGCCAAATAAGATGTTTCTGTCTGTCCTGAGTGTGAGTGGTCCTATGTTGCGGAGAACTGGGAATTGAAAGCTTCCTTCGACTACGAAGCGAGGGCGTGCGGCATATTGAAGTCCGGGCGCGAGGTAATATTCGGTGGAGCGACTTCCATCTACTGCTTGTCCATCTAGATGACCAGTGCCGCGATGAACGAATGTGGTTTCCAGAATAAGGAAGACCTCTCCGCCCGGTTTCCGAGCGTCCTTCGGAATAACATACTCGAAGTCCGTGCTTACGCGTTGTTCATGACCCATGCGAAAGCCATCGCGCTGGGCGCGAAAGATCATCTCAGCATTACCGCCGAAGATTAAACGACCACCCGCCTGCGAAAACGCGACATCAAAATGAGGCGACAAGCCGCCATTGATTGGCGTTAGCTGCTGTCTGACGAAGTCGGGCACATTGATTTGTGTTTGAGTGGGAGCAGTCTTCTTTCCGGTGGGCGTTTCGAGACCGATTCGGAACGCTGCCTGCCTGTCGCCGTACGTTTTGACCTTCCGAAAGAATCTGTATTTCGCCCAGGCGGTGATATTTCCTAAACCAAATCCCGATCCGCTCGTAACTTTGTTGTCGAAGGAAGTGCGCGAGAAGGGCGCCTCCATTTCCAGTTGAAGCCGCGGTGACGGAGTGTACGAAACACTGAGATCAAAAACCTGACGATTCACATCCAAATCGCCGAGGTGTTGTTTGATGAGATAGAGGCGCGGTGTAACAGCGCCCCCCTTGTAAACAGTCAGGCCCGGTGACGTCACACGGATCGGAGCATCGACCACCGGAGCGAGTTGCACAAATCGAGCCTGGACAAACACAACCGGATTAGCTTTGCGCGATGGCGAAATGATCTCATACGCGCTGGATCCGGTTCCCATAGTTTTCCAATCGCCTGTGATCTCAAGGTGTGCGCCGGCATCGGCGCCGGAAACAGCCTGGTCAACCTCGGAGCCTGTCAGGAAAAAGCGTTGTCCCGACGGGACGACTACTGACCAACCCTGCGCGTCTTTTGCGAGCGTTCCGGATACCGTAATGTCTGCCTTGTCCAAGGTGTAACCGGCTTTCTTTAATGACTCTTTTAACGCAGCAAACGACACGGGGTTATCAAGCTTCGGCGTGAAAACACCGAGACCTTTTTGAATGTCAGTTACTTCAATCTCTTTCAGCTTTGGTGCGAATTCAAGACGGCTCACGGCCTTCTGAATGTTGTACACTCAATTCCCGCAGAGATAGCCGCCGATGTGCATCTGTACTCGCTTTACCTGCGCCGCAGAAGTTGCCGCACTTCCAAGAAAAAGAAGCAGAGCCACCATTGCAGTTAACGTATGACGATAGTGATCGTGTCTCATTGTTCTGATTTTACTTCAACGAACCTCAAAGTTCCTGTAGACAAATCATCGGTAGCGCCCTTCTTCTCTGCGTACCTCTGCGTTTATTTGTTTTACATATGAATTCAACGCAGAGTTCGCAGAGAACGCAGAGAACGCAGAGAACGCAGAGAACAGTTTCAATAGGGCACCACTAGATCATCCAACCCTCATCGTAGTCGTGATTGCCTGTTTGCGTCTTCGGACTAAGACCATCTTGCGAGGGGTGTCAAAGTGTTGAGAAAATAGGCGTTGACATTGTTTTCGATGAGACTATAATCCTCCGCCTCTGCCAAAAGTCTTCCCACGCTGGCCGCCCGCCCGTGCACAGACTTCTCTTCATGTTCAGTGACCAGTCGAACATGCCACGGCAGATAATCAAACTCGTGACAGTCTTGCGAGTGCGGCGCACCTACCCGACGGTGTAGGTGGACTAGTCTCGGGATCGCGATATCTACCTGCCTTCCTGTCTTGCCATCGTCGTGCTCGAGTATTCAAAGGACCAGCTTCGCCAGCGCGATGCGGTTCTGAAGCATTACCGACTTTGCGCGATGCCACAAGAGTCCATGGGCCTTCACTATCGGCCTGGTTTCCTGAGTGACAGCGTAGTAGTCATAAAGGAGAACTGTTATGAAACGGGCCAAGATCCTCATACTCAATCTGAATCCCTCGAACTGTCTCGGTGACGATCTCCGTTCGATAGTTGAATCAGAGTTTGAGGTTGAGGAAATCAGGTTCTGCGAGAAAATCGGTCCCGAGCCGGTCGCGACAGAGTGCCGCAATAAACTGGCTCAAATCGTTTCTCGTTCTGATCTTTCAGTGATTTTCGTTGTCCAGTCGGCAGACCGGTTGAAACATACCAGAAGCTCATTTTTGGCGCTCGGAATTGAACTGCCTACTACGCCGCTGCTGGTAGTTGTTGATGAGGCTGACCCGGATGAGATGATCGAGTGGATCCGGCAACTGGCAGCCGATTTTATTACCAAGCCATTGAAGAAGATCGATGTTCTGCCTCGTATCTGGCGTTTGCTGGACCAGTCATCGGAGTCTGGAAGCGAGTTAATGCAGATCAAGGAAGAACTGGGGATGAGGCAGTTGGTAGGCGAGAGTGAGACGTTTCTTACTGAAATCGAGAAGCTCCCGCTAGTTGCGAAGTGCGATGCCAGTATCCTCATTACCGGTGATACAGGTACGGGCAAGGAGCTGTGTGCGCGAGCTATTCATTATTTAAGTCCGCGCGCGAGCCAGTCGTTTCTTCCTGTCAACTGCGGTGCGATTCCCGCGGAGCTGATCGAAAACGAGTTGTTCGGGCACGTCTCGGGAGCGTTTACCGGGGCCCGGACGAACCGGCGCGGTCTTATTGATGAGGCCAACGGCGGCACATTGTTTCTCGATGAAGTGGACTGTCTTCCACTCATGGCGCAGGTCAAGTTTTTGCGCTTCCTGCAGGAAAAGGAATATCGCCCTCTGGGTGCGACCAAGACTCATAAAGCCGACGTGCGAGTCATTGCGGCAACTAACATCAATTGTGAGGCTGCGGTTACACAAGGGAAACTCCGGCAGGATCTGTACTACCGTTTGAACGTGATTCAACTGAAACTGCCTTCGCTGCGAGACCGCCGGGAAGATATCCCATTACTGGCGCATCACTTCCTGAACAAGTATGCGGTCGAATTCAACAAACAAGTCACAGGCTTTTCTCCGGACGCGATTCGAAAACTCATTTTCTATGATTGGCCGGGCAATGTTCGGGAATTGGAGCATGTCATTATGCGCGCCATCGTTCTGTCGACGAAGCCCGTAATTTCTGCAGCAGGCATCGCGATTTCTGACTCGGAGAGTTTGCCGTTACCGGAGTCTTTTCAGGAAGCTAAAAACAGGATGGTGGACCAGTTCGAGAAGACCTATATCAAAGGTCTGCTGCTTTCCAATCACTGCAATATCAGCAGATCTGCTAAAGCGGCTCAAAAGAATCGCCGCGCTTTTTGGGAGTTAATCCGCAAACATCACATTTCAGTTCAGACTCTGAAGTCCAAAGCGTGTTAGGACATCATTGTCCTACCGCTACAAAGAAGCACGAAGGGCAAAAAATGATTAGCGAAATCATTTGTGTCTTTTGTGCTTCTTTGTAGCTTTGGTGTGGCACTTGCTTAGTGCATGAACGATCTACTGTGCTTGCGTGGAATCCCCCGGATCAATGAATGAAACGAAAAAGCAACTTAGCGAGGAAATACTTCAATACCTGATCGATCACCCAAATGCACAAGACACTCTCACGGGCATAGTTACATGGTGGCTGCTGGAGCGGACGATCAAACATCAGAGAACCCTGGTGAAGGAAGTGCTGGATAAGTTGGTTGCCGATGGTCTGGTTATTGCACAGCAGGGGAGCGATTCTCAGACTCATTACAAGATCAACCGGAGACGACGTAAAAAAATCGTTTCGTTACTTCAGCAAAAATCATAGCGTGCTCAATGAAACCTCTACTCAAATCAACGCTAACCTCAACTAACCAGACAGTTATTCCAATCCGCCGACCTCTGGATTCAAGGGTAAACGACTCTTTCTCATCATTAGTGTTTCAACTCGATCGATTACTAATTGATACCCTGCGGCGCTGGAGCATTACAGCTTTAAGGTTGGCTCTCGGTTCAGTTTTTCTTTGGTTTGGCGCTCTCAAAGTATTTGGCAGCAGTCCGGTAGCGTCATTGATCCAGGAAACCTATACGTTCATGCCGATCAGTATCTTCGTGTTGATTCTTGGCATATGGGAGATGGTCATCGGAATCGGCATCATCTTAAAGCGTGCACTGCGCTTTGTGTTGATTCTGCTTGGCATCCATTTGATCGGGACGTTTACGGCGATTTGGTTCAATCCAGGTATTTTCTTTGTTCAGGGGATTCCGTTTTGCCTGACGGTCGATGGGGAGTTTGTAATCAAAAACGTCGTGCTCATGACGGCTGCGTTGGTCATTGCGGGTTACGAAGTGAAGCCACTACGGAGATAGATGGACAAAGTTGTCCATGCACCTATCTTTCGTTAACAAATAATTTAGGCTCTTTTCTCTTCGTCTTACTTCTCATTTGAGAACCCTCATGTAGGACAAATTGAGCTTACCTCTGGAGAGCTTGCGACCAACGTGTATAGAGAAACTGGAGATTTCAACTTGGCATAGTGGTTGTACGACGAACGTCTCACCCGAATAGATGATCGTCCGCGGGAATCTACCCTTCTCAGCAGGAGGAACAAATGGACAAACGATTGCGACGCCTGTGTAGCGTGAGTCTCTTTCTGTTTTTTCTCGCCGTTCTTTTAATGGGATCTTCATTTGCGCCCGAAACGTGGCTTGTAAGTTCAGCACAGCAAGGCAAGAAAGCGGTCGAGCCGACCCGCGACACTCCTCCGCCTGCCAAAAACGAGGATCATGCGCGTAGCAATGCTGCCGCTCCCGCAGGCAAAAAATCTTCCGCACCAGCAGCGGAGGAGTTGGAGTTAACCAGTAGGAGTCCGGCAGCTTACGACGAGGATTGGGACCGTGAGTATCCCCAGGATCAACGTAAAAAACTGCTGCCGTTTCCGGATCTACGGCCCGGCGACATTCCGCCCGTGAAGTTGTATCTCTATGGGGGCGCCGCGAAATCATCGTATGCATCGATCGATGACGTAGGAAACTTTAATGAGTTCTACACGCGGCTGAGTGATCAAAAGCCGGCAGTGATGGCGCGTTGGAAAGCCTACTTAGATACTCGTTACGCGTTCACCGGCAAGACTGACCCGGCAAGCACCATGACAAGAGGAAAACCGCTTCCGGTCGGTCCGGTTGTGAAGTTGCCTGAAAAGGTATCGAGCTGGGAAGAACTGGCGAATCTGACGCCGGAAGAAATCGCCAGGCGGGATCTTTTCCCCGAAGGTTTTCGCCCATTGTCGCATCCGCTCCAGTCGACTGGTCACATGTTGTTTTCACAAACGTGGTTAACGTCACATCCTGAAAACACCCGCTTCGATGTCGACTTTGACATTCCAGCCGCCTATCTGCCGGAGTTTCCTCCGCCTCTTTTCCTGACTACGCGACCTGACCTTGGCGACGTCTCGCGCGGCGAGGAGATCACGGAGGCGAATTTCTACCGGTTGTTCAATGGCATTCTCACGCCGGAGCAATTGAAGGGTCTCGAAAAGCTTGTTATCAAGTCAAACACCAGTTGGTTCAATCAAACCAAGCACCGGCTCACGAAGCTTCCGTCGCAAGGCATTGCCTGTTTTGATTGTCACGTCAATGGACACACAAATGCAGCCGTCGAAATGGATCCCGGAACGCGCCCGACACTGGCGCGCGTCCGTCTCGACACGCCAACATTGCGCGGTAATAACACTTTTCTGATATATAGTCTGCGTCGCTCCATCCGCTCGGTCGATCACTTCGCTGAAGTCGAGGAATACTTTGACGGAGACATCGGCCTGGCCCAGCAGATTGGCGGACGCGAGTTCAACAAAGGCACCACTAACGTGATGGGCGACTTCAATGCCATCATCGGCTTCCCGCCAGCGCCCAAACTCGATCGATACGGCCGGTTGATTCCGGCCAAAGCAACAGAATCGGAGCTAAGAGGTGAGAAGCTTTTCTTCGGCAAAGCAAACTGCAGTTCTTGTCACGCGGCTCCTTACTATACCGATAATCAAATGCACGATCTGCGGCTGGAGGAATTCTATCCTGGGCGCGCTGAAGGTTGGGTGAAAACCTTCGCGCTCCGCGGTATCAAAGATTCTCCACCGTATTTTCACGATGGCCGTTTGCCGACACTGGAAGACTCTGTTGAGTTCTTCAACCTCGTCTTCCAACTCAAACTGGCTCAGGACGAAAAGAAAGATCTCGTCTCCTTCTTGCGCGTTTTGTAGAGACTCGTGGCACTGCGTTGTCCAGGCTGGAGATTATTTTATGAAGCAACTATTCATCGCCAGAATTCTGTGCGTCATCGCGATGTCGTTCCTCACTCCGCTACTTTGCTTCGGGCAGAGTAACTATGGGAGCGTGAACGGCACCGTTTTCGATCCGCAACAACAGGTGGTTCCGGGCGCCTCATTGCGCTTGACTTCGGTGACCACCGAGGCGACTCGTCAGGTTGTCAGTAACGATCACGGCTTCTATCAGATCACGGGCTTGTTGCCTGGTGACTACAAACTAACAGCGGAGGCCACGGGTTTTGCTGCTTGGAACCACACGATGAGTCTCGAAGTCGGGCAGCAGATGAAATGTGACGTAACGCTCACCGTTTCTTCCGTGAGTGGTGTGGTCCAGGTTGAAAACCAGGCCGCGGTGCTGCGTACCAGCGACGCGAGCGTTGGCGAAGTAGTCGAACCAACTGCTATCCGCAACCTGCCACTCAACGGGCGCATGTTAATCGACCTGGTACTCACCACGCCCGGCTCGCATGAAAGTCATGGCGCTCAGACAGGCGATATGAGCCCGTTGTACTGGCGGCCCGGACAGCGATCGGCAGTGAGCATTGGTGGTAACCGGCCGAACGCGAATTACTTTCTGTTGGACGGCGCCACCAATACCGACCCGACATTCAATACGCTCAACCTCAGCCCCTCTCCCGACAGCGTGCAGGAATTCAAAGTTCAGACGGGAAGTTACAACGCAGAGATGGGCGGCGCGGGAGGCGGTCAGATCAACATCGTCACGCGATCCGGCTCGAACGACTTTCACGGTACGGGCTATGAGTTTCTGCGCAACGACATATTCGACGCCCGCACATTCACCGAGATGGATTCAGACAATCATCTCGTTCGCAACAACTTCGGCGGGTCGCTGGGTGGCCCAATCATCCGCAACAAGCTTTTCTTTTTCTTTAACTATGAAGGGCTGCGACACACAAAATCGGAGACGATGATTGAGACTGTTCCTACTGAAGACGAGATCAACGGCGACTTCAGCATGAGTGGCGCCACGATCTACAACCCCTTCAGCTCGCGGCCCAATCCCAGCTTTGATCCGACAAAACCCATCAGCCCGCTCAACCCACAAATTATTCGCGACCCGTTTCCCGGAAACGTTATCCCGCAGCAACTGCTCGATCCCAAGGTCCAAACGTTCTTACGCAAGTATATTCCGCGACCGAACATGGAAATGGGGATGATGGGTTGCGGCATGACGATGATGGGCATTCCGCAGGTAACCGGCGCCGGCATGGATTGCAACAACTTCCTCGACGTCGGCAACGCACATCATCAAACCGATCAGGCCACCATCCGCGTCGATCAAACATTTTCCAGAGGCGATTCTTTCCTCGCGCGCTACTCATTCAGCAGCGAAAAAGGTTTCATGCCCCAGAATCTGAGGGGTTTCGGGGCGCTTCACGACAACATGTCGCAAAACGGCACCGTCAGTTGGACCAGGCTCATCAGTCCCAAAATGGTGAATATCGCCAGCATTACATTTTCGCGACTGGCGATGCATCGCACATCGGAGAACAGCTTCACTAACGACATCGTCTCCGAATTAGGAATCACGGGCGTTGGTTTCGGCGGCAAGGGCGCATGGGGTGCTCCGTGGTTCAACGTGCAAGGTTTTTCCGGAATGGGCGACACCTACATCGCCACTCCGATGCATGCCTGGGATACGATCCTCGAGGTTCGAGACGCTATGAACTGGCAATTGGGCCGCCACAGTCTGAAATTTGGCGGCAGCTATCGTCACTTCATTTGGCCCATGTGGGGGTTCTTTCAGAACCGTGGTTACTACCAGTTCACCAACGGTTTCACGACTCAAACTGCCACGAACGACGGCACCGGCTCCGCGCTTGCGAGTTTCCTTCTTGGCCTGCCCGCGGTTAAGCAACGTCAGGCCGGAATTCCACAGATGCAACTGCGGCAGTGGTACGCAGATGCGTTCATCCAGGACAGCTTTCAAATGACTCGCAACACTACGATCCAAATCGGGTTGCGTTATGAGTACATGAGTCCGCTGGTCGACATTCGTTACACCAACACGAATCTTGTTTTCGATAATGGCGTTCCGTCAGTGTTCGTTGGCGGGCTACAGGGGTTTCCCGAAGGATTGACTTACTCCAACAAGCTCAATTTCGCACCACGCATCGGAATTTCACATAACCTGCATAAGCACGGGCTCGTGCTCCATGCTGCGTTCGGAATTTTCTTCACACCAGTAGATATGAATACGTGGTGTAACCAACGTCACAACGTTCCCTATGTATTTCCGGAAACGCAGCAGAGCGATAACTTTATTCCCGCGCCGGGCGTGGTTGCGAGTCACCTGAACTTTGGACCGGCAGTGTTGGGTGTCACGACAGTTAGCTTTGCGTCTTTCGAGCTCAATGCGCCACCACAATACATCCAACAGTGGAGCGGCTCAGTCGAGAAGAGTTTGGGTGCCGAGACTACGCTGGAGTTGGGCTATCTCGGCTCGCATGGAGTACACCTGCAACGTTCTCATCTGATTAACAACGCGCAGCCCGGTCCGGGAGCCATTGGCCCGCGCCGGCCGTTCAGAACCTTGAGTTTCCTGCCGGGGATGGTCCTGCCCGAAGACGTGGCGGTTGTTAACACGACGTTTCCAGTGAGCGGCATAAATCTGCTGGAGAACTCGGCGCAGAGTTGGTATCAGGCCGGTTACGTCAACATTCGAAGACGTTTTGCTCGCGGCTGGACCTTCCTTGCGAATTACACCTATTCCAAGAATCTCAGCGACGCTCCCGACTTCCGTTCGCCGATGTTTGAATCGGCAGCGCCACAGAATAATTCGAATCTGGCTGCGGAGAAGGGACCGGCGTGCGACATTCGCCATCGCTTCGCGTTTAGTACGGTCTATGCGTTGCCTTCGTTGGGCCGGGATAACTTCATCAACAAACTCACGAAAAACTGGCATATCTCCGCGATCTACCAGTTGCAGAGCGGATTTCCGTTTACGATTTCAGTCTTCGGCGACACGGCGAATGCGGGAACGTTGCTTGGTGAAAATCCGATCCGAGCCAATTACACAGGCGCGCCGGTTTTTGGACCAGGCACGAGAACAGCCGATCAGTGGTTCAATCCAGCAGCATTCACAACGCCCGCCGCTTTCACTTTCGGTAACGTGGGACGAAACACAGTCTACGGTCCCGGGCGTCAGACTCTCGATCTGGCATTGCAACGTGAGTTTTCGGTCACTGAGCAAGTTAAGTTTCAGGTGCGGGCTGAGGCCTTTAACGCGCTCAATCACGCGAATCTCGGCACACCGAATCGCTTCGTCAACACGCCGCAGTTTGGAACGATCACGGAAGCTGCGACACCCGGTCGTGAGATCCAGTTTGGCGTGCGACTATCGTTCTAATAAAGAGCCGGTATCTCTCTGCGTTTCTCTGCGTTCTCTGCGTCGAAACCGACTTTTAACGCAGAGAACGCAGAGAAACGCAGAGACCGCAGAGAGATAACTCCTGAATTGTCATGTCACAGAGTCTTCCCGAACCACACTTCACGGCTCCCTTCGCATTCATTCCGAAGGCGGTGAGCGGTTTGGGGATTTTTGTTTCGAGTCTGGTGTTGCTGGGCTGGACACTTAATCTTCCGATTCTGCAAAGCATCCTGCCCGGACAACCACAGATGGTCCCGCTCACTGCGATCGCTTTTATCCTGGCGAGTCTGTCTCTCGTGACGCTGAAGAACAACGCGGTTGTGTCCGGACTTTGTGCGCTCGCTGTCATTCTGATTGCCATACTCATCATCAGTGAATATGCCGGCAAATTCGATCTTGGCTTTGATAAACTTCTATTCAGTCGCCAGTTCGAGATCACTGATCGATCATTTCCCGGACGTCCTTCTCCTCACACTGCAATGGATCTTTTGCTTATCGGCAGTGCGCTGCTGTTATCGCGGAGAACGGGTAGAGCTTATCGCCTGGCCCAGGGTGTGGCACTGACAGCGGCATTGATCGCTTCGCTGGCTTTGGTGGGATACATCTACGACGTTGCCTTCCTTTACAGCATCAGTTCGCATACTGGAATGGCGCTGCATACGGCGCTGATCTTTATCGCTCTCAGTCTGGGAATACTCTTCATCCATCCTGAACAGCAGTTGATGTTGTTTATCCTGAGCGACACCGCGGGCGGAATAATGGTGCGGCGTCTTTTGCCGGCAAGTATCGCGATTCCCATTGTTGTCGGCGGTCTGATCATATTCGGTGCGCGCGCCGGTTTGTACGACATGGCTTTTGCAATGCCGCTGTGTGTAGTGGCCAGCATTCTCGTTCTCACCACGCTCATCTGGCGTAACGCCAAAGCACTTCACCGGCTCGATGCAAAAAGAAAACATGCCGAGGATGCGTTGCGCGATGCCTATTGCGATCTGGAGCAGCGAGTCGAAGAGCGGACCAGGGAACTCTCGATAGTTAATGAGAATCTACAAACCGAGATCGTCAGGCACAAGGAATCCGAAGCCGCACGTTTGCAGTTACTACGACGTCTTGTTACCGCACAGGAAGAGGAGCGGCGCCGCATTTCCCGCGAGTTGCACGATCAAACGGGACAACATCTGGCTGCGTTGCTTCTCGGACTCAAGACGTTGAACAGCTCAGCGGACAATGGATCAGCGCCACTGCACAAGAGCCTGTCGCAATTACAGAAGCTGACGGAGCGCCTTATTGAGAAGACCCATCACCTCGCCTGGGATTTGCGGCCGGCGGCTCTCGATGATTTAGGACTTGAGACTGCACTCTCAAACTACGTGGAAAAGTGGTCAGAGCGAAATTCGATCGCGCTCGATTTTCATAGTGGCTTGAATAAGCTTCGCCTCTCGTCGCAGGTCGAAACTGCCGTTTTCCGCATCGTCCAGGAAGCGCTCACTAATGTTCTAAAGCACGCACATGCGAGTCGCGTCAGCGTAATGCTCGAATATCGCTACGACGAGTTGCTGGTGATCGTGGAAGACAATGGCCGGGGATTTCAACCGGAAGTCGAAACGGACGGACTTGGAATTATCGGCATAAACGAACGCGCCGCCCTGATTGGCGGCAAAGTAAATATTGAGTCCGCGTCTGGTTTGGGAACCACGCTTGCCATCCGAATTCCGGCCATAGCGGCCGTTCAACAGAAGACTTTTGCACATGAACTCACTCCGCATTTTCTTAGCCGATGATCATACGGTCATGCGCGAAGGATTGAAGTCGCTTGTCAACGCGCAGGCAGATATGGACGTAGTTGGTGAAGCTGATAACGGCAGGTCGGCTTTGCAAAGAGCCAGGGAACTGCAACCGGATGTAATTATCCTCGATATTTCGATGCCGGATTTGAATGGAATTCAAGTGACCGAGCGTCTCAAACAAACGTGCCAAAAAGTCACGGTGCTTGTTTTGACCGCGCACGACGACAACGGTTATCTGCGACAGTTGCTCGAAGTCGGCGCGTCAGGTTATGTGTTGAAGAAAGCTGCGGCTGAAGAGTTAATCAATGCGATCCGCGTGGTTGCGGCGGGTGGTGTTTACCTCGATCCTTCACTGGCGGGCAAAGTGGTCGGCGGATATCTGAATAATCGCCGGCTCGGAGGCAAGCCGCAGAGCAACGACTTGAGTGAGCGTGAGACGGAAGTCCTGCGCCTCGTTGCCTGGGGATATACGAACAAGGAAGTAGCAGCCTATCTCCGAATCAGTGTTAAGACAGTGGAGACTCACAAAGCCAACATAATGCAGAAGCTCGATCTCAAAAGCCGCGTCGAAATGGTCCGCTACGCCCTTCGCCAGGGCTGGCTCCGCGCCACGTAGACCTCTTGTACTCCGCAGCGCCAAAGGCGCGGCATATGACAGCCAGGGGCAAGTGCGAAGCGAAGCGGAGCACGTCGCCCCTGGATGGGAAATAAAAAAGCACCCAGCCCTGACAGGGCGAAATACTATTTCGGCCTTTCAGGCCTTAGCGCCTCTTTTTTTCGCATCCAGGGGCGACGCGCTTCGCGCTTGCCCCTGGCTGTCATATTGCGCGCCTTTGGCGCTCAAGCCTTGTATCTCAGGGGATTCCCTGACTACTCATAGAGTTCCCTGATCATCCTTTCTCATCGCCCCGATAGTAAAAATCTCGCTCCAGTGCGAAATACATAGCTACCTCGCGACAGGAGATTCAACGATGAGCACGGACGAGATCAGGGCGAGAATCAAAAAGTCAATCGCCACGATCACCAGCTTGAGTCCCGAAGAGATCACCGACACAGCGTCGTACAAGGACGACCTGCAACTCGACTCGCTCACCATTCTGGAAATAACGGTGGATGCCGAGTACCAGTTTCAAGTCAAGATTCCCGACGAAGTTCTGTCGGAGATTCGCACCGTGGACGATACGGTGAGAGTCGTCCAGCAACACCTCGAGCTGGCGGTGGCTTGATGAAACAGCGTCGTGTGGTCGTTACAGGTATCGGTGTAGTCACTCCGATCGGTACCGGTCGCGAGCGCTTCTGGACCAATCTGCTCGAAGGTCGATCCGGAATTGGACCAGTCAGGTCTTTCGACACGAGTGCTTACAGCGTTCATCGTGGCGCTGAAGTGCATGGCTTTGAAGTAGAGAACTACCTTTCGAATCTCGACGCGGCTCACCTGGGACGCGCATCGCAATTTGCAATTGCCGCCGCCCGTTTAGCACTGGCGGATGCCAATGTGGAAATTGCCTCCCTTGATCTCGAGCGGGCTGGAGTTTCAATGGGGACGACCTCAGGTGAGCCACGCGAGGTAGAACGTTTTGACGATTTGTTCATTGGCAAAATGTTGGAGCGCGTTGGGCCGGAATTTCTGGGACTCTACCCGAGTCACGTTATTGCCGCCCACATCGCGCGCGAACTGCGATTCGCCGGGATAAACATCATGATTCCGACCGCCTGTGCAGCAGGAAACTATGCGATCGCTCACGCCTTCGACGTGTTGCGGGCAGGTCGTGCTGACTTGATGCTGGCCGGTGGCTCAGATTCTTTTTCCCGCATTACCTACACCGGCTTCGCTCAACTGGGAGCCATCGCGCCTGAAGTTTGCCAGCCGTTTGATCGATACCGAAAGGGGATGATTCCGGGTGAGGGCGCAGGCGTGATCGTGCTTGAGCCACTATCGTCCGCAAAGCATCGTGGCGCACGCATCTATGCGGAGATTTGTGGTTACGGCTTGTCGTGCGATGCCCATCACATGACGGCCGCACACCCCAACGGTGAGGGTGCTGTGCGCGCGATGAAACAGGCACTGGAGCAGAGCGAAACGAATCTCGAAGAAGTCAGCTACATCAGTGCGCATGGCACTGGCACGGCGACAAACGATCGCCTGGAAACGATCGCTGTCAAACAACTCTTTGGCGACGCTGCATATCGCATCCCGGTGAGTTCAATCAAGTCAATGCTTGGTCACACGATGGGTGCTGCATCGGCGATTGAAGCTGCGGCTTGTGCACTCGCGGTCTATCACGATCGCATTCCCCCGACGATCAACTTGAGAGAGCCGGATCCGGAGTGTGATTTGGATTACGTTCCCAATTGCGCGCGCGAGCACGTGGTTCAAGTTGCCATGAACAACGCTTACGCGTTCGGCGGCAATAACGCCTCGCTGATTCTCAGAAAGTGCCACCAAGAAACACAAAAGACACAAACGAGTTAGTCCGCTCATTTGTGTTTTTTGTGCCTTTTTGTGGCTGATGAAGTCAATGAGAAACAGAGTTGTCATCACTGGGGCGGGTGTTATTTCTTCGCTGGGCGATTCCCCCAGCAGCTTACAGCTCTCGCTTTGCTCCGGCCGCCGTGCAGTCAAACCCGTCGAGCTTTTCAGCACGGCGGGTCTTGGCTGTCCACTCGGCGGTGAAATCCCTTCCTTCGACGCGAAGAAGTACCTCGGCCGCAGAAATCTGCGCCCGTTGGACCGCACCTCACGACTCGTTGCTTCCGCGGCGCAGATTGCCCTGGACGATAGCGGCTGGTCCGAGTCGATGAGGAAGCAGCAGGAAGTCGGGTTAGTGCTCGGAACGATGTTTTGCAGTGTGCACACGATCTCGGAATTTGATCGGCGCGCAGTTGAAGTTGGACCAGGTTATGCCAGCCCGATGGACTTCTCCAACACGGTAATCAATGCCGCCGCCGGACAAACGGCCATCCTGCACAACCTGCGCGGTATTAATTCAACTATCTCTACGGGCATAACTTCAGGACTGCAAGCGATCGCTTATGCGACTGAAATCATTCGCAGTGGTCGTGCTCGCGCCATCCTGGCCGGCGGCGCCGATGAAATGTGTTTTGAGTCGTTCTATGGCTTCGATCGCGCCGGACTGTTGTGCCGGTCAGATGAAAGCGCCGGTGATTTTCCGATTCCATTCGACAAAAGACGCAATGGCTTTGCGCTTGGCGAAGGCGCCGCATTGTTGATGATCGAGGACGCTCACTTCGCCCGTGAGAGAGGCGCGCGCGCACTCGCAGAGATCACCGGTCACGGCTGCGCTTATGACTGTTCGCATGCTGAAGACGACGAGTCGGCTGTAAATGCAATCGCGCTGTCCGTTCGACGTGCGCTCAACGACGCCTTCACCGGTCCTCATGAAATTGACTGCCTCAGCGCGTCTGCTAACGGCAGCTACACCGGCGATCGTCACGAAGCTAAAGGAATCTGTGCCGGTCTCAACGGCCAAACTCGCAAACTTCCCGTAACCGCCATCAAGTCAATGCTGGGAGAAACACTTGGGGCTTCTGGTCCAATGCAGGCCATTGCCCTGTTGGAAACGATGCGCGACGGAGTGCTTCCCGGAATTAATGGTCTGGAACAAGTTGAGGACGATCTCGCGTTCGACTTGATTAGTGCCGATAACAGTGAAATCGATCTCGACGAGGCGCTGATTAACTCAGTCGGCTTTGATGGTCACTGCTGCTCGCTTGTGCTGGCAAGGGTGCAATGAGAACTGAACCAAACATAACCTCCGCTCCGCTCCACCTGGTGCCAAGATTGAAGCAGCAGGGCTACGCGCAGCCTTACGTCCAACGGCGGCGTCAGTGGTTAGAACATAAAACCGGCTGCCGGCTGACTCACATCGGAGCGTACTCGATACCGAGCGATGAGATGCGCGGCAATATTGAGAACCCTGTCGGCGCAGCCCAGATGCCTTTGGGCGTGGCAGGTCCATTGTTGATCAAAGGGACGAATGCGCACGGCGTTTTTTACGTTCCTCTCGCGACGACTGAAGGCGCCCTCGTCCGCTCGTACGAGCGTGGCATGGTCGCGTTGACTCGCGCAGGCGGTGTCACTACACGCGTTTACATCGACGAGAATCGCGTTTCGCCTGTGTTCCTTTTCGAGAGTATTGAGCGTGCGCATGAGTTCGCCATCACTCTCCCGGGCAAGTTTGAAGCGATTCGTGCCGAAGCCGAGTCAACCACGCGTCACGGCAAACTACAACGGATCGAGTGTCACCCCGTGGGACGAGAAGTGATCGTCAACTTCTGCTACTTCACCGGCGATGCCCACGGAATGAACATGATCGTGAAGGCCACTGACCACGCGTGCAAGTGGATCATGGACCATTGCGACGCGCTTCACTACTACGTCTTCAGCGGTTTCAGTTCCGAAAAGCGAGCGAGCGGATCCCTGCTGGCCGGCGGTAAGGGCAAGAAGGTGACAGCGGGCGCGCTGCTGCCCAGACAGATCGTTAAGTCGTACTTACACGTCACGCCCGAGGACCTTTTAAAGATGCGACAGCACACGATGCTGGGCCACTTGCAGGCCAACGCGATCGGATACAACGGCCAGTTTGCTAACGGTCTGGCGGCCATCTTTATCGCGTGCGGACAGGACGTCGCCAATATCGTGAATTCGGCGGTCGGCATAACGAATTTCGAGTTGGACCAGGATGGAGATCTTTATGCGAGTGTCACGTTGCCTTCGTTGACAGTGGCGACTGTCGGTGGTGGCACTGCGCTGGGCACCAGCCGTGAGTGCCTGGAAATTCTCGGCTGTGCGGGTAGCGGCAAGGCCGGCAAGTTCGCGGAGATCATTTGCGCCGCGTTGCTCGCCGGAGAGTTCTCGATGGGTGCGGCCATCGCGAGCGGCGAGTTTGTCGCTGCCCATGAAACGTATGGGCGGAACAGACCGAAGTTGAGTGCGTTATGAAAAGGCTTTTCAGAGGATTGCGCGGTAAGCCGCCTGAAAGATCTTACGATGCGGTGATTATCGGCGCCGGCATCGGGGGCCTGATCTGCGCAAACCTTTTGGCCCGTGAACAACTGCGCGTGTTGCTCGTCGAGCAGCACTACATGGTTGGTGGTTATTGCAGCACCTTCCGGCGCAAGGGTTTTACGTTTGACGCCGCCACTCATTTTTACCCGTTGCTCGGTAACCCGGCGACGATTACCGGCAAGTTGCTGCGTGATCTCGGTGTGACCAACGGTTGGGTGAAGATGGATCCGGTCGATCATTTTCATTTTCCCGATGGTTCCACTTTCGCGGTGCCTGCCGACTTCGATACTTACCTCAGCAAACTGAAACGAGAGTTCCCGGACGAAGCCGAAAGCATTGATCGATTTTTTGCTGTCGTCCACGAACTCTATTTGTCAGGACTGCTCACGTACTTCCGCTGGCGCGAAACAGATCGGCTCGCTCACTACTCCGGGATGACCGTCCGCCAGGCGTTGGACCAGTATTTTCGCGATCCGAAACTCAAACTCCTGCTCGCCGCCGATTGCGGTCACTGGGGATCGCCACCGTCTCGAACATCGTTCGTCTTCGATTCCATGCTCAGGCTCTCCTACTTTCTGGGCAACTACTACCCGCGCGGCGGTTCCCAGGCTTTCGCCGATGAGTTGGCGCTGCGCTTCGAAGAACTCGGCGGCCACATCCTTACGAGCGCAAACGTGCGGCGGATAGTCGTCAAAAACGAGAAAGCCTGCGGTGTGGAGATCGCTCAGTCGTCGCAGACGCATCACGTCGACGCCGGCGTAGTCGTTTCGAATGCCGACCTGCTGCTGACACTCGAGCGGTTAATTGAGCCGAACCATATCGATCGCGATCGCGTCACGTCCATTCGTAAACTCCGTCCCACACACCCGTGTTTTCTGGTCCATGTCGGCCTGAAAGACATGCCGCTGGAAGTGTTGCGGGCCGCGCATGGTTATCACTGGGACTCGTGGGATTCAGATCGGGTTGCAACCAACTCCTTCAAGATCTTTGTGCCTACGTTGTACGAGCCGGCGATGGCTCCGCCCGGCGGACAGATCGTTATCGTGCAGAAATTGACGGCCATTGATTACGACGCAGTCGATGATTGGTCCACACACAAAGCAAGTGTTGAAGACTACATCATGAAGAACCTCGAGCGTGTAATGCCGGGTTTTACGGAGAAAGTTGTGGTCAAGCTGAGTGCTTCAGCTCTGACTTCGCACCGTTTCACGCTGAATCATAAAGGCGCGATGCTCGGCTGGGAGATGTCGCCCGATCAACTCGGCGAGCACCGTCCGGCGCTGAACGGGATGTTGAAGAACCTGTATTTCGTGGGCCATTGGACACAGCCCGGCGGTGGCATCACGCCCGTAATCGTCTCGGCCATGCAGGTAGCGAAGAAGATCACCGGCCAGCAGCCAGAGTTCGCCAATGCCTTCAGTGTTAATCCGTGGCTGAAATCCGCGAATATCCGCGGCGTATTTTCGGAGTTGTAAATGAACGGCACGAGCAAAAAGAGACTTCTCAAAACGCTGGCGAAGCTGACCATCGTTCTGCTCGTCATCGTCGGGTCCGTCATTGCGGCGATGCTCTACGTCATGGCGCGGCGTGACAAAGAGCACGCGAAATTCTTCAACACCGGGAAATCAGTCAACGTTTTTCTCGGCAACTATACTCGCGCGCTCCGCGAGAGCTTCGAAAAGAAAGATCCGGCGGCGGTCATGAGTCTTTATTCAGATCGGTTCTCGTCTCCCGGACGAGGCCGTTGGGAAATGAAACCCGCGAATGAAGAAAGCGATGTGTCGATTTCCCGGGTAGTAATCAATGGCCGGCAGGACTTCGACAAGCAACAGCTTCGCGGCGAAGTCGTGAATTACCTCGCCAGCATCAACTCGATTTCGAACATCTGGACCAAGATCGACATGATCGAAAGTATCGATCTTGAAAAGAGTGTGGTGCTGCGCGTCAAGTTCATTCTCGACGGAATGGATCCGCACGGAGTGGTCTTTCAGGACCGCTATTTCTATCGCTGGCATCTCATCAACGAAGGCACACCCAACGCCTTCGACTGGAAGATTGTCAAAGACGAGCTGGTCCAAAACGCCGGCCAGCTCGAAGGACTCCGTGTAGCGGGCGATGGCGCCGGCTTCAAGGAGGTGGATCTCAAAAGCGCCGGGATCGATTTCAAACACTCGCGCGATCCGAAACTCGACGCCGAAAAATATTCAGCAAAGATGAAGTTTGACATCATCGAACACGGTTCCGGCGGAGCCAGTGCAGTCGACTACGACGGTGATGGCCGTCAGGACATCTTCTTTCCGGACGGCGTGCGTTCGCGTCTTTACCGGAACGTAAGTAATGCGAGCGATGTCAAATTTGTCGATGTCACAACTGAAGTCGGTCTTGATGGAATCGACCAGGCAAACGCCGGATTGTTTGCCGATATCGACAACGATGGCGACGACGATCTCTTCGTTGCTCGTTATCTCGCGCCGAACAAATTCTTCCGCAACGACGGCGGCAAGTTCACAGATCAATCAAAGGAAATAGGTCTTGATTTCAACTCGACCAGCGTCACGGCCTGTTTCTTTGATTACGATCGCGATGGCTACGTAGATCTTTACATCGGTCTCTACGGCAATGCTTTTACAGACATTCCACGCCTTCCTTTCTTCGCGCAAAACGCACCGCCTAATCGCCTTTATCACAATGAACGTGGACAACGTTTCCGCGACGTAACTGCTTCGAGCGGCGCCGGAGATACAGGCTGGGGGCTGGCGGTTGCTTCCGCTGACTACGACGGCGACGGCTATCCGGATCTTGCTGTGGCAAACGACTTCGGACGCAAGTGTCTCTTTCACAATAACGGCGACGGAACATTCACCGACGTCGCGAAGCAAGCCGGCGTACTCGATTTCAGCGGCGGCATGGGCCTGACCTTCGGCGATTTCGACGGCGATGGTCTAATCGATCTCTACACCTCCAACATCAACTCGAACCAGCGTTGGTTTGGCGAAGACATGACCGTCAGCCAGTACATGCGCAATGTCGCGCGCACGCGTTGGATCGTTCTCGATCTGTTCGAATACAGAAAATTCTACAACCTCGTGGGCTCTGACTGGATGTCGATCGGCACCACCATCGGCGAAGGGAACTCGCTTTTCAAGAACAACGGCGACGGCACGTTTCGCGAGTTGAAAGACAGCCACACGGCTCGTGCAGGTTGGGGCTGGAGTGTTGCTTTTTTCGACGCCGACAACGACACCGATCTCGATATCTATGCCGCGAACGGGTGGATCACAAACAAGAATAAGGAAGATCTTTGACTGCCGTTTACATCGGGCGCGGTCGCGCACATTGACAAGTACAAACAGGGGTTCTTCTTCAGCCACGAATTTGTCGGTGAAAACTCCTGGAACGGTTACGAGCACAAATGTCTTTTTGCGAATGTTGGCGACGGGCAGTTCATCGACATTGCAAGACCGACCGGCTCTGACAGCGCGAAGGACGGACGTGGTGTTGCAGTGGCTGATTTTAATAACGACGGCCGGTTGGACCTGGTGATGAATGCCAACAATGAGACCCCCGTGCTCTATATGAACAACCTGAAGAAGACAGGAAATTCCGTTGAGCTGAAGTTGGTTGGGACCGTGAGTAACCGCGACGCGATCGGCGCCTGCGTGTGGCTTACGGCCGGAGGAAAAACAATGATGCGGCAAGTCGAGGCCGGCTCCGGTTATGCGTCGGAGATGATGCTGCCGCTTCACTTCGGACTCGGAAAAGCAGAGCAAGTGAACCGGATTGAAATCCGCTGGCCCAGCGGGCGCGTGCAGCATCTCGATGGGGAGAAAGTTGCAGACCTGATGAAGGGTACGCGCCAGATTCGTATAGAAGAAGGGAGCGATCCGTATCCACAGATTACACAGAAGTGAATCTGTGTAATCTGCGGAATCTGTGGATAGGTTCTATGTCGCGACGTCAAAAACGAGTGGTGTTTTACAGCTCACCGCTGATCGTGTTGCTGGTGATCGTTCTACTCGTCAAGCTGAAGCTCGATCAGATTGAGGCCAACGCGCAGCAACTTGCACAGATGGGCCAGACAGCGCAGAAGCTCCTCGGCGAGTTTCGCACCGGAGTGGAGAAGTTTGACGTCGAAAAAGTTCTCTCCTGCTACGACGAAAATTATGCGGGTGAGCGTGAAGGATTTTCCGCGGAGCAGCTTCAGTCTGAGCGCGACGGGGTGCGCGTTTATAAGTGGCAGCCGGCTCTCGAGAAAGTCACGTTGAAGCACGATATAGCGGGTGAGGTTGAGCAATACCTCAAGACGATGAAAACGGTTGACGACGCAAAGCTCAAGCTCGACTCAGTCGAACATATCAACGGCGATCGAGATGCTGTGATCCGCTCGTTGCTTTGGTTGCGTGGCACGCGCAACACGAGTGACGGAAAAGGCACGGAAGCATTCGAAACGCAGGCACTCTTCCGCATGTGGCTGCACGCCGAAGGCAACGCCTGGAAAATTCACCGGCAGGAGTTGATTCGCGGGACCACTGTTACCGGTGATCGCCGCGGATTCACGGATCTCTGGGGACGTTCGAACTTCTACGCGATGGAACCAGACGGCGCCAGCTCGAGCGCCGGCATCGATTTCGCTTCACGCTTCAATCCAAACTTCTTTACACCCGCATGGAAGCCGGCAACGTTCGAGATCATCAAGTATGGACCGGCGGGAGTGTCGGCAGTCGACTACGACAACGATGGCTGGTACGACGTGTTCTTTGGGGATGGCGCAGGACCACGTCTCTATCGCAACCGTGGCGACGGCACCTTCGTCGATGCGACTGTCGAGGCGGGCCTGCCGGAAAACATGGCCGGCATCAACGTCGGTATCTTCGCAGACTTCGATAACGACGGTTACAAAGATGCTTACTTTGGCTGCTTCACCGATCGTAGCCGCGTCTTCAAAAACGTACCCATCGACCCACAGCAGCCGGCACGCCGCAAGTTCGTCGAGGTGACTGATTCCTCGGGAATAGTCAAACACGGTGACGGGGATTTCGTGGTCGTTGCCTCCGTGGCTGACTACGACAACGACGGTGATCTGGATATCTACACCGGTCGTTACCTCGATCCGCGCAAGCATCTTCCCACCACACTCTTCTACACGCGCAACGGTGAAGGAAACCGTCTGTTTCGCAATGACGGAAACTTTCATTTCACCGACGTGACGAAGGAAGCCGGGATCAATGAAACAGGTCTCACGCTCGGCGTTGCGTGGGGTGACTACGACAACGACAACGATCTCGACATTTATATTGCCAACGACTTCGGGCGTGACGCGCTCTTGCGGAACAACGGTGATGGCACCTTCACCGATGTTTCGAAGGAAACAAATGCCTTCGACCCGGGCTATGGCATGAGCTCGACCTGGGGCGATATCGATAACGACGGCGATCTGGACATTTACGTTTCCGACGTTCACTCGGGCCAGCGTTGGTATGGCCAGGCCGCGACTCTCCACAAGTATCTAGTGACGAGCATACGCCAAAGAACGATCCTCGAAGATTTTCCTGTCTACAAGGAGATCTACGAACACGTTGGCGCTGACTGGAGCACTTACGGAGACAGAACGGTAAAAGGAAACGCGCTTTATTTGAATGACGGCAAAGGGAAGTTCACGGATGTTTCGGAAGCGTCGAACACGAATCCGTTTGGCTGGTACTGGGGTTCGACGATGTTCGATTACGACAACGATGGTTATCAGGATCTCTATGCCTCGAACGGCTGGATAACCTCGAAAACCACACAGGATCTTTGACTGCCCTATATCTTGAGCGCGGTCGCGCACATTAACGATTACAAGACGGGCAAGTTTTATCGGGACGAATTTCGCGGCGACATTTCCTGGAACGGTTATGAGCACAACGTGCTGCTGCGCAACGAAGGACCGGCTCCGGATGGCACGCTGCAATTCACAGATGTGGCGATGGCCACCGGCGCTGATGACATACGTGATGCGCGCGGAACAGCTACCGCCGATTTCGACAATGATGGCGATCTCGACGTCGTCATCAACAACAATCCCGGCGACTCCGGCCGCGCCGAACTCTCGCGAGCGACGTTGCTTCGCAACAACGTAGGTGAACGTCGCAACTGGCTCGCTATCGAGTTACGCGGGACCGAAAGCAATCGTGACGCGGTCGGAGCCACCGTGACAGTCGAAGCTGGCGGCCAGAGATTCACGCGACTTGTTTCCGCGGGCTCCGGCTTCGCCTCGCAACAGAGTGCGCGTCTCTATTTTGGACTTGGTGACAAGACGCAAGTTGATGCGGTGACAGTTCATTGGCCCAGGGGAAGGGTTGAAAAGTTTACAAAGGAGCAGGAGCGAGGGATCGCAGCACGGCAACTGGTTCGCATCACGGAAGGGAAAGATTTTCAAATGCTGGAGCTTCCGCGTCCGGGCAAACAGACACAGAGCAAGGAGCATTGAGTTGGCCAGAGTCATCGTTATCGACGATCGAGAAACCGTGGCAGAGTTGATCGTGAAGAACCTTTGCGACAGTGCCTCTGTCGAGTGCTGTGTGCGAGCGCCGCAGAAGGAAGATGGTTTTGGTGGTCACTTGAGTGGCGACCTCGCAACGATACTCAAGGACCACGAGATTGACACTGTTATTTACGCTCCCCCACTGGGCCGCAATCATAGGTGGAGCATTGATCTGGAAGATGCAGAGTCAGTTTTTCAGCAGTGCGCCCGCGCGGGGATTAAAAAATTCGTTCTTCTGTCAAGCGCGATGATCTATGGAGCCAGTCCTCACAATCCGGGCTTCATTGCTGAGACGCACGTTATCCCACGCAGCGACAAGAAACTAATAAGCAAAGACTGGCTCGATCTCGAAGCGCTCGCCGCTGCTTACATGGGCGAACTTTCGGGCACGAACATCGAGTTGAATATCCTGCGCTCATGCGCAGTGCCGGCGCCGGGCGGTGATGATTATTTCAGCGCGCTCTTCAGAAGGACAGTTGCGTTTGTGTTGCCGGGCCACGATCCAACGATTCAGTTGCTCAGTCCGATCGATCTTGCCGCTGCCGTAAGCGCTGTAGTCACGAACCGGGGCGGAGGAGTTTTCAATGTGGCGCCGGACGGTGTGATTACTCTGCGCGCGGCGTTGCGACTGAGCGAAGCAAGACGGTTGCCGATCGCGCGCACGATTCAGCGAATGGTGCGTCGTTTGGGACTGGCGCATCCGATCGAGCAACTGGACTACATACGTTATTCGTGGACCATCTCAAATCGAAAAGCCAAACGTGAACTGAAGTGGAGACCTTGTCGCTCCAGTGTTGAAGCGCTGCGCGACTTTCGGGTCGCGGAAGCTGGTCACGTTACATCGCATCAATTGCCGTCCCTCGAGTTTGATGATTACGGGATGGACAAACGTTATATCGAGCTTTACGGCCGGAGGATGTTCAAGTTTCTGCACGACTACTACTGGCGTGTCGAAGTCAAAGATGTTCATTACGTGCCGCGCTCCGGACGCGCGGTGCTGGTGGGTGTGCATCGCGGTTTTATGCCGTGGGATGCGGTGATGGCGCTTCATCTCATCGTGCGTGATGTGGGGCGTTATGTGAGGTTCCTCATTCATCCGGGTCTGATCAAGTTTCCGTGTCTGTTCAATTTTCACACCAAGCTCGGCGGCATCATCGCATGCCAGGAGAATGCAGACTTTGTGCTCAAGCGCGACGAGATCGTGGGCATCTTTCCGGAAGGCATCAAAGGCGCGTTCCTGCATTATCGCGATGCTTACAAGCTGACGAAGTTTGGTCGTGATGAGTTCGTCAAGATCGCGCTGCGACATCGTGCGCCAATCGTTCCGTTTGTGACAGTCGGCAGCGCGGAGATCTTTCCGATACTCAAGAAAGTCAACTGGGCCTGGTGGAAGCGCAACACCGAGTGGCCCACGTTTCCGATCACGCCGACGTGGCCCTTCGTGGGGGCGATTCCGTTGCCTTCAAAGTGGCACACGCAATTCCTCGAGCCGTTGCACATCGAAGATCGTTATCCGCCCGAAGCCGCGGACGACGTCGAAGTCGTGAGCGCTATTAGTCAGGAAGTGAGACGTCGAATGGAACAGGCGATCGGCGAGATGCTGCGCCGGCGGCAATCGATCTTTTTCGGATCGATTTTTGAGGACGGTCCGTCGCTGCGACGGCGGTGTTTCAGGAGAACATTGGTTACAAGGAGAAATTGAGCTGATGACGTTCTGGCTGAGCCTGCGCCGGCTCGGGTACATCACGTTTGTGATCACAAGACACGTGCTCGCTCACGTTGGCTGTGTGTTGCTGGTGTGGCTCTCCTTGCGATCGTCTGTTCCACTTTCCGGACCAGCGCGACTGCGTGTAGCGCTCGAAGAACTGGGCGGCTCATTCATCAAGTTTGGCCAGATGCTTGCGCTCCAGCCCGACATCCTCTCGCTCGAGTACTGCAACGGGTTGTTTGACCTGCTCGATCGCATCACGCCTTTTGACTACCCGGAAGTCGAGCAGATTTTTCTGGCGGAAATCGGGAAACCTCCCGTGGAGATCTTTGATTCCTTCGAACCCGAGCCGGTAGCCACCGCATCCATCGGCCAGGTCCACGTGGCATATCTCAACGGCCGCAAAGTCGCGGTAAAAGTGCAACGACCTAATGTTGAGACAGACTTCGCTGGCGATATTCGTTTGATGTCCGCCGCGATGACGGTGATCAAACGTCTGCACCTGCACAGTCTGTACTGGATGCTGGAACCTACCGGCGAGTTCCTGAGATGGACCCATGAGGAGCTCGATTACCGCTACGAAGCGCGCTACATGGAACGGCTGCGCCGCAACGCGAGCAGGAATCCGCACGAGCGCGTTCCCGAAGTTTTCTGGCCCTATACAACGCGTCGCACGTTGGTCTGCGAATTCTTCGAAGGCGACACGATGCTCGCTTACCTGCGCGCGCTCGAGTCAGGCGACGAACAACTCGTCGATAACCTGCAGACCATCGGGTTCGAGGCGGACAAGACTGCTCGTCACATCATCGACAACTTTATCGGCGACGTCTTTCAGCACGGCATGTTTCACGCCGACCTGCATCCGGCAAACCTCATGATCCTGCCCGGCAATACGGTCGGCTACATCGACTTCGGCATCACGGGCACGATCAGTCGTTATTCGCGTCGCAATCTCATTGCGCTCACACTCGCATACACGCGGGGCGATCTCGAGGGAATGTGTGGAGCGTTCTTCAGGATTTCAGTCTTTGACTCCGACACTAGCCAGGCGAGATTTCGCGAAGGTCTGAAACGATTTGCTGAAACATGGTACGAGACCGCCGGCCGTGAGCGACGACTACGGAAGAACTTCACCCTCGTCATGCTCGACATGCTGCGACTTTCGCGTCGCACCGGTGTCTGGCCGGAACGCGACGTCGTCAAGTACATCCGTTCGGCGATTGCGATCGATGGACTCATCACGCGCTTCGCTCCTTCCTTTGATCTGGGACAGCACCTGCAAGTGGTTTGCGATCGACACCTCCGCTGGAGCGCGCGTCGCGAGTTGTTCACTTACGACTCGATCCTCGGCTGGGCCATCTCCGGCGAGCGCATCGCGCGCGATGGGCCATTGCGAGTGGCGGATTTTGTCGAGCGCTTGACAGCGGGAGAGTTGGAGGCAGAAGCAGTGGTTAATGTGGAGGCTGTCAGTGGCGACGACGTATTGCGGCGTCGCGCCGTGCAACTCGGCGTTGCGGTATTTGTCGTCGCTCTTGCGATGACGCTTGCGACCGAGCGACTGGAATTTGGGATCAATCTGTTCACGGCGGAGCTGCTGTTTCTTGCGGTAGTGACAGCACAACTGCTGCGGACAATGCAGCGGCTGTTAGTCAGTAGTTAAGGAGACTTCATATGCGTGAACTTACTAAATCAATGACGAGTTATGCATGGGCGATGTCGTTGTTCAGCTTACAGCAAATGGTTAACGTTTTCAGTCCCGGCAAGGCGAGTGGATCATTCAACAACGTCACGAAAGCCACCGAAGAGGAATTCGGCGATGCTGTGAAAGCGAGTTTCCGCGCGGGCGACAACCTACAAAGAGGATTGGTTGATGTGACGTTCGGAGTGCTCACGCTCGGCATGTTCGATAGTGGCGATCGCAGCGGCGGAACAGCGACATGCGGCGGTGACCGGCAGGCAAGAGATGCCGTGGGGCAAAGCGGACGCGTCGTCAATCAAACTGTGGACATTCTCGGTCAAAGCATTCAGGCGGCCACACAGACATTCGGAGTCCTGGCGCAGTCTCTAACGGGAATAGCTTCGCCACAAGGTTGCGGTGGGTCGCGGTCTCAGCCAACTGGATGGGGACCCGTGCCGCCTCCGCCGAGCACACGCAGCTAGTACGCAGATCGCAAGAGCAAACAGTCTGCTGACAAATTTAGAGGAGAAGTCGATATGACATCACCGGCTCTCAAATTTTTACTTTGCGCTTGCCTCGCTGGAGCAATGGCGGGGTGCGGTGTTGATTCAAATCCTGAAAACGTCGTCGTTGGTAGCCACGCCCCGGATTTTGCCCTTACTTCGTTGGATGGAACTACGGTGAAGAGTGAATCACTCAAAGGGGACGTGGTGGTTCTGAATTTCTGGGCCACCTGGTGCCAACCTTGTATGAGTGAGATTCCGGAGCTGAAAGAGTTTGCCGCGGATTCAAAAGTGAAGGTGGTGGGCATTGCTCTGGACGAGAGTGGTCTCAACGCAGTGAAGCCATTCGTCGAAAACCACCAGATAAATTACACCGTTCTGCTGGGCGACGAAGGTCTTTTTCAACGATTCAACGGGCTCGGCATTCCCTACACACTGGTGCTCGACCCATCTCAACGCATAGTGAAGATTTATCGTGGGCCGACAACGAAGGCAGCCCTTGAAGCGGATCTGAAAATGATCGAGCAAGGAACTTAGTTAATGAGATTGGCTCAAGAGCGAGTTTTTTCAAGACCTTTTAAGGTCCGACAGCGAGCGGTCGAACAATGTCTGTCGCAGTTTGGCCTGCGGCCCGGACCGTATCGTTTGGCTCGCAACCGTGTAACTCGCGACGAGAACCAAATTGTCCGGCTGCGAGCAGCGCTGGAAACTCTTGGACCAGTGTTCTGTTCCTTTGGTCTTTACATGTCCACTCGACGCGACCTGCTTGCTGCGCAGGATTGTGTCCAACTTGCTTCACTCGCGAGCCACGCTCCAGAGTTATCTCCAGGATTGATCCGGGAGCAGATCAAACGCGAACTTGGTTGTAGTCCCGACGAGATCTATCGCGACTTCACCGAGACGCCTTTTGTGTCTGGTTTACTGGTTCAGCAACACAGCGCCTGGTTGCATGACGGACGACCGGTGATGGTTAAGTTAATTCGTCCCGAAGTGGAGGAACTTGCTTATTACGATTCCCAACTGCTTCATCTACTGCGCGGCGCGTTTATGAGCTCCGGCTGCACCAGTACTCAAATTGAGAGTGCAATAGAGGATTTTATTTCCACGCTTCAACAGCATACCGACTTTCTGCTTCATGCTGATGCTGTCGCAAGGCTTGAACAGGACATGGAAGCGTTTGGGATGCTGAGAGTGCCTTCGGTGCAGAGGCAGTTCACGACTTCAAGAGTGCTCACGATCGAAAGATTGCCAGGCCAAACACTGGAGGAGATTCTTGATGACAGCAACCGCTTAAACGATGACGAACGTTATGCTCTTGCGCACCGGGTTTGTGTAGTGTGGCTGCGACAGAGCCTGCTTGGAAGTGTCTTCCCGGCGGAACCTGCTTCAGCAAACATCACGATTCTTCCGACCAACCAAATTGCATTCACCGAGGGAGCTCTCGCAAGTCTGCCCATCCAGGCTAAAGCAAATGTTTGGGACTACATGATTGCTGCCCTCAGGGACGATCCGGATCGAGCTTGTTCATCATTGCTGAAAGAGATGGAAGCAGGCGATGGGGCAGTGAGCGACGTCGAGTTGCGACAAGGGTTCAGACAACTGGTGCCGTTCCGCGACAGTGACTGGTCATATGGTCGTGATAACAACAGTCTCGCCGAGTATCTCCTTATGCATTGGAAGTTCATGCATCAGAACAGCTATGAGCCGCGCGCTCATGTGCCTTCCTTCTATCGGGGCCTCCTCACGATCGCCGGCCTTGCGCGGCAGTTGACCTCAAAGGGAGATCCATTACAACGCGCCTTGCAAGACGTACGAGTTCTGGCCGAAACAGAACGACTTCGCGACCTGTTATCCACATCGCACCTAACTGAGCAGATGGATACTTATTTAGCACTCATGATGCATTTCCCGCAGCGACTCGATCAGGCGCTGACAGCAATCGCTACGCGTGAGGTGCGAGCCGGGGAAACGAGTCACGGCCGTAAGAAGAAAAACTCCAGCGCTGTCGAGATAGCAATCTGGCTGATGCTAGGAGCGAGTGTGCTACTGGTCCAACATTTCGAAACCGCTTTGACAGGTTCGCAATCGGGCCGGTTTGACATCGTCGTGATTGTCCTGGTTGGGGGATTGCTGCTGCTAACAATTAACCGGCGCCGTTAGTTGTTACTGGCATTGCAGGAGGAGTAACGAGTCAGAGACATGGATCAGTTGGATGGCGAAGCAAACGGAGTATTAAGACTCATGGGGCAGATGATGAGACTGCCCTTCACGGCGCTCATCTATAGCTTCGAGATATTAGTCAGGACAGTGCGAGGCATGCAGCGCATGACGGATCAAGGGTTCGAAACATTGGCCGGTGATAACAGTCAGAAAGCAAGCGACACAAACCTTAACCAGCAAACAACTCACGAGGAGGAGGAAACTGTGATGTGGGACGATCAGGACTTAAGCGGAGACGATCTTAAATACGTCAGCTACTCAATCTTGTTTACCAAGCGCGACCTCGAAGCCACGCTCGAGCAGCAGCAACAAGATCTAGTGAATTATCCAACAAATGGAGGGAGCTACGGAGGGCTGAAGATTGCTCACTTCATGAAGGAAGTCGCAGAGAGAAAGGTCAAGCGACCTGCCGAGTGGAGGGAATCAGGCAATAACTATCCGCCGGGAGCTACCGGTGATTACTTCACGGAAATTCCAAAAGATGATGAACGGTACATCACCTTCATCTACAGCGTGAATAGGCGCATACCCAGAGAAGGGAAAGAATACGACAGAGATCAGATACGTGAGCTGAGAGGTATCAAGGAAGGCATTCACGAAGTGGGCAACAAGATCGGCTAAGCAGCTGATATGACAGCCAAGCTTACTCATGCTTGGCGCAGTTGTATTGATCTGATAACAGCCCAGTGATGGGCCAGAGAAGGAGGCAATATGAGTTCAACTGTAATCGAGGCTCTCGACAAAATTGCAGAAAACATTTCGGCGGGAATCGGCACCGGCAGCACATGGCCGATACCGAGTGGAGCTATTAGTAATCCGCGCGAGAAAGTCATCATCCGTTATACACAAGGCACAGGCGAATTCAGTGCAGACATGAAATACAACGTTTTGCGGATGAAGATGTTCAAGATGGACGGCGAACCGGATGGGACGCACGACGGCGTCTGGGAACCACAGCTTCTACCTCCCGAGTTAGCCAAACGTCCGAAGCCGCCGAAAGGGCCACTCGACAAACCGGAAGGTCCGATCGAACACGTCCCCGTACGTGCCTACACGAAAGCCATCTGGACTTTTGGTGATGGAAGTTCAATCACCGCCGTTGGTCCGGCGATGCTTCACCTGGTCGAGTTTAATGACGACTCACACATTTTCCTGGTTTCGGTGGCAGCGATCATCACTAATGGAACAGGAAAATATGACGGTGCTTACGGTGTCAAGACAGCCCTTGGCTCGACCTTCGTTCCGAAGGGAGTAGACATGTTCAATCTGCCCCCTGGCACGAAGTTCGAGGCACGGACAGTTGAAACTTTTCGAGTTGTTACTTCTAAGTTTTTGAAGTAGTCCGTGAACCGACTGTTATGAGCAGCGGCGAAAGGGTCCGCGATGAGCGCCAATCAACCCGATCGAACGTCTGGAAACGCGGGTGAGACTCCTTTACCCGCGGCTACACCCATGCCTGCACTGCCGCCAACTTTTCCGCCTGGGGTCGACCCGGAAACCTACAAGATTAGAGAAGTAACGCAACTATTGAGGAGTGCCGCTTACTTTCCAATCTTTAATGTTCCGAATCCAAATAATCCGAATCAGCCCGTACCATTGATTCCTGGAATTCCGTTTCTTCAGCAGTACTTGATGATTGCGGTTCAGGTGAATGAACAGTTGCATCGCTTCGAAATCGACGTTCATGAGCCGACGCTCAAATATGGATTACGAGCAAGCAAGAAAGTTGGAGAAGCAGTGGCCCAGGTTCATATTCGCTGGACTCCCATACCCGAAAATTTCGAGGCGGCGCCTAACAGATTTCCTCCGCCGACCCTGCTGAACCCTTTTTCTTCGCAGCGCTTTTGCATGCTCGAAGGACAACTAACATTTAAGGATCGCGATGGCAGTGGTTTCCATGGCTTTGGTACGGGCCGGACGTTCCCTGTGAGCGGCAGCCCCGGTCAATTATGGATTGGCGCGGTAATAGACATTCTGGAGGGTCTCGGAAAATTCAAAGGTCTTGCTGGAACTTCAGTCGTTAATGGATATATCCAGCCGCCAAACAATCTGGCGCTGAATTTGATGGTGAGGATCATGGATCCTGAGGGTATTTTGAAAGGTGATGGACCACTGACATCGCTCAAACCTGTCACCGATCCCGATCCAACGGCAGCATTCATGATCTTTCTGGGAGAGCCGGACCCGAGTAAACCAGTGCAACTCGTTTTTGCTCCGGACGGAACTATCCTCGGATCGAAAGTCCATGAGTTATTACGAATGGTACATCTCGATTTCGACTTCACATCCGCAAATGACCTGCGCGCTGAGAGCAGGGAAGGACCGGTAGTGGGCTCGGTAAGCGCCACTCTTTATTTCAATCCGATGAATCCGAATCCGATTCAGCCCATTCAAACGACTGACGGAGTTTTCACGTTTTTCGATCGGCAGCGAAATGTAATCGGCACGATTAATTCGAACATGATTGAGGGCCGGGCGATGCGAACGGAACTGGCCGGAGCGCCAATGCCTGTGTTTCGATTCGGAGGCTTTGGTCCAATCCTGGGAGGGACAGGGGAGTTCAGTGGTGCAGACGGCATGATGACCATGAACTCGGCAATCAGCGTGTTTCCTCGCACGCTTTCAAATCTCTACATTTTCCGGCTTCCTGATCCCACCGGCAGATTTCGAGCGACGATGCAAAAGCATTCGTCCCATTAACTCAAGGTAGATTTGTGGACGTTTGGGAGGCCATCAACAATCCTGCATTCCGAGAATGCTCGCCGGCGTGGGATGAACGCGACCGCGTAGTCATCGACGATGCCGAGCGCGCTCTTGCCGACGGCTTACACCTCAAACGTTGGTGGGAAGAAAAAGAGTCGAGCGGTAGCTATGCTAATTCATTCGAGCTTGTACGCACCTACAACCGGGCTGAGCGAGTCACAGGCTTCTTTGATACAGCGCTGCTTAATGGAAATGACTTTCCAGTCATGGGGCTTGTTCAGGAGATGGTTTTTGACAAGACAAAGCAGACGAGTCCGGAATTGGCGCGCGATGAGTTGCGAGAATTTGTACTCCATTACTTCATGCGCGTAAGCGCTACCCACGAACCGGACGCGTTCATCCCTCGCGATCAGTACACTAAAAGCGACGTTCAAACATATTTACAGCCGTTCAGCTTTTGTCCGCAGTCGTCAAACTCGTTTGCCGGTTTCGGCTATTCGCAGCTTTATTACCGTCTTCGTGAACAGAACTATACCGGCAAGTTTCCGGTTCATCTGCAATCACGAGTCGTAGACCTCCGGCGAATGAGCGACATCTATAAATGGATCGTTCTCGAGGTCGATATCTTTGATTTCAACCTTTCTTACACTCCCTTTGCTGATGGTGTGTTTTCGATTGTATTCCCACAACGCGAACAAACCTACATTGCGATCAGTCAGGATTTTGTAGTCAATCAGGATAATCCGTCACCCGGAGTGCTCGGTCGATACGGCATCGGCTACGCGCTCCTGAAGCCGGCGCCGCGTAAGACTATCTTCGCTTATGGTCCAGGCCACTTCGCTGCCGGTTTCCAAACCATAGATTTCGAGATAGACGAGCGTGGAGTAACTCGGGCGCGAATGGTGTTCGTGTCAAACCGCCCGACCAACGTCATCGATATAGATCTGAATCCCATGTCGTGGGGATTCACTTTCGCTGACGCGTTCACCTTTGGTCTAACCTCGCGAATCTTTGGTCCGGTTAAAGACGTGCTTGAACGGTTCTCGCCGCGTCTCGAAAACTTCGATCCGGTTACAGCCTATGTAACTTTGGTTAATCTTCTGACAGGGAACCTGGCTCAGGAGCAGTTGTGTGCTTCGCTCGAAAGTCTCGAAAAGAATCCCATGCTCCTCAGGCATTTTATGGAGCACTACTACCTGCTGTCCGGGGCGTTGGTGACGTGGAGAAGAGTGCAGAACTGGCTCAATCAGGAAGACATTCCTGAGGCCGTCAGAGAAGGAACGAGTTCATGACGCGCCCATTTGATCCCACGAAAGCCGTCATTTTGTCAGGGGGAGGCGCTTACGGCGCTTACGAAGTTGGTGTGATGAAAGCCTTGTTTACCGGGGAATCTCCATCAACCAATTACGATTACCTCAATCCAGGCATTTTCGTGGGGACTTCCGTCGGAGCTTTTGCTGCTGCGTTCCTGGTTTCGCGCGACCTCGAGGATATCTGCTCATCCATAAATCTGCTCGAGTCTGTGTGGCTCGAACAGGTGGCGGAAAATGCGCGTTCGTGTGGCAACGGAGTCTACAGAATTCGTGCGGATCCTTCGAACTATTTTGATCCTGATTGTTTGGCGGCAAATCCGCTCACGCCGTTCGATCACGCAACTCAGGATGCCTCTTTCTTCGCACGAGATGTGTTCAGGAAGACGATAAATTTTTTCATGAGCGGCGGCACATTGACCGACCGCATTCTGGAATTGGTTGACGTGAGTGCGTTCATTTCGACAAAGCCGCTTCAAAAGTTGGTAGACACGGCAATCGATCTCGAAGCCATAGGACGTTCAGAAAAGGTTCTGCGTGTGGTTGCTACCAACTGGGATCAGGGTACGGTGAGAGTTTTTGAAAATAAGGACATGACGGTCGAACTGGCCTACGACATTCTCAGAGGCTCTGCCGCTATTCCGGGCATTTTTCATCCGGTTAGCATCGGCAGTGATCGCTACGTCGATGGAGGCGTGCTGATGAATACGCCTCTCAAGTGTGCGATTCAAGCGGGTGGGACGACGCTTCATGTGATCTACATGGATCCCGATCCGAAGAACATCCCGATTCGGGCGTTGGCGAGCACGATCAATACTCTGGATCGAGTGATGTTAATCACTTCAGCCGCCAGGGTGGACCAGGACATTGAGACGGCCGCCTGGATCAACGCCGGGCTGGAAGTGATCGAAGGTTTGACTGGAGCTGGGGCCGGCGCTGTTTCTGATACTGACTTACGCGACTTTATTCGAGTCGCTGGAAAAATCCACGAAAGGTTAGCAGCAGGTTTACCTTACAAAAAACTAACTATCCATCGCTATCACCCGCATGACGACCTGGGTGGCGGCTCGCTCGCGCTACTAGATTTTGCTCGTGATCAGGTCGAGAGTCTTATCAAACGCGGATTTACTGATGCTGTTAACCATGATTGCTCGGCCAGTCACTGCGTTTTGCCGGCGTGAATGTCAGCGAGGAGATTTGATTATCGTGTCAACCACAGACTCTTACGACGTTTTAATAGTTGGAGCCGGCTTGGCGGGCTTGACGCTTGCACGTCAACTTCTCCTCAATACCAACAAACGAATTCTTCTCGTTGATCGACGAACAGAGTTTCCACCCGTCAAGCAAAAGGTTGGTGAGGCTACGGTCCAACTTTCAGCTTACTACTACGCAAGAGTGCTTGACCTCGAAGAGCATCTCATGCAGGAGCACTATTTGAAATACAACCTCCGCTTTTATTGGAAGACTCCGGGTAAGACTAACGACTGTTATGAGCACTACAGCCAGTCGTACATTCGCAAGCTTTCAAATATCAACACCTACCAGCTCGACCGCAACAAGTTCGAAGGGGAGTTGCTTCGCGTCAATTTGGAGAACCCAAATTTTCAGTTCTGCCCGGGTTGTACCGATCTTGATGTAACGCTTTCCGAGAAGGGCGGCTTACATTTATTCTCTTTCAAAACATTGAAGGGTGAAGTGCGCGGCAACGCGCGTTGGGTTGTTGACACCTCCGGACGCGGAAGATTTCTCGCGCGTCGTCTGCGACTCGCGCGTGAAGGTGTGATTCGTCACGGCGCACACTTCTTCTGGGTCGAAGGGCTTCTCGATATCGAGAAGCTTACCGGTCTTTCGCCGCAGCAGATTCGCACCAGGCCCGACCGTGCTGCGCTGGGCCATACGCCCGCCTGGCAGGCTACCAACCATTTTTGTGACGAAGGACTGTGGTTTTGGACCATCCCGCTCCACGGCAAGACGAGTCTCGGTCTTGTTTATGACAATCGACTCATTCCACGCGAGCGGATCGACACGCTCGAGAAGTTGATCGAGTGGGTCTGTGAGAAGTTTCCGCTTTTTGCGCGCGACCTGCCTTATCGTCGTGTGCTTTACCACACCGCATTAAAAGATTTTGCGCACGATTGCGTGCAGACAATCAGTCCCGGACGTTGGGCCATCGCCGGCGAAGCGGGTCGTTTTACGGATCCACTTTACAGTCCCGGCGGCGATCTTATTTCGCTCTACAACACTTTCATTACCGACGCCGTACAAACCGAAGACGATGCCGAACTGGTCGATAAATGTCGTTTGTACGAGCAGATGATGGAGGCCGTCTATGAGGCTTATGTTCCGACCTATGCCATTAGTTACGACGCCCTCGGAGATCAGGAGGCATTCATGCTGAAGTATACGTGGGAACTGGCTATCTACTTCTCGTATTACGTCTTTCCTTTTATCAATGACCTGTTCACTGACAAACGTTTTCTCGTGATCTTCATCAACCGTTTCTCGCAACTCGGACGCATCAACCGCAGTCTACAGTGTTTTATCAGCGACTTCTTCCAATGGAAGAAGAACAGGCGCATAGCTCCACGCAAAGTTATTCACTTCGAGTTCACCGATATTAAGCCACTTGCCGACGCCGAGAAGACCTTTTACTGCGTTGGCGTCTCGGTTGAAGAGTCGCGACAAATTCTCGACGAGCAGCTCACCAACCTGAAGGAAATGGCGCGCTTTATTGCGGCTCAGATCTGCGCGTCCGTGCTCGGTGACATACGCGTGCTGACCAACCGCCGGTTCGTCGAGAGCCTGGACATTACGCGGTTGTACTTCGATGCTGAAGCTATACGTGAAAATTATGTAGCAGTTGAGAGTTCGCCCGAAGAATACGTGTGGACACTCGACCCGAAAGTTCTCCGATGTCTTGTAGAAGGTCAGTGCGTTATTGAAGAAGAAGTTGAAGTGCTTGCAGAAGTGGCAGGTGATTGATGAAAGACTACGCGCCACTTATCGAACATGCTTTCTCGTCCACGCCAGGCGAACACTCTTACGTCGTGGACGATATTGAAGGTGAAGTTCCGGAATCCATTCGCGGAACGTATTACCTGAACGGCCCCGCACGCTTCTCACGCGGCGATTTCCATTACCACCACTGGCTCGACGGCGATGGAATGGTTTGCGCGCTGCACTTTGAAGACGGGCGAGTCGAGTTTGTCAGCCGTTGGGTTCGCAGCGCGAAGTATTTGGCAGAGGAGGAGGCGGGACGTCCGCTGTTTCGCACTTTCGGGACCGCATTCCAATCTGACAGTCTCAAGCGAAGAATGATGCTTGAGTCGCCAGTCAACGTGAGTGTCTATCCCTATGCCAGAAGGCTTCTGGCTTTTGGTGAACAGGGGCTGCCGGTCGAACTCGATCCGGTTACACTCGAAACGCGTGGGGAATTCAACTTCCACGGTGCACTCAACGATATCAGTCCATTTGCCGCACATCCAAAAGTGGACCATGCGACCGGAGAGCTATTCAACTTTGGCGTTGCTTTTGGTTCGAACGAGCCTTATTTAAATTTTTATCGCTTCGACGCGAGTGCCCATCTTCTTTTCCGCAAGCGTCTCCCGCTCGAATATCCCTGTTCGATTCATGACTTCGGCTTGAGTCAAAACTATGCGGTCTTTTATCTCAGTCCTTACCTCCTCGACATGCAACGTTTTGTCAGCGACGATCTCACCCTGTTGGACTCACTCCACTGGGAGCCGCAACTCGGCAGTCGCCTGCTGATCGTCTCGCGCGAGAGTGGCGACAAAGTGAGGCAGCTTCATATTGGCTCACGCCACTGTCTGCATTTCATTAATTGTTTTGAACAGCACGGCCGGTTACACGTAGACGTGCTCGAGCTCGAACGCCCCATCTACGACCAGTATCGTCAGGTGCCGAACCTGTTCACGGAAGTTTGCGAAGGTTGGCCCACCCGTTTTGTTATTGACTTGAATACCCATGAGCTGATTGACACGGCTGTGGCTCATTATCGCCTTGCGCCCGACTTCCCCACGATCAATTCGTCACTGATAACACGTCCATACGAAGATTTCTGGATGCTTGGAATCTCCGGGACGGGAAAGCACGGGCGCAAGTTTTTCGATCAACTCGTTCATGTCAGATGGCCGGGAAAATGCGCGTGTGATGTCTACGAAGCGCCCGCACGTCAATACTTCGGAAGCGAACCCATTTTGATTAACGAGCCGGACGGCCCCGGAGTAGTGATTTGTCACTTGTTCGATGCCGAGAACAGTTCAAGCACGTTCGCGTTATTTGACGCGATGTACGTCGAGCACGGCCCGAAAGCACTGCTGCGCCTGAAGCAGCCGGTTCACCTGGGTTTTCACGCTTCGTTCCTGGCGCGAAGCGCTTAGTTTGTTTGAAGACACGGACATATGCGTAGGAACATATTGTTTTACATCGTTGCCGTCTCGGTGTTTGGAACCGGGGTCTATTTGCTGCTGGCTTCCGGGAAACATCTGCAATCGGCGAGCAGTTCGGAGGCGGTAATCTCGCAGACTCAGTCTACAACTTTAGTCAGTACATTTTTCTCCAATCTGCAAGAGCCACTGAGCATTTTGCTCCTGCAAGTGATCGTGATCATCATTGCCGCGCGATTGATGGGCCTGCTTTTTCTCAAAATGGGACAGCCTGCGGTCGTTGGTGAGATGGTGGCCGGTATCGTCCTTGGCCCTTCATTACTCGGCGCTCTGTTTCCTGCCTTGCAGTCGTTTTTGTTCCCTGCATCGTCGATGGGGTTGCTGAGAACACTTAGTCAGCTCGGCGTCATTTTGTTTATGTTTGTGGTGGGCCTTGACTTGAACGTGAAGCACCTCCGCTTAAAGGCACATACGGCGGTGCTGGTCAGTCATGCCAGTATTATGGCGCCGTTTCTACTCGGCATCGGTTTGTCGTTGTTCATTTATCCTTTGTTGGCTGCGCCTCACATCTCGTTCACGGCCTTCGCGCTCTTCATCGGTGTAGCAATGAGCATCACTGCGTTTCCTGTGTTGGCCCGCATCATCGAAGAAAGAGGACTTACAAAAACCCATCTCGGCACTACCGCCATTGCCTGTGCGGCGGTGGACGACGTCACCGCGTGGTGCATTCTGGCGCTGGTGGTTGCGATCGCCAAAGCAGACGGATTAAGTGGCTCACTAATGACGATCTTTTTAACGCTGCTCTTCATTGGCGTGATGCTCTTTTTGCTCAAGCCACGAGCCGAGCGCCTCTTGAGTGAGCAGATTCAACACGGGAAAGGAACCATCGCGCTTGTTCTGATTGTCATATTCACCGCGGCGTTGTTTACCGAGATTATTGGCATACACGCACTCTTCGGGGCGTTTCTCGCAGGTGTGATTATGCCTTCGCACGAGAGGCTACGAAACTTCCTGCGCCAGCGACTTGAAACTTTCAGTGCTGGTTTCCTGCTACCACTCTTTTTCGCCTTCACAGGCTTACGCACACAGCTTGGTCTACTCGACGATTGGCAGAGCTGGCTAATGTGTCTTGCAGTTATTAGTGTGGCCATTGCAGGCAAACTTGGCGGGAGCATGATCGCGGCCCGCTGGACCGGCATGAGCTGGCAGGAATCGTTCTCAGTCGGCGCCCTCATGAATACTCGCGGCCTGATTGAGTTGATCGTATTGAACCTGGGCTATGACCTGGGAATTCTTCCGCCGAAGATCTTCGGAATGATGGTTCTCATGGCGCTCGCCACGACGTTCATGACAGGCCCACTCCTCTCGATGGTCGAATTTTGGAGTCGTACAAGATATGCAACAGAATCCTGGAGGAACGAATTCACCGTGGATGCCAGGTGAGGTGACGGCGCAACGAACGCCGCTCAGCGACCCCGTGAGCTAATAGAAAGGAGCTTGTTATGGATATCGTTATAGAGCAGATTGCAAACACCCCAACTCCTTTTTATCACGACAACTCGGTTTCACTTTGTTGCCGCAGACATTCGTGTCTGAATACGGCTGCAGATCTCCGCTCGTGCGCGACGAGCGCACGTCACGATCACGCCGCATTATTCAGGAAGCGTGGTTATATCTCGACCAGCATCGCTTCCATGCACCCGAGAACGCGCCACGCGTGATTAGCGCTGCCGGTTTGTGAGCACCTTGTTGTCCTCTCCTCAGTCCCACTTAACAAACATTTAAGACGCGGTTCACAAGGCCTTAACCGGTCGGGGATAAGGTCTGCCTTTGAACCAATTGCCACCCTACAACTAGATCCACAGGAGAATTGTATGTACTCGAATAATATTCCCCGACTACTCCAACTCTTGCTCATCGTTGCCGCGATGGGCTGTCTGCCGGCCCACGCCCAACAAGATCAGGGCCGCATCGGAGGAGTCATCACTGACTCCCAGGGAGCGATCGTTCCCGGAGCATCAGTGGTCGTAAAAAATGAACGAACCGGTGAAGAGCGCACCGCCACATCGACCGAATCCGGCTCTTACATCGTGTCCGCTCTCAGGCCCTCGCTCTACACAATCAGCGCAACCGCGCAAAACCTCACGGTCCGCGCGACCGGCGTGCGGCTACTCGCGGGCCAGGAGTTGAATCTCAATCTCACACTCCAGGCAACAGGCGTTGAAGCGAAGGTCGATATCGTCGCCGCCGCGGATACGGGCATCGACACCGGTTCAGCCGCGATGGGCGTGAACGTCAATCCGCGCGAAGTCGAAGCGCTGCCACTCAACGGTCGACAACTCTCACAGCTCTACTTGCAGGCGCCGGGATCTGTTAACAGTGGATCGGGAACGTTCGGCGACATTCGCTTCAGCGGACGCGCCGTGCAGCAGAATGTTATTCGCTACGACGGCATCGAAGGTTCGGCAATCATCGATGCCTCGCCCGGCAATCTCAACGGCGAAGTGCCGTCGCCGTTCAGACTTCAGTCGAGTCTCGAGAACGTACAGGAGTTTCGCGTTGACTCAAACAACTTTCCCGCGGAATTCGGCACCGGCACTGGCGGACAGGTCAGCGTGGTTACGAAATCAGGCGGCAATGCATTTCACGGTTCGCTCTTCGAGTACATCCGTAACGACACCCTCGATGCAGCCAATTTCTTCGACAACATCATCGGACAAAAAGCGCCGCTGCGACTCAATCAATTCGGCGGCTCGATTGGTGGTCCAATCGTAAAAGACAAGGCCTTCTTCTTTTTCAGCTACGAAGGGTATCGACTGCGCGCGGGGGTGAATTCAATTGAGGCCGTGCCGGGGTCGGCGAGCCGGCTTTGCGCCGGAATCGGGACAGGAACGATTAATTGTAATGCCGTCAGCGTTTCCTTACTGCCGGCGTTCCGCTCGCCTGACGCGACCATAATCGCTACCGGTTCAGGAATAAATTTGTTCGACGTGGCCCAGTTGCAGGCGAATTCAAGTGTCAATGAAAACTCAGCTGCCCTGCGTCTCGACTACAAACTCAACAACAAGCACTCGGCTTACTTCCGCTTCTTCCGCGATCAGGGAAGTAACGATCAACCTGAAGGAGTCACCGGGCGGCGCGTGTTGATTAAAGCCGTCCCGCAAAACGGAGTGCTCGCAGTGCAGTCGTTGCTGAGTCCAATGCTGCTGAACGAATTCAAGTTTGGCTACAACAGCGCCTACACACGCATCAATGGACAGGCGCCGACAATAGCCGGTTTCGATCTCTCGTCTGCGGTGATCAATATTTCCGGCAACACTGCAAACTTTGCACTGCCGGGTCAGGGAGCTAACGCCGGGACTGCCGTGCCGGGCGGGCTGGTCCGCGCGAACAGCGCGACCAATGGCCGTGGCCAGCCTTACACCCCGTACTCGCTCTCGTTAGTCGACAGTGTGAATTGGACCAACGGAAATCACAACGCGAAGTTTGGTGGCGAGATCAGGTTCATCCGCTTGTACACGGATCGACTTGGAGGCACGACGTACACCTACTCGAATTTGCCTAACTTTCTGACGAACACGCCGCAGTCGATCCAGTTTCTGGGCGACGTCAGTGCTCCGAGTCCTTTCAACAATGGAGCTACCGGACAGCGTTTTGCTAAACAGGAGTACTACATTACTTACGCCGAGGACGAGTGGAAGATAAAACCAAATCTCACGCTCAACTACGGTCTGCGTTATGAATACTTCACTCCGTTGCGCGAAGATCGAAATCTTCAAGTGTTGTTTGATATTAGAAATGGTGTACTTCGGCCGCCAACCGAAGAAGCATTTCAATCTTCAAAGACTAATTTTGGACCACGCATTTCAATGACTTGGTCGCCGATGCCGAACGGCGGTGGCTTCTTCGGCGGCGGCCGCACGCTGCTGCGTGGCGGTTTTGGAATCTTCTATGGACCAGGCCAGACGGAGGATCAGATTCAGCCGATCGAGAGCGATCGCATCAGTTCCACATTTACCGGCCCAATCGTTGCCGGAGGGCCGCCCCTGGCATTTCCGCTGGACACGGCGGCTGCGGTTGCGTTCTTTATAAATCCTGCAAACGTGAACCGGCGTTCATATCAACCGCGAGCCTACGCTGCCGAGTACAAAATTCCTGAGAAGGTCTATCAGTACACTGTTTCGGTCCAGCAGGAACTCTTCTCAGGCACGGTGTTGACTGCGGCATACGTCGGCAGTCAGGGAAGAAATCTGTTCTTGCGCAGTATCGCCAACAAGATCCTGCCGGGACAGACGACCGTTCCGAACACTGTGAGCGTGCTTCCTTCCGGATTCGGAGTCGTGAACCTGGCTAATACGAGTGGACAGATCACCTCTGTCGTCCAGCCTATCCGTGAGTTTTCGATCATTAACGGCACGGGAGTGCTGAACCCGTTTGCCGAAGTTGACTATAAGACAAGTGGTGGAAGCGACAGCTATAACGCGTTACAGATGACACTTGCGCGACGTATCACGACCGGCCTCACGCTCAACTCGCAATACACGTTCTCGCGTAGCTTTGGAAACACTGCGGGATCAAATGAGGCGCGGACAGCGGCGATTCCAGATAACTTCGAAGCTGATCGCGGCTACAACAACTTTGACGTGCGACACACGTTCAACTTCAGCGCGCTTTACAAGCTGCCGTTCGGTAAAGGCACCGGTCACGAGTTTGGGAGTGTCGGCAATGCACTGCTCGGCGACTGGGAGATCGGCGGCATCATAAACGCGCGTAGCGGTCTACCGATTGAAGTTGGAATTACAAGGCCGGATGTGGTCATGCAGTGTGCGGCAGCTACCTGCTCGGTGAACATCAATGGCGTTGCTACCACCGTGCCGCAGGGATTTGTGGCCCAACTAACGAGCGGTACGCTTCCCGTTGGTTTCATCGGCGTAGTCAACACGCCGGGTGGCGGTGCTTCGCGAAATGTTCGCCGGCCGAATCTCCTACCGGGAGTTAGTCCGTATCTGAACAACGATCGCAGTCTGATCAATCCTGCGGCTTTCTCGATACCGCTTCCGGGGACGTTCGGCGACTTGCCGCGCAACGCGCTGCGTGGTCCAAACTTCAAGCAGTTTGATATCGTGCTCAATAAACGGTTCGGGCTTACTGAGTCGACGAGTCTCGAGTTCCGCACGGAGATCTTCAACATCTTCAACTTCACGAACTTTGCCCTTCCAGCGACAACCTTGAACAACGCGCTGCCGACGATTACCACTGCGGGCGTTGTTTCACCGGGAGGTTTGCAGCCGGGCAACGGCTTTAATCAAGTGCAAGCCGGCGGCACGTTTGGTCTGTTGCGACAGACAGTTGAACGCACGGTTGGACTGGGAACGAATCGTCAGATCCAGTTTGCACTACGACTCAATTTCTGAGGTTTCACTATGTCATCAGTACATGAAATAACACGAGTCGAGCAGGACAATCTGATTCACTCCGCCGAAGACATCTACGACGATGGTTTTCTGCGAGTGGAACATAAGAACTACTACGTCGCGTGCGGAGGCAGCCCCCTAAAGCTGCCTCGCACCGAGTTTTTGATCTTCTCGCGGCTGACGCGAACACCCAATCGCATCGTCACGGCCGACGATCTTTGGAGCTCAGTTTGGGGCAGCAACAAGCCGCTCAACTCCGAGAGCCTGCACGTTTACATCTATCGACTGCGCGCAAAGCTCACTGAGTTTGAACTCCAGATCGAGACGATGGTCAACGTCGGCTACCGGCTGATCACTTCAAAAAGCCAATAAAAACTCGATCTTTCGTCGACTGTTAACTGAGAGTTCAGGCGATGTTCAGTCGGATGTAACACCGGCTCATTAGATTTGAGTTTGCAAAACGCTCGAACAAATCAGTTCCAACAGCACTGGAGACCTAAATGTCTGTCTCGAAGAGAAGCTTGAAGCTTGTAGCGTGGATGGTTGTTCTGCTCCTTGGATTTGTCGCGCTCGCGTGTAATGGCGGCGGCACGGGTTCGGGGGCGGGCTCGGTAAGTTTGCAGGGCGCCGGCGCCACGTTCCCCAATCCGCTTTATCAAAAGTGGTTGAGTGAGTATGGAAAACTTCACCCGAACGTGAAGATTGATTATCAGTCGATCGGTTCCGGCGGCGGCGTTCAGCAACTCAAAGGACAGACAGTAGACTTCGGCGCTTCCGACTCGCCCATGAAAGACGAGGACCTGAAGGCAGCGCCTGGCGAGATCGTGCACATACCAACGGTGCTCGGCGCGGTTGTGATCACGTATAACCTGACGGGCATTAATCAGCCGTTGCGTTTCTCTCCGGAAGTCGTGGCCGACATCTTCCTCGGCAAGATCAAAAAGTGGAACGATCCGAAGATCGCGGCAGATAATTCGGGTGTTAACCTGCCGACGACGGATATCACCGTGGTCCATCGTTCCGATGGTAGTGGGACCTCGGCAGTCTTTACCGATTACCTCTCGAAAGTGAGTCCGGAGTGGAAAGAGAAGGTCGGCGCCGGTACGTCACCGAGTTGGCCGGTGGGTCTTGGCGGAAAAGGTAATGAGGGAGTTACCGGGCAGGTAAAGAGTACGCCAAATACGCTCGGTTACATTGAATTAGCTTATGCGGTGCAGAACAAACTGCCGGTAGCTGAAATCAAGAATGCAAGTGGGACTTTTATCACGCCTTCGATAGATACAGTTAAGGCGGCAGCTGCAGCGTCAGCAGCAAATATGCCTGACGACTTGCGTATTTCAATCACAAACGCGGCCGGGCCACAGGCTTATCCGATTTCAAGTTACACCTACATTCTCGTCTACAAGAACCAGAAGGACGCGGGGAAAGGCAAAGCGCTCGTAGACTTTCTGTGGTGGGGCATTCATGACGGCGAAGGCTTCGCGAAAGACTTGCAGTACGCGCCGTTGCCGGACGATATCGTGAAGCGCGCCGAAGCGAAGATCAATTCGGTCACTGCAAACGGCGCCACATTAAGACAATAACCACAAAAGGCACAAAAGCACTTATGGGCCTCTTTGTGGCCCGATTTAAAAGATGAGCGCAGTTGTCGAAAACGTCACCTGGCGACGAATGCTTTCGCCGACGGGAAATACCGGCGATGCGGTGTTTCGCATTCTGATGCTGCTCGTTGCGTTGCTGATGGTGGGAATCGTGGTGGCGATGGTGATCGCGCTGGCCACGGATTCGATGCTCTCGATACGGCAGTTTGGTTTTAGTTTTTTGACAAGCCAGCGATGGGATCCGATCAAGGGCGAGTTTGGCGCGTTGCCGTTTGTTTACGGCACGGTGGCCTCGTCGTTGATCGCGCTTCTGATCAGCATTCCGCTTTCGTTGGGTATCGCGATCTTTCTGGTTGAGCAGGCGCCGCACTACATCGCGCGACCGGTAGGTTTTTTGGTCGAACTGCTTGCGGCAATTCCGTCGGTGGTCTATGGCGTTTGGGGCATCTTCGTGCTGGCGCCGTTTCTCCGGCAGTATGTCGAACCTGCTCTCGCGAAGTGGTTTGGCTGGTTACCGTTGTTTCGCGGAACGATCACGGGCATCGGATTACTTACGGGCGGAATCATTCTCGCGATCATGGTAACGCCGATCATCTCCGCGGTTGTGCGCGATGTACTCGCAGCTGTCCCGGGTTCGCAACGTGAAGCGGCGCTCGCTCTCGGCGCGACGAAGTGGGAAATGATTCGCGTCGTCCTTGTGAACGGCGCTCCCGGAATTGCAGGCGCAGTGATTCTCGGACTCGGACGCGCGCTCGGCGAAACGATGGCTGTGACGATGGTAATCGGCAATCGTCCCGAGATCAGCGCATCGCTCTTTGAACCGTCGTACACGATTGCCTCGGCCATCGCGAATGAGTTCACGGAAGCTACCGGCGATCTCTATCTCAGTGCGCTCGTTGAACTCGGACTCATTTTGTTTCTGGTCACGTTTATCGTGAACGGTATTGCGCGTCTGCTGGTTTGGAACGTGACGCGACGCACTGGTGGAGTTGCTAGGGCGTGATGGCTAATTACGGAAACGCCGATCGAATGCGTCGCGCTACCAGCGGGTTGATGACCACGCTGACCGCGCTGTGTACGTTGCTGGCAGTCAGCGCGCTGCTAATTATCCTGACGTACATCGCCTGGCAGGGAATCGGGTCGCTCAGTTTTCAGTTCCTGATCGATCGTCCACGGCCAGTCGGTGAAGGTGGCGGCATCGGAAACGCGATACTCGGTTCGCTCGTGCTGCTTTTGATCTCGTCTGCGTTTGGCCTGCCGCTTGGAATTTGTGTGGGAGTTTACCTGTCGGAGATTGGCAGAGGACGAGTCGGGGGCGCAGTGCGATTCCTCGTCGATACGCTGACCGGAATTCCGTCAATTGTAACTGGCGTATTTGTTTACGCGATTCTCGTGCTTCCGATGAAGCACTTCTCCGCGCTCGCAGGTGGTGTGGCGCTCGCGATGATCATGATTCCGATCGTCGCGCGCACGACTGAAGAGATGTTGAAGCTCGTGCCGCATAGCATGCGTGAGGGAGCGCTGGCGCTTGGTGCTCCGCAATGGCGCGTCATTATCGGCGTAGTTATTCCAGCGGCCGCGCCGGGAATCGCGACCGGCGCGATGCTGGCGATCGCGCGTGTCTCGGGTGAAACGGCTCCGCTGTTGTTCACGGCTTTTGGCAGCCGGTTTTTCCCGACTTCGTTGAACGAACCGATCGCGTCGTTAACGGTGCAGATTTATAACTACGCGATCTCGCCGTATGACGAATGGCACGCGCAAGCCTGGGCGGCGACGCTTGTGTTGATGACGCTAGTGCTGGGCATCAACATCATCGTGCGATTTCTGACCCGGAAGAAGTTTTGAACACGGATTACACGGATTGGGAACGGATTTTATTCTGTGACTTTTGTGCCTTTTTGTGGCTGATATGCCCGTTCAAACTGTGGCTCCCAGGATTGAAGTACGCGCTGCAACGCCTCCGCCGATCAATACCGGCAAGACGAAGGTGGCGGTTCGCGATCTGAATTTCTTTTACGGTCGCGTGCAGGCGCTTCACAACATCTCACTCGAGATCCCTGAGCGCATCGTGATGGCGTTTATTGGACCATCAGGCTGCGGTAAGTCGACTTTCCTGCGAACGCTGAACCGCATGAACGACGTCATTCCCGGCACGCGCGTCGGTGGCCAGGTGTTGATGGACGATCGCGACATCTACGCGCCTGGAACAGATGTGGTCGAGTTGCGACGTCGCGTGGGAATGGTCTTTCAAAAATCCAATCCGTTTCCGAAGTCGATTTTCGACAACGTTGCTTACGGGTTGAGAATCAACAGAGTAACGAGCAACAGTTCCGAGCTATCCGGCCGCGTGGAACAAGCGTTGAAAGACGCCGCGCTGTGGAATGAAGTTAAAGATCGTTTGAAGACTTCGGCATTGAGTCTTTCGGGTGGACAGCAGCAACGCCTGTGCATCGCGCGCGCCCTCGCGATTCGTCCTGAGGTACTATTGATGGACGAGCCTGCGTCGGCACTCGATCCGATCGCGACTTCGAAGATCGAAGAGCTGATCTTCGACTTGAAGAAGCAGTACACGATCGTGATCGTCACGCACAACATGCAGCAGGCGGCGCGCGTATCCGACACGACAGCCTTTTTCCTGTTGGGCAAGTTGATCGAAGTAAACGCGACTGAGAAGATGTTTACCGCCCCCAATGAAAAATTAACTGAGGACTACATCACCGGCCGGTTCGGATAAAACAATCGGCAATTGGAAATCGACAATCTATGGACCTCCACCGTCATCTTGACGACGAACTGAGTTCATTGCGCGATCGCGTTCTCCTGCTCGGGGGCGAGGCTGAACAGGCGCTCGAACGTGCAATGTACGCGCTCAACGAACGCGACAGCGACGTCGCGCGGGAAGTGCTCGATCACGATGATCAGGTCGATCAACTCGAAGTTGAGATTGACCGCCAGTGCATCGACATCATTGCCCTGCGCCAACCCGCCGCGCGCGATCTGCGTTTCGTCATCTCAGTAGCGAAAATGGCGCCCGTGCTCGAGCGTATCGCGGATCACGCCTGCAACATCGCGCGCGCGGCGATCGATTTAAACAATGAACCGGAACTTAAATCAGCGCTCGATCTGGGTCGCATGGCCGAGCACGCGCTGAAGATGTTGCGTTCCGCACTCGATTCGTTTACGTCAAACGATGCGATCACCGCGCGCGAGATCATCAAGAGCGACAGCGAGATCAACGATCTTTACAACCATACATTCCATCGCTTGATTGAACTGATGGTCACCGAACCCGCCACCGCGACGCGCGACGCGCGACTCCTGTTTGTCGCCAAACATCTCGAACGCATCGGCGACTACGTGACCGACATTTGTGAACTGACCGTCTACATGGCTGAGGCTGCATTTATCAAGCATAGTATCAAGATATGACGCGCCCAATCCTGATCATCGAGGATGATGCCGATATCTCGGAAAGTTTGAAGTACAACTTCGAGCGCGAAGGACTCGCGGCCGTAACCGCGCCGACCGGAGAAGCCGGGCTTTCCGCGGCGTTGAACGAACGCGAGCCCCCGCGACTGATCATTCTCGACCTCATGTTACCGGGAATGAGCGGCATCGAACTTTGCCGTCGCTTACGACGCGAGCCGGCCACACGGCGTACTCCGATCATCATGCTCACCGCCAAAGCCTCGGAATCGGATCGAGTTAGCGGACTGGATCTTGGCGCCGACGATTACATCACCAAACCGTTCTCAGTGCGGGAGCTTTTGGCGCGCGTGCGTGCGGTAATGCGCCGTGCGGATGAGACGATGGGTAAGACGTACGAAGACGATCATTTGCAGATCGACTTCGACGACATCCGCGTCGCCTGCGACGGTGTGAAGATAAAACTCACGAACAAAGAGTTCACCCTGCTCTCGGTGCTCGCCAGAAGCGCGGATCGAGTTGTGACGCGGCAGCAGTTGCTGGATAGTGTTTGGGGATACAGTTACTATGGCGACGCGCGAACACTCGACGTCCACATTCGTCGCTTGCGGCAGAAGCTCGATAAATGTGGCGACTGTATCGAGACGGTAGTCGGTGTGGGTTATCGTTTTGTTGGTTGCACGAGTCAGGCGGCGGCCAGTGGTAATGGTAGTTGAGATAATTCTCGCGGGTCTGTTGTTGATCGTCGCGGTTGTTTGGTTCGCGAAACGTTCCGAATCCGGCAAGAAACCCGTAGCAGGATCCGAGCAAAGTAACTCACCCGAAAATCTCGCCGTCACTTCATTGCTGGATGCTACGATGACCGGCATGCGCGAAGGTCTGCTGGTGGTGAACAGAGACATGCGCGTCGTCGCGTCGAACCCTGCCGCACGCAAACTTTTCAATCCTTCAGTGGCTACGTTGCAGTCACAACGACTTACCGAACTCACGCGCAATCCCGCGATCTACAGTGCGTTTCTGGATGGTCTGAAGGGTGTCGAACGAAGTGGCGTGAAAGTTGAGACACATGGACCAGAGCGACAGGTATTCGATTTGCGCGTCGTCCCGATCGGAAGTGCAAATGGAAACGGCGCGGAAGGAGCCCTCGGCGTCTTCTTTGATATCACGCGGATGGAGCGTCTCGAAATCGTCAGGCAGGAGTTTCTCTCGAACGTTTCACACGAACTGCGAACGCCGCTGACGGCGATCATCGCGTTTGTCGAGACTCTCGAAAACGGTGCGATTGAAGATCGTGAGAGTTGCCAGCGTTTCCTTTCGATCATCCGGAAGAATGCTTCGCGAATGCATAGTCTGATCGACGACATCCTGGAGCTCACCGCGATCGAGGGTGGCAACGTATCGCTAAGAGCCGCGCCGGTCGACCTATACATGCTGGTCGAGGAAGTTTGTGCGTCGCTGGCGGCGAAAGCGGCGGTACAGAATGTCACGATCAAAAACAATGTCGAGCCGGAGGTGATGGTCTATGCGGACGAGCGCCGGCTCGAACAGATGCTTACTAACCTGATCGATAACGGGATCAAGTTTAGTCGCGAGCACGGCACGGTTGCGATCAGTTACGAGTCGGACACTCGCGACAAGATCCTCGTGCAGGACAATGGTGACGGGATTCCTTCACAGCATCTCGAACGACTCTTCGAACGCTTCTACCGCGTCGACCGGGCGCGTTCGCGCGATATGGGCGGCACCGGGTTGGGATTGGCAATTGTGAAGCACCTCGCATTGCTCCACCGCGGCGAAGTCACCGTCACCTCTGAGTTAGGCAAAGGCACCACCTTCACGATCCACCTCCCAAAAGCGTGAAGATTTCTCGCGCAAAGGCGCAAAGACGCAAAGAAAACCCTTGGAAACGCGGCAGCGCTTCGCGTCTTTGCGCCTTTGCGCGAGAAATTTCGGTTCAGTTCAAGCAAAATGACGGGTAAAACAATGTTGAATTCGCGGCTGGCCTCTGCGATAATTAGGCCCCGACAGCCCCGTATTCCTCCAGGCCGGCTGACAGTGCCGGCGCCCCGGTTACTCACTAGCAACGCTTAACCGACAGACTGGTGTCTGGGGGGATCAAAACTATGCGAATGCGAAGAGTTGTTAGATCTGTTTCGACATTCACGACTCAGTTGTGTGCCGCTCTCCTGAAAGCTGTAGTCACAAGCATGGTGCTCGGTCTTATTGTCGTTACGATCATGCACCACATGGGCGTGCCGGTGCCCAGCATGACTGACTTACTGCGAGGAGTTTCGCGACTGGCGAACGTCTTATCGTAGAGGGGAAACTTGGACCACGACAAGGCCTACGAAGTGCTGGGAGTAAAGCCCGGCGTCTCAAACAGAGATCTGAAAGCAGCACATCGAGACCTTGCGAAGGTTTGGCACCCGGACAGGTTTCTGCACGATCCACGCCTTCAGGAAAAGGCGCAGGAGAAGCTGAAAGAGATCAACGAAGCGTACGAACTGCTGATCTCGGGCAAGACGCCGCGACCTGCACCCGCTCAATCCATCTACTCTCAACCGCAACGTCAAAGAACGCCTCGTCGCTCGGGCAGTTGGGCATTTGCGTTGCTCGTGTTTGTCGGTGTCTTCGCCGTCACTACGAAAGTCTTACTCGACCGGCGCACGCATCAGCCCGTGCCTGAGCCAGTGGTAGTCGAACAGCCGGAGCAACCTGAGTCGCCTGGCAAAGTAGTTGACAGAACGGCACGACCGAATAAAGAAGACGGAGTAGCGCCCGAGGTCGCGACCAACGAGACAGTTGCCACACCTACGACTGCGCTCGCGACAGTCACGGTCACCGTGGATCCAGAGACTGGTCTACTCGCAAAACCCGAGTGCCGTTTGCGTAGTCGAATGACCTACCCGAGCGGCAGCGAGCCGACTGCCTACTGCAACCTCTCACACACTCCACCGCCAAAAGAATCACGCCTGAAGTCAATTGCCGAAAAGATTCTCCCGCAAAGGCGCAAAGCCGCAAAGGAAGAACCCGTCATCAACAACTAGGCTTTCCTTTGCGGCTTTGCGCCTTTGCGGGAGAAATTCTTCTTGACTAAAACGCAAACACAATCTGCTGTTGCAGGCGATAAGTAGTCGGTGCGAAGTCACCCAGGGGAACGAAGAAGTTCGGAAACTGCCCGCTGCGTCGCAGTGAGTTCTGGAAGAAGAACAAACTCTGAAAAGTCACTTTGGGCGCGATGCCATATTCGAAACGGAAGTGACTGGTGCGAATGTTGACGCCGGTATTAGTTCCGAGGTCATCGTCAGTCACCTGTGAGATCATTGCATTCGCGCCTTTGATGGCAAACACGTAGAGGAACGACGTGTCGCCTCGCTTCGTGATCCTGCCCACCTGCAACGCCGCCAGCATCGCGTCACGTTCATTCAAGCCTGTCGCGATGTTGCGTGCGAATTGAAGGTTGAATGTCACTGGAAACACGTGATCGCCACGTGTGAAGCCGGCGTAGTTCAGGCGATAAGTAAGGCGCGCAACCTGGAAGCCCGGCGCTGTATAAACTATTCCACCGGGAGTCGTCGTTGCGTTGCCTGTTCCCGTCAGTGGCGCCGAGAGCGCAAGACCTAATCCCGGTTGGACCAACAGGACGAGTCCATCCGTAGTCGAAGCAAGCTGAATCTGATTGGGATGGCGATACACTTGAATATCCGCGCCTACTTGACTGTTCCATCTCTTGTTGAAACTTTGGTTGGCCAGGAGTCCCTGGTGAAAGAGATTAGCTGATCTTCCCGCGGTGCCGACGACCTCTCCGGCGCGAGCGAGCGGACTGCCGGGGGTGATTATCGCTACGTTAGGATTGGAGAAAATGTATTGACCGGCGCGCAGTTCCAGGCTCGTGAGGTAAGCGCCGTTCGGTTTGAATGAGTGCACGTATTTTTCGTTGAAGCCGTTGAAACGAATATCGTCGTCGAAGAGAAACCTCGAGTTGTCGGCAAAGATTTCCAACACGCGGCCGGCCTGGAGTTGAAGCGCTTTAGTTGGCCGGTAATCAATCCATGCTTCACTGATAAAGAGCGGATGTCGCGCGGTAATCGCAGTAAAATCCTGATCAAAGGTGAGCGGATTGTTTATCGGTCCGGTGGCTAGCTGGCCGTGGAAACTCAGATTCGGGTGAATATCCGTATCAAAGTTCAGCCGCAAACGATATCGCATTCTTACGTTCTGCACGTGTGGAAGTGGTGGATCGTTGGGCTCGGTCGCACTCCGGAAGATGCCATCGAAACGCAGACGAAAGTCGCCGCTCACTCGCACGGGACCGATCTTCAGCGTCTGGCCTTCGAGTTTTGTGAGTCGTTGTTCTACCGTTGGCGTTTGCCGTTCGGGCGTTACTGCAACTGTAGAGGCCGCCTCCGAATTTCCAATGGGCGGGGCCAAGCCACCCTTCCTGACTTGTTCTACTTCCGTCGCGGCAGCGGTGATCGTCGTGGGCTGAGCCGAGAGTTTTTCGAGCAACGCCTGAATGGTTGCTTGTTGTTCCTGGAGTGTCTTCTGCAACTGATCGAGCTTGGTGTTCTGTCGCTCGAGTTCGCTCTCGAGCAGCCGCACGCGTTCAGAGACGTTTGTTTCCGGCGCGGAATGAACTAGTTCCTGGGCAAAGGCCGGCAACGAGCTAAATAAGAGCAGAGCGAGACAAAAGCCGAGGCGTGATGTCATAGTTATTAGTCCTCAGTTGCTTGGGAGTTTAAGAGACGTCGCAGCATATTACCGCAGTCTTAAATTGACCTTACTGTCACGTTACATCGATGTGAACAGTAAGATTTGTACAGGGTCGTTGACAATGAACTAAGCCGACGCTTACTATTTTGATGTTCATTCTTCCCACAAGATAATGATGCTTCTTCAGGCAGCAACCGCGACAACTCAAACTGTTGGCAGTCCGATAACAGCGTACTGGCCGGTAATGATCTTTTTCGGCGTGGCCGTGATCTTTCCGGTGCTGCCGATCGTGCTCGGCAGGTTCCTGCGACCAATCAAGTACGAAAAGACCAAGATGCGCCCGTACGAGTGCGGCATCGACCCGACTACTGAAGCGCACGAGCGCTTTACAGTGCGTTATTACATCGTCGCAATGCTGTTTCTGATCTTCGACGTGGAGACGATTTTCCTGCTGCCCTGGGCCATTATCTTCATGGGCGATGACTTTTCGTTTACAAAGTTTGCCCTCCTCGAGATGTTTGTGTTCATCGCGATTCTGGTGGTGGGTTATTACTACGCGTGGCGCAAAGGCGCCCTGGAGTGGGCGTAATCTATGGCTGAACACGAAGAGGGATTTGTTTTAACTACTGTCGACTCGATCATGAACTCGATTCGACGGAGTGTCGGTGCGAAGACTGTCGACCTCGCGGCGCCCGTAGTTAACTGGGCGCGCAAGTCGGCTCTTTGGCCCATGACGTTCGGTCTGGCGTGTTGTGCCATCGAGATGATCGCCACGGGCGCGGGACGTTTCGATATCGATCGGTTCGGCGCCGGCGTTTTTCGTCCCAGTCCTCGTCAAAGCGATCTGATCATCGTCGCGGGCACTGTCACTCTGAAAATGGGTCCGGTGGTCCGTCGCGTTTACGATCAGATGCCCGAACCCAAGTGGGCCATTGCGATGGGCGCATGCGCTTCGACTGGTGGACCATTCGATTCCTACTCCACGATGCAGGGAGTCGATCGCTGCATCCCCGTTGACGTTTACATACCTGGTTGCCCCCCGCGACCTGAAGCTCTCCTATACGGTCTAATGCGTTTGCAAGACATCATCATGCGAGAGGCGCCGTCGGCTTACATCTTCGATTCGGATGGCGCGGTTCATCGCAGACGTCAGTTTGAAGAGGAAGACGGAGTTCCTCTGGCTGAAATCGCGATGGGGGGAGGCAAATTATGAGATCACCGCTGCGGATTGTTCTGATTCTGGGTTTGGTTTTTGGACTCGCGTCGTTCAGCTTTGCGCAAACAAAGCCGACCATTAAAAAACGGACGACTACGAGGCGAGCGGTTCCGCTCGTGCCGGTTGGCACCGATTTGAAGATTCGCATCAACGACACGTTGTCGAGTAAAAACTCGCGGATCGGCGATCGATTCACTGCCACAGTGATCGATCCGAGCCGTTTCGATGAAGCGAGACTCAACGGTCATATCAGCTCGATTCAGAAGTCGGGCAAGATTAAGGGCCGCACGAGCATGAACCTCGCGTTTGACTCAGTTGAGTTACGTGATGGTCGTCGCGGAGTGTTGCACGGATACGTGACGAGAGTTTATGGCGACGATGCGGGGAAAGCCGATAACGAGGGCGGCGTTGAATCCGGCAGCCGGACGAAGCAGACCGTCAAGCGCGCCGGCATTGGCGCGACGGTCGGTGCGATTGTCGGTGGCATTGCGGGTGGCGGCAAAGGCGCTGCGATTGGTTTGATCATCGGCGGCGCAGGCGGCGCCGGTTCGCTGGCGATCAATGGCAGCAAGGAACTGAAGATCGAGTCGGGGACCGAGATGCTGGTCCACGTGACGCGCTAAATCTCGTAGAAAAACTTTAGCCACGGATTACACGGATAACGCGGATCAGATCCGCGTTATCCGTGTAATCCGTGGCTAAAGTTTTATGGAAGAAATCCTCAGCGGCCAGCGTCTAAACATCGATGGTAATGGCTGAACAGCTTATCGATGGACGGGTTATTGAAGCCTGCCAGCAGGGTGACCGCGACGCCTTTCAGCTTCTCTTCGAAACTTACAAAGACAAGGTTTTCTCGATTGCTGTCTATTCCAGTGACGGTGACAGGGCCCTCGCCGACGACATCACCCAGCAGATATTTCTCAAGTTGTTCACTGCCATTCGCCAGTTTCGCGGAGACTCAGAGTTTACGACCTGGCTCTACCGGCTTGTGGTCAATGCTTGTCTCGACGAACGGCGCCGCCGCCGCAGATTGTTGCCGTGGGGAGAGATGGTGGCCATGAAGAAACCCGGCGAACGGAAACCACAGGAGAAGCAGTATGCGCGGCTCGAAGTCACGGAAGCGGTGCAGGCGGCCATTGGTGAGCTCAAGCCGAAGTTTCGTTTGCCGATTCTGTTGAAGTACATCGAGGGTTTGTCATACGACGAGATCGCGAGCGTGATGGGTTGTTCAAAAGGAACAGTCGCTTCGCGTCTCAACCGTGGTCACAGCCAGTTAGCGAAACGGCTTTCACATTTAAATAATCCCGAGGTATGGGGAGATTAGGATGTTTTTGAGACACGTAACAAAAGATATTTCAGCTTATTGTCATGGAGAACTGTCGAGTGAGGAGTCGAAACAGTTTGCAGAGCATCTGATTGCGTGCGCGAAGTGCCGGACCAAATTTGAAGAAGTGAAGCTGGGTATCAAACTCGCCGAACAACTGCCGAGACTCTCGGCGCCGGATCATCTCTGGAGTGAGCTTGAGCCTCTACTCGCGACGCAAAGCACGAGCGTAGCGAGACCTTCAGTTCCGTGGATGTGGCAAAGTAAAGTCGCCGCGGCAGCCGTGCTGCTGTTGGTTGCGAGCGCTGGCGTGTTCTGGATTTACAGATCCTCACGCGTCCCGCCAAAACCATCGTGGTTCGTGAAGCGTCTTGATGGCGCGCCAAGAATTGGCAGCGAACAGATTTCAAACAACGGCCGACTTGCTGTTGGTGAGTGGTTAGAGACTGACGGAAGTTCGCGTGCACAGATCGATGTCGCTACGATTGGCAACGTCGATATCGAAGAGAATTCGCGGGTGCGGTTGTTGCAATCGCGCGCGGACGAGCATCGTCTCGAACTGGTACGCGGAAAAATGAGTGCGCGCATCTGGGCGCCGCCGCGGTTGTTCTTTGTCGATACTCCATCCGCGGTCGCCGCTGATTATGGTTGTGCATATACGCTGGAAGTTAAGGATGACGGTGGCAGTCTGCTGCATGTGACGTCAGGCTGGGTGGCGATGGAGTCGAAGGATCTGGAATCGTTGGTGCCGGCGGGCGCTTCCTGCGAGACGCGCCCCGGAGTTGGTCCAGGAACTGCTTACTTTGACGACGCCTTGCCTTCTTTTCGCGAGGCGCTCAAGAAAGTCGACTTCGAACGAGATGCAGCAGTGCGGAGTGCTGCGCTGACGACAGTGTTGGACCATGCGCGTCCGCGCGACACGCTGACGTTGTGGCATCTGTTCCGGCGATCTGAAGGTACTACCGATCGCGAACGCTTGTACGACAAGCTCACCGGCTTTGTAACGCCGCCGCCGGGCGTCACTCGCGAAGGCATGCTCCGCTTTGATGAAAAGATGATGTCGCAATGGGTCGAACTGCTCGAGCCAATGTGGACTGGTAACGGAGGCGGCAAGATGGTACCGAAGAAGGTCGCCGACGCCTATTTCAAAGTCAGGAATGGCCTCAGCCGCAGGTTAAAAGAAATGGCTCCCAAATAGAGCCACAAAAAGGCACAAAGAGACACAAAAAGGCACAAATAAGAATTTTCTTTCTGTGCCTTTTGTGCCTCTTTGTGGCTAAGTGCCGTTTAGGTGGTTGGTGTCGTTAATGGAAAGGATTCTCACGAAGCCATCATTCCTGAGTTCGAATCGAGCGATGCCGCAGTTCGCGCTCGAGATCCACACGGGCTTTAGCTCCGGCGCATCGAGTGCACCTATCAGGTGCAGCGCGAGGATGCAGATCGTTCCGGTGTGACTGAAGACCGCTATCCTTCCGCCGCGATTCTGTTCAATGATCTCGTCCAACTTTTCTCGCGCTCGATCGAGTAACTGTCGATAACTCTCGCCACCACTCAACACATACTCAAAATCACGTCTCAGCAACGCCGCGTACTGTTCCGGATGTTGCTGCGCCGCGTCTTCAAACGTCAGACCCTCCATCACGCCGACGCTGCGCTCGCGAAATGCGCTCGTGCCGTTAACAGGCAGCCCCGTCAGATTTGCGAGCGGTTGTGCAGTCTCCATCGCGCGGGCGAGGTCGCTCGAATAGATCGCAGTTATCGATTCCGATTTGAGAGTGCGTGCAGTTACGAGTGCCTGGTTGCGACCGCGCGCCGACAGAGGCGTCGCTGTGTGTCCGCCAAAGCGGCGTTCAGCGTTTCCTCTCGATTGACCGTGACGGATCAGGAGGACGTTCGTAGCAAGGGGCATGCTTGCGGTCTACTAACTTTATCTAAGCGGCGATGGCTTCAGCTTTCAGCTTCTCCGCCTGGTAATGCGCCACAAGGGCGTCGATGAAGGGGTCGAGGTTGCCCTCCATTACGAGATCGAGCTGGTGAATCGTCAGACCAATGCGATGATCGCTGACGCGGTTCTCTTTGAAGTTGTAAGTGCGAATCTTTTCGGAGCGATCACCGGAGCCGACCATCGAACGCCGTTCGCTGGCCTGGGCGGCGTGTTGTTTCTCTTCTTCGAGTTCCTGTAGACGCGCACGCAACACGCGCATCGCCTTCTCGCGATTCTTAATCTGCGACTTCTCGTCCTGCATCGAAACTACGACGTTGGTCGGAAGGTGCGTGATACGCACGGCTGAGTAAGTGGTATTTACTGACTGGCCCCCAGGACCTGACGAACAGAACGTGTCGATGCGCAAATCTTTCGGGTCGATCTTCACGTCGACCTCTTCCGCTTCCGGCAACACTGCGACTGTGATCGCAGATGTATGAATGCGTCCGCTCGCTTCTGTCTGTGGCACGCGTTGCACACGATGCACGCCCGATTCGTGTTTTAACTTCGAATAGACTTTGTCGCCTTCGATCAGGACGATTGCTTCTTTAAGCCCGCCGATGCCGGATTCTGATGCTTCAAGGACCTCGAAACGCCAGCGATGTCTTTCCGCATAACGCGAATACATGCGCACCATTTCGGCCGCGAAGAGCGTGGCTTCGTCACCACCGGTACCGGCGCGGATTTCGAGAATCACGTTCTTCTCATCATTTGGATCGCTCGGGATGAGCAGAAGCTTGAGCTCTTTGTCTGCTTCTTCGATCTTCTCCTGTAGTGACTCGACTTCCAGGAGCGCCATTTCGCGCATCTCGGTGTCGTCAGTAGTGTCGAGCAACTCGCGCGCGTCGACCAACTCTTTCTTCAACGTCTTCCAGGCTTGATACTTCTGCACG
>Ga0207708_10000099_pt1 | contig 66784 bp, 48 predicted proteins | sample KBSK5101metaG_FD_184340 | JGI IMG/M metagenome (GOLD analysis project Ga0207708, IMG submission 184340) | Corn, switchgrass and miscanthus rhizosphere microbial communities from Kellogg Biological Station, Michigan, USA - KBS K5-10-1 metaG... | ecosystem: Host-associated > Plants > Roots >... | reverse complement strand
CAGCAGGCCAGCTCATCTAAGTGACATCTCCCTCCGCGCGCATGAGCAACTTGCGGCGAGACGCTCGGTGCTTAATTAGGCAGCGAGAGCCAATTCATTGTTGGCAGTTGTGTTTCCCTACGCGTTTTAACGAGCTGCATAAGGTAGCCCGGCATGCATCGCGACGATAGTTCAGGTTCCTGTCGAAGCCTGTCGCCCCCGTATTTGCGAAGCGAGATTATTATAAACGTTGAAAAATTCTCCCGCAAAGACGCAAAGCCGTAAAGTACTCAAACTGCCACTCCTACTTAGCGCCTTTGCGTCTTTGCGGGATATAATTTGGCTCGCTTTCGGTGCTTCTGTGGCTATCCACGTTGCCCACACGCATCTAATCGGGCAAGGTGTTTTTGGGAGAAAATTCACTCTATGGCTTCAAACCACTCTAAATATTCGCCAACCGCAATTATCAATACACCTCCTGAACAACGTAGACACCTGTTGGCACGACTTTGGTTACCAACTGTTCTGCTCCTGGCGCTGGCGGCCGGCGGTTTGACCGGCATCATCGCCGCCTATGAGTTGAACTACTCGCGCGCCGCGAACGAAGTCGCGGCCCTTGCGACTTATCGTCCCAGCGTCGTCACACGCGTCTACGCCGACGACGACGAAACGGTCATCGGTGAGTTTGCGCTCGAAAAAAGAATCCCACTCAAGTACGAAGAAATTCCACCCGTTCTGAAGAACGCGATTCTTGCGGTCGAAGACGTGCGTTTCTACGATCATATCGGCATCGATCCCATTCGCATCATGGGCGCAGCCTGGAAAAACCTGACCAGCGATCGAATTGAAGGCGGTTCAACTCTAACTCAGCAACTCACGAAAAATCTTTTTCTTACCAAGGAACAAACCTACACACGCAAGGTTAACGAGTGGATCCTCGCTCTCCAGATCGAACGGTATTACACCAAGAACCAGATCATGGAGCTGTATACCAACCACATGTTTCTTGGCGCTAACGCCTACGGAATGGAAGCCGGCGCGGAAACGTATTTTGGGAAGCAGGCAAAGGATCTGACACTCGGTGAAGCTGCGTTGCTGGCAGGAATTCCGAAAGCACCGAGCGACTATTCGCCCACGTCGAATCCGGCCAAAGCGAAGGAACGTCGCGACCTCGTGCTTGACCTGATGGCCAAAAACGGCTTCACAAGTCAGGCTGAAGCTGACGCCGCAAAGTCCAAGCCGATTCAACTGGCCGACACCGCTTATTACCAGTCGCAACACAAGTCGACGCCGTTTGACTATCCAGTCGAATTCATTCGTCAGGAACTCGAAGACAAATACACTACTCGCGTCGCCCAGGGTGGTCTCGCCGTTTACACCAGCATCAACATCGAAGCGCAGAAGAAAGCCTATGAGGTAGTCCGCGAAGGTCTCAGACAATACGATCGCTCGCACACCGGCTGGCGCTCGAATTACACAATGATTCCGACGACTGCAAACAACGGCGATGGCCCAGCGGCGCAAGCGGAACTCAACAACTACAAACACCCGGACTGGTACGGTAACGATTACGAAACGGGCCGTCACTTGATGGGCCTGATCATGAAAGTCGATCGCGCGCGTAACGAAGCGTCAGTGCGGTTCGGCAACTTCACCGCCAACGTGACCGTGGCCGAAATGGGCTGGGGCAAACGCCAACCCAAAGACGAGTTCAAGGCTGGTCATCTGGCCGAGTTTGAAATCAAGGAAGTTGACGAGAAGAACCGGCGTTTGACAGTTGAACTGTCGCAGATTCCGGCGGTGCAGGGCGCCATGATGACACTCAACGCCAAGACCGGCGAGATCGTCACGATGGTCGGCGGCTACGATTTCTACACCAACAAATTCAACAACGCCACGCAAGCCTATCGTCAGACCGGTTCGTGCTTCAAACCATTCATCTATACCGCGGCAGTGGAATGGGGCATGACTCCCGATACAACCGTGAGCGGAGCTCCGATCAGCATCGGCGACTGGCAGCCTCACAACTACGACGGCTCGCTTGGTTGCGCGGACATGCCGCTGAAAACCGCTCTCGCGAAGTCGATGAATGTTCCGGCTGTACACCTGTTACAAACCGTCGGGATTCAAACAGGCGCACAGATGGTCCGTCGCTTTGGTATCAAGGTGCCGATGTCGCCGTACTTGCCTTCGGCATTGGGCGCCACTGAAGTGCCGTTGGATCAGATGGTCTCGGCATATTCTGCGTTTCCGAATAAAGGAATTCGCGTCGAGCCACACCTGATTCGCAAGGTTCTCGATCGCGATGGCGCTGCGCTCGAAGAGTGGGAAAGAACTACGTACAAGGTGATGAATCAATACGTTGCCTTGACGATGGTCTCAATGATGCGGGGCGTGGTGCAAGGTGGAACCGCGACAGCCGCTCAAGCGGTTGGCGTACCGCTGGCAGGAAAAACGGGCACGGTAAATGATCATACAGACGTTTGGTTCATCGGTTACACACCAACTTACGTAACCGGTGTCTGGATGGGTTATCCCGGAAAGAAGAAACCGCTGGGAAACGACATGACCGGCGCTAAAGGTGCGCTGCCGATGTTCATTCAGTTTATGAAAGCGTTTCTCAAGGACAAGGAGAAGGAAGACTTTCCCAAAGCTCCTGACATGCCGGAAGACATGCGTGAGCTTTTCCGGCAACGACAAAGAGAGCTTGCAGCCGAGCGTGCGGAGTTCGCCGCCCAAGCCAAGGAAACTGAAGACGAGAACGCTTTGCCGGCAGGAACAACCGAGCCGAAACTGGAAAACGTAACCTTGCCGCCTCCACCTAAGGCAGACGACGACTCAGCAAAGCCACCAGCAAAGCCTGAGGTCGCGACGCCGAAAGTCGAAGCGCCACCGCCACCAACCACACGCCCGCGCGAGACTGAGCCGGCGAAGAAAAAAGGCAAGAAGGGCGACGGCGAACCGTAGCCACAAAAAGGCACAGAAAGCACAAAATGTTTTTTTGGGGGATTGAACTCTCGTGCTTTTTGTGCTTCTTTGTGGATATGCGGATAGTCTCGTTTTTACCATCGGCAACGGAGATGGCCTGCGCGCTCGGGTTGGGTAACTCGATCGTCGGTATCACACACGAGTGTGACTTTCCGCCTGAAGTGAAATACAAACCAGTGGTCGTGCGCGCGGTGTTGCCGCTCGAGACGATGAGTCAGAGTGAGATCGATCGCGCAGTCGCTGAGCGAATCGGTAACGGTGAAAGCCTTTACCAGATCGATGAACAACTCCTGCGCGAGCTCGCTCCGGATCTGATACTCACGCAGAACCTCTGCCAGGTTTGCGCACCTTCGGGTAACGAAGTCTCACAAGTTCTCAAAGCGCTTCCGAAAGCACCGCAGATCCTCTGGCTCACACCGCAATCACTCAACGAGATCTTTGATAACGTTCGCGAGCTCGGCGCTGTCACTGAACGAACAGCAGCAGCCGAAGCCATCGTCAGCCATTGCGAGAACAGATTGAAAGCCCTGGCCAGGCGAGTTGAAGGCGTTCACCGGTCGAAAGTCTTTTGCATGGAGTGGCTGGATCCGGTTTATGCGAGCGGGCACTGGGTGCCTGAGCTAGTGAAGTTTGCAGGCGGAATTGATGAACTCGGACGCGAACGTGGTGAGTCAGTGCGAGTGTCGTGGGATGAAATCGTAGCCTGGGCGCCTGAAGTGCTGGTGATCATGCCGTGCGGTTTCGACTTGCAACAGACAATGAAACAGATCTGGAGCACCTTTAGTTATAGCAATTCACCGTTCTTCGATCTGCCTGCTGTCAGGAATGGAAGAGTTTATGCTGTCGATGCAAACTCATATTTCGCGCGGCCCGGCCCACGCGTTGTCGAAGGCGCAGAGTTGTTGGCGCGACTAATTCATCCTGAGCTATTCAACAAGACCTCCGATAATTATTCGAGTTTCTATCGAGTGGTCGACATTTCTCTCCTCAAAGGCCAACTGGTCGAAGGCCGAGACTATTACACCGAAAGCAGCCGCATGGTCTTCACCGCGAGCTATCTCCAGCGCCGCGGTTATTGCTGCGGCAACGGTTGTCGCCACTGTCCTTACCTGCTTTAGCTTTGCCCCTCTTTTGCAGCTATACTACCTCTACTGCGTATCTCCCAACTTAAACAGATTGGAACCTCCTAAACTATGCGCGACTTGATCATTCGCACTTTTGTGCTGCTTTTTGCCAGCGCGATGATCGCTGCGATCCTCGTCAAATCAGATAACCATTCGAGTGCAATGAACCTCAATGCCGACAACAATCCGCTGCTCGCGAAGTGGGAAGGCCCGTATGGCGGCGTTCCTCCATTCGATCGTGTCCAAATTCCGCTCTTCAAACCGGCGCTCGAAGCTGCCATGGCCCAACAACTCGCGGAGACCCAGAAGATCGCGGACAATCCGGCCCCGCCGGACTTCGAGAATACGATCGTCGCTCTCGAGCGCACCGGTCGTACTTTGGACCGCGTAAGCACGTTGTATTACGTCTGGAGCTCCACGATGAACAGCCCCGAGTTTCAGGTGGTTCAGCGAGAAATGGAACCCCGACTTGCTGGACTCCTCGATCAAATCTTTCAGAATGAACCGCTCTTCAAACGAATCGAGGCTGTTTACAACTCGCCCGCGAAAGCAAAGTTGAAGCCCGAACAACAGCGCCTCGTCTGGCTGTACTATACAAACTTTGTGCGCGCCGGCGCCCGTCTTGATGCGAACGCAAAGAAGCGTCTGTCAGAGATCAATCAACAACTCGCCGGTCTCTACACCAATTTCAGCCAGAACGTGCTCGCGGAGGAAACGGATCAGTTCATCGTACTGAAGAGTGAAGCTGAACTTGCAGGACTACCGCAATCGTTGCGCGATGCCGCGGCCGCCGCAGCCGAGACCAAGAAACAACCCGGCACTTGGGTGATCACGAACACACGCTCGTCGATCGATCCGTTTTTGACTTACTCCGATCGCCGCGACTTGCGTGAAAAGGCGTGGCGCATGTTCATCAATCGCGGCGATAACGGCGGCGAACACGACAACAACGCGATCATCACCGAGATTCTTCAGTTGCGCGCCGAACGCGCCAAACTGCTCGGCTATCCGACACACGCGCACTGGCGTCTCGAGAATGCGATGGCCAAAACTCCCGAGAGGGCGATGGAGTTGATGGAAGCTGTGTGGAAACCTGCGGTCGCGCGCGTGCACGAGGAAGTTGCAGACATGCAGGCCCTCGCCGACAAGGAAGGCGCCAAGATCAAGATCGAGCCATGGGACTATCGTTACTACATGGAGAAAGTGCGCAAGGCCAAGTTCGACCTGGACCAGAACGAAGTCAAACCGTACCTGCAACTCGAGAAGCTGCGCGAAGGCATCTTCTGGGTCGCCGGCGAGCTCTTTAATTTTAACTTCACACCGGTTACTAATGTTCCCGTGGCCCACCCGGACATTCGCGTTTGGGAAGTCACTGACAAGACCACGAAGAAACACATCGGGCTCTGGTACTTCGATCCTTACGCACGCGCCGGCAAACGATCGGGCGCATGGATGAATGCCTATCGCACGCAGGAACGAATCAACGGTGAAGTCACTACCATCGTGTCGAACAATGCCAACTTCGTGAAAGGTAAACCAGGTGAGCCGGTGCTGATTTCGTGGGACGATGCCACGACGATGTTTCATGAGTTTGGACACGCGTTGCACGGCCTGAACTCAAACGTCACGTACCCTTTGGTCTCAGGGACTGCCGTGGCTCGCGATTACGTCGAGTTTCCATCGCAGCTTATGGAACACTGGCTCTCGACCCCGGAAGTGCTCCAGCGCTTCGCGCTTCACTACCAGACCGGCAAACCGATACCGCAGGAGTTGGTCGACAAGATCAAACGCACGTCAACTTTCAACCAGGGATTCGGGACGGTTGAGTACTTGTCGGCGGCGTTGGTCGATATGAAGTTACACCTCGCGGGCGCTCAGAAGATCGATCCGGATGCGTTCGAGCGCGAGACGTTGGCGCAACTCGGCATGCCGAAGGAGATCGTGATGCGACATCGCCTGCCGCATTTCCTTCACATCTTTTCGAGTGATTCGTATTCGGCCGGCTACTACAGCTACCTCTGGTCAGATGTACTTACTGCCGACGCGTTTGGGGCGTTTGTCGAAGGCAAAGGACCGTACGATCGAGCGGTGGCGGAACGTTTGCGAAAATACATTTTCTCAGTGGGCAACACGGTCGATCCGGCCGAAGGCTATCGCGCCTTCCGCGGCCGCGATCCAAAGATCGACGCGCTCATGAAGAAACGCGGCTTTTCACCGAAGAGTTAAGGCAGTTTCACGGAACAGGCTTGATGGCGTTCTTAATGTTGTTATCAGCTAACAACTTATTGAACGCCGTCAAGTCCTGACTCAGCACCGCGTCCAGACGCTGACGCACGGCTGCGAGTTGTTGCTTGAGCAACGCCTGTACTTCACGCTGCTGCTTCGTCGGGCCGAAGTCGCCACTCGCCAAACCGCCCGCCAGATAACTGATCTTCGCTAACAACTTCGGCGGATAGCGCACGGTGTCCTGCCCCTGTCCCGTGAGCCTTAGTTGAATCAAATTTTCCTCAATTTCTATCAATTTGTTATTAAAGGTATCCGCCGCACGCTTTACGGCCGCTGCGTCCAACTTCTCAACCTGGCTGCGGATGAACTCGATCTGATTCACCATCTGCGCCCCGGATTCGAGATCCTTTTGCAGGTCGAGCATCATCGCGGTCTGCGCCGCGAGGTCAGCTTCAGTGCCGCCGGCATTCGGATCCTTTTTGATTACTAACGGCTGACTCAGCGTCTGCCCACCCGCGATAAGTTTGACGATGTACGTACCGGGCGATATGAGGATGGACAAGCGCCCCGCGCCGGGCGCGTTGCGAGTGCCATCCGGCCCAAGCTTGATGTCGGGCGCAAACTGCGGACTCGTCCTCATACGAACTTCGGTCGTGGATTCCCCCTCGAGGTTCCAGACCACACGATTTAGTCCGACGTTCTTTGTGCCGTTCAGAGTTCGAACCCTCTGTCCTCTTGAGTCTTCGATCCGGATCTTCACCTCACCCGTTGGCGCTGACTTGAGGTAGTAGCTGATCGCCGCTCCGTAAGGCGGATTCTGACCCGCGGAAGGATCGTCAGACATCGTCACCGGCGTTACGCTCGGTCTGAATCGATAGGTCGGTCGCGGTGGAAACAAAGAGGCGTTTGCATCGCGTACCGTTTGATTCATCTGCTGGACCGGCGTCAGGTCGTCGAGAATCCAGAAGCCGCGGCCATAAGTTCCCACCACGAGATCGTTGAAATGCTCCTGGACCACAAGCCAATAGACCGGCGCGTGCGGTAAGTTGCTCTGCAACGGTTCCCACTTCTCGCCATCGTCGAAAGAAACGTAGAGCCCGTTCTCCGTTCCCACGTAAAGCAATCCACGTCGCACCGGATCTTCGCGAATGCAATGCGCATAACTCAACATGCTGCGTCGAATGCCGTTAGTGATCGCTTTCCACGTCTTGCCGAAATCTTTTGTCTTGTAGATGAACGGATCGCGATTGTTCACCTGATGAAAATCGACAGTTAGGTAAGCGGCGCCCGGCTCGAATCGAGAAGGTTCGATGTTGCTGACCGTTCCCAACGGCGGCAGGTTCGGAATGTTCTTCGTGACGTTGGTCCAATTCTTACCACCATCGCGTGTGACTTGCACGAGGCCGTCGTTTGTTCCCACCCAGATCAGTCCCTTCGTCAGCGGCGATTCGGCGATCGCAAAAATCACCGAGAAGTACTCAACGCCGATGTTGTCGCCGGTCAAGCCGCCGGAGAATCCCTGTTTACTCTTGTCATTGGTCGTGAGATCCGGACTGATCACTTGCCAACTCTGGCCATCGTCAGTTGTTTGATGAACAAACTGGCTGCCAACGTAAAGCTTCTTGTGATCGTGCGGCGAGATCGTCAACGGAAACGTCCAGACAAATCGATACTTCACATCCGCCGCCGGCGAGCCATTCGTTTGATCAGGCCACACTTCCACACGCCGCATCTGGCCATTACGCAGATCGAAACGCTCGACAATCCCACCGATGCTTCCCGAACCCGAGGCACTGGACCAGACGATGTTTGGATCGACCGGATCCGGCGTGGCCCAACCACTCTCCCCGCCACCCACGCTCTGCCATGCACTACGCGGAATCGATCCGCCACTAAACGTCCGGCTTGGTCCACGATAAGACGGATCGTCCTGCTCGTTTCCGTAGACGTAGTAAGGAATGCGATTGTCGACAGTCACGTGATACATCTGCGCGATGGGAAGTTGAATGCGAAACCACGTCTGCCCGCGCGTGGTCGAGATGGAGACGCCTCCGTCGTTAGCGACGGCCATGCGATTCGGGTTTGTCGGATCGATCCAGATGTCGTGATTGTCACCGCCGGGACTAGCACCGCCAATCATCGGCCGCGCTGTTTCGCCACCGTCAGTCGAGCGCGCGAAGCCGGCAGTGAGGTAATACGTTTCGTTATCGTTGTCGGGCGCGACGGCTATGCGAAAGTAGTAGTGCGTACGGCCGCCGAGATTTCGATCGAAGCTAATGAGCTTCCATTTTTCGCCGCCATCATCCGAACGCCAGAGCTTCCCGCGATCAGTTTCCTGGCCATTCAACGGGACGCCATCGCCGGTTTCGATAAGTGCGTAAATGCGTTTGGAGTTGCTGGGCGCAATTGCGGGAACGATCTTTCCGGTCATATGCGTCGGCAGACCGTTGCCCGTAAGACGTTTCCAGGTGACACCACCATCGGTTGACTTGAACAGCCCGCTGCCTGGTCCACCACTGTCACGGCCCCACGTGTGGATCTCGAGAGGCCACATTCCGGCATACAGGATTTTCGAGTTGTTCGGATCCATCTCGAGGTGCGCACAACCACTCTTCTCATCCGTGAAGAGCACGCGTTCCCACGTCTTGCCCCCGTCCGTCGTGCGAAACACACCACGTTCCGGTTGTGGTCCATAAGCATGACCGAGAGCGCCGACCAACACGATGTCAGGATTCTTCGGATCGATCACCACGCGGCTGATACGTCCGGTCTTTTCCAGACCCATTAGTTTCCACGTCTTGCCCGCATCAGTTGACTTGTAAATACCCTCGCCCACTGAGATGTGGCTGCGTATCCAGGGCTCGCCCGTCCCGGCCCAAACGATATTCGGATCGCCTGGCGCAATCGCGAGCGCCCCAATGGATGAGACCGATTGGGCGTCGAAGATCGGATCCCAATGAACACCGCCGTCAGTCGTCTTCCAAATGCCGCCTGACGCCGCGCCGGCGTAGTAAATGTTTGGCTGGCCGGGAACGCCGGCTACTGAAGTCAGACGATTGCCTGTTGGTCCAATATGACGATAACGCAGCGCGCCGAGTACGTCTTTATTGGCAGTGGCTTCCTGTGCGTATGCAGGCAGGGTCGAGAGACTGATCGCGAGTATGGAAAGTACCAGGGTGATCCGTTTTCGCATCAACATAGTGGTATTCTTTATTTGAGTTTAGAGATCTTTTCTCTGCGGACTCTGCGTATCTCTGTGGTTCTCTGCGTTTTACCGGCAATTCAACACAGAGGACACAGAGATACGCAGAGGCCGCAGAGTATATCAAATGCGACTTTAGGAGGTGCCCCATGTTTATCCGAAGTCTGTTGGTAGCAGTTGTAATCCTGCTGTTTACAAGCCCGGCATTCAGCCAGTTTGGCCAGTCAAACAACAACCGGCTCACCGATCTCGCGGACCGGTTGTCGCGTGACGCGACCGATTTTGCAGACTCCAGCTACAGCAATTTCACGAACAACTCGCGCGCTTTGCGCAACGATATCGATGCGGTGATGCTGGCACACCAGTTTGCCGGAGCGTCTCGCATCTTCTATCGCATGGTCGTTGATCGTCGTCGTAATCAGGATCTGCGCGATGCCTTTGACGTATTGCAGAACCTCGCGCGCTCCATCGAACGCAACAACGTGCAACGAACCAACTGGAACAACATTCAACGCTCGATGACCGATATCTCGCGCGAACTCAATTACAATTCGCCCGGTGGTGGCGGTGGCGGTGGCGATCAGTATCCTGACACCGGACGCGGCGGGCGCATGACGTGGCGCGGGCGTGTTGACGACGACGTGCGAATCAGGATTCGCGGCGGCTCGGCTGACGTCGAAACTATCGGCGGCACGCCTTACTCCGATAGTCAACCAAACTTCTTCAATTCACTGCCAAATCGACGTGTGACAGTGAGGTTGACGATGAAGCGTGGCCGCGGCGAGATCTTTATCGAGCAACAACCGTCGCGTGAGAACGATTTCACAGCAGTCGTGCGGATCAGGGATACGCGTGGCGGCGCGTCGGATTATGAATTTGAGTTGCAATGGTGATCGAGCCATCCACAGATTACGCAGATTGTTTTAAATAATCTGTGTAATCTGTGGATTAGTCTTTCACGATAATCTCGTCAGCGAAGATCCATGTCTCAGGGCGAAGATGCACGGCGCGGATGCGCACATAGCGCGCTTCTGTCGGAGCGATCGTTGTGACGAAGTCTTTGATCATGACACCCTCCTGATCATTGACTTCGTCCATGATTGAGAAACCCGAGTCAAAGTTGACGCCGTCGACTGATAGTTCGACCAGAAGTCCCTGGGGAAACCAGATCCACGAGCCAATGTCCTGCAGGAACCCGACGCCGATTTTCGAAATCTTCTGCACACTTCCAAGATCCAGCACGGCAACCAGATCCTTACCTTGATAACCCTGCCACGCTCCGCCACTCCAGTTGGTCGTGCCGCGAATACCATCGATCAACGCAAGACTGCCGCCACCCGTGTATTGCGTACTGTAGTTTGACTGCAAACTGAGCTTCCAATCGTGAGGGATGCGATGAAATCTGGCTGTCGTAGTCTGACTGCGCCTGCCGTCCGCGGCGACCGCGTAAGCCTCCACGAGGCTATCGTCGTCGATTACAAACGGCTTCGTGAATCGCTTCCAGAAATGATAGTTACCATCTCTCGTGTAATAAAGCTCCACTGGCTCGCGGCTGGTCGCTTTCACGCTGATCTCAGAACGACCGCGAAATGTTTGTCCTGCTGCTTTGATCACCGGAACAGGAACGATCTCAGCCCCATCGATATGCGATTCCGGCTCGTTCCCTGCGCCCGTTCCCCAACTCCGATTCGGACGCGCTCCCATCTGTAACACCAGTTCACCGCCGGCCATCAGATCGTCGTGCAACAAAAACGACTTGTTGTAAGGTTTGCCGTTCAGCGTCGCTGATTGAATGTAGACGTTGCGATCCGAAACGCCACGCGCCTTGATCGTAAACAACTTTCCATTCTCGAGACTGAATCGCACTTCGGGAAACAACGGCGAGCCAATTACATACGTCTGTGAGCCCGGCGTCACGGGATAGAAACCGGCCGCGCTCAACACGTACCACGCCGACATCTGCCCGCAGTCTTCATTGCCAATCAGACCGTCAGGGTCAGCCTTGTAAAACTGGTCCAGGATCTGGCGCACACGCGCCTGAGTTTTCCACGGCTGGCCGGCGTAGTCGTAGAGATAAGCTATGTGATGACTCGGCTCATTGCCGTGAGCGTACTGGCCGATCAGTCCGGTGATGTCGGCTTGTTCGCGACCGGTGGTGCGACTGTCAGCCGCAAACAGTTGATCGAGTTTCTGCGCGAACCGCTGCCGGCCGCCCATTAATTTCATGAGGCCGCTGATGTCTTGTGGTACGAAGAACGTGTACTGCCAGGAGTTTGCTTCAGTAAAAGCAAACGTGACTTCGCGGGGATCGAAAGGCTCGATCCAATTGCCATTACTGCGCGGGCGCATGAAGCCGGAAGCCTCGTCGAAGACATTTTTGTACGCCTGCGCCCGAGCGATGTAGCGTTCGTAATCGGACGTCTCGCCAAGCTTCTTCGCCACTTGCGCGATGCACCAGTCGTCATAAGCGTATTCCAACATTTTTGAGACTGATTCGCGCTCGTCCTCCATCGTGATTAACTCGTGATGTCTCAGCTCCGCGCTATGCTTCATCGCTTGATAAGCCTGGAGCAGGTCGAAGCCATCGATGCCTTTCACGGCTGCGTCGGCAATCACGGACACGGCGTGATATCCGATCATCGTGTCAGTCTCGTTCGCGGCCAGTTCCCAGACGGGCAGACGACCTCCCTGCTCGTACTGGACCAGGAACGTTTTGATGAAATCGCGCGTGCGTTTCTGATCGATGATGGTGTACAGCGGGTGCGCGGCTCGGAACGTGTCCCAAAGAGAGAAGACAGTGTAGTTTGAAAAGTCTTTGGCTTCGTGTGTTTTGAAATCCCGACCACGATAACGGCCATCAACATCCATGAAGAGATTGGGCGCAGTCATCGCGTGATAAAGAGCGGTGTAGAAGTTGATTAACTGCGCGTTTGTACCGCCGTTGACGTTGATCTTGTTGAGTTCCGCGTTCCAGGCTGCTTTTGCGTCAGTGCGGACTTTGTCGAAGTCCCAATGGCTCAGCTCGGCCTTGAGGTTCTTCTGCGCTCCTTCGACGTCGACTGACGAGATCGCAACTTTGATGAGCAGAGGCTTGCCATTACTCGTGTCAAAGCTAAAGAAGTGGCGTCCCGCCCCGAGTTGCGGCGTTTGCTTTAACGTTTTCAGGTCAATTTCATCTCCACCTATGACCCCGTATGAGGTATAGGGCTGCGAGAACTCCAATGCAAAGTAAACAATTTGATCCTTAGCCCAACCTTTCGATCGTCTCCAACCAAACGCGACATTGTGTGCGGCAGACGTAATCCACAACTTTGAGTCGATTACCTCGTCACGATGCCTCAGATCGACAAATACATCTGCTTTCTTAGTACCAGCGGGGAACGAGTAACGATGCATGCCAACACGAGGCGTGGCGGTAAGTTCGACCAGAATGCCATTGTCGAGTTTGACTGAATAGAAACCGGCTGAGGCAGTTTCGTTTTGATGCTTAAATGGATAGGCATATGGACCACCGTGTTGCAGGAAATTTGAAAAATAGTCATCGATAGTCGGCAGCAAGAGGATGTCGCCGTAATCGGAGATGCCGGTGCCGCTTAGATGCGTGTGGCTGAAGCCGTAGATTGCGGAATCGGAGTAGTGATAACCGGAGCAACCATCCCAACCGCTGAGCCGTGTGTCAGGGCTGAGTTGGACCATACCGAAAGGCACGATCGCACCCGGGAAAGTGTGGCCGTGACCGGCAGTGCCGATGAATGGATTGACGTAACGGGTCAGATCTCGCTGAGCGGAGCATTCAGGTGAGAAGCAAAAAAACAAGAAAACGAAGAAAAATCTCACGCAAAGGCGCAAAGACGCAAAGATTTGAACTTGAATTCTCTTTGCGCCTTTGCGCCTTTGCGTGAGATTTTCTTTCGCTTTATGGGGCGATGGAAATCGCATAAATGAGTCGCTCACCGAGTGCATATCCTTGATCCAGTGCGCGCGTCAATCCGGGTTATTCGGGCGGGAGGCTCTGACTCGACAACATTTGCGCGTAGTTTCGCAAGAGATCACGGATTGCTGAAGGAAGCGCGGGGAGTTGGATCATCAACTCGAAGAGTTGGTCAATCGCTGCCATGGCGGCTTGATTGAACGCTATGCGATTGTCGTGGAGTTCGGCATCTTCACTACAGGGGGGATCAAAAATCAGATTTCCGGTAGCGAGAAACTGCGAGTTTACCACCGTGCCATACGCTTGCGACAACAGTGGTTGCGGTATGACGGCGCCGTTGTTCTTCCAAGCCAAAGCTTTGTTGCGTCTTTGTTCGGGAGCAACCGACAAGAGCGATGCAAGTTCAATCGAAGGTATTTCGGTCTCGAGACCCCAAAATGATAAAGAGTCAAAGTAGTAACGGAAAATAAAAAAGAAGTGACCCAGGTTGATCAGTCGTGGCAAGCGTTTGAGATGTTGTTCCTCTATGTCAATCAACATCCATTTTTGGAGCTCACTTTGATACATGTCCTGGTTCTCTGGATCCCATTGATAAAGCGTTTTGAAAACTTCGAGGTTAAGTGCCGGTGACAAGCGTTGCTCCCATCGGGGATGACTGCGAATGAGGTACGACATGGGAGTTGCCAACTCGCCATTTTGGCTTCCAGAGTTTCCCAGACTTTGCGCCAATGAGAGGCTCAGGAGCAGGTAGCTGTTGTAAGGGACATCTACGGGTGTGCGCTCCAGAATTGCCAGGCTTTCCTCCTTGACTCGTTGTTGGTCGTAATTGTTATCAAGCAGCAGTCTGAGCACCGAGGCATAAATCCAGATGTCTTTTCGATGGGACCAGTTTGCCATTAGCTCATCAGTATCGATCGCCTCACCCTTCGCTATCGTCTGGCGCAGGGAATGGAATTCGAGTTGAGATTTGACCTCCGTGCGTATTTCCTCTTCGGAGGTGGTTTCACCGAAGTTTTTTAGGCTTTCAATAATGTGCCGGGCGTCCTCACGATTACTGGCCCTACTCGCCAGGTTCAGTAATGAGAGTACACTCCCGGCGATATCGTCTGGATGTAGCGCGGGGAGTAAGCGATCGAGCAAGCTTTCCTGGCCTGGCGAAGCGGCAATTATATGCTTGATAAAAGCATCGAGCGGATAGTTGTAGATATGGGCTGACTCAACAGCATTAAGCACTAGTTGATCCTGAATCGATTTTCCGAAATCACCGTTGAGCGCGAAATCGGCAGCGCGTATCGCATAGTTGGCCGCCAGGGCACCCGAAGTTTTGGACACCGCTTCAGCAATCGTTAGGTTGGCCACTACCCCAGCAAAATCGTTCCGGTTCATTACTGGTCCAACTGACTGCAAGAGCGTGTGATGCGTGGAGACATTTACTTCGGTTTCGGATAAACAGAGCGAACCGAAGAGGGCTCTTCTAATATTCATAAAATCCGCTAATCGCTCAGTTCCGAAGTGTCTCCACATTATCCCGCACAACTTCATCAGCGATTCGACTTTTTTTGCCAGAACGGAAGAGTAAAAGTCCTCAACTGATCTAACTTCCGGCAAAGAATATTCGAGAGTCTTGTTATTCAATTGAATGATGCTGTCCAGGTCGGTTATCTGTTTTTCGGTGAGTTCGCGGCCGATTTCGGCCAGATAACGTTCGGCTATTAACACTGATGCCAAAGACAAAGCACAAAGTTCTTTGGCCAGACCACTCATCAGATAATCAGAGCCGCCGGCAAACTCACTGCGCTCGTCACCATTCGGTCTCTTAACCTCGTTAGCCAGCAGGGCGGCGCTTTCGGCAATATCGATTAGTTCTGAAAAGTCACGAGTTGAGAGCTGCGAGTTTAGCGTTGTTGCAAGTGGATCGTCGGGAGAAGAACTAGCCGCATGGAACCGCTTTAGCGAGAACCTTGGATTGAATCGCAGCGCCGAGCACCAGAGCGATAATGAGAGCGACATTAAATCAGTGAGGTTAAGTTCATCCTTCGATTCGGGCACTTCCTCGTCTGTGGGCGCCGGGGCGGCTTTGGATTCCGTCTCTTTGCGCAATTCCATTTGCTTCAATTTCACCCACGCTTGGATTCGACTCGAAGCTGACTCTGCGATCTGCGGTAGCATCAAATCGGATTCGCCTAGCGCTGAGATGAACCGGCAAACATCGCTATCAACCAAACGCCCCCCGGCTAAGGCCAGCCAGGACGAACGAGCACGCACATAATCAGCAATCGGTTTATCTTCCTCTGCACGTCCATATATTTTCTCCAACAACTCCGGATTAATGCGCTTTCGCTTCTCGGGTGAAAGACCGATCGACTCAAAAAACATCTTCTCCAGCAACGACGACTCCCGGTGGTAGTTCACCGTCTTACCGGGCGTCTCGTAGAGTTCAACCATCACTCGGAGAATTTCCTCGTCGCCGAGCAATGAGTAGGCGGCCCAACAACGTTTCAATAGTCTCGCTTGTCTTCTCTCATAGACGTCGTCGTGCGCCAACTCAGTCTCTTTTAGTAGCGCCGCCCCTTTTGAAATCAGAGCAGTGATGTCACTGAACAGGCAGGCCTTGAGGCAATTGTCGATGCAAAACAATACCCCCTCGAACAGGCGCATTCTGACCTTTATGTAACTCGACGTATCTGCGATCCCAACTGCTTCAGCCTGGAGCAGATGCCGGCTGAGTTTACGCAGCCACGTCCCCTGTACTGGCTGTGGTTGTTTATCGTGCCAGAAGAAGGCCCAGAACAGGTGGCCCAGTCCGGCATCGAGTCCGAGATCGTCGGCCATCTCGATCAGCACATCCGTTTTTTCATGGACCGTTTTAATTTTCGTGAGCTCACCATCCGGCTCAATGATGAGAAAGTCGCTAAACTTATCCTGGATGCCAGCAAGCAGGTTCCGGAATTCCTCGATGCGCAACTTGCTTCCTCCCAAATAGAGACTGAGCACTTCAGGCCGCAGCCCTGTTTTCTCGGGAAGGTTCTTCAGTAAAAATTTGTGAGTTAGAAACACGTTATCGGCCGTTAGAGATAGGAGAAAGAGGAAGTCGAGATCATCGTATCCCGTCTCTTTCTTGGGGTGACGGTCGCGATAACTCTTGAAAAACTTGGCTACCTCAGGACTCTGAGGATCCTCTGCATGACAAATGCGACTGACAACGTCGTACTCGGCTATCTCCTGAGATTTACTCAGCAGTTTAACCAAATTAACTTTTTCCTGCGGCGTTAACAGTAATTGGCGAAAGAGTTTTGTCTTTGCGTAAGCCGGACCTGAATCCTTGAATTTCAAATTGCTGAGCCGGTCACTACCGTTTCCGTTTTCGAAAATGATCCAATATTCCGAACCGGATCGTAGTGATGAGTGAGCTTTAAAGTAACGGGCGATGACGTGTCGAGTGGTGGTATCGAGCGCTTCAAAGTTGTCGATAATCACCACACGCGGAAAATCTGCGGTTTGAAGTTTTCGAGCCAGTTGATCGATAAAACGATCATAAGAGAGGTTTGAGGGTTCGATGTTGTTCAAACGCGCTACGAGTTTTTCCACCGAACCGGATTCTGTCCTCGTGCTCATCAGTGTCGCCAGGTACTGCGACGCGACACCTAGACCCAGCAAAATAACGTTGACCACATAGAACTTCGGATTAGTAAACACCCCACTGGCGTTCGCAACCAATCCCACTTGAAACTCTCTATAAGAGTCGAAAAGTTGGCTCAGAAAACTTACGGCGAGCGAAAGAAAAAAGATAACCGGCATCATCCATGATCGAATACTGATAAATGAGAAGAACGAATCGGTGAGGTCATTGGCTATAGCGAGACGCAGAAATGATTTCAGCTTGATGTAATTTGCGACGAGAGGAAGAGAGTCCAGCGTGCTGTTATTGGTCAGCCGCCAACGTTTCAGATGAGAAAACTCTTTAGCCACGAACTGGTTAATTGCTTCGCAATTCCACGACATGCCGTCGCCTTTGATGACTTCCACACAGGAGCATCCGAACCAGTTTTTCTCCGCTGCTACCAGTTTTCTGAGCTGGTCCCTGACGTGGGCAATCAGCTCGACCGGCGCGCTGCCACCGGGATCTGCAGCCGTGGAATCAACCAAGGTCCTGGGAACGAAGCGCTTAGGCTTTTGTAAGTCTTCAAACTCGCTCAGCGTAATGAACGAATGGTCGTCTTCTTTTTTTGCCAAGGAGGTGATCTCCTCTGGGTGAGCTTTAGGAAAGAGGAGGCCGACAAGAAAATAATTGCCGGCGATTAAAGAGCTAACGAAACGTGGGAAATATAAGTCCAACCCGCTGGGGAGTCAATTGGCAGCAATAAAACGGGTCGACTGATTAAGGTCAGTTAACCCCGCATTGTTGCCCTTCTACAGTTGATCAGTTCCTGCTTGCGCTTCGAAAAATTTGATGGCATACTGCGCGCCTCCCGTCCCAGAACAACTCCCATAAAACGAAGTTAGTTTCTCTCAATCAGGTTCATACGTTCACCCTCCCGTTGTGTGTGGCTATGCATCGTTCCGCATTTATCAAAATTCGATGTTGTTCTAAATCCCGCACGCTTTCTCGCCGTTGCGGGCGGCTCCACACCCCAACCAACCTTACTTTCAATCTGGAGGAGAAGAGTATGAAGAAAGTTTTCGCGTTACTGATTTTGGCCGGCCTTTGCACCACTGTCTTTCTTTCATCGTCCGTGCGTAGTCAAAAGAAAGACAAGCTCCGCAAAAACCCAAACAAGATTGAGAACAGTTACATCGTAGTGCTCGATGATTCGGTCGTGGGCGAAAGAGGCACTTTCTCGATCGCTCCTTACATTGCCAACGAGATGGCCGGCACTCACCGAGGCAAACTCAAACACATCTACCAAAACGCACTTAATGGTTTTGCGGTTGAGATGTCGCCCGAGGACGCCGAAGCGCTGAGCCAGGATTTCAGGGTTAAGTTCGTCGAGGAAGACGGAATCGTCACGGCTGATGTCACACAAAGTAATCCGCCATGGGGCCTCGATCGCATTGACCAGCGTAACCGTCCGTTGAGTGCTACCTACACCTACAACTGGACCGGCTCAGGCGTGCGCGCTTACGTGATCGACACTGGCATTCGCACCACCCACACGCAGTTTGGCGGTCGTGCTTCAAACGTTTTTGACGCTTTCGGCGGCAGCGGCGCTGACTGCAACGGTCACGGTACCCACGTCTCCGGTACGATCGGCGGCTCGACTTACGGCGTCGCGAAGAGTGCTCTGCTCCGTGGCGTGCGCGTGCTCGACTGCAATGGTTCCGGTTCGAACTCAGGCGTGATCGCAGGCGTTGATTGGGTAACCAACAACCACATCAACCCGGCGGTTGCGAACATGAGTCTCGGTGGCGGAATTTCTAGCGCGCTCGATACGGCGGTAAACAACCTTGCGAATTCGGGCGTGCCGATCGCAGTCGCGGCAGGCAACAGCAACGCCGACGCTTGCGGCTCGTCACCCGCTCGCGCAGCGAATGCGATTACCGTCGGCTCAACCACCACCACCGACGCACGCTCGTCGTTCTCAAACTTCGGCACGTGTTTGGACATCTTCGCGCCGGGTTCGGGAATTCTGTCGTCGTGGTTCAGCTCTGACACCGCTACGGCAACATTGAGTGGAACTTCAATGGCTTCACCACACGTCGCCGGCGTGGCAGCGCTCTATAAACAATTCAATCCGGGTGCTTCAGCATCAACAACGCGCAACGCAATCGTCAACGGCTCGACGACGGGCGTTGTCAGTGGCGCCGGCACCGGTTCACCAAACCGGCTGCTGTACTCGCTGTTCTTCTGAAATCTTTAGCCGCAAATTTACGCGGGTGACACGGATCTGATTTAATCTGCGTCATCCGCGTTCTTTTCTGTGACTACTTTTACAAGTGAGGTGCCCCATGAGACTAAAGCGAGCCAGGCGAAGTGTTTCGCTGCTTTGCACTTTGGCGTTGTTTGTCAGCGTGCTGTCTGCTCAACAGACGGCTCCCGCGCCCGCCAAACGCCCACTCACACATCAGGATTACGACTCGTGGCGATCGATTCTCGCTTCGCAGGTTTCGCGCGATGGCAAGTTCGTCGCTTATGCGTACGTGCCGCAGGATGGCGACGGTGAGATCGTCGTGCGCAACATCGCGACCGGCGTCGATTGGCGCGCACCGCGCGGGTATCGACCACCCGTGCCGCCGCCTGACGATCCGGGCACAAACATTGCTGAGTTTCAGGCTGAGCAGGCGCGGTTGTTGCGGCCTGTTTTCACTGCCGACAGTCGCTTCGTTGTCTTCACTGCGGAACCCACCAAGGCCGAAGTTACCAAGGCCAAGAAAGAGAAGAAGAAGCCGGAAGACATGCCGAAGAATGGTCTCGGCATCATGGACCTTTCAAACGGCACGGTGACGCGCATCGAACGTGTGAAGACTTTTCGCGTGCCGGAAGATGGGGGAGGCTTTATTGCTTACTTGATGGAAGCTGCAAAGCCGGAAGAGAAACCCAGTGCCTCGCCGAATCCGGCTGCGAGTCCGGCCGCGGAATCGAGTCCGGCTCCCGCAACACCAACACCACGCGCTGCGTCAGGCCGCCCGGGCAAGAAAAAGGAATACGGCACCGAGCTCGTCCTGCGTAACACCGCGACCGCCAACGAGCGAAAGTTTAGCGACGTCCTCGACTTTACTATCAGCAAAGACGCCAAGACACTCGTGTTCACAACCGCATCGCGCAAGGAAGAGACGAACGGAGTCTATGCCGTAACCACCGGCAGCGATGGCGAGCCGGCGGTGTTACTGAGCGGCAAAGGAAAGTATCAAAAACTGACCTGGGACGAAGAGAACACGGAGCTCGCATTCATCAGCGACAAGGAAGACGCCGAAGCGAAACAGCCGAAGTTTCGCCTCTATTACTGGAACCTCAAGGATCCACAGGCGACTGAGATCGTCTCAATCAGTTCACCCGGCTTTCGCAAAGAGTTTGTTGTCAGTGACCGCGCTAATCTGAGCTTCTCGCTCGACGGCAGTCACCTCTTCCTCGGCACAGCACCGCCTCCGGAGCCGGAAAAGAACCCGGATGAAGAGATCCCCGCCGACGAGAAGGTGCTCGTAGATCTCTGGCACTGGAAAGACGATTACGTGCAGCCGATTCAAAGAGTGCGGGCCGAACAGGATCGCAATCGCTCTTATCGCGCCGTTTACGATCTACAGGCGAAGAAGTTTGTCCAACTCGCGGACGATTCGATGGAAACGATCTCACCGTCAAACGACGGCAGTTACGCGATCGGCTCCGACAACCGCAAATACCGGACGATCAGTGATTACGATCCGGGCTTTACTGACTACTATCTAATCAACACCTCGGATGGCTCGCGTAAGCCTTTGTTGACCAAACAGCGTGGCGGCGTCTCACTCTCGCCGGGCGCGAAATACGCAGTCTACTTCGACGGCAAAGACTGGTATTCGTATTCAATCGCAAACGGATCGACTGTCAACCTAACCAAAGACATCGCAGTCCATTTCTACAACGAAGAGAACGATGTGCCTTCGACGCCTGGTCCATACGGTGTCGCCGGTTGGACCAAGGACGATGCTGACGTCCTGATCTACGACCGTTATGACGTATGGCAACTGGCGCCGGATGGCAGCAAGTCCCGCAATCTGACTGACGGTGTCGGTCGAAAAGAACAGACAACGCTGCGCTACGTTCGTCTCGATCCGAAGGAGCGCTCGATCGATCCTGACAAACCGATGCTTCTGAGCGCCGACAATCAGCAGACGCACGATACGGGGTTCTATCGCGAGAAAGTCCACAGTGACGCACTGCCCCAGAAACTGCTCATGGCCGCAAAGGATTTCAACAATCCTACCAAAGCAAAAGATTCGGATGTTCTCATCATGGCCGCGTCGCGGTTCGATCAGTTTCCGGATATCTGGGTTACTAACAGCAGTTTTCGTGAATTGAAACGCGTCAGCAACGGTGACGCGCAACGCGCAGCTTTCAACTGGGGCACTGCGGAGTTAGTAAGTTTCAAAAATACGGATGGCGTGCCGTTGAAAGGACTACTGCTCAAGCCGGACAACTTCGACCCGCGCAAGAAGTACCCGATGCTCGTCTACATTTACGAACGGCTTTCGCAGGGCTTGCACCAGTTCCGCAACCCTGGACCAGGCACGTCGATCAATCCGACTTACTACGTCAGCAACGGCTATCTCGTTTACATGCCCGACATCGTTTACACGATCGGCTATCCGGGACAAAGTGCCATGAAATGCGTGTTGCCCGGCGTGCAGGCAGTGGTCGATAAAGGCTATGTCAACGAGAATGCGATCGGTATTCAGGGACACAGTTGGGGTGGTTATCAAATCGCTTACATGGTGACGCAAACGAATCGCTTCAGGGCGGCCGCGCCCGGCGCGCTCGTGGCGAACATGACGAGTGCTTACAGCGGTATTCGTTGGGGCACTGGACTGCCGCGACAGTTTCAATACGAACGTTCGCAGTCGCGCATCGGCGGCAGTTTGTGGGACTACCCGCTGCGCTACCTGGAGAACTCGCCGATCTTTCGCGCGGATCGAGTCGAGACACCACTATTGATGATCCACAACGATGAAGACGATGCGGTGCCGTGGTACCAGGGCATCGAGTACTTCCTCGCGCTGCGGCGTCTCGGCAAAGAGGCGTACCTGTTCAGTTACAACGGCGAGAAGCATGGTCTGCGCAAGCGCATCAACCAGAAAGACTACACACGACGCTTGCAGGAGTTTTTCGATCACTTCCTGAAGGGCGCACCCGCTCCGGAGTGGATGGAGAAAGGCATTCCCTATCTCCAACGCGAAAAAGAGAAAGAGAAATACAGGACCTCTGAGGACAACAACTAAATCCGCCTAAAATCCGTGTCATCCGCGTTACGGTTTTAGCTTCGCTTCGAGGTGCTCGCGACGGGTGCGGCTCATCCGCAGTTGGCGCCCGTCTTCGAGCACCACGATGTAGTCACCGTTGAAGTGCGGGTGCATCTCCTTGATACGATCGAGATTGACGATGACCGAGCGATGAATGCGCACGAACTTCGCCGGATCAAGTTGCCCCTCGAGATCGTTCATCTTCTCGCGTAGCAGATGTGCTTTGCGACCGACGTGCAGCTTCGCGTAGTTGCCGTCAGCTTCGATAAAATCGATCTCAGCAACCTTCAATAACACCACACGGCCCGCGGCTTTGATCATCACTCTCGTCAGGTAACTACTCTGCTCCGCTGGAGTCTTGCGCTCGCTCTCTCGTTCTTCAAGCAACGCGAGCAGTCTCTTACTCAAACGGTTGATCTCCCGTGCTTCGATCTGCGTCTTTGCGCGCTGGAGTGCATGCGCAAAGCGTTCGTCGTCGAAAGGCTTCAACAGATAATCGAGCGCGTGAACGTCAAATGCCTTCAGTGCATACTGATCGAATGCAGTGACGAAGATGATCGCGTGGATATTATCCGGTCCAACATGCGCCAGCACGTCAAAGCCGTCCATCTCGGGCATCTGGATGTCGAGAAAGATCAGATCGGGCGCCAGGGTGTTGATGGCCTTCACTGCTTCACGGCCATTCCGACACTCGTCAAGAATCTCGATTTGCGGATCTTTTGACAGCAACAGACGGAGATTGCGCCGCGCCAGCGGCTCGTCGTCGACGATCAGAGTTTTAATCTTTGCCGACATTTACGCCGTCCTCATGGGCATCAGGATCACGACTTCAACGCCGCCGCCGTCGCGATTGCGAATGTCAAACTGGTGATTGTCGTCGTAGAGTTGTTGCAGACGCGCCGCGGTATTCGCGAGTCCGATCCCGGTGCTGCCTTTCATCTGCCAATCGTCGGGCAAACCGGCGCCGTTGTCGTACACGGTCAAACGCAAGTGACCGTTCGTAACCGCGGAACTAATTCCGACTAAACCCGAGTCAGCGCTGCGACCGATGCCGTGTCGCAGCGCGTTTTCCGTGAGTGGCTGGAGGATCAGGTTTGGGACGAGGGCCTTAGTCGTCGCGGGATCGATATCGAATTCGACTTGCAGCCGGTCGGAAAATCTCATCTCCTGGATCTTTAGATAGAGCTTAATGAAGTTGAGTTCCTCCCTCAATTCGACTTCGTGCCGGGCGGAATGCTCGAGCGCGTGGCGCAAAAGATCACTGAGTCCGACAAGCATACTGATCGCGGCGCTGTTCTTGTTATCGCGCACTAGCCCGACGATGCTGTTCAGCGTGTTGAATAGAAAGTGTGGGTGCAACTGCATGCGCAGCGAATCGAGTTGTGCTTGCGCGAGTTGCGCTTCGAGTCGCGAGGCCAGAAACTCGCGCTCACGATACTTGCGATAGTAATCGAGCGCGTAACACGTTCCGATAACCGCGCCGTAGACCAGCAAGTCGGAACCGAATGAGCCTTTCAGCCGCGACAGAAAGCGAGGCCAGAACGTGAACGGACTCGAACCCATGTTGTCGAAGGGTTTGATGCTCAACGTGATTGCGGTCGCGGCCGCCGTATGAAGTGCGGAGATGAACAAGAAAGCCGGCAGGTGGATGAGTAGATTTCGTTTCCACGCGTCTTCAACGAGCGAGTATCGGCGCGCGAGCCAGACGATTGCGGGCGTGAGCGGCGCCCACGCCAGCCACGTCAATATGCCCCACGAGAAGACACGCCACGCCGCATGGTCCATCCCCTCGGCGCGTACCTCGAAATAGATTGGTCCGGCATAGATCACGCCGAGCATTGCCCAAACGGCAACGATAGCCACCCACTTTTTAGTTGAGGTCATCTCAGTTATCTGAGTTTTCCTCTGCGGCCTCTGCGTATCTCAGCGTTCTCTGCGTTAGAAGATTATTGAACGCAGAGGACACCGAGATACGCAGAGGGCCGCAGAGATATCACGAGCGCTGTATTTTGGCACTAAGCACCCGAAATACAAACGCATTCGCAAACTCATACCACCCACCCTTTGCTCTGATATTCCATGTAAGTCGCCGTGTTCTGTGCCACTTCACGGCCAAAGTATCGCTCGACTACGTGCAGCGCGAGATCGATTCCCGAAGTTAAACCACCCGCACTCGAGACCTTCTCCTCCTCCACAAAGCGCAGTCCACGCTTCAAGTTGATGTCCGGAAACGCCTTCGCAAACTGATCGAAGAAGTCATGGTGCGTGGTGGCTGATTTGCCGGAAAGGAGACCGGCCCTGCCGAGTTGAAATGCGCCGGTGCAGACCGACATGATCAGATCCGTGGAAGTCGCCATTTTGTTTAGCCAGGCGTGCAGCGCCTTCGAGCCTCGCTGCGCGCCGACGACGATGACCCTGGGTTGTGGAGCCGAATCGAAAGTGTAGTCAGGCACGAGTTTGAGTCCGCCTGAACCGATGATGGGCTCTAAGTTTTCAGATACCGTGTACAACTGAAACGGCATCTGCTCGTCCATGTTGCTGCCACGTCCGCTGACATGAACGTCCTGAAATACTTCCCACGGGCCGGCGAAATCGATCACCGTAGCGCCTTCGGAGAGAGCGAACGCGACCGGAATTTTTCCTTTAGCGGGAGGTGTTAGTTTGTTGCTAGATATGGCGAGCGAGTTAAGGGGCGTAGTAGCGACGAGCACGCCAAAACAAGCGGTGTTGCTAATAAAATCTCTTCTTTTCATAGTTTTCTCCTCCAAGTGTAAGCGTACTCGGGATGGACGAGTTTGAGGTTTAGTTTGGTACGGAGAGATTAAAGGGCGACGTGAATCGCCCTTTACGTGGGATGATCCGTGTAATCCGTGTTCAATATTTCGGTACGCGCGGGTCGACGTCGTCCGACCAGGCCGCTATGCCGCCCTTCAGGTTAATCAAACGTCCCTGATAGCCTGCTCGTTTCAAAGCCTGAATCGCCTTCGCGCTGCGCACGCCGCCTTTGCAGTGAACGATTGTTTCCACTTCCGGATCGATCTCGTTCATACGACCCACGACGTGACCCAATGGGATCAACTTCGTTCCGGGAATACGCGCGATCTCGAATTCGTGTGGCTCGCGCACGTCGATGATCTGAATCTTGTCGCCACGCAGCCGGCGCGCGTTGAGCTCAGTCGCGGAGATCTCCTCGAGTTTCGTTTCGGGCTGCGGCGTTTGGTGTGCAGCCACCCCACAAAACTCTTCGTAATCGATTAGCTCCTTAATGGTCGCGTTTTCACCGCACACCGGACACTTCGGATCCTTTCGCAACTTGAACTCGCGAAACTTCATGGTCCAGGCATCGAAGAGCAACAGACGATTAATCATCAAATCTTCCGCGCCGAGAATGATCTTGATCGTTTCGTTTGCCTGGATCGCGCCGACGATGCCCGGCAGAACGCCGAGCACACCGCCTTCAGCGCACGAAGGCACGAGTCCGGGCGGCGGCGGTTCCGGATAAAGACAGCGGTAACACGCGCCCTTCTCCGCCCAGAAGACACTCGCCTGACCTTCAAACCGGAATATCGATCCGTAAACGTTTGGCTTGCCGGTCAACACACACGCGTCGTTCACGAGATAACGCGTAGGAAAGTTGTCGGTGCCATCGACGATGATGTCGTAGTTGCGAAACAGTCGGAGTGCGTTCTCGCTGGTCAGTCGTGCTTCGTGAGTCTCGATCTCGATGTGCGGGTTGATGTCGCGCAGACGATCTCGCGCCGACTCGATCTTCTTGCGGCCGAGATCTTTTGTACCGTGAATGATCTGTCGCTGGAGGTTCGATTCCTCGACCACGTCGAAGTCAACTATGCCGATACGGCCCACGCCGGCTGCCGCGAGATACATACCGACCGGCGCGCCGAGCCCGCCCGTGCCAATCATGAGCACGCTCGCGGCTTTTAGTTTTCGCTGCCCCTGCATGCCGACTTCGGGCATGATCAGGTGACGGCTGTAACGCAGGATTTCTTCGTTGGAGAGTTCCGGCAACGACTGGGCCACCTCAGATTCGATCACAGCGCCGCCAGCAATCGAAGGAACGATCATGATCGTGTCGCCGTCTTTCACGGGCGTGTCAGGCCCGGAAGCGTGACGAATATCTTCGTCGTTGAGATAAACGTTGACGAAGTTGCGCAACGCGTTCTGATCGTTGAACAGATGGCGGCGCAGCGCCGCGTGTGTTGCAGTGAGCTGATCGAGCGCCTCGCCCGCTGTCTTCGCTTCAACACTGATCTGCGACTGTCCACCGGCAAACTGTCTAAGCGGCGCCGGAATTGAGATTGTGACTGGCATAGTTTGACCCTCTGACTTTTTAACCGCGGATTACGCGGATTTCTTCCGGATTGAATTTCGACCGATCCGGCTCTTGTTCCCAAGAAAATAGATCCTTTGCCTCGTCCGCGGTCGTCGAAACGATGATGTACGAATAGGTCGGCCACGCGTGCTCGAGATCGTATTGCGAAGGCACTGCCGGACAATCCGGATGCGAATGGTAAAAACCAACCACTTCCAGATCCCGGCCACGCGCGTATCGTTCACCGCGCATCAATTCTTCCGGGGTGATCAAAAACCGGTTTCGCTTCGCACTCTCCTCGCGCGCGTTTGAAATCGGATACGTCTCCTGGACGATCTTTCCTTCCGCGCTGAAACGCCCGAGCAACAACCCGCAACACTCATACGGATGATCGCGTACGCCGTGCTCGCGAATCTCGTTCAACTGCTCGTTAGCAATTGTGATCATGCCAATGCCTGCTCGATGTCGGCGATGATGTCGTCAATGCTCTCGATACCAACCGAGATACGTACGAGACCATCAACAATCCCGAGCTCCTGTCTGCGCGCCGGAATAAAGTCGCGATGCGAAGCCGTCGCCGGATGCAGGACACTTGTAAACACATCGCCGAGACTCGTAGAACGCACACATATCTTCAAAGCGTCCATAAAACGAAACGCCCCGTCACGCGTATTGTCACTCAGCTCAATCGAAACGAGCGCGCCCAGTCCCGGATAATGCACCCGCCCGATGCTCTTGTGCTCCTGCAAATAACTCGCGAGCTTACTCGCATTCTCACACTGTCGCTCCATCCTGAGCGCGAGCGTCTTTAGTCCACGCAGAATCTCGTGTGCGTCCCAAACACCGAGCACGCCGCCAACCAGCTTCAACACGCTGAACAGCGCCGCGGCATCCATCTCGTCGCGCGAAACAACGAGCCCACCCGTTGCGATTGCATGACCACTCAAATACTTCGTCGCACTATGGACCACCAGGTCAGCACCGAGCTTCAAAGGCTGGCAAAGATACGGCGATGCAAATGTGTTATCGACGATCAGACGCGCGCCGTTCTCATGCGCAATCTGAACGCATGCTTCGATATCGCAGACCTTCAGCAGCGGATTCGAGATCGTTTCGGCAATCATCACCTGCGGTCGCAGCTCACGCGCCTTCGCGCGCACCGTTTCCAGATCGCTGAAGTCAACGTGAACAGTCTTTACACCAAAATTGACGAGAAACGTGTTCAGCAGACTTGTGGTCGCGCCGTAAACATCCTGCGACGCAAGCACTGTCGAACCTGATTTCAAATCACAGGCAAGCAGCGCTGCATGAACGGCCGCCATGCCACTCGCGTAGGCGCACGCAGTGGCGCCTTCTTCAACCACCCGCACAGCTTCTTCGAGTGCGGCTGTCGTGGGATTGCCGTGGCGTGTGTAGATGAAACCCTGCTTCTCACCAGTGAAGACCTGATCGATCTCCGCCATCGAGTCGTAGGTGAAGGTCGCACTGGCGTAGATTGGAGTTACAACCGGTTGGGTGTCGGGTAGCCCTTGCCGCTCACCGGCGTGTACGAGTTTTGTTTTGATGTCTTGTGTTCTCATTGAAAGATCTTTCACGCAAAGGCGCAAAGAAAGAACGTCTCAGATCCTTTGCGTGAGACATTCTTACACCGCACCCAGATACCGTTCGCCGCCGTCGCAGAGCACTGTCACCACCACTGCCGGCTCGCGCAGCGACACAGCCACCTTCCAGGCAGCAAAAACATTCGCTCCGGAACTCGGGCCCACCAATAATCCTTCTTCACGAGCTAATTTACTGGTCATTAATAACGCATCTTCGGTAGTAACTTCCAGCGTATCGGTGACCAGTGCTTCATCGTAAATCCCCGGGATGGTGGCACTGGCCATATGCTTCAGCCCCTCGAGTCCGTGCAACGGCGACTCAGGTTGGACCGCAATGGCTTCCAACTTAGGATTTAATTCTCGCAAACGTCTCACCACGCCGACAAACGTTCCCGACGTTCCGAGACCCGTAACGAAATGCGTGATACGACCGTCCGTCTGCTCCCAGATCTCGGGCGCGGTTGTTTCGTAGTGGGCCAGCCAGTTGGCGTCGTTGTTATATTGATCGGGATAGAAATATTTGTCCGGATCCCCAGCGAAGATCTCACGCGCGACGAGTTGCGCGCCGTCAGTCAAAAGCATCGGATCAGTCTCGACGATCTCGACTCCATAACTACTAAGGATTCGTTTGCGCGGCAGGCTTGCATTCTTCGGCAAACAAACTTTGACGGGGTAACCGCGGGAAGCGCCGATCATGGCGTACGCGATGCCGGTGTTGCCGCTGGTCGCATCGATGATCGTCATTCCCGGTTTGAGCTTGCCACTGCGTTCGCCTTCCAGAATCATCGACAACGCGGCGCGATCCTTCACTGATCCACCCGGATTGAGATGTTCCGCCTTGGCAAGAATCTGAACGTCGGGGCTCAACTCAGCATCGAGAAATCGCAGGCGCAAAAGTGGCGTGTGTCCGATGTTTGCTTCAACCGTGCCGGGCTCAACGCCGAGGCTGTAAGTGTCTAAAACGTCCAAATGCATAATCGCACCAAAAAGAAAACCGGTCGCGACTTCTACGAGAAGTGCGACCGGGTTTGCCTCAAAATCTGCTGGTCAGTGATAGCTCAAGTGCTACTCCGGCCTGCAAAGGGCCTCTCGGTCGCGGTGCAATAACAGCACCACTGACAACAGAGACAACATGCGCAGGCCTTCATCATCATGACCGAAAAAACTATAGGCCTCGGTCGGGGCAGTGTCAAGCTGGCTTATCCGCGGTCATCCGCGTTAAGCTTTGGCGCATGGAAGCATGGCCGGCATTACCACTCGAACAATGGGAAGACACACGCGCGACGCTTCACATGTGGACGCAGATCGTCGGGAAAGTTCGCCTCGAACAAACACCGCTCGTGAATCACTACTGGAACGTTCCGCTCTACGTTTCGGCACGTGGTCTAACAACGACCGCGATGCCGTACGAAGACAGATTCTTCGAGATGGAGTTTGACTTCGTCGATCATTACCTGGTGATCACGTGTAGCGATGGTGCGAGCGCGAATGTCGCGTTGGAGCCGAAGTCGGTCGCGATATTTTACCGGCAAACGATGGCGGCGCTGCACAGTCTCGGCATGGAGATAACGATCTGGAAGATGCCGGTTGAGATTCCCGATCCGATTCCCTTTGACGAGGACGAGCAACATGCGTCGTACGATAGAAATTATGTAGAACGATGCTGGCAGGTTCTCCGGTCGTCGGAGCGTATGTTGCAAGACTTTCGTTCTCGTTTTATTGGCAAGTGCAGCCCGGTACACTTTTTCTGGGGCAGCTTCGACTTAGCGGTGACGAGGTTCTCGGGAAGACCAGCGCCGCCTCGACCTGACGCGGATCCGATCACACGTGAGGCGTATTCACACGAAGTGATCAGTCACGGCTGGTGGCCCGGCCACGGTCCGCTGGGTAAACCTGCGTTCTATTCCTACACGACTCCCGCACCGGACGGGCTCAGCGAGGCGAAGATTCGACCCGAGCAAGCGTTCTACAGCAAAGATCTTTCTGAGTTTTTATTGTTGTACGACGACGTGCGGAACGCACCGGAACCGGACGAGGCGTTGATGGAATTTTGTCAGAGCACTTACGAAGCCGGCGCGAACCTCGCGAACTGGGATCGCGCGTCGTTAGAAAGAACTTAACCACAGATTACACAGATAAAGTACGGATTTAATCAGTATTTATCTGTGTAATCTGTGGCTAGGTTTTTAACGGCCTCCACAGCGCCGCGATTTTCTTTCCGCTCGCTGTCTGTAACAGGCTCATCACACCCATATACCCGAACCCAAAGAAGAACAGCAGCAGAAACGGAATCGTGCCCCACATGTGCAGGCGCGCGGAATAAAGAATCGCCAGCAGGAAGTAGATTGCGAAGCTCAACTCGAGCAACGGCAGCAGACCGCGTTTCCGTTTGTACTTCTTCCGCTTCCACGTCGCGTCAGTAGTGTCTTCTTCCACACGATATTTCGGCGTGCGTACAAACTCCGATTTCACACCCAGCAACGCTTCGAGCACCGCGCGCGCGTTCGAAAAGGCGAGTCCGATGCCGAGACCCATCACGAGCGGCAAGTGCAACAAGCGCGGCGCGCGCTTCTCGTCGAGATACCAGACCGCCGAACCATAAAACAGCACCACCGAGATCGACGAGAAGAACAATAGCGGCAGGTCCAGGACCATCAGGTGATAAAACGGTTGGTTGTAACGAACCAGCAACAGAGGGAACTGTAAAAAGCTCGCCACGATCATGAGGGGATAACTGATGTTTCCCGTCAAACGGAAGAACATTTCCAGTTTAACGCGCAGCGGCAGCGGCGCCAGCCAGATGCGTGGGTAAAGCTTCAGACCAACCTGCATCACGCCCTTGGCCCAACGTCGCTGCTGCGCCTTGAACGCGTTAATCTCGACTGGAATCTCCGCCGGTGCTTCTTCATCGAGCAGGTAGACAAACTTCCAACCCATCAACTGCGCGCGGAAACTCAAATCCGTGTCTTCGGTTAACGTGTCGTGCTGCCAGCCACCGCTCATCTCGATGGCGTCGCGGCGCCAGATGCCGGCCGTGCCGTTGAAGTTGAAAAATCCCCCCGTGCGATTGCGCGTGGTTTGTTCGACGACGAAGTGACCGTCGAGCATGATCGTCTGCAAGCGCGTCAGCAGGTTGTACCCGCCGTTGATGTGCGACCAGCGCATCTGCGCGCAACCAACCATCGGATCGGTGAAGTAATCGACCAGCTTACGCAGACAGTCGGGCTTGGGAACGAAGTCAGCGTCGAAGATGGCGAACAGTTCGCCCTTGGCCGACTTGTTGCCGTTCTCGAGCGCCCCGGCCTTGAATCCGGTTCGATCCGCGCGATGAATGTAGTGGATATCAAAACCCTGCGCCGCATACTTCGCAACGGCTGCTTCCGCGACTCGTGTGGTTTCGTCAGTCGAGTCGTCAAGCACCTGAATCTCGAGCTTCTCGCGCGGGTAGTCGAAGGCAGTGATGGCCTTGAGCAAACGATCGACAACGTAGAGTTCGTTGAAGAGTGGAAGCTGGACCGTGATCACCGGCAAATCAGCTTCTGCGTATTTGCCACTGGGTTCAGGCACGAAGTTGCGATAACGCCAGAAGTCGATGACCTGTTTGATGCGATAAGCGCCGTAGACCGCGAGCGTCGCGAGGATGCCGAAGTAAACGATCAGTATGACCCAGTCGAAGGTGTCGAGCTTGTAGAGTGGGCTGATGTTGCCCCAGGTCTTGTTGACCAGATCGTGAAAATAACGCTCAAAAAGGACTTGTGGCGGCGGTCCGCTCGGAGAAGGCCATGGTGTCGGTGCTGGTGACTGCAAAATCATTGGGTTAAGACTAACATTTCCAATCGGTTTTTTACTAAATCCGGCGTTCGGGAGCGCTGTAGTCGCTGGGAGCGGAGGCGATGCTTTCCGGCGAGGCAAGTGTGAAGGTAGTTGGTCTTGGGGGTTCTGAGACTCGCCAGGATCGCAGGCTCAGGTCGATAATTCCCGGCATCACGTAGAAGACCGCCACGCTTCCCAGCAACGCGCCCGTGAGCAGACGCGAGGTGTGTGTGTTTTCCCAGATGCCGAGGAAAGTCAGGCTAAAATCGATTCCGAGGGGAATCGCAGCGAGAAACAAGAAAGTACGCTGCGGAGTGACATTGTTTCTTAGCGAACGAATCAGCGGATACAGTAACAATGTAAAGGCAAAGCCCGCGTAGAGTCCGGTGCAACGCGAGCAAACGGCCAGCTTATGTCCCTCGATAAAGTAAGACCGATCCGGCCGTTGATGACAAAGGATTCCGAAGGCGTGATAGATCACCTCGGCCCACGCCGGATGTCCACCCGCCGCAGCCAGCGGCGCCACGAAAATCAGCGCCACCAAAAACGACACCGTCGCCGCACTAATCAACCAAAAACCGAGCGGCCGTTTGGTTGGCACAATTTGTGGAACGTACTGCATTGTTAACCACGGATGACGCGGAAGAAATCCGGATTTTTATCCGTGTCATCCGCGGCTAAAATCGAATCACCGTATCCGGTCCGCCTTCGATGTGCAGCGTATCAACAAAGCGAATGTGTCGCGACTCAGTCGTCATCACCACCGAGTGCGTACGTTTCCCTGCACCAAAAAAGCGCACGCCTTTCAGCAGCGCCCCATCCGTCACACCAGTCGCCGCAAAGATGATTTTCTTTCCGGGTGCCAGGTCGTCAGTGTCGTAAACCTTGTTCGGATCCTTGATGCCCATCGTCGCGAGTCGATCGAGCACTTCATCCCTCGAAGGCACCTTATCTTTATCGACTCCAAGCCTGTCCGGATCAAACACCAGCCGCGCCTGTATCTCACCATTCAAACACTTCATCGCCGCGGCCGTGATAACACCTTCCGGCGCGCCGCCGATTCCCATCAGCGCGTGAATGTTCGTGCCCGCCACTGCCGCTGAAATCCCTGCCGAAAGATCGCCATCGGAGATGAGGCGAATACGCGCCCCTGTTGCCCGCACGTCCGCAATCAGTTTCTTGTGACGCGAACGATCGAGCACGATCACCGTCAAGTCTTCAATGTCGCGGCCCAAACGTCGCGCGATGTTTTTCAAGTTGTCTTTTACCGGCGCATCGATGTCGACGACACCGCGCGACGATGGACCAACAACGATCTTGTCCATGTAAATATCAGGCGCATTCAACAGTCCGCCACGCTCAGCCGCAGCGAGCACCGCAATCGCGTTGTTGGCTCCGAGTGCACAAAGATTGGTTCCTTCAAGCGGGTCAACAGCAATATCAACTTCCGGGCACGACTCGGCAATCTCTTCACCAACGCCAAAACCGCCGCCAACTTCCTCACCAATGTAAAGCATCGGCGCTTCGTCGCGTTCACCTTCGCCAATCACCACGCGCCCGCGCATCGGCACCGTATCCATTACTTCCCGCATCGCCTCGACAGCGACGTGATCGGAGAACTTTCGATCGCCTTGCCCCATGGTTCGTGCGGCGGCGATGGCCGCGGCTTCAGTTACGCGCAAGAAATCCAAAGACAGCTCGCGCTCTGTCCTCAGGTCATCACCCATTGTTTCAGATCTCCTGGTTCAGGGAAGTAATCAGGCTTTAGAGCGATACTTACCGGATGAAAATGCTCACTCATACTAACAGAGCAATCTACGAAATTGTAGTTTACGGTAGACAAACGTAAATTCAGCGAGTAATCTGCACCGGCCCCGTAATTCTCACATTCTTTAGAAAATAGGCTTCTTCGTTTCAGCGTCCTCATCACCATGGACCGAAGAATTGAACTCGTCATCGCAAAGATAAAAAGCGAACCAGCCGTGGCGTGGCACACTCCCACTCTGGCTGTCCTCGTGAATCTGTCTCCATCTCGCTTCCGGCATCTATTTAAGCAGGAAACAGGCAAAGGTCCCGCTCAATATCTGAAGGAATACCGGCTGCGCAAGGCGGAGAAGATGTTGCGCACGACGTTTCTCACGGTGAAACAGGTCTTGAAACACGTGGGACTTGGTTCCAACGCGCACTTCGTTCACGACTTCCGAAAGCAGTATGGCATGACTCCGACAGCCTATCGCCGCACCGTCGCGCGCAAGTCAAAGCGTCGCAAACGACGAAAGAAAAGATCTTCGACCGCTTTAGGCAAAAAATAGCCGTTTTCGACAAGAAACAGTCGTTGACTGCTACTGCCGATCAGACTAGATTGCGCTTCACCCACCATCGACTAACTCACAAATTAGGAGTGTGAAAAAGAAATGTTCTTCCGATCCTCACGTGTATTTTGTCTGGTCCTGTTACTAACCGGCTCGGCTTTTAGCCAAACGCCTGAAACTGTTGTTGCTTCGGTCAACAACGTCGAGATCACCGAGAAGCAGGTGGATGATTCAGTGGCGACGCGAATTTATCCGTTGCAACAGCAACTTTATGCGATTCGAAAAGCCGCGCTCGACAATCTTATTGTTTCAAAAATTCTGGAGAGCGAGGCGGCAGCGCGTGGAGTCTCAATTGAGGAGTTGCGGCGGCAGCTGACGCTCGGCGAGATCAACGTCACGCGAGCGCAAGTCGAAGATGCGTTTACGCAAAACGCTTCGTTCTTTGCTTCCATGAGTCCTGATGAAGCGCGCGAGCGTTTGCGTCTGGACCTCGAGAACCAGGCGCGGATGAAGCATTACCGCGCCTCACTCGACACGTTGCGAAAAAAGTGGGCAGTCAGGATTAACTTTGCGCCGCCTGCGTTCGTGACTGAGTTGGATGACGGAGTCTCGCCTGTGAAGGGATCGAGTAAGCCGGCGGTGACGATCGTCGAGTTCTCTGATTTTGAGTGCCCTTATTGCAACGCAGTGCAACGCACGTTGAAGCAGGTGCTGGAGAAATATGGCGGTGAAGTGCGGCTCGTCTTCAAGCACCTGCCGCTTGAAGGACATCGCAACTCTCTGCCGGCGGCGCGAGCGGCGTATTGCGCCGCCGAGCAGGATCGATTCTGGCAGTTTCACGATGTGCTTTTCGGCGCGAAGGAGTTGTCGCCTGCGGTCTTCACGCAGATCGCAAACGACCTCGGGCTTGGAGTGGCGAAGTTTCAGGCGTGTCTCGACTCGGAGCAGTCGCGCACGGGCGTAGTCAAAGATCTTGAAACAGCGCGTCTGTTTCGCATCGAAAGCACGCCCAGTTTCATCGTCAACGGAAAACTTATTCAAGGCGCCCTCAGCTTTGCGGATTTTCAAAAAATCATTGAGCAGGAGCTAAGCCAACGCGCTACCCAAAAACAATCCTCAACAAATTAGGAGATCCTCATGAAACGATTGCTGATTTTTACCTCACTAATGCTGTGTACTCTTCTTGTTGGTCCAGTGATGGGCCAGGGCCGCAGCGCTTCAGCGGAAAAGTTAGTGCGCGAAACTTACCGCAAGCTCGAAACCTACAACGCAGCCGCGCAACTGTTTAAGAACGAATTCTCGCGTAGGCCGATCCGTATTGACGCTGGGCTGAATTTTGAACTCAGCGATTTTCGCTACGGCAAGATAGACGAGATTCTAAATCAACGTTACGCGGAGCTCGTTACGTTGCCGGCGGGTGATGTTGTCTCGCTGACACGTGGCGGGCATGCGTTCAATGGCGGGGCGCAGGAAGCGACTTTCGATGCCGAATGGGAGCATGGACAGTATGCGTCCGTGTTTGATCCGGATTGGACTGTGGCGGACGTCTTTCATTACGAAGCAGCGAAGTATTTCGATATCAAGACGTACATCTCTTATCAGGCTACGGTCAAACTCAAGGGCAAGTCGCGCAGTTATAAAGCGTTGGTGCTGTTTCATGATGCGACCGAGACGGTCGGCGCACCGGAGTTTTGGGATGCGATCGTCAACGGCATTGGTAGCGTGTGGGACGAGAAACGTCCACCTTACAAGGCGAAGAGCGGGATACTGGTTGAGCGTTCAGCTTCGGAGGAGCCTGTCGCTTACGCAATGGCAGTCCCAGGCGATGAGATGGTCTCAGGCGAGGAGGCGCTTTTAACAAGCGTCACTACCACACCTTTGAAATTTTGGTTTAGTCCGGATTTCACCGAGCATGCTTCCGGAGCGCATGTTGGCACAGCGCAATTCAGTGGGCAGTGCGCTGTATTGCCTGGAAGTCTGCAACGATGCGCAGTGCTCGTCGATAACTTCGCCGCTATCGACACTGGTACGTTCGACCATATCACGCCCTTCTTTACCCACGTCGGGTCTAAAGATCTGAAAACAGAGAATCGCACCGGAGCTGTGGGTACGAGTATCAATTGTGCTTCAGCCGCGGGAGTCGCGTTTTCGTCGTGTCTCGTTGGTACGACCTGCGGTAGCAGTGCCGCCGTTTCACTTAGTCTCTTCGTCGGATCGGCAACGGCGACTGTGACTGGCGGCAACATGTGGCGCGACCTGAATGTCGAGCATTTCACCTGTAACCTTGCGTCTGCAGGTGGCACCTGTACCACGCCTTCGTTCGACGGCACGTGCCCGATCGGTACGACGCCAAATGGCTCGGGACTCTGCTGTTTTAGCAGTGGTACCGCCACTTGCAACGTCACCTTCGCCAGCCGCTGCCTGAGATTTGGCGGAGACTACGATTTCTTCACCTGCAGCTGTCTCGGCTGCGATTATTGTGGTGGCTCGCCAATCGTCATCGATATAGCAGGCGATGGCATCGCGCTTACGAATCCTGATGGCGGTGTCGAGTTCGATCTCAATGGCAACGGCACGCGCGATCGACTGGGATGGACGCAAGCAGGCTCAGACGATGCGTGGCTGGTGCTCGATCGAAACGTAAACGGAACGATCGATAATGGCGGCGAGCTGTTTGGAGACTTCACGGCCCAACCAGCGGGGAGTAACAAAAACGGTTTCCTAGCCCTCGCGGAGTTTGACAAGATCGCAAACGGCGGCAATGCCGATGGAATCATCGACACTCGAGATTCAGTCTTTGAACGGCTTCGGTTGTGGCAGGATAAGAACCACAATGGTGTGTCGGAGCCGGAGGAACTTCACACGCTCGCCTCTCTCGACGTAGTGGCGCTCGAGTTGGATTTCAAAGAATCCAAACGCGTGGACCAGTACGGCAATGAATTCAAGTATCGAGCGAAAGTGAGAGATACGACTCAGGGACGTGTAGGACGCTGGGCGTGGGACGTCTTCCTGTCACACTAAGGGTAGTCCACAGATTACACAGAGATTTCTGTGTAATCTGTGGATAAAGTCGTTATTTCTTCCAGATCGGTAATGTTTTGCGGGCGGGCTTCTCTTTTTTCAAACCGAGAGCCCAATCCGCCTGCATCAGCGTGTGAATGTCGCGCGTGCCTTCGTAGATGATTGCGGCTTTGCAATTGCGCAGGTAACGTTCGACGGGATAGTCGTTCGAGTAGCATTGGCACCGTGAACTTCGATCGCCATCGAAGCTGCCTTTTCGCTCCGAACGGTGGCTTGCCACTTCGCCAGGCTCGTGGCCTTTGCGTTTGGCTTGCCCTCGTTCTTCAAATAGCCGGCGTGTAGCCAAAGCAGGTGACTCATCTGGTAGTCGGCTTCCATCTCCGCGATCTTCTGTTTCACCAGTTGATGATTCGCGATGCGAGTGCCGAAAGTCTCGCGCGTGTTTGCATATGCAACCGCCGCATCGCGTGACGCGCGAATCACGCCGGTTGCTCCCGAAGCGACAGTGTAGCGACCCTGCTCGAGTGCAAACATCGCGATCTTGAAACCTTCGCCTTCTTCGCCAACCATGTTTTCCTGCGGCACGCGTGCGTCCTGCAAAGAAAAGTAACCGGTGTTGCCGGCCCGAATGCCGAGCTTGCCGTGGATCGTGCCGGAAGAAAATCCTTTCATGCTGCGCTCAACAATGAAACACGACATGCCGGTATGATCGCGCTTGCGTCGTTTCTCTTCGTCGGTCCAGCAGAAGAAAAGAAAGTTGTCAGCCACATCCGCCAAACTGATCCACATCTTCTCGCCGTTCAATACCCACTCGTTTCCTTCGCGACGCGCAGTCGAGCGTGCCCCGACGACATCAGAACCGGCGCCGGGTTCGGTCAAACCATAGGTCGCGATCTTCTCGCCGCGTGCCTGCGGCGCCAGGTACTTCTGCTTCTGTTCCTCGGTGCCCCACGTGTAAAGCGTCAACGAATTCAATCCGGTATGGACCGACATCACTACACGCAGAAAGGTATCGACTGCTTCGAGTTCCTCGCACACGAGTCCGAGCGAGATGTAGTCGAAACCGGCGCCGCCATATTCCTCCGGGATGCAAACGCCGAGAAGGTTCAAAGCGGCCATCTTTTTCAATACGGAAGGATCAAACTGCTGTTTCTCATCCCATTCCTTGATATGCGGCGCGACTTCCTTTTGCGCAAACTCGCGCACCGTTTGCACGAGCGCCTTGTGATCTTCAGTCAATTCAAAATCGATCATCTGCTTACTCTTTCCGATAGGGTGCTAAAAATGACCGGACATCTTACCGAAGGCCACAAAAAAGCACAAAAACAGGAAAAGCAGTTTGTGCAATTTGTGCCTTTTTTTGGCTATACTTCGCGACATGCCGAAGAAAACTCGAGCGGGCGATGTAGCCACGGTTGGTCTGGTGCAGATGAGTTGCGGCCAAAAACCGGAAACCAATCTCAAAAAAGCGATAGCGGGGATCAATGACGCAGCAAAGCGCGGTGCGCAGATCGTGTGCCTCCAGGAACTCTTCCGCTCGCCGTATTTCTGTCAGACGGAAGATATCCAGCTCTTCAAACTGGCCGAGACTATTCCGGGTCCGTCAACTGAAGCACTCGGTAAAGTCGCGCGCCAGCGCAAGGTCGTGATCGTCGCTTCGCTCTTCGAGAAGCGAGCCGCCGGCGTTTATCACAACACCGCCGTGATCATCGACATCTCGGGAAAGATCGTGGGCAAGTATCGCAAGATGCACATCCCGGACGATCCGCTTTACTACGAAAAATTTTATTTCACGCCGGGCGATCTCGGCTTCCAGACACACGACACGACGTACGGCAAGATTGGCACGCTCGTCTGTTGGGACCAATGGTTTCCTGAAGCAGCGCGGCTGACCGCACTCGGCGGCGCACAGTTTCTCTTCTATCCGACCGCGATCGGCTGGCTCCCCGACGAAGAGCAGGAAATGAACGAAGCCCAGCACTCAGCCTGGGAAACTATTCAACGCGGTCATGCAATCGCTAACGGAGTTTATGTCGTTGTCGTCAATCGCGTCGGACATGAAGGCAAGCTAACGTTCTGGGGCCAGTCGTTCGTGGCGGATCCTTTCGGACGCATGGTCGCCAAAGCCTCGGCTGATGAAGAAGAGGTGCTCGTAGTCGAGTGCGATCTTTCACGCATTGAAGAAACGAGACAAAACTGGCCTTTTCTGCGCGACCGTCGCATCGATGCTTACGACGGTCTCCGCTTCAGATTCGGTGGATCGCTATGAACTACGGCCCCATAGATCTCCTGGGCAATATCGGCGTGGTGGTGCTCATTCTCACCTACCTGATGTTGCAGTTGAACAAGCTCAGCAGCGACGGACTCGCGTACTCCCTGCTGAACGCGATTGGAGCCGGCTTGATAGTCGTTTCCCTGCTCTTTAACTTCAATCTCTCTGCTCTGCTGGTGGAAGTGTTCTGGGTTCTGATCAGTTGCCTGGGAATCTACAGATACTTCCGGCTCAAGGCTCTTCGATCTGAAACACTCGATGGCTGAACAACCGGTACAGACCCCAGCCGCGCTCGGCTTCCACATGCCCGCGGAGTGGCATCCACATGAAGCGACCTGGCTGAGTTGGCCCAAGGATCCGGAAACGTGGCCCGATCGTGTGAGGCAAGTCGAGGAGATCTATCTTCAGATGATCGCGGCGCTCGCTCCGCACGAGATCGTCAACCTGCTGGTTGATGACACGGAAACAGAACAGATGGTGCGCGGGAAATGTGGTCCAGCCATCGCCGCCAACGTTCGCTTTCGCCACCTGCAAACAGTGGACGCCTGGATTCGCGACTATGGTCCAAACTTTCTAATCGGTCCAAATGGTGAACTTGCCTATAACGATTGGATCTTTAACGCCTGGGGCAACAAGTACGAGGAACTGAAGAAAGACGACTCAATACCAAGTCGCCTGGAGCCGATCCTGAAATTACGACGATTTTCGCCCGGAATCGTGATGGAAGGTGGGTCGATTGAAGTCAACGGCGCGGGCTGTGTCTTGACTAGCGAACAGTGCCTCCTGAATAGAAATCGCAATCCCGGGTTGTCGCAAACAGAGATCGAGCAATATTTGAAAGACTATCTTGGCGTGACTAAAGTCTTGTGGCTTGGCGAAGGAATCGTTGGCGACGACACTGACGGTCACATCGACGACATCGCTCGCTTCGTCGCCCCTGACGTGATCGTTTGCGCGGTGGAAGAGGATCCGGCTGACGCTAATTACGAAATACTTCAGGATAATCTTAAGCGACTCAGATCAATGAGTGACGCTAACGGAAATTCTTTTGAGATTGTTACGCTGCCGATGCCCGGTATTGTTGGTGGTGAGAGTACTACCGCCCGCGATCTCGAACGACTGCCTGCCAGTTATGCAAACTTTTACATCGCCAACAGCGTCGTACTTACTCCCGTGTTCGGCCATGCGAACGACGCACGCGCGGTCGAGACACTCCAGAAATTCTTTCCGACTCGTCGAATCGTTCCGATCAATTGTGAGCCACTGGTCTGGGGTATGGGCACGATCCACTGCGTCACCCAGCAACAGCCGCAGTGTTAGCCACAAAAAGGCACAGAACTGGATTTTCTGTTTTGAGCCTTTTGTGCTTTTTTGTGGCTAAATTAGTTTTCGCGCTTCCGCAATCGCCTCATCAAGAGTACGCACGCGCCCATCCAACTGCATCTCGTAAACCGCGCGCGTGATCTCGCCCATCTTCGGCCCAGGCTCAACTCCCAACTCGAGCAGATGGCGGCCCAGTAGTAAAGGATCGGGCGGACGTTGCACCACTTGCAGTTCCTTCGTGCGCTCGATGAACCATTCCTGAGCTTCCGCTCCGTACCACTGTTCGCGCGGCACCCAGTCAGCATTACGCCCGAGCGAATCCGCTTTAGCCACACGATATAAAAGATCCGGCTCGCATCGACGCGCCAGGCGCCGAAACGCTCCTTCACCGACTTCATCGCGCTTCTTGTAAAACTCACCCGGCTTGAGATGTTCTCGCACGAGCGCGATAACCTGCTTGCGTACGTTATAGCCGTCGAGCGTGTGTACGTTGAGGCGTTCGAGAAAGCTCTCGGTTGGCAGCACACCCGCTTCCTCATGCCCGCGCGAGCGCAGTCTGCCCTCAATAAATTCGGTGGTCGCCGGTTTCCCAAAGTCATGGGCCAGCGCTGCCAGCATCACTGTCACCTGGCGCGGGTAAGAAAGATCGTCGATTAACTCTCGCGCTCGATCCACCACTAGTTTCGTGTGTACAAAAACGTCTCCCTCAGGATGCCACTCCGGATCCTGCGGCACTCCAATCAAACTCTGGATTTCCGGGAAAAGTTTTTCGATCGCGCCGAGTTTACGAAGCCATTCAAGTCCGACGGAAGGATGTTGCGCCTGGAGCAGTAGCTTTTCCATCTCGCCCCAGATTCTTTCGGCAGGAAGATCGCTGAGATCCACGTTGCGACAAAGTTGGGCTGTTTCGGGATAAATGTCGAACTCGAAACGAGCCGCGAACTGCGCCGCGCGCAACACACGCAGACTATCTTCAGCAAATGTCTCGCTTGAAACCGCACGCAGCACGCGCTGCTGAAGGTCTCGTTGTCCTTCGTAAAGATCGCTCAACTCACCTGTCAACGGATCCCGGAGAATCGCATTGATCGTGAAGTCGCGACGTCGCGTCGCCTCAGCAACACTCATCGACGGATCGCCTTCGATCACAAATCCCTTATGACCCCGCCCTGACTTGCGCTCACGACGCGGGATCGAAACGTCGAGATCGTGACCGAGCTTGTAAACGGTAAATGACTCTCCAACGACGTTAACCGAACCAAACTGGTCCAGGATCTCTCGCACGCCCGCGGCGTCTAAGTTGTAGACTTCGAGATCCCAATCCTTCGGCTGTTTGCCCATCAACTCGTCGCGCACACAACCACCGACGAGCAACGCACGACCACCGGCGTTGTGAATCGCACGAGCGAGTGACAGAATTTTTTCGGGAATCTCGGGCATCGCAAAGAATATTAGCCGCGGATTTACGCTGATTCACACGGATATCCGCGTTAATCGGCGTAGATTCGCGGCTACTCTTCAGGCGAGTCGACGACGATCTGAACGCCACGCGTCGAGGGCAAGCAACTGATCACCTGAGCGCGATCGATCTTCCTCAGCTCGCTACCGGCCGCGTGCCATAGCTTGACCCAGAACGTGCGCGTCGCTCCATGAACCGCAAAAGTCGAACCATCGAGCATCACCGGCACAGGCTCTGCAACCGTCCCCGCACGCAGCGTTTCCAGCAACTCAGGAAGATATGGCTTGAACTTGTCAAACTGGACCAGCACCGCCTTGTCGTCGATCTCAGCCGGCGGCAACTCCACCGGATCTTCCGACTCCAGCAACAACCGAGTCTCAGTTTGTTCATTGCGCTTCTTAACTACCGGCATAACTTCAACTCACCTCAGGCACCACCACCGGATACGGCTTTAAACGCTTCTGCAAATGTTCGGCGAGATCCGATACCTTAACTCTTTCCTGTTCCCACGTATCTCGATCGCGTACAGTTACAGCTTCGTCTTCGAGTGACTGGTGATCGACAGTCACACAAAACGGAGTTCCGATCTCGTCCTGCCGCGCGTACAGCTTCCCGATACCGCCGGTATCGTCATAAACAGCGCGCAGCACCGGTTGTAGCGAACGCTTGATCGCCTTAGCCATACCCACAATCTCCGGCTTGTTTTTCGCCAGCGGCAGAATCGCCGCCTTGATCGGCGCGAGCTGCGGGCTGAGTTTCAGAATGACTCTTGTCTCACCTTTGTCGTTCGTCTTCTCAGAGTACGCATCCATCAACACGGCCAAAACAGTTCGATTAACCCCCGCCGCCGGCTCGATGACGTGCGGATAGAAGCGTTGTTTGGTCGACTCGTCGAAGTACGATAAGTCTTCAGTCGAATCCGGGTTGACGCGTTTGCCTTCTTCGTTAGTGGGCTTGCTCGAGTGTGACCGCAGATCGAAATCAGTTCGCCAGGCAATTCCCATCAGCTCTTCCCAAGGCTTCTCCCGCTCGGGAAAGTATCTGTACATGACGTCAACTGTCCGTTTAGAGTAGTGCGCCCTCTCATCTTCCGGGACCTCATATAAAGACAGATTCTCGCGAATCACACCGAGGAAGTTAAACCACTCCAGGTATTGTTCGACCCAATAGTCCACCAACTTCGAGTGTTCAGCGGTTGGCGAGACGAAATACTCCATCTCCATCTGCTCGAATTCACGAGTTCTCAAAATGAAGTTTCCCGGAGTCACTTCGTTGCGAAAAGACTTACCAACCTGTGCGATGCCAAACGGCAGTTTGCGCCGCATCGTCGTTTGCACATTCAAAAAGTTAATGAATATACCCTGAGCGGTTTCAGGTCTCAGATAAGCCACGGCGGTCGGATCATCATCTGCCACGGCGCCCAATTTGGTTTGCAGCATGGTGTTGAACGGCCGGGCTTCGGTCCAGTCGCTCGCACCACATGAAGGACACTTGTTATCGACGATCTTGTCGGCGCGAAAACGGCCTTTGCATTTGCGACAATCGATCAGCCAGTCATTAAACGTCGCCTCATGACCGGAGTACTTCCAGACGAAACGATTGAGAATGATCGACGAGTCGACGCCCTCGATGTCATCGCGTTCGTAGACAAGCCAGCGCCACCAGGCTTGTTTGACGTTATTGCAGAGCTCGACGCCGAGTGGTCCATAATCCCAAGCGCTGCCCAGACCGCCATAGATTTCTGAAGAGGGAAAAACGAAGCCGCGCCGCTTCGCGAGAGATACGATAGTGTCGATGTTTGGTGCAGTCACGAATACAGGATTAACAGAATTCGTGAAATTAGTAAAACGCATTTCAATTGCCACGAAAAGGCACAAAATGCACAAAATGAAGAAGATCTTTTTTGCGCCTTTTGTGCCTCTTTGTGGCTCTATTTGCTTGGTGTTTGAATGTTGACGTCGATGTTCTGTCTTCCTCCACCTCCAAATATACGGTTTCTAAACATGAACAACCCCACGAGTATTACGAGCACAAAAATCACGACTATAGCGACTACGCCTACACCGCTGCTGCCGCCGCCTTCTTCGGCCATAAGGGTTCCTCCGATTGTTTATTGGGAACTAACCAGGGGGCTGGTTGTGGGGATGGATTAATGTAAACCACAAAGGCTGAGGAAGTATAGGTCATATAAGTCGATTGGACCTATATGACCTATTTACTCATTGCCGGCGGCGAGGTGCTTTCCCTGGCTTAACATCGCCCATCTGCACGGTCGGGGTCGGCTTGGGCGCTGCGGCGCCGCTCGGAACGAGCCAGAGCTCAACGCTGTCTTCCTCACGGAAGCCACCATTGACAACCACGATGCGCGAAGCATCGATGCCGCGTTGCGTGATCAGGTAATCACGCGAACGACTCATCAGTTTCTCCACCTGGCCCAGCGGACTCATGCGCCCACCGTAAGCCAGAATGTAAGCGCGCGTGGATGGATCGTTCTGCAATTCCACCGCGAGATTGTCGAGGCGAGCTTTCTGATCGTCGAACGAGCAACTGTTGCATTCATCGAACTCTCGCGCAACGATGATCTTCTTTTCCAGCGGAGTAACGAGTGAAACTGCCTGCACAGTTTGAGAACATTCCGGATACGATGACCCGTCATCGGCAGTTAACGTTGCAGTAATGCGCTGGCCACCGAGACCGGTTGAGTCAACATTCAACGTAGGCGAACCCTGGCCACTGACGATTCGCGCGCTCGACGGCGTAACTCTCCAGTTGTATCTCAAACTCGCTGTACCACTGTACGCAACATCAGCCGTGTAAGTGATGATCTCACCGTCGGTCACCTGCTTCGGAGCCGAAATGTTCACCGGGAACGGACATGGCACCTTCGGCAATGGTGGTAACGGGCGGTAATTCACCACGACACACTTAACGCGACCAGCCGGTAATTCGATTTCACGAGTCCAGAAGGCGCCGCCGGGGAGAGTAATCTGTATGTTGTGTATTCCGGGTTCGAGATCGAAAGAACGGTATTCCGTCAGTGTTGCGCCTTCCGGCTTGCCGTCAATCATAAGCGGAAGGTTGCCCGGAGTACTCAGGATCTTGAGCGTGGAGTATTTCGCTTTCTTTGTTTTTGCAGAGACACTCGCCGGTTGAACTGCAAAGAAGCTGAACGCCAGCAAGCCGGCCAAGGCAAATTGAAGACTGATGAATCTCGTTCTCATCACTGTCTTTCCTCCTCTGCCTCGACGGGTTGGACCACTTTTCCGTAACGTCTTCTCAATCCTGCACCTGCGGCAGCCAGGCCGGTTCCGAACAAGAGCAATGAAGCCGGCTCTGGAACCTGCGGAGTCGGAGTAGGTGTTGGAGTTGATGGCGGCGTGGGAGTCGGGGTTGTGCTTGGAGTGTCACAATTGTCGCAATCGGTATCTATGAAGGCTAAGGGAATGGCGCCCAGAAGCAGGAAGGGCCACTTCGGGAACCCACCGCCGGCGATAAAAATCTCGCCACAATCGCAAATCGTGCCTTCAACTTCACCCTCCGCGATCGTCTCTACGCCGATCTGTTGGCCCTGCCCTGTGACGGTCGGACCCGTGATGATCGAATCGGTTTTCGTACCTGGTCCATCAGTGCGCGGTCCACTCTGCTGAGTGCCTTTCTGGCCGGAATCATGGTTAATAAGACTGTTGAGTGTAAGTTCAGGTACGCCTTGAGAGCTGTTAAGGGTTTGGACCACCTGGTTGATTCTTACTGGATCCGCCAGCACGGGCGCCGCGGTCAAAAAGAGAAGGCAAAAGGTGGCGCAGATCAGACGGGTGACGCGGGCGCCCCCGCGCTGGGAACTGCTAATCGAAAACTGCAGACGAGTTAAGGTCATACTGTTAAATGGTCCAACTATCGATTCGAGCATCGTTAGTCAACCGCGGTCGAGTTGTCTTTTTCCAATACAAGGACACTTCTAATAACCAAAAAACTCCAGCCCATTTTCTCTTTACTGCGGGTAGTTTGTCGGGCTAAGCGAGTGCTCTAGCGGGTCAAAACCAACTGATCTCTTGTAGCCTCCTGGCCACTGGGGACATATAGGGTGCGATCCTTCTAGCAAATAAAGGGCCGCCACGAAACCCGGAAAAATACGGATGTTTAAAAGGGTTGAGACAGACTGCTGTCTGAGAATTGGATGATTGGTCTGAGAATTGGAATGAAAAAGGTCCTATAGTGGCCTATAGGACCTATTTAGGAGTTACTCGCCGCCGCCGTCGCTCGGGCTGGCTGCTTCGGCTTTGCGATTCTCTTCGCGCAGCACTGCTTTGCGCGAGAGCTTGATTTTGTTGCCTTCGCGCCCGATGCACTTCACCAGGATCTGCTGCCCTTCCTTCAACTCGTCGCGCACGTCCTTCACGCGGCGATCCGCGATTTCTGAAATGTGCAACAGGCCGTCCGTGCCCGGAAAGATTTCCACGAAGGCGCCAAAGTCGACGATCCGGTTAACGGTGCCGAGGTAAGTTTGGCCTACCTCCGCTTCGGCAGTTAGACCACGAATACGATTCACTGCCGCATCTGCGGCTTCACCACTCGCGGTCGCAATCGAGATCGTACCGTCGTCAGAGACGTCGATCTTTGCGCCAGTCTCTTCAACGAGTGAGCGAATGACCTTGCCGCCTGGTCCAATCACGTCGCGAATCTTATCCGGGTTGATTTTGATCTGAATGATTCGCGGAGCTAACGCTGAAATCTGCTCGCGTGGCGACGCAATTGTCTTTTCCATTGCGCCAAGAATGTAGAGCCGGCCTTTCTTTGCCTGCTCGAGAGCCTCGGCCATGATCTGCGCGTTGATGCCCGCGATCTTGATGTCCATCTGCAACGCCGTGATGCCGTTGCGCGTGCCTGCGACTTTGAAGTCCATGTCGCCATAGTGATCTTCAGCGCCGGCGATATCAGTCAAAATCGCATACTTGTTTCCTTCCATTACGAGGCCCATCGCCACGCCGGCCACTGGTGCTTTCAAAGGCACGCCGGCATCCATCATCGAAAGCGTACCACCGCAAACAGTTGCCATCGAGGATGAGCCATTCGATTCCGTAATGTCTGAGACAATGCGGATGGTATATGGAAAATCTGAATCATCAGGCAGGACGATTTCGAGTGCACGTCGCGCCAGCGCACCGTGGCCAATCTCGCGGCGACTCGAAGATCCGTAACGTCCGACCTCGCCGACTGAATACTGTGGGAAGTTGTAATGCAAAAGGAACCGTCGTTTGACTTCACCTTTTTCCAGATCGTCGATGAACTGTTCGTCTTCTTTAGTTCCGAGCGTGGTTGATACGAGCGCCTGCGTCTCACCGCGTGTGAAAAGCGCCGAGCCGTGTACGCGTGGCAGCCAGCTCACTTCCGACGTGATGGGACGGATTTCGGAGAATCGACGACCATCAGGACGTCGACGTTTGTTGAGAATATCGTCGCGGAAGACCATCTCCTTGAGATTGTCGAAGATCATTTTCGCCATCGCGCGTTGTTCCGGCTGATCCTCGGGATACGACTCCGCCACTTCTTTCTTCAGCGCATCAACAGCAGCATAACTCGCGCGTTTCTCCTGCGTGCTGGTGTCGAGTGCGGCTCGCAGTCGCTCGGCATACCGGTTGGCGATGTCGCGTTGCATCTCTTCGTCGAACGGGTTGGCGACAACTTCGCGCTTCTGAATCTCGAGCGCTTTGTAGAGTTCCTTTTGCCAACGGCAGAGCCGGTTGATCTCTTTATGCGCGAGCATCAGGGCTTCGACCATGATCTCTTCCGAAACTTCATTCGCGCCGGCTTCAACCATCACGATAGCTTCTTCCGTGCCGGCCACGATCAAATTCAAACGCGACTCACGCACTTCGTCGTAAGTCGGATTAACTATGTAACGTCCTTCAATCAGCCCGATACGTACACCTGCGATCGGATTTAAAAAGGGTATGTCGGATAGATAAAGCGCACACGAAGCACCGGTAATAGCAATAACATCAGGATTGTTGTCAGGATCGGCTGAGATGACGCTGGCAATAACTTGAGTTTCGTTTCTGAAACCTTCGGCGAAGAGTGGGCGGCAGGGACGGTCAATCAGGCGGCTGGTAAGCACTTCCTTTTCATTCGGACGACCTTCCCGCCGGAAGTAGTTGCCGGGAATCCGTCCGGCAGCAAAGTTTGATTCACGATACTCGACCGTGAGAGGAAAGAAATCAATGCCTTCGCGCGGTGTTAGCGCGCTCACTGCGGCCACCAGCAACATCGTGTCGCCATAGCGGATCACGACCGACCCGTCCGCCTGTTTGGCAACCCGGCCCGTTTCAACGGTCAGATCCCGGTCGCCGAGCTTTATTGATTCTTTGAGGTATTTCTTTTCTGGCATTTTCTATTCTCCTTGAACTAAACACGCCTGAACGTTATCAGGCCGCGAGCGTCTCATCCACTCGCTCTGAGATTTTTGGGCGCCGCCAACGTGATGCGGGGTAAGGCTTACGCTGCTAAAAGAAAAGGCGGCAGAGCCTCTTGAACCGTGAAGCTCATGCCGCCTTAGTGCTCGAAGCTTGGGCCGTACACGTCTGCTTGTTTCCAGTCAATCGCCGTCACGTTCGGCACTGCCACAAGCTCTTCGATAGACGTGGGCTTTAACTAACAGAGATTCGAAGACTCTCTCAGGCAATACTTACAATAACTACCGGCGCAGTCCTAAACGATTAACTACCTCATGGTAGCGTTCAATATCGGTGCGCTTTAAGTAATCCAACAAACTCCTACGTTGCGAGACCATTTTCAGCAGGCCGCGCCGCGAGTGATTGTCTTTCTTGTGGGTCTTAAAATGCTCGGTCAGGTCGTTGATTCTTTTACTCAAAAGCGCGACCTGGACTTGCGGTGAACCTGTATCCGATTCATGCGTGCGAAAATCCGCAACTATCTGTTCCTTTGCTTGTTTTGCTAACGCCACTTGCTTAAATGGTCCTCCTCGACCGCAGTAACTCCGCCTAAAAGCGGCAACCGCTAAACTTAAAAAGCAAGCTCAATGTAACATGAGCCGCAAAAAGGCACAAATGGAGCCACAAAAAGGGCGTCTTTTGTGCCTTTTTGTGGCTAATTCAGTGGTACTATCGCGCAAATGTCCAAAGCAAAAATTCTTATACTCGGAGGCGGGTTTGCCGGCCTGTTTACGGCCCTCGAGCTCTCCGGGACCGCTGATGTAAGCCTCGTCACTGACGCCGACCATTTCCTGTTTACGCCGATGCTCTACGAGTATCTGAGCGGCGAAGTCGCAGCCTGGCACATCGCGCCCAGGTACGATGAACTGCTCGACGAGGGAGTGCAAATCGTTCAGGGCGTCGTGACCGCGGTCGATCTGAAGTCGCAGACAGTCACGCTCGGCAACTCGCAAACGCTCAACTACGACGTGCTGGTTCTCGCCCTCGGTGGGATCACCAACTACGTCGGCGTCGAAGGTGCGGATGAGTTTTCCCTGCCGTTTCGAAAACTGGAACACGCGAACAATCTGCGGCGACGAATGGTGGCCGCGCTCGATCGGATTCCGCCTGACATGGCGCCGCAGGACGTTCGCCGCGAGGTGACCTTTGCGGTGGTGGGCGCAGGAGCGAGCGGGTGTGAGCTGTCGACCAAAATGGCTGACTTGCTAAACGACGCCTTCAAGCGTCGCGCGCTTCATGGTGAGCCACGCGTGCTGGTGATCGAGATGAGCGACCGGGTCGTGCCGGGCATGGGCGATCAGATTCGCGAGTTCGTGGACGACGCATTACACAAGTCGCGCGTTGAGGTGCATACGAACACTCGCGTTGTGAAAGTGACGCAGGACGAGCTCACGTTCGAGCATGAAGGCAGACAGGAGAAGCTGAAGACTGCCGGAGTCGTGTGGACCGGCGGCGTCAAGATGAGCCCGGTGATCGAACAACTCGACGCGGAGAAGAACAAGCGCGGTCTGTTGATGGTGAAACCGACGTTGCAGTTAGCACAACACGTCAACGTTTTTGCGCTTGGTGACATTACTTTCTTTCCCGATGCGACACCAACGCTCGCGGGCACTGCTCAACTCGCGTTTCAGCAAGCGAGTCTGGCGGGACAAAACATCAAAGCGTATATGGAAGGAAATGAACTTCGCACGAAGCACTTCGAAGAGCTCGGTGAAGCGCTGAGTTTGGGAACCGAAAGAGCCGCGGTGCTCACTGGCGGTAAAGCGTTTGGGGGCGCGTTAGCACGACAAGCGCGGTTCGCGTTGTACACGTCACGTCTCCCGACATGGCATCACCGTCTGCGCGTGGGAGCCAGTTGGTTCTTCGAAGGCACGACGCCACAACCGCTCCTGCCGCTCGGATTCGAGAGATAAGTTTCACACAAAGGCACAAAGAAAGATCTAGAGGCACAAAGAAAGTCTTAGCGCCTTTGTGTCTTCCCTTTGTGCCTTTGTGTGAAACTCTTTCTGGAACGCTAGTTGTCTCCAGAATGGTCCATGAGTGCGGTAAAGCTCCGAATCCTGCTGTGTGTTGTATTTCTCGTAATCTTAGCACTCGTTTCGATTGCGATCCGGTGTCGGACCACACCCGTTGTTCCCGCGCTTGATGTTCCACCAACTGCGCCTATGCCGGTTGCTGTCGGAACACCACTGCCGCCACCTCCGCCAGTCTCTCCTACACCATCAACCTCGACCTTTATCGGCACAGCAGATCTCATTATCCCTGTCGCAGGCGTGAGGCCGGAACAACTGATCGACACCTTTGACGCCGCGCGCTCCGAAGGCCGCGTCCACGATGCGATCGACATTCCCGCTGCTGCTGAAACCCCCGTCCTGGCTGCTGCTGATGGCAAGATTCAGAAGCTTTTTCAAAGCGAACGCGGCGGCACGACCATCTATCAACTCAGCGCCGATCAGAAATTGATCTTCTACTACGCACACCTCTCTCACTACGCCGATGGCCTCGCTGAAGGAGACGTCGTGCATCAGGGACAAGTAATCGCCTATGTCGGCGACACCGGAAATGCAGGCGCCGGTAACTACCATCTTCACTTCTCAATTGCGAATGTTTCGGACCCGAAACGCTACTGGGAAGGAACAAACATCAATCCCTATCCGCTGCTACAGAACCGACCGCGATAACACCGCCCATCGTTCGCAAACAATGCAGAAAACTTCGTAAAACACCGCCCCCTAGCTGGAACAACTGTTGCTCAACAATGCGTGATACCAGTCAGAGGAGCCAAAAATGTATTCGATCCAGCGATTCTTTATTCTCATCACAGTCTTATGCTTGTTAGCGGGTTGCACGGCGGGGCCCAGCAATTCAAACACTGCCAACGTTCAACCAGCAGCAGCGTCGCCCAGCCCATCTCCGTCGCCGACGACATCAGAAACTGCTTCGGTCCAGGTAACTTTGCCATTGCTCGACGCGTTGCTCACTGATGAGAAATTCGTGGGCCAACTCAAGAGCAAACTCAAAGTTACTGACGATCAAGTCACCGAACTCAAACGAGTATCGAGCGCCGAGATCGATCGCCTGCGAGCAAGTAACGCCGAAGATCTCGAGGGCAACGCCTCCGACGCTCGCACACGCGCGTCGGAACAGCTACGCACGATCCTCGGTGATGAGAAATCACGAGAACTCACGACGCTGGTGAGCGACTACTGGTCCAAGGGTGACGTTGCCGAAGGCTCCAATGACAAGAATCGACCGCAGATGCTGCCTGGTCCAAACGCCGTCCCGAAAGACACGCGCGTGGTCGTTAACATTCCAGCTTATCGCATGGATCTCTTCCAGGATGGCTCACTCGTCAAGTCGTACAAGGTTGGCATTGGTTATCCGGAGTTTCCTTTGCCGCAGGGTTTACGTAAAGCGACCCAGATAATTTTTAACCCAACCTGGACACCGCCGGATTCGCCGTGGGTCGAGAAGATGAAGAACGTCAGCGCCGGTGAAACTGTAAAGGCAGGCGATAAAAACAACCCGCTTGGACCAATCAAGATACCGATTGGTTTGCCTTCGCTAATCCACGGCGGCAAGTCGCCGGCGAAGATCGGAAAGTTTGCTTCGCATGGCTGTGTGGGTTTGACGAATGAGCAGATCAAAGACTTTGCAGCACAGCTAGCTCGTGCTTCGAACACCAATGAGGTTTCCGGGGAAACGATCGCGTCTTACTTGAAAGACAAAGAGCGCACACAAACTGTCAAACTCAACCAGACGGTCCCGGTCGAACTGCGCTACGAAACGATCGTGTTAGAGGATGGAAAGCTGCACATCTACAAGGACGTCTACGCGCAGGACACGAACACGGAAGAGAACCTGCGTCAGGTGTTGTCAGCACAGGGAGTAAGGTTGGAAGATCTTACGGAGCAACAAAGAACCGAGGTGCTCAACGCGCTGAATGCGATGTCGACGAATCCAACCGCGTCACCTTCACCGTCGCCATCGGCTTCGCCAGACAAGAAAACAGCGAAAACTAAAAAGCCCGCGAAGCCTTCGAACGAGATCGTGATCGATCTCAGCGGCGTTAGCGCCCTGGCCCAAAAAGGCTACCCGGCGCCAGTCGATCTCGATACTGGAAGTGGGCCACAAAGAAGCACAAAGAAGAATACACACCATTAAACGGTGGCAGCTTCGCAGGAATCCAACTCCGGCGCTTCTTCGATAGGGGCGCCGGCTTCACCGTAGTAAGGTCGGCCGGTCTCGATTGCTTCGAAATACTCTTCGATACGATCCAAAACCTCCTCCACCGTGTGTGAGTGATAGATTGAAGTGCGAAACAGTGCGCCGCCCTGAAGCCCGCGCGTAAACTGTCCCGCCAACTGCTTCATGCGATTGATCGCCGGCGTCTCCGGCATGTCTTCGCGCAGCATGTCGAAATACTCGTGCAGGATCGCGCGTTTGTCAGCGAGGGTCGGCTCGAAGATCGGGCGGCCGTGCATCGCGTCTTCGATCTGCCGGAAGATCCACGGATTCGCCATTGCCCCGCGCCCGATCAAAACTCCGTCACAACCGGTCTCACGAAACTTCGCAAACGCACCTTCGATCGTCGTAACGTCACCGCTACCCGACACCGGCACACGCACGGCTTGTTTGACCTGCCGAACAAGATCCCAATTTGCCAGACCGCGATAACCCTGCTCTTTCGTGCGCCCGTGCAGTGCGATGTGTTCGACGCCACAGTCTTCCGCGAGCTTCGCAGTGTCGACTGCGTTGATCGTGTGATCGTAAAAGCCGGCACGAATCTTCACCGTCAGAGGAATCGTGATCGTTTTCCTGATCGACTTGAGAATGTCTGCGAGACGGTTATGGTCTTTGAGCAAGCCTGAGCCGCCACCATGCTTCACGACTTTCGGCGCCGGGCAGCCGCAATTCACGTCGAGAATATCAGCGCCAACTTCCTGGGCCATCTCCGCCGCCATGCACATGCGCTCCGGCTGGCCACCGAAGATCTGCACCGCGAAAGGCCGCTCGTCTTCGTAGAAACGCATCTGTCGTTTCGATTTCGGATTGTTTCGCGTCAGACCTTCAACCGAAATGAATTCTGAAACAGACAGACCAACACCACCACGCCGCTTGAGCAGACGCCGGAAAGACACATCAGTCACGCCCGCCATCGGCGAAAGAATCAACGGCGGATTGATCTCGACGTCACGAATTTTAAATGGTGTCATTGAAATAACTTGCCACAAAAAGGCACAAAAGGCGCAAACGAATTTCTTTTGTGCTTTTTGTGCCTCTTTGCGGCTAGATAATTGCGCCAGTCCGTCTTAGGGTTTCTTGTTGTTGTTCTTCTTCTTGTCGTTCTTGTCGTCACTCTTAGCTGCGACAGGAGCGGCGATCTTCAGCAGCGGATCAACGCCCGCGCGGTAAGCTTCTGTGACCTTGATGAACGCTTCGTTGCGCAGGTTCTGCAAATACGTGTCACGTTCCTTCGGCTGGTGCTCAACCAACATCGCTTCACGAACGCGGTTCTCGTTGAAGGTCGGAGTGGTTCCGGCGGGTGTGCGCTGATCTACGTGAATAATCTGATAACCATCCTGCAACTTGATGGGATCCGTTACGCCACCGGCTTTCACATCTTTCAAGGATGCGAGCAGATCCTCGCGCAGGCTCGGCACGTCAAACTCACCCACCTCACCAAAGTCTTTCGGCGCGGTACGTTCGCCATTCTTCTCGCGCTCGGAATTGGCGGCGGCAAGCGCGCGGAAATCAGCGCCGGCCCGAATCTGCGTGACCAGTTCCAACGCTCTTGCCCTGACCGCCGCATCATCTTTGCCGGCGGAGGAAAGATAAATCTCCGAAAGCTTCACCGTCTCAGGTTTCCGAAACTTGTCGGGATGCGCGTCAAAGTACTTCTTCACTTCATCCGGTGAGAAACTCAGGTAAACCTTGCGATCAACTTCCTGCTGCATCACCGCCTGCTTCATCATCTCTGAACGCATGGTGCGGCGTATGTCTTCGGGATTGAGTCCGCTCTGACGCATTGCTTCGTAGAGCTTTTCCATCGAAGTGATGCCCTGATCGTTTGCGATCTGCAACATGCGGCGGTTCACTTCGGCCTCGACATCGTTGGCGAGCTCGAGTTCCTTGCCTTTCTGTAACAGCAGTAATTCGTTGATCAGGGTCGCAATCAACTCCGGCTGGCGTTTGGAAACTTCATCCGCCGCCTGCTGTTCCGTCATGCCACTCTGTTTTAGCGCGTCAATACGTTCTTTGGTTTCGCGCTTCAACATCGAGAGCGTGATCACCTCGTCGTTGACCTGTGCGATCACCTCATCGACGACCTGCATCTCGCCTTCCTGGGCGAAGATAGGGCTCGCTGAGAAGGCGAAAATGATCAACGCAGCCACGGGTATAAGATATCTAAACTTCACAAGATACTCCTCAAATCAGATTCGCGTTTATCCGCGGAAATCGGCGGCCAATTCTAATCGCTCGTACGAAGCTGGAGCAACACGTCACGCACTACATCGAGCACGTTGTCCTGCTGATCTTCCGTCAAAATTAGCCGTAAAACACCGTTTGGCGTGAAGATCGTGCCCTCATGACCGGTCACGTATTCCCCCAACTTTTCGGGCGAAATCCGCGCCTTTTCATTGAATTTGATCGCCACTCCGTCTGGTGTTTTGTCAATCGAAACTATACCCAGTTCTTCCGACAACTTCCGCAGTCGCGCATATGCAAACAGCCTGTCGACAGACGCCGGAATGCGCCCGTAGCGATCTTCCGTCTCCGTCCGGATGCTGGAGAGCGTAGCCTCATCCCGCGCCGATGACACGCGCTTATACGTTCGTAGTCGCTGTCCCATGTCGGAGATGTACTCCTCGGGAATCGCGACATCGACGCCGAGATTCAACGTTACGCTCGTCTCATCTTCAACCTCTTCGCCGCGAAGTTCAGCGACGGTTCGCTCAAGCATTTGCGTATAGAGGTCGAACCCGAGCGCCTCCATGTGTCCGGACTGCTCGCCGCCCAAAAGATTGCCGGCGCCGCGTAGTTCGAGGTCGAGGGCCGCGATACGAAACCCGGCTCCCAGATCAGAAAACTCGCGAATTGCTGCTAAACGGCGACGGGCAATGGCCGAAAGCTCCTGTTCGCTCGGAATCAGCAGGTAAGCATAAGCCCTGCGACTCGAGCGACCCACACGCCCGCGTAACTGATAAAGCTGAGAAAGACCGTAGTGATCGGCGCGATTTATGATGATGGTGTTGGCGCGGGGGATGTCTATCCCGTTCTCGATGATGGTGGTTGCAACCAAAACATCGTATTTGTGATCGATGAAATCGAGCATCACTTTTTCCATCTCTTTTTCGTTCATCTGACCGTGGCCCACAGCCAGTCGCGCCTGCGGCACCAGACGATGAACGAGCGCCGCAACCGTGTCGATCGTTTCCACGCGATTGTGGATGAAGAACACCTGGCCACCGCGCGATAGTTCGAGATCGATTGCCGACTTGATGACGCTTTCAGAGAACTGCACCACCTGTGTTTGAATCGCGAGTCGATCTCGCGGCGGGGTTTCGATCAACGACATGTCACGCATGCCGCTGAGCGACATGTTGAGCGTACGTGGAATGGGCGTCGCTGAAAGTGTCAGCACGTCCACGCGCTTCTTCAAATGCTTGAGTCGCTCTTTGTGTGCGACGCCGAAACGTTGTTCTTCGTCAACTACTACGAGCCCGAGATCTTTGAAGCGAACGTCTTTCGAGAGAATGCGATGCGTACCGATGACGACGTCGACTTCGCCCGTTTCGACTTTCTTCACCACTTCCTTCTGCTCTTTGGACGAACGAAAACGCGACAACAATTCAACCTTCACTGGAAATGGAGCGAAGCGGCTGCGGAACGTGTCGTAGTGTTGATAGGCGAGCACGGTCGTCGGCGTGAGAATCGCTGCCTGTTTACCTTCCATCACTGACTTGAATGCCGCGCGCATCGCCACTTCCGTTTTGCCATAGCCGACATCACCGCACAGCAGACGGTCCATCGGCACCGGCTCTTCCATGTCGTGCTTCACGTCTTCGATCGCGGTTTCCTGATCGGGAGTTAATACAAATGGAAAACCGTCTTCAAACTCCTGTTGCCACGGTGTATCGGCGGCAAATGCGTAGCCGCCGACGAGTTTTCGTTCCGCGTAAAGACGCAGCAGTTCGTCGGCCATGTCGCGCATTGCGCGCTTGGCTTTGGCTTTTGTCTTTTGCCAGCCGAGGCCGCCGAGTCGATCGAGTTGCGGTTGATGACCTTCCGCACTCGAGTAACGTTGGACCAGGTCTAGACGTTCGACCGGGACGTAGAGCTTCGCCTCGTCGGCATAAAAGAGCAGCATGAACTCGCCGGTGCGTGGTCCAATATCGAGCGTCTGCAAACCACCGAAACGCGCGACGCCATGGTCTATGTGGACCACGTAATCGCCGGGCTTCAGATCCCGGAAGTCTGAGAGGAACGCGGCCGCTTTCGATTTACGACGGGGTTTGTCGGTTCGTTGAGTTCGTCCCGCGCCTGCGGGTTGTCGCTCGACCGTGTCGGTAGCTTCGTCGAATACGTCTGTTTCGACGTGTACGATCAAGTGCGAGTGGGGCAACTCGAAGCCGCCGCTGAGACGGCCGACAGTCACGACTACCGGTCGAAAACCCGGGGCGTCTGAAGTTTCACTGGTAAACGCCAGGCGAGTTTGGATGTTGTATTCGTTGAGAATCTCGACGATGCGCTCGGCGACGCCGAGACTCGGCATCACGAAGAGCGTCGTCTTTGCTTCCTCGAACGAACGATTCACTTCCGCGACGAGGTCAGTAATGCGGCCGTGATAACGCAACGTTGATTGGGCCAGCCATTCGACTTCCAACGCGCTTTCGACCGCCGGAAAGAGAAACACCGGCTGCCGCTTTCCGCGCACGCGACCCAGTTGCACCTGGGGCGCTTCAACGTCGAGCGCAAGATCCAGATCCAGTTCCGCGGCGGCACGTCCGAGTGTGCGCAACTCGATTCGCTGTCGCATCGGAATGTACCGGCGAAGTTCTTCCGCGGTGAGAAACAGTTCTTCTGGCGCGAGCGCAATGTCGTCAGCTTGATCGATCTCGCGATAACGATCCGACAAACGCTCATAGAACTCACTCAAGTACGACTCGACACCTGCCGGCTCATCGACAATCAATACGGCATCGCCGAGATGTTCGAAGACGTTTGAGGTGGCGTTCATCGCGATCGGAATCAACCATTCCCAACCCTGAAATGCTTCACCTTCGTCAGCGAACGCGGTGCGATCGCGCAACGAACGTGCGAACCGCTGGTCGCCCCAACGCTCGCGCGCCGCTTCACTCCAAAGCTGAAAATCAACCGGAGTGATGGCGAACTCGTGCATCGGCGGCACCTCGACCTCTTTAAGTTGACCGGTCGAGAGTTGGTTCTCGGGATCGAACTCACGCAGTGAGTCGATCGTGTCGCCGAAGAACTCGAGTCGCACGGGCGCTTCTCTGCCCGGCGGCCACACATCGACGATGCCGCCGCGCATCGAGAACTCACCGACCGCGCCGACCGGATCTTCGCGCACGTAACCAGTAGCCATCAGCTTATCGACAAGTGCTTCCGGTGAGTGATCTTCGTCTCGTCTCAGCACGGCACCGCTTTTCACAATCACGGCGGGACTGACGGTCTTGCGTGCGAGAGCGCGCGCAGTCAACAGAACGAAACTCGGCGCGTATTGTTGTAACTGCCAGAGCGCGAGCGCGCGCCGTTCGAGTGTTTGCGGGTGCGGCGAGACGCCGGCGTAAGGATCTGTTTCCGATGCGGGGAGTACGAGAATGTCGCCGGCGGCACTTTCTTTTCCGCAGAGCGCGCAGTACCAGAAGTGGAGATCACGTTCCCAAGGTTCGAGATCACGAGTAGTCTGTGAGATTACCGCGAAAGTCTTGCCGGAATCTCGTTGAAGAGCGGCAACTGCCAACGCGCGCGCCGCCCCCGCAACCAACCCACTAATCGAGATCACACGCGCATTGGACCGCAACTCAGCGAGCAGTCGTTGATACTCACTTGTCTCAGTAATCTGCCTGAGTGCTTTTTCAACCGTACTAGTCACAATTAGCTCGAATAAATCAGGAGCCTGAGCTAGAACAGGTCAGGAAGGGTGGCTTGCCCCCGCTCGTCGATTCGGAACAGCGGGGGCAAGCCCCTCTTCCTGACTTTGTTCTATTTTCAGTAGCTCTATCTTTCAGTAGTTCTATTCTCGGAATTACTTTCTCATTCGTTCGATTAGCGAAGTTGTCGATGCGCCTTCGACGAAAGGCAAAGAGATCACCTTGCCTCCCGCGGTCTCAACTTCTTCGCGCCCGTGAATCTGATCGAGTCCGTAATCGCCGCCCTTCACGAGCACGTCGGGCAAGAGTTGCGCGATCAAACTTCGTGGGGAGACGTCGTCGAATACGGTCACATAGTCCACGTGCCGCAGCGCCGCGAGTATCTCGGCTCGCTCCGCTTCATTGAAAACCGGACGATCCGGTCCCTTCAACTCACGCACCGTGCGGTCGCTGTTTATCGCCACTACGAGCGCGTCGCCGAGGGCGCGAGCCTGTGCGAGATAGCGCACGTGTCCCACGTGCAAAAGATCAAAGACGCCGTTGGTAAAAACCAGCCGCGTGCCCGCCGCACGCAGACGTGCACGCTCTCCGAGCAGTTGCACGGGGGTCAGAATCTTCTCGATCATTAACGAAAGATTACAGGATTTGTGGTATGTCTGTATAATCGCCCTTTTTTGGAGAGTACACACAATTGTCTATTCCGTTCATCGAAGAGAACGATCAAACTGTGGCGCGGCGCGAGCATCTCGACGCGCTGCGCGAACTCGTCGGCAACGTCTATCCAAACAAATTCGAGCGGAGCGAGGTCGTCGAACAGGGAAAAGAAGACACGATCACGGCGATCGTCGAGAAGTTTCAGAACTTCGAATCGCCGGAAGAGCTGAACAAGGTCGTCGTCCGGGTTGCGGGCCGCCTCGCAACGCCGCCGCGCCAGATGGGTAAAGTTGCCTTTGTACACCTGTCAGACGGCGTTTCGCGCTTACAGATCTACATCCGCAAAGCCGACGTGGTCGGCGTGCGTAACGATGCGCAGGGCGGTGAAGTTGATGGTTGGGCCATGTTTCAACTATTGGACCATGGGGACTTCATCGGCGTCGAAGGCTATCTGTTTGTGACGAAGACGGGTGAGCTTTCGGTCCACGTGCAGAAGATGCAGTTCCTGTCGAAGGCACTATTGCCGCTGCCTGACAAGATGCACGGCATTCACGATCCCGAGGTCCGGCAACGCCAGCGCTACGCTGATCTGATTGCGGGCAGTTTGAAACTCGAAAAAGACGAGTCGCTGACGCCACGTGAAGTTTTTGAACTACGTGCTGCGGCAGTAAAAGAGATGCGCCGCATTCTTGAGGATCACGGCTATATCGAAGTCGAGACACCGATGCTGACGCCGCTCGCAACCGGCGCTGCTGCACGCCCGTTCAGAACTCATCACAATGCGCTCGACATCGATCTCTACGCGCGCATCGCGCCGGAGTTGTACTTGAAGCGCTTGTTGGTCGGTGGCTTCGAGAAGGTCTACGAGCTCAATCGCAACTTCCGAAACGAAGGCATCTCAACGCGACACAATCCTGAGTTCACGATGCTCGAGTTTTACTGGGCCTACGCGGACGTAAACCAGATGATGGATTTTTGCGAGCAGATGTTGCAGGCGGTGGTGTTCACGGTGTTGGGCCACACCCACGTGAAGTTTGGCGAGCATAGCATCGATTTCGGGCAGCCGTTTCGTCGTCTCGGGATGGAGGCGAGTCTTTCAGAGATTGTTGAGCCGGATCAGATCACGAACGACAATCTCGTCACGTTGTTCGAACAACACGTCGAACACAGTTTGACTCAACCGACTTTCATCACTGACTTTCCGAAACCGATCTCGCCGCTCTCGAAGACATCCCCCGCGAATCCGCAGGTGGCCGAACGTTTCGAGCTATACATTGCGAGCATGGAGATCGCAAACGGGTTCTCTGAGTTGAACGATCCGGAGGAGCAATACGAGCGCTTCCGCGATCAGGTTAAGCAGCGAGAGCGAGGCGATGAAGAAGCGATGTTGATGGATGAGGACTACATCCGCGCACTGTCGTATGGCATGCCGCCCGCAGCGGGCAACGGCATCGGGATCGATCGCCTGGTGATGCTCTTAACCAACAAACAGTCGATCCGCGATGTGATCCTCTTCCCGCATATGCGACCCAAAGAATGATGTAGCCACAAAAAGGCACATAAGGCACCCAAATAAAAATCCAACGAGCAGGCATTTTTATTTGTGTGCCTTATGTGCCTTTTTGTGGCTGTCTGTTACTGCTGTTTCGCGGCTTTGGTGCGTAGTTCCGCGAGGCGTTCGTCGGACCAGGCAGGCTTCTCGCCCTGCTTTTCCATCAATTTGAGGTACTGTTCCATCGCGTCGAGCGAGCCTTTGTAGTCGCCAAGCTTTTCGCGCACGCGCGTGATGTCGAGCAGGAACTGAGGATTGCTGGGTACTGCCTTTACGAACGCAGCTTCGGCAAGTTTGATGTCGCCTTTCAACTCATACAAGCGCGCCAGGTGATAGTAACTGATCGGATAGCGAGCGCCGTCGCGCGTCGACACTGCGACGAGATTGTTGATCGCTTCGTCGTAGCGCTTGAGATTGAGTAACGCATAACTCAACTCGAGATTCGCGGGCGGAAAGTAACCATTCTGGCGACTCAACACACGCTGAAAGTTCTCCACTGCTTCCGTCATCTTGCCGCGTTCAGACGCATTGCGAGCACGTTGTAGATAATCAAAACTCGACTGATCGAGTGTGAGCACTTTCGGAGCCGGCGCCCCAAATGAAGTAGCTGCGGCAGATGATTTCTTTGCGACCGTTGTTGGCTCGGGTCGAGAGCTCGCCTTAGGTTGCGACGCAACCACGATTGTTTCTTCGGATCCGGTACGCGCCAGGGCCTGGGCCGCGGCATCGTGTTGCGGATTGACAGCCAGCGCCCTGCGCCATTCGCGCACAGCGAGATCGTATTGACCGCGAGCGGCATAGACGCGGCCGAGATTGTAGCTGGCTTCGGCGTAACGAAAACTCTCGAGCTTCAGTGCGGACAACAACGCGTCGTACGCTTCATCCCAACGACCGGAACGCAGCAACACGACACCAAGATTGTTGTAGGCGCGCGAGTAGCGGCCGTTGCGTTGTGCGATCGCGGTTCTGTAAGCGGCGATAGCTGCTTCCGACTCGCCAAGACGAGCAAACGTGTTGCCGAGGTTGTAAAAACCGATTGGATCGAATGCCGTCGAGTTTGCGATCGCGTTCAACTCTTTGAGCGCTTCCGGCTTGTGACCCGTGGTCAACAGCAAGTCAGCAAGCTTAAGTTGCAGACGATTGCGTTCCGAAGCGTTCGGGGCCGCTTCGATCTCCTCGCGTAAACTCGCAACCGGGTCTTTTTTGTTGTCGACGGGTGTTTGGGCTGCCGTGAACGAGCCTGCCATTGAGATAAGAAGGAGAGAGAGAATTATAATCTTCATGTTCATGAAACCTTTTCACGCAAAGACGCAAAGCCGCAAAGGATTTCAAATTCTTCTTTGCGCCTTTGCGCGTGAGATTTATTGATTAGTTGCAGAGACCTCATTGCGCAGATACGCGACGACCGTGCCGCCAAAGCCTACGGCCCAGCCACGATTTCGATTGGAGAAGAAAACTCGCTCCAGCGGATGCTGTGTCCCACTGCGTTCAGTGGTCCAATGCTCGCCGCCGTCGCTGGTGTGAATAATCGTTCCTTCAGCGCCTACGGCCCAACCTTCCAGCGCATCCACAAACTTCACGTCGAAAAGATCGACATCGACTGTTGACTCCTGTTGCTGCCAGGTGCGCCCGCCGTTCACTGTTCGATAAACGCTACCGCCGCTGCCGACGGCCCAACCTTTTCGATTATCGACAAACGAAGTCGCCGTAAAACGAACTGACTTTTCCACTTGCGGCAGCGTTGACTGGTACCACGTCTCGCCGCCGTCTGAAGTTTGAATGATCGTGGCGCCGGCGCCGACGAGCCAGCCACGATCATCGTCAACGAACATCCCGCCCAACAACAGGTGTCGCGTGGGCGAGCGGAGCTTGGTCCATGTATCACCTGAGTCGTGCGTGGTGTAAATCGAACCGGCTTCACCGAAAGTCCAACCGCGGCCATTGCGACTGAAAAGTGCGCGAACGAGAATCGCGTCTATATCGAATCCCTTGATCTCGATGCGTTTCCAGTTTTCGCCGCCGTTAATGGTTTTCATCAGGTAAGCGCGGGGCTCGTCTTTGGTCTTGAGTTGATAGACATTGACTTCGCAAACGAGCCAGCCGTTGTTTTCGTCGATGAAGAAGAGATCGCGTACGACGTCGCCGGTCGGAGCACCGTGTGGTTTCCAGGTGTTGCCTCCGTCGACGGTATACAGGACCGTGCCTTTACTGCCGGCAGCCCAGCCTTTGTTTTGATTGATAAAGAAGACCGAATGCAACCACGCCATCGTTCCCGCAGGCTGCCGCGCCCACGTTCCGGTTTGCGCTAATGAGGGAAAAGCAACCAGCAGCAGAAACAGAAGTGACGTGAGCGCTTTGGTCATACGATTACGGTATCGGGGCGCCGAAGATACGAGCGAAACTCATGATCGGCGTGAAGCCCATAATGGTTTGCAGCGTCTTGAGTTTGTTCCCCGGCACTACGATCTGATCTCCGGGCACGAGATAGACGTTGTCAGCCGCTTTGCCTTTGTAAATCGAATCTAAATTCACGGGAATCTGAGCGAGCACGCCGCTTGACTGCCGTCGTAGTACAACGATTTTGCTCTTGCTGCCCGTATTCAAAACGCCACCCGCTTCTGCAATCGCTTCGGTAACCGTCATGCGATGACTCATCAGACGGATGCCCGGCTGGCCCACGTCGCCAATCACGCTGTAGCGGTATGAAGACGCCTTCTCGAGCGACACGGTAACCTGCGGATCGATAATGTATTCGTCGTACTTCTTCTTGATGAACTCGGCGACTTCATCGACTGTTTTGCCGTTGACGAAAACGCCGCCTGGTATCAACGAAAGGGACACGCGGCCGCTGGGCGGAACAATGATGTTCTTTCGCGAGTAGCGATCCTGGTTGAACACGTCTACCGAGATCACATCCTCAGGACCCAAACGGTACGTGCTGAAAAAGTTGTTGTAGAAAGGGTTGACGGCTGCCTCTTCCGACATCTGCTCCATCCGGTTGGCCTGCATCTCGTCAGAAACGTCCGCAGGCGCGCGGCTGGTATCGTCAGGCTCGAGCCTATCATTGCCCGCTGGCGACACCGGCTTTTTCGGATCCTTCTGGCCGCTCGTGGTAGTTCGCGGTCGAGCTTTTTGCGTATCGTCTTGCGTTTGCGCCGCGATGTTTACTGTTAACGCGACCAAAGTCAGCGTCACAAGCACCATTTGTCTTCGCATAGTCATATCCAACCTCCAACCCCAACGTTATTGGGCGCCCCGCCCAAACAGAATTATTTTGACGGTTTCAAAGAGAATGATTGCGTCCAGCATCAAACTCTGATTTTTGATGTAGAAAAGGTCGTATTGAAGTTTCTGCCGCGCATCTTCGATCGAGGCGCCATAGGGATACTTGATCTGCGCCCAACCGGTCAGGCCCGGCGCGATCAAATGTCGTTGTTCGTAAAACGGAATCTCCTCGGCCAGTTGAGACACGAAGTGTGGTCGTTCCGGACGTGGGCCAACGAAACTCATCTCGCCTTTCAGGATGTGCCAGAACTGCGGAATCTCGTCCACGCGAATCTTGCGAATGATGCGCCCGACGCGCGTCGTGCGAGAGTCGCCCTTGCTGGCCCAGGCTGGTCCATCCTTTTCGGCATCGACTCGCATCGAACGAAACTTCGTCAACACAAACGTGCGGCCGTTCTTTCCTACTCGTTCCTGTTTGTAAAACACCGGGCCACGCGACTCCAGTTTGACCAGCACTGCCGTGAGCAGAACGATCGGCAGCGAAAGAATTGCGCCGATCAACGCCACCAGCCAGTGCACCGCGGTACGTGTAAACTCCGAGAGCTTCGCCTGGCGTCCACGACCGGTAAATATCAGCCACGACGGACGCAGCATGTTCAACGAAACGCGTCCGGTGATGCGCTCGTAAAACGACGCGCCTTCCTCGATCGTCACCTGGCCGGCGAGACTCAACTTCAATAGTTTGGTGGTCGGTAACTGCCCGCGCCGTTCGCCCATCGCGACTATGATGCGATCGATGTTCTCGCGTTTGACGATCTCGTCGAGATCGTCGGTCATGCCGATCACGCGTGGATTGATCAAGCTCTTGCCCAGCAACTCAGCATCCGTACCGACAAAACCGACGATGCGATAGCCCGCGTCGGGTCGATTGAGCACCTCGCGCGCCATTTCAACGGCGAGGTTTCCGGAGCCCACAATTAATACGCGTTCACCGAAATCAGGATGGCCCAGAAACCAGTGAATCGAGATTCGCCAGGAGACCATCAATCCCAGTGCGAGCGGTAAAGCAACCAGCGAAATGCCGCGGCCCAGCATCAAGCCCGGAAAGGCGTAAAACGTAAACGCGAGGGCGATCCACGCAAGTCCCAAAGCCTGGATCAGGCGCAACACCAACTCGCGCCGGTCGTGCATGACGAGAAAGTCGTACAAGTCGAAAAGATAAAAGGTCGCGAGGCAAAAGAAACCTGCAATCGCGGCTTTCCAGTATCCGTGCTTCTCGACCAGTTCATACGGCGCGGCTTCTGTCCCGACCCACAGGTAGACGGCGGCGATGATCGCGCCGTAGACGAGGATCGCCTCGGCGACAATCAATAATAAAGTTCGTCCGTTGAGACGTAAGACTCTCAATTGACGATCGCTGCCTCCTCTTCAATTCTCTCTGACGGAGGAACCGGCGGCATCTCCGTTGTCTTTCGTTCACGGTTGTAATAGCGGTGTTGGTAGTAGTATGACGACTCATCCGGCTGTTCGTCGGTGCGGTTGAGCACTACTCCGAGCAGACGATCCTTGGGCATTTGCTCGAGGAGTTTTTCCACTGCCGAATAGCGAGTTTTACCCGCTCGCACCACCAGCAGCCCGCCGTCAGCGCGCGACATCAGGACGTTTGCGTCGGTAAAGATCCCGAGTGGGGGAGCGTCGATGATGATGTAGTCGAACATGCGACGGACTTCATTCAAGAGGCGCGCGTAGTTTGGTCCGGAAAGCAATTCGGCGACGTCGTCTCGCGGGCGTCCGCCGGGTAACAGGTAAAGACCCGAAGGCTCGAGGCGAACGATGGCATCCTCCAGTCGAACCAGTCCGCCGAGCACTTCTGAGAGACCAACTTTCGCATCGATGCCGAGATAGTCAGTAGCGCATGGGCGGCGTAAGTCACTATCGATCACGAGTGCGCGCACGCCTTCAGTTTGGGCCAACAGCCAGGCAAGGTTGAGGGCTGTAAGCGTCTTGCCTTCAGCGACACCAGCGCTGGTCACGACGAAGGCACGCATCTCAAGGCGTTCGCCGGCCTCGAGGATTCTGGTCCGCAACGAGCGAAACTGCTCGGTGTAAGCGGAGCGAGGCTGGCTGACGGCAACCAAGTGAGGCTCGACGCGCGACGGGGAGACATCGTAAGTGATGAATCCGCCGGCGCGCGTCGCCTCGGCAGCGCCCAAAGTTGCCCCAGCATCACGCGAAGCAATTCCGCCGGGGAGTGCCGACCCGCCGGGTACATCCGCAGTGTGC
>Ga0207708_10000097_pt1 | contig 67533 bp, 54 predicted proteins | sample KBSK5101metaG_FD_184340 | JGI IMG/M metagenome (GOLD analysis project Ga0207708, IMG submission 184340) | Corn, switchgrass and miscanthus rhizosphere microbial communities from Kellogg Biological Station, Michigan, USA - KBS K5-10-1 metaG... | ecosystem: Host-associated > Plants > Roots >... | reverse complement strand
CGACAGTCAGCCATCCGACAGTCAGCCATCCGACGGTCAGCCATCCGACGGTCAGCCACCCGACCGGTCAGCCACCCGGCAGTCAGCCACCTGACGACCGGCCGCGTCCCGGCGACACCGGCCTACCTCGCCGGCCAGCACACTCGCCGCACCCGATCGCCCCGGGCGACCTCGCAACAGGTGAGCCGTCGCGTGCCGGACCGGTCGATCCGGCGCCGGCTGCCACCGGCTCCGGTGAGCGTTCAGCAGTGTTGCTGCGCTCCCACCGTCGACTCGATCCATTCCTGGCCGCACAGGATCGACACCTCACGTCCGGTGTTCGGATCGTCGATGCGGACCACCACGGTGCACCGCCGGACGAACAGCTCGTCGGCCGGCCATTCCATCTCCTGGCCGTTGATCTCGAGCCTGCGGGCGTCCCGCCGGACCCGGAAGGTGGCCATCGGCTGGCTGCTGACCCGCACGCCCGGAGCCGGCAGCCGGTGGCCGGCCGGGCAGTACCGGACGGTGCCGTAGCCGGGCAGCTCAGAAGACACCGGACGTCCCGGTGACTGCAGGTGGATCATGCTCGAACATATGTTCGATAATAGCTGTCTGCAGGGTGTGTAACCAGGGGGTTGGCCGAATCCTCGGCCAGGGTGCGACGGCACCGGCGATCGACCGTCGGCCCGCGGTGTCCGCAACCCCCGGCGGCACCCTGTTCAGCGCAGTCGGGCGGTGCAGGAACCGCCGAGGCACCACCCGGCGGGCCGCGGCCGACCTGTGCGCAGAATGAGAGGGTGACCCCCGCCAGCGACAGCGCGCCCAGCGGTACCTCCCGAGCGGAGACCGGCTCACCAGCCCCGGACCAGCCGGGGGCGACTGCCTCTTACGCCGACGCGGCCGAGCAGCAGGACGGTGACGAGAGCACTCTGACGGTGCTGCTGGCACTCGGCGCCAACGCCGGCATCGGCCTGCTCAAGCTGGTGGCGGGCCTGCTCACCGGCTCCGGGGCGCTGCTGTCGGAGGCCGCCCACTCGGCCGGCGACAGCTCCACCGAGCTGCTGTTGCTGACCGCGCTGCGCCGCTCGGACCGTCCGGCCGACCGGGTGCACCCGTTCGGCTACGGCAAGGAGCGCTACTTCTGGTCGCTGCTGGCCGCGGTGGCGATCTTCATCTCCGGGGCGGCGTTCTCGATCTACCAGGGCGTCACCACCATCTTCGGCGGGGCACAGGAGCCGCACGACAAGCTGTGGATCAACTACCCGGTGCTGGCCATCGCCTTCGTGCTGGAGGGCATCTCGTTCCGGCAGGCGGTCGGCCAGGCGAAGGGCGCCGCGGCCAGCGGTCGCCGGTCGGTCCGGTCCTACATCCGCGATCCGGACGACCCGACCGTCAAGAGCGTGGTGGTGGAGGACGCGGTGGCGCTGATCGGCCTGCTGCTGGCCGCCGCCGGGGTGGGCCTGCACCAGCTGACCGGTTCGCAAACCTGGGACGGCCTGGCGTCGCTGGCCATCGGCGCGCTGCTGGTGGTGGCCGCCTTCTCCCTCGCCCAGACCAACAAGGGGCTGCTGATCGGCAAGCAGGCCGACGTCCGGATGATCCGGGCGATCGAGGCCCGGCTGGAGGCGCAACCGGAGGTCCTGGATCTGGTCGACGTGCTGACCATGATGACCGGGGTGCACCGGGTGCTACTGTGCGTCCGGCTGGATTTCGTCGAGGGCACCTCCGCCAACGAGATCGAGGCCGCCTGCGTGCGCATCGACGCCGACCTGCGGGCGGAGTTCCCGTCGCTGGACGAGATCTTCCTGCAACCGGTACCGCGCGGCGACGCGGAGCTGCGCGAGCGGGTGCTGCAGCGGTACGGCCGGGTGCTGGCCGACGAGCCCGGTCGCCCGGCAGCGGACAGCACCACGAAAGCGCTGGCGGCAGACGATCCGGCTGCCGCGACCCGGACACCGGCCCGGCCGGCCCAGTAGGCTGCCAGCTGTGACCGACGTACCCGCCGAGCTGAAAGAGCTGTCGGCGACCCTGACCAGCATCGAGACGGTGCTCGACGTGCCGAAGCTGCGCGCCGAGGTCGCCGAGCTGGAGCGGCAGGCCTCCGACCCTGAGCTGTGGAACGACCAGGACAACGCCCAGAAGGTGACCTCCAAGCTCAGCCACACCCAGGGCCAGGTGCGCCGGATCGAGGAGTTGCGCAGCCGGCTCGACGACGCCGAGCTGCTGTGGGAGATGGCCGAGGCTGAAGTGGGGTCGGCGGACGATGCCTCCGAGGCTCGCGCCGAGGTGGAGGCCGAGCTCGGCAAGCTCACCAAGGCCATCGGCGAGCTCGAGGTGCAGACGCTGCTGTCGGGCAAGTACGACTCTCGCGAGGCGCTGGTCACCATCCGGTCCGAGGCCGGCGGGGTGGACGCCGCCGACTTCGCCGAGATGCTGCTGCGGATGTACTTGCGCTGGGCCGAGCGGCACAACTACTCCACCGAGGTCTACGACACCTCCTACGCCGAGGAGGCGGGCATCAAGTCCGCCACCTTCCAGGTCAAGGCGCCCTACGCCTACGGCACCCTGTCGGTCGAGCAGGGCACCCACCGGCTGGTGCGGATCAGCCCGTTCGACAACCAGGGCCGGCGGCAGACCTCGTTCGCCGGGGTCGAGGTGCTGCCGGTGGTCGAGCAGTCCGACCACGTCGAGATTCCGGACGACGAGCTGCGGGTGGACGTCTACCGCTCGTCCGGGCCGGGTGGTCAGGGCGTCAACACCACTGACTCGGCCGTCCGGCTGACCCATCTGCCGACCGGCATCGTGGTGAGCTGCCAGAACGAGCGGTCCCAGATCCAGAACCGGGCCAGCGCGATGGCGGTGCTGCAGGCCAAGCTGCTCGAGCGCCGCCGCGAGCAGGAGAAGGCCGAGATGGACGACCTGAAGGACGCCGGCAACAGCTGGGGCAACCAGATGCGCTCCTACGTGCTGCACCCGTACCAGATGGTCAAGGATCTGCGCACCGAGCACGAGGTGGGCAACCCCTCGGCGGTGCTGGACGGCGACATCGACGACTTCATCGAGGCCGGCATTCGCTGGCGCCGCTCGGCCTGACCGCAGAGCAGGTCGAGGTGAATTTCTGGTTAAGGAACGCCTGGCCGAGGTCGATGGGAAAGTAGCTGCGGCGTCCGGGCCGTGGCGGAACTGTCGTCGACCGGCCGAGGAGCTCGGGCATGGGGAGCTACGTCTACGTCTTCAACCTCTACAGCGAACCGGTCTGCCATCTCACGGTCGGCGGGGCACCGGCCGGCTCCATCGCCGGCTACGCCACCGGGGCGGGCGCACCGCCCTTCACCCCGGCGCGACTGGCGGTGTCCCGGGCGAGGTATCCGAGCGGTTCGGCCGCCTTCGTGCTCGGCGAGAACCCCGTGCACATCCCGTGGGACTCCTTTCGCGGCAGCACCACGGTCTGCATCCCCTCGCCGGGCAGCTCGCCGGTGAGCCTGGACGACCCGCTGCTTCTGCTGCTCGCGGTCAACCAGGCCACCCTGCTGACCACCCGCGGCTTCGTGCTGGCGAACTTCCCGGTGTCCCTGGGGATGGGCGAGGCCAGCCCGCTTGCCGACAGCAGGGCGGTCGAACCGGCCTGAACCCGGTCCACCGCAGCCGGCCCGGTGCGCCAGCTGGCGCACCAGGCCGGCCGGACGTCAGGGCAGCTGGACGTACGGCGCCAGGAAGGACCGCGCCGAGGCGGTATCGGTCCGGTAGGCGACGTTGGTGGCATAGCACGGGGTGTCACCGGTGACGGTGACGCCGGCCAGCAGCATGCTGCCGTTCAGCGTCACGAAGTTCGGGCCGCCGGAGTCGCCGTAGCAGGCGCCGCCGTAACCCTGCGCCTCGATCATCGACAGCCGCACCCAGGACGGGTTCAGCGAGTTGAACCCGAGGCTGGCCTTCATCCGCACGCCACCGCCCGGATGGGTCTGCGGGCCACCACCGTTCTGCGCCTCCTCGGTGCCGTAGCCCACGGCCAGCCACGGGGCCGCGTTCAGCTGGCTCGAACTCAGCGCCGACAGCTGGCCGGCGGTCGGCAGGGTGGCGGGCGTGAAGGTCCACCGGTCGGCCGGGGTGACCGCGCGGCCGGCGAAGTCGACCACCGCGATGTCGTGCGGGTCGGACTGGGACTTGCCGTAGCTGGGGTCTGCGATACCGCTGCCCTCCACCGCCTGGCCGTGCGCCAGGAAGTAGGCGGCCTCGGCCGCGCCGGACAGGCCCAGTGCGGCTGCCGCGTCCAGTTCACCCTGCACGTCCTGGTCCAGCGAGACGTAGAAGTGGTCCAGCGACGGGTCGGCCGACCAGTCGACGATGCAGTGCGAGGCGGTGAGGAAGGTGTCGCGGTCGATCATCGCGCCGGTGCAGTGCCAGTCGAAGGAGTCGTCCACCCCGTCGCCGTCGGTGTCCCACAGCACCAGCAACGCGCCGGTCTCGGTCCGTTCCGGGGCGGGGCTGGCGTTGTAGGTGTTGATGGCGCCGGCCGGGGCGGCCAGCAGGCCCGCCGCGAGCAGGGCTGCTCCCGCGGAGATCAACAAGGTGGGAAGACGTCGTGCCATGCGCTTGCTCCATTCTGACGATGTCCAGAAACTCCACGAATTCGCACGGAGCTTCGCATCCGCGTCAACCCGGGCGGGCTGCCGGGTGGTCCGCGCTGTGATCGGGCGTCAGCCGCCCACCTCGTGCCGCCGGCCAGCCCGGCGCGCCGGGCACGCGCTCGCGCGAAGGTAGGATCGGCTTCCGTGATCGCGCTCCGGAACGTCACCAAGATCTACCCCGCCAGCACCCGTCCGGCGCTGGACGGGGTGTCTCTCGACATCGACAAGGGCGAATTCGTCTTCCTGATCGGCGCGTCCGGCTCGGGCAAGTCCTCGGTGCTGCGGCTGCTGCTGCGCGAGGACGTGCCGACCAAGGGCAACGTCATCGTCAACGGCAAGGACATCGCCAAGCTGCCCGGACGCAAGGTTCCGGAGCTGCGCCGCGGGATCGGCTGCGTCTTCCAGGACTTCCGGCTGCTGCCCCGCAAGACCGTCTTCGAGAACGTCGCCTTCGCCCTGGAGGTGATCAACAAGTCGCAGCGCGCGATCGCCCGCTCGGTTCCCGAGGTGCTGGAGATGGTGGGCTTGCAGGGCAAGGCGCACCGCTACCCCAACGAGCTCTCCGGTGGCGAGCAGCAGCGGGTCGCGATCGCCCGGGCGTTCGTCAACCGGCCGCTGGTGTTGCTGGCCGACGAGCCGACCGGAAACCTCGATCCGGACACCAGCCAGGGCATCATGGGCCTGCTGGAGCGGATCAACCGCAAGGGCACCACGGTGGTGATGGCCACCCACGACAACAACATCGTCGACGCCATGCGGCGCCGGGTGATCGAGCTGGAGCTCGGCCACATCGTGCGCGACCAGAACCGCGGCGTCTACGGCATCGGCCGGTGAGGTTGATCCTGCTGCCGTCCAACCAGCCCCAGCCGCCGTACCAACCCCGAACGGAGTGCACCCGCCATGCGCGCTAGCTATCTCATGTCCGGCGTCGCGACCGGACTGCGGCGCAACGCCAGCATGACCATCGCACTGGTGCTGTCCACCGCGATCGCGCTGTTCTTCCTGGGCGGGGCATTGCTGATCAACAAGGAGATCTCCAAGACCCAGGAGGCGTACAAGGACAAGATCAACGTCTCGATCTACCTGTGCACCGAGACCTCCAACCAGAGCCCCGGCTCGCCCTGCAAGCACAAGGTGACCGACGCCGAGCGGCTGGCGCTGCAGGGCAAGCTGAACAACGACCCGCAGATCACCAGCGTGCAGTACCTCGACGAGGACCAGGCCACCCAGATCGCCAAGCAGCGGCTGGGTGCCAAGGTCGTCGACGAGGCCGGCCCGGGCGCGATCCCGTCGTCGTTCACCATCAAGCTGCGCGACCTCAAGGCCGACTACCAGCCGGTGGCGGCCCGCTACGCCAACGTCGCCGGCGTGGAGCAGATCCAGAACCAGGACGTCAGCCTGAAGACCATGCTGCGGCTCTTCGACACCGGCCGGGTCGGCTCGTTCGTGATGTTCTTCGTGGTGCTGATCTGTGCCCTGCTGCAGATGGCCAACACCATCCAGACCGCGGCCCAGCAGCGCCGCAACGAGACCGGCATCATGCGGCTGGTCGGGGCGTCGCGGTGGATGACCCAGTTGCCGTTCGTGATCGAGGCGATGCTGGCGGCCGTGGTCGGCGCGGCGCTGGCGATGGTGGGCAACTGGGTGGCCAAGGTGGTCTTCCTGGACGGCCTGCTCGGCGATCAGGTGCGCTCGAAGATCCTGCAGCCGATCTCGGGCAACGACATCATCCTGGCCGGCGGTGTCGGCCTGATCGCCGGCGTGGTGCTGGCCGCCCTGACTGCCTGGCTGACCCTGCGGCTCTACGTCCGGCTGTAGTTTCATCGGTATGGCTAGTGCAGTCGCGGGGTCGTCGAACCGGCCGGTCCGCAAGATCATCGCCCAGAACAAGAAGGCCCGGCACGACTTCGAGGTCCTCGACACCTACGAGTGCGGCGTCGTGCTGATGGGCACCGAGGTCAAGTCGCTGCGGCTGGGCCGGGCTTCGCTGGTCGACGGGTTCGCCACCATCGACGACGGCGAGGTGTACCTGCACAACGTGCACATTCCCGAGTACGCCTTCGGATCGTGGACGAACCACACCCCGCGCCGGGTCCGCAAGCTGCTGCTGCACAAGGGCGAGATCCTGCGACTGATCGGCAAGACCAAGGAGTCCGGGCTGACCCTGGTGCCGCTGGCGCTGTACTTCACCGAGGGCAAGGTCAAGGTCGAGTTGGCGCTGGCCCGGGGCAAGAAGAGCTACGACAAGCGCCAGGACCTGGCCAAGCGGGACGCCGCCCGGGAGATCAGCCGGGTACTGGGACGGCGGGCCAAGGGCCGCACCGACTGATGCCGGATGCTGGCGGCCGGACCGGCGGCGTCGGCGAGCTGACCGATGCCCAGCTGCCCGCGGTCTGGCGCTCGCTCGGCCTGCCCGGGCTGGCCGACATCCACGTGCACTTCCTGCCGCCGGCGATGCTGGCCAAGGTGTGGCAGTACTTCGACCACGCCGGGGAGCACTACGGCATGGCCTGGCCGATCACCTACCGCACCGACGACGAGTCCCGGCTCGCCACCCTGGACGCGCTCGGCGTGCGGCGGTTCCCGACGCTGTGCTACCCGCACAAGCCGGGCATGGCGGCCTGGCTCAACGACTGGTGCGCCGAGTTCGCCGCCGGCCATGCGCAGGTGGTGCACAGCGCCACGCTGTTCGCCGAGCCGGGGGTCGCCGCCTACGTCCGGCAGGCGCTGGATGCCGGCGCCATGGTGTTCAAGATGCACGTCCAGGTCGGCGGCTTCGACCCGAGCGATGCGGTGCTGGACGACGCCTGGGGGCTGCTCGCCGAGGCCGGCGTTCCGGTGGTGGTGCACTGCGGCTCGGGCCCGCTGCCCGGCGCGCACACCGGGCCGGGACCGATCGGGGAGGTGCTACGCAGGCATCCCGAGCTGACCCTGGTGATCGCGCACGCCGGCGCGCCGGAGTACGCCGAGCATCTGGACCTGGTCCGCCGATACCGCCGGGTGTGGCTGGACACCACCATGGTCGGCACCCCGTATCTGGACCGGATCGCGCCGGTGCCGTCCGAGGTGCTGGCCGGATTTCGCGATCTCGGTGACCGGATCGTGCTGGGAAGCGACTTTCCGAATATTCCGTACCGTTACGCCCGGCAAGTCCAATCGTTGCTGGAGTGGGACTTCGGCGATGATTGGCTGCGACAGGTGCTCTGGCACAACGGTGCAACGTTGATGGGTGGGTGAGGTGGACAGATCGGCTGTGGCGACCACGGACTGGCGGCCGCTGGAGGTCGAGGCGGTGGGGGACTGGGCCGAGCTCACCAACCTGCTCGCGGTCGCGGACGGTACCGAGGAGTTCTACGACGCGATGGCCCTGGCCGAGGAGTTGCGCGAGCCCGGTGTCGATCCGGCGTCGGACACCGTGGCGGCCTGGCGGGACGGCGTGCTGGTCGGCTTCGGCCAGCTGCGGGTGAGCTCCGGGCTGTTCGAGGGCCGGGTTCGGGCCGAGATCATCGGCGGCGTCCGTCCGGACCAGCGGCGGCAGGGGCTGGGCACCGAGATCATGGACCGGATGGAGGAGCGCGCGCTGGAGCTGGCCGGCCAGCGGCATCCCGGCGTGCCGGTGCAGTTGCGGGTGTCCGGCGGCATCGAGGGCGCCTCGGTGCGGTCGCTGCTGGAGCATCGCGGGTACCGGGTGGTGCGCTACTACCACGAGCTGGCCCGCCCGATCCCCGGCGTGCTGCCGGACCCGCCGCGGTTGCCGGTTCAGCGGTTCTCGGCGGAGCTGGCCGAGCAGGTGCGGCTGGCCCACAACGACGCCTTCAGCACCCACTGGGGTTCGATCCCGGTGACGGCCGAGCACTGGCAGAACATGCTCGACTCCCGGACGTTCCGGCCGGACTGCTCCTACCTCTCGGTGGACGCCGACAGCCAGGTGCTGGCCTACGTGCTGGTGACCCAGTGGGTCGAAGGGGAGGCCTGGGTGCACCTGGTCGGCACCCGGCAGCAGGCCCGCGGCGCCGGCCTCGCCCGGGCCTGCCTGACCGCGTCGGTGCGCGCGATGGCCGAGCAGGGCTTCGCGGTGGCCGGGCTCGGGGTGGACTCGGAGAACCCGACCGGCGCCAGCGCGCTGTACGAGTCACTCGGCTTCACACTGCAGCGGGTGCTCGCGCACTACGGCAGGGTTGAGCCGGACTGCTGAGGTCCCGTTCGTCCCTGGCGGATCAGGAACCGGTGCTGGCCCGGGCCTGCTCGGCGGTGCCGGCCGCGATCCGGCGCTGATCGGCCACCAGGATGCCGTAGGTGAAGGCGTTCTGGCCATCGTCGGCGACCTGGTCGGCGATCCGGCGGAGCAGCTCGGTGGCGACCACCGCGTCCTGGTGCTCGCCGAGCAGCGTCTGCAGCCGGGACGCCCGCTTGGCGAGCTTGCTGGCCTTCTTCCCCAGCACTGGGGCGGCCGCCTCGGCGGCGTACCGGGCTCGCTTGCCGGCCTTACGGGCCTGATGCAGCAGCTCGTCGGGATTGTGGGCGTCGGCGGCGCGGCGCATCCGCTTGGCCAGCTTGTGCTCGGCCGCGGCGACGTAGCCGGTCAGCACGCCGGGCGGCCCGGCGGCCTCAGGGGTGAAGGGAGGCTGGTCGCGCCAGCGGGCCAGGTCGGTGACCAGCACCCGGTAGCGCCGGTCGTGCAGGGTGGCCAGCAGCGCGTCGGCGTGCTGGCGCAGTTCGGTGAGCAGTACCGCGTCGATCTGCTCGGCGACCGGGCCGACCACCAGGTAGGCGGGCAGGTCGTCGACGGCCCGGGCCAGCCGGTTGCGCAGCACCTCGCGATCGCGCACCTCGCCGAGCTCGGCGGCGAACCAGGCCAGCTCGTCGGCCAGCCGGGTGGCCGGCTCGGCGTCGAAGAGCGGCGCGAAGATGCGCAGCGCGGCGCGCAGCCGGCGGGTGGCGACCCGGGCCTGGTGCACCGCCTCGTGCGGTTGGCTGGTGGCGCTCGCCTCGTACGGCCGGTCCTGGATGGCGAAGTGGCCGGCGGTCAGCGCGTCGCACTGGGCACGCAGGTAGCGGGTCAGCACGCCGGCCGCGGTGCCGGTGTCCGGGGCGTCCGGGTGGCCGAGCGCGCGACGCAGCTTCGAGCTGGAGTGCGAGGGGTAGGCGCCGCGCTCCAGCAGCAGGCCGCCGACCCGGTCCAGGTCGGCCGCGGTGCCGGCCGGGCCGAGCTCCACCTCCAGTTCCCGCCAGCGGGGCACCGTCACCGCAACGTTCTCGGCGTCGGCACGCACGTCGTCGTCGGCCAGTTCGAACAGCAGCCGGCCGTCGGCGCCGCTGACCTGGTGGCGGGCCCGGGTGGTGCGCAGGGTGACGCTGGGCAGCAGCTCCGCCCCGCCGGTGAATGGCCGGATCAGCCGCCGCAGCTCGTCCGGCGGCTGCTCGTTGCCGGCCAGCGGCCAGTGCAGCTCGGTACGGAAGCCCGCGCCGGGAACCTTGAGGTGCCAGCCGGTGTCGGCATCCCCGGAGCGCCGCCGCAGGGTGAGCCCGGAGCGCAGCAGGTCCTGTTCGGCGGTGTCGTGGTAGGTGCTGTCCAGCTGGACGGTGCGGCTCTCGATGTCGGCACCGGGCGGGGCGAAGTCGGCCGGGTCTGGAAGCACGAAGTCCGGGGCGACGTCGAACTTGGTCTCGATCTCGCGAGAGGTATCGGCCACCCGCTAGTTCTACCGCGTGTGGGAGGGGGAGCAGGTGGCTTCTGTGCAACTGGCGGGTGGCATCGCGGTGGTCGGCGTTATGGAGGAGGTGGTTCGCCGCTAACCATGGCAGAATGGATCTCTCCGGCTGCTTGCTGTGGTCGGAGTGCTGAAATGCACGAGGGACGGAGCAATCCGTCCAGAAGGGGGTGAATGGTCTCGACTTCGTACGTTGAGATGAGGAGAAGCGGGCCGAGGACCGCATTGCTGACCTCGTTAAAAAAGCGATGCACAACAAAATAAGCGCCGATTCCAATCGCGCTGACTTCGTTCTCGCTGCCTAAGTAGCGGAACGGGTCTGTCAGCCCGGGTTCGTCACCGGCCCGGATGCTGGCATCAGCTAGGTGGCTCACCGTCCTGGCCGGTCGCGGGGCAGGACGGGACAACTCACAGCGACTGGGCCTGTCACACCGACTCGTGTGCATGATCGGTGAGGCCGAGTAGAGATACCGCACACTGCGCCCGGAGAATGCCCATCAACACGACGAAGGACCCGGGTTCGATTCCCGGCACCTCCACCAGAGTCATCTCGAACCCCGGCCCTCAGACAGGGCCGGGGTTCGATGCGTTTCAGCCCGCCGGCGGCGCGGGTGACCCGAATATCAGGAGCCGGAAATGCCCGCTGCATGCCACATTCTTCTGATGGATTGCATCCTGTGCGCCATTAGTTACTTCCGCACTAAAAGGTATAGCCGTGGTACGGTATCGCCTGTAACATGCCCCGCCTTTCACAGCTTCAACAAGGAGGTTGTCAATGCCGTCAATCGAGTCCGGCCGAGCAGCTGAGGTACCCGAGCCTCGGGTCGCCACGCTCGGCGTCCTCAGCGACACCGAGATCCGCATCAGCCGGATCATCCACGCCCCGGTCGAGAAGGTCTGGCAGGCCCACACCGAACCGGAGATCATGCGCAAGTGGCTGACCGGTGACGACGGTCGGACCATGGTCAAGTGCGACTGGAAGGCGACCGCCGGCGAGTCCTACCGGTTCGGGTGGGCACGCGAGGACGGCAGCCAGCCCTTCGAGTTCGGCGGCGAGGTCCGCGAGGTGCACGCGCCGCGCCGGCTCGTCACCACGGAGCGCATGTTCGGCGACGACGGGCCCGAGCAGGTGCAGATCCTCGAGCTCGCCCCCCACAAGGACGGCACGCTGCTCACCCAGGTGCACACCTTCCCCGACCGCGGGGCGCGCGACCAGGGGCTCGACTCCAGAATGGTCGAGATGGAGACGACCTTCCAGCGTCTGGAGAAGGTGCTCGGCTGACGTCCGGGAGAAGCTAGTACGACAGTTCGGCTGTCTGAGACGGGCCTGATCGGAAGATCAGGCCCGTCTTGGTTTTGCGGGCGGTTCCTACACCTCGAAGTGGGACCCGATCGGCACCTACACCGTCACGGTCTGTTCGGTGGTTGACGCCGCTGGCGCTATCTGGTGCGCTTGTTTCATGGCGGCGGCGCCGTTCGCTGGTCGTGTCGAGGAGCTGCAGTTCATGTCTGCGGTGCTCGCCGAGACCTCGGACGTGAGTGCCCTGCTGGTCGCCGGAGAGGCTGGGGTCGGTAAGTCCCGGCTGGTCGCTGCGGCAGCAGAAGCGGCGGGGCATGTGTTGGTAGCACCGGGATGGTGTCTGCCGATGTCGCAGGACTTGCCGTACTTGCCCCTGATCGACGTGCTGCGGTCACTGGCCGAAGCGGATGGTGGCGGCTTGGTGAAGGTGGCGCTGGCGCAGTGCCCGGCGTTCGTGGCCGGCGAGGTGAGCAGGCTGATGCCGCAGCTGAGTCTGCCCGAGACACCAGCTGGCCAGCAGTGGATACCTGGCGAGTCGGATGACGGCTGGCGCAAGCAGCGACTGTTCGATGCGGTGCGGCGGCTGCTCGTCGCAGCAGCCCGCATACGCCGCTTGGTGGTGGTCTTCGAAGACGTGCATTGGGCGGATGTATCGACGTTGGAGATGCTGGACTACCTGCTTGCGCCCGGTCACGTGCCCGGCCTTCTGATCGTGCTGACCTGCCGCACCGAGGAGTCGCCGAGCCAGCCAGTGAGCGAGTGGATGGAACGGGTGCACCGGAACACGTCGGTGGTCAGGCTCGATCTGGAGCCGTTGTCGGAGCGGGAAACCGCCGAGCAGATCGCGCTGCTGCTCGGAAGCCGGCCGCCGCAGCGACTGGTCACCGACACCTACGTCCGGTCGGAGGGCAATCCGTTCTTCATCGAGCAGCTCATCACCGCAGGCAGCACGACCGGACACGGCGGTGAGTTGCCCGCGGGCCTGAACGCGTTGTTGTTGTCGCGGACCGCCCAGTTGACCCAGGCCAGCCATGAGGTGGTAGCGGTCCTGGCGGTGGCGGCGCGCCCGATGGATGACCGATCGCTTGCGGCGCTGTGCGATCAGCAGCAACCGGCGGCGCGGGAGGTGTTGCGGGAGCTGTCAACTCGCAGGTTGCTGCGTCGTGACTCGGAAGGTCGGTGTCAGCTGCGGCACGCCTTGCTCGCAGAGGCTGTCGGCGCCGAACTGCTACCGGGCGAGCGGGCAGCCCTGCATCGCCGCATTGCCGACCTGATAGCCAGCTGGAAGGATCCGAAACTGTCCGCCGAGGTCGCCGTGCACTACGCCGCGGCAGGTCGTCCCGCCGAAGAGCTGCGATGGCGGGTGGTGGCGGCCAAGCATGCCGATGCGGTATTCGCCTCGAGCGAGGCAAGCCGGCATTGGCAGCGCGTGCTGGAGTTGACCGCTGACATCCCCACCACCCAACCGGTCGAGGGCATGTCACTGGCCCAGCTGTACAGCGCCGCCGAGGACGCGTTCACCTCCTCCGGTCGCGAGGAGGAGGCGCACGCGCTGTGCGAGCAGGCGCTGGCGCGGTTGACCGATGCCGACCTGACCGATCGGGCGGACGTGCTGCGGCGGGCTGGCGAGATGCGCGGCATCGACACCGCCCAGCACGGTCTGGACCTGCTCCACCAGGCGCTCGAGCTGTACGAGCAACTGCCGCCCAGCGCGGGGCATGCAAAGACGCTGCGGGATATCGCCACGATCCTGCACAACGACGGGCGGCAGGCAGCGGCCGCCTCAACGATCGACGAGGGAGCGGTGGTGGCCGAGCGTGCGGGTCTGCGAGCGGCACGCCTGGAACTGCTTGCCATGAAATCCTGGTATGAGATGGCATCCGGTGACGGCTCCGCAGCCGTGGAGCAGATCCAGTCGCTGACTGAAGAGCTCGACGATAGCGACGAGCCGGGACTACACGCCTGGCTGGCGATGTGCCACACCAACACCCTCGACTGCCTGGGCCGCTTCGCCGAAGTCGAGGCCGCGGGCGCAGCTGCCCTGGAGATGGCACGCGCATGCGGAACGGAGCAGTCGTTGATCGTGACGATGCTGCGCTCGAACGTGTTCGACGCGCTGATCGAACTCGGATCGACCGATACCGCAGCAGAGCTCGTCGAGGCGCTGTCGTCCGGCAAGCCCGGGGTGAGTACCCGCTTCGACTACGAGGCGCGCGCGGTGGTCGAGATGTTGCGCGGCCACCTCGCCGAGGCCCATCGGCGCTGGCTCGAGATACGTGCCCTTCCTCCCGTTCCACTGGCCTTTCAAATCGACAGTTGGCTGCGGGAATCGGAGGTATCGCTGTGGGGCGGCGCACCACAGGAGGCGTCGCAACGATCGATTGCGTCCCTGGCAGCGATCGCGGAAGCCAGCCGGGAAGGTCCGCCCGGTTCGCTGGCTCCCTACCCTGGCCGGTTACTTGTGATGGCGGTGCGAGCGGGTGCCGACTGTCTCGAACAGGCCCGAGCGGATCGGGACCTCGATGCCGAGGCTGCGGTGCTGCGGCAGGTGCAGGAACTGCCGCGGTTGCACGAGCTCCTGCGACCTGACCCGTTCATCGCTGGCCCGATGAGCCCCGCTGCTCGTGGCGATCGGGCCACCTGGGACGCGGAGTGGAGCAGGCTCCGCGGCGAATCCGACCCGGTGCTGTGGGAACGTGCCGCGGCCGAATGGGACGCCTTGACGCGACCGCACCGGAGCGCCTATTGCCGGTGGCGCCAAGCGGAGGCGTTGCTGGCTCGCCCCGGCGGCCGGGCGGTGGCCTCGCCGGTACTGCGCATCGCCGTCGACCAGGCGGCGCAGCATGTCCCGCTGGTCGCTGCGGTCGCGGATCTGGCCCGCCGGGCCCGCGTCGAGCTGAGCCCACCACCCCGCGAGTCCGTGGCGCGCCCACCGGCGGAGGCCGGCCATCCGTTCGGACTGACCGACCGGGAGTTCGCTGTGCTGCGGTTGCTCGCGGCGGGCAGGACCAACCATGAGATCGGCGCCACCCTGTTCATCAGCACCAAGACCGCGAGCGTGCACGTGACCAACATCCTGCGCAAGCTGCAGGTCACGTCGCGAGTGCAGGCCGCCACGGTCGCCGAGCGCGCCAGGTTGTGGTGAACTCGGCGACCGCCCCAGCCACGGAGTGCAGAAAGTCCTTACTGCTCGGGACCTGGAGGGGCATGGGGGGCTGGTGGGCGCTGCAGGCCCGAGTCGGTCTTGGTCCGGTGCCGCCTCAGTTGCCGGCACCACCAGGAGATCTCGGGAAACAGGCCCTGACGTAGCGCGAGGTCCAGTTTCTCGAAGACCCAGAACGGCCGCTCCCAGCGCGGCACGCCATACAGCTCCGCCTGGAACTCCCCTCGCCGCGGGTCGTCCTCGTGGAACAACCGCACGATCAGCGCAAGGACCATCCCCGGTGCGAATCCGAAGATCACCAGCGCGACAGCCAATGCACCGAGGGTGCCGGGCAGGCTCAGCAGTTCGCTGATCACGTGAGCCGCGCAGGTGTCGACGCGAAGCCGGGTGTGGTCATCACGGTGCCTTCCAGGTGACTCCGGTTGCGGTGCCGAAGCGGTGAACGCCGGCGCATCGCCGGCACCTCTCAGGGTGGTGAGGTCACCGTCCGGCCACATCCGGCAGGCACCCACTGTCACGCGCCGGAATGGCTTAGATTCCGTAGCCCGCTACTTAGGCGGCAGGTCTTCACCACTCATCCCCCGATCCGATGCGCCGGATGACCACCGTGCGCTGGTGCCACTGGTCGGTGACAACTGGGGGCTGACTTTCGACGGTTCGCAGGTTAGGGTGCTCAGGGTCACATCTCACCCTCATCCCCCTAACACGGAGGAAAGGCCTGTGCAGAAGCTCACGACCGGCGTCCTCGGCGCCGTAGCCCTCACGCTGGCAAGCGTGGCGGCCATACCGCATGCCACGGCGGCCCCGGCCGCCGCGGACTCCAAGGCGGCGATCAGCCGTCCGGACAACCACCCCGGACCGCTGACCTCCCGCCAGGATGCCCGCCGCAAGGCGGCGCAGAAGCTGATCATGTCCGGCAAGGCGGCCCCCAACGCCGACGGCGTGGTCAAGCTCGCGGACGACAAGTACTACCAGGCGGCGGTCAGTGGAACCGGCCGGGTGTTCACCATCCTGGCCGACTTCGGCACCGCCGGCAGCGGCAAGCTCGGCACCACCCCCGGTCCGCAGCACAACCAGATCGTCCAGCCGAACCGCAGCGTCGACAACAGCACGCTCTGGCGCAGCGACTTCAACCGCCAGTACTACCTGGACCTGTTCTTCGGGCCGGGTGAGTCGTTCAAGAACTTCTACTCGACCCAGTCGGCGGGCAACTACACCGTCGATGGCGACGTCAGCAACTGGGTGCAGGTGCCGAACAACGCCTCCACCTACGGCGACAACACCGTGGAGAACAACGGCGGCGCCTGGCAGTTCATCGCCGACTCGGGCAACGCCTGGTACAACGCCCAGCTCGCCGCCGGCCGATCGGACGCCGACATCAAGGCCCAGCTGGCCTCCTTCGACGTCTGGGACCGCTACGACTACGACGGCGACGGCAACTTCGACGAGCCGGACGGCTACCTCGACCACTTCCAGGCGGTGCACGCCGGCGAGGGCGAGGACGGCAACGGCGGCGAGGACGCGATCTGGTCGCACCGCTGGTACGTCAACCAGACCGACTACGGCACCACCGGTCCCACCGTCGGGGGCACCCCGGTGCGCTTCGGCGGCACCCAGATCGGCAACACCGGCTACTGGATCGGTGACTACACCGTCGAGGCGGAGAACGGCGGCCTCGGGGTGTTCTCGCACGAGTTCGGCCACGACCTCGGCCTGCCCGACCTCTACGACACCGACGGCGGCGACAACGGCACCGGTTTCTGGACCATCATGTCGGCCGGTTCCTGGCTCAACCACGGCACCGAGGACATCGGCAGCGCCCCGGACCACATGGGCCCGTGGGAGAAGCAGCAGCTGGGCTGGCTGAACTACTCGGTGGTCAACCAGGGCCAGGGCGGCAGCTACACGCTGAGCCCGGCGTCGATGCAGACCACCGGACAGTCCCAGGCGCTGATCGTGGACGTGCCCGACCAGGCCGTGCAGAACACCTACACCACCCCGAGCTCGGGCAGCTACGCCTGGTGGACCGGCAACTCGAGTGACTCCAACTCGACGCTCGCCCGCACCCTCAACCTGACCGGTATCAGGACCGCCACCGTCTCGGCGAAGGCCTGGTACAACATCGAGGACGGCTTCGACTACCTGCATGGCGAGTACTCGACCAACGGCGGCACCAGCTGGACCGAGGTCGGCAGCCCGCTGACCGGCTCGTCCAACGGCAAGTGGACCACCCTGAAGTGGTCGGTGCCGGGCGGCCAGTCGACGCTGTTCCGGCTGCGCTACCAGAGCGACGGCGGGGTCAACCTCGGCGGCGCCTTCCTCGACGACTTCACGGTGAAGTCCGGCGGCACCACGCTGTTCACCGACACCGTCGAGTCCGGCGACAACGGCTGGACCGCGGCCGGCGGCTTCAAGCGCAGCACCGGCACCGAGTCCACCGTCGGGGACCGGTACTACCTCGCCGAGAACCGGACCTACACCGGCTACGACGCGACGCTGCAGACCGGGCCGTACAACTTCAGCAAGGGCTTCACCGCCCCGAACTGGGTTGAGCGGTTCCCCTACCAGGACGGCCTGCTGGTGTGGATGGCGGACGAGACGTACAACGACAACAACACCATCGACCACCAGGGCCACGGTCTGGTGCTGCCGGTGGACGCCCGTCCGGCGCCGTTCACCTACTCCGACGGCAGCAAGCCGGGCAACCGGCGCCAGCCGTTCGACGCCACCTTCGGCCTGCAGCCGACCGACGCGGTCGCGCTGCACAAGGAGGTCCAGGTGGGCACCGGCAAGAACGCCACCATCCAGACGTTGACTGCTTCGGCCCCGTCCAGCGCGGGAATCCCGACCTTCGACGACTCGGTGGTCGACCGGTACTTCTCCTCGGCGAACCCGCTGTCGTCGACCTACGTGTCCGGCCACGGCGTGACCATGACGGTGACCAGCCAGACCACCAACGGGCCGCTCACCGTGACGGTGAACAACCCGTCCTGATGATCTGACGTACCACCCAGGTGGGCCCGCTCCGGATTCCGGGGCGGGCCCACTGTCGTCTGCAGAGGGCCAAGGTGTGATCTGTCCGTGACAGGTTGCGGATTTCGGTGGGAATATCGGCAAAAGTCCAGCCCGGGGATCGCAGGAATGCGTATCGTTCAGCGACCTTGAAGAGAAGGACGCCCTGACATGACTGTGCCGCCCCCGCCCCCGCCCCCGTCGCAGCCGCAGCTGCCCGCCCATCGGCTCCAGTCCGGGCCCCCGGTGCCCGGCGGCGCCCCCCGGGCCCAGGTGCGGCAATTCGCCTTCGACGGAGGCGCCGGCACCTATTTCGGCACGGCCTTGCTCGGACTGGTCATCACCGTGTGCACGTTGGGCCTGTGCTACCCGTTCGCAGTGGTGCTACGGGAACGCTGGCGTGCCAAGCACTCTTACATCGAAGGGCGTCAACTGGCCTTCACCGGCAGCGCATGGGGGCTGTTCGGGCTGTGGTGGAAGTGGCTAATCCTGATCATCATCACCCTCGGTATCTATGCCTTCTGGGTGGGGCCTCGGATCTACCGGTGGAAGTGGGAGAACACCTCCTGGGCTGTTCAGGGCTACGGTTACGCGGGCCGGTAGCCGGCTGAGATCAGGCCTACTGGCCAACGGAAAGCTCATTCGAACCGGCTGCCGGGGATCCGCGGGAACTTGTCCAAGCCGAACACCTCGACCTGCGGCGAGCGCTGCTGCACCAGCACCCCGCCGTCGACCACCAGGCAGGCGCCGGTGACGTAGGCGGCGTCGTCGGAGGCCAGGAACACCGCGGGACCGGCCAGGTCCTCCGGCGTACCGCCGCGGCCGAGCGGAATGGTCTCGTCCCGCAGCGTGCGCGCCGCCGGCTCCAGGTGCGCCGGATTGGTTGCGATCAGCCCGGGCACCAGCGCGTTCACCCGGATGCCGTACGGCGCCAGGTCGAGCGCCAGGCTGCGGGTCATCGCCTCGATGGCACCCTTGGTGGCGTCGTAGGCGACCATGCCGCGGTGCGAGCGGTTCGCCCCGCCGCTGGACATGTTGATGATGCAGCCGCCACCGGCCGCCGCCATCAGGCCCGCCACGCCCTGGGTACACAGGTAGTGGCTGGTCAGGTTGGTGCGCACCAGCCGGTCCCACCAGTCCTGGTCGCCGTCCAGGAAGTGCCGCAGCGTGGTGACGTCGCCGGCGTTGTTCACCAGGATGTCGACCGTGCCGAAGGAGTCCAGCGTCGCCTGGATCAACCGGTCGACATCGGCGGCGACACCGGCGTCCCCGCCGACGCCGATCACGTTCGCGCCGTCCGCGCCGATGGATCGCGCGGCGGCCTCGGCGCCGGCCACGTCGATGTCGGACACCGCGACCGCGGCACCCTCGGCAGCGAACCGGCTGGCGATCGCGTAGCCGATGCCGCGCGCGGCGCCGGTGACGATGGCGACCTTGCCGGCCAGTTCAGCTCTCGGTGCGGTGCCCACGATCGCCTGCCTTCCTGCTCTCCCGGGATCTCGGCCGCCGATCGGCTGCGCCCGGGTTGCCACCCGAGCTGAGTGAATCGCTCGGCCACGCACCGTTGTGCCGACCCGGTCGCACCTGCCATTGAACCCGGGCTCCGCGTGGCGGTCGTCACCGGCCGCCGAGCAGCCACCACATTACCTCACACCATTTTCACAAAACTCCGGACAAGGTGTGCTGGTCGTGGGTAATCTCGCGCAGCCACCAGACCCGATCTTGCCTACAGCCGCAGGGGAATCATGTTCGTATCCAAGGCTGCCGCCCGTTGCCGCCGATGCGCCGACGGTACCGAGCCGTGACCGCCGCACCCGAGACGGCCGCACCCGACGCGGCCCTTCCGGAACGCCTTCCTCCGGTCGAGGACGAGGGGATCGGCTCGCTGCGCGCGGTGTTCCGCGAGCGCCGGATCTCGCTGGCGAGCATGGACCGGCCGCTGCGGCTGGCCACCGGTGCCGCGCTGGCGAGCCTGGTCGGTGTCGCCCTGCTCATCGCGCTGCGCGACATCCCGGCACCGGACGTGGTGCTCGGGCGCAGCGGCGGGCGGGTGGTCGAGGTATCGGCGCCGTTGTTCATCGCCACCCTGGTCCTGCTGGCGCTGGGGTTGGCCTACCTGCTCACCGGTGCCGTGCTGGCCAGCTGGCCGGTCGCGGTGGCCACGCTGGCGTTGATCACGGCGGTGATCGGGCTGCAGGCCGGCGCGTTCGGCCCGGTGCTCGGTGGCGTCAGCTTCCTGGGCGTGTTGCCCGGCTGGGCCCGGTGGATATCCCGGGCGCTGCTGGCCGCCCTCTGGCTGGTCGCGGCGGCGACCTGGGCCTGGGACCGCCGCACCGGCCGGCCGGCCACCCGCCCGCTGCGGTTGACGGTGCTGGCCGGCTACTTCGCCCTGTTCGCCGGCTACCTGGTGGTGCTGCGCATCGCCGCGCCGACGGCTGGCGGGCTGGATCTCTACCCCGGGGTGATCGGCTTGGTGATGGTGGACATCGTCATGCTGGTCCATCCGGTACTGCTCGCCGCTGCCGTGGACTTCGGCGAGTGGGGCGGCCTGCTGGGGGAGCGGGTCACCACGGCGGTGCGGCGGAAGTCCGAGCGCGGACCGGCCCTGCTGGCCGGGATCCTGGCCGCCACCCTGGCCGGATACGGCTACCTCGAAGTGGCGCACGGCACGCCGCTGGTCAGTGGCGAACGGATCTGGCGGGCCGGCCGGTCCGTGCTGATCCTGGCGGTCACGCTGGGCATCGTCGTGCTGGTCGGACGGGCGCTGGCGCTGCACCGACGGCGGTGGCCGACGACCCTGAACTTCGCCGTGGTGTTCGCCGTGTGCGCCGCCGGCAGTTACCTCATCGCACCGGTCAGCGCCGTGCTCGCCCACGAGTTCGACGGGATCAGCGCACCGGTCGAGCAGGTCGTCGAGGGTCGGTTCACCAGCGGCGCCGACGTCGTCGCCGGCCGCGGCGGAGCCGGCCCGACCGCGTTCACCGTGCTCATTCCGCGGGGTTGGCTGCATCGCAGCACCAGCAGCCTGGAGGTATGGACCAACTACGCGGTGCCGGGAGCGCCGGCCGGACAGTCCGGCACGGCGTTCGAGCGGGTGGCGGTCACCTCGCTGCCGGCCAGCGTCACGGCTGCCGATATCGCGCACGCTTCGCCCGGCATGAGCATGACCGGCCCCGAGGAGAGGACCGGGCCGTGGACCAGCGTGCCGGTGACCACCGACGGCCTGGCCGGCATCGTCTGGAGCCGTCCCGACCCGCAGGCCCCGGGGACCAGCTACATCGTCGAGGCGCTGGTGAAGGGCGCACCGCTGGCCGGGGTCGAGCCGGAACTCCGGGCGATCGCCGATTCCTTCCGGCCGGCCGGTGAGCCGGCCGCCGTGCTGCCCGCCGGAGCGGAGGCGCAGGCCGAGTCCGACGTCGACCCGGCTTTCGACCGGACCCAGTTGGTCGACGTCGGCATCTCCTTGGCGGTGCTGCTGTGCCTGCTGGCCGCGTACGCCGTCACCGGCCGCCGTTGGCCCGCCCGGATGGTCGCCGCCGTCCTGCTGCTCGGCCTGACCACCACGATGACCGTTGTCTATTTCGCCGACTCGCTCGGTCGGGTACTGGTGGGTGAGGGCACCCGATGGCCCTACGTCTCCAAGTACGGCCTGCTCACCGGATTCGGGGTGCTCGGCCTGCTCGCTGTCGGGGCAACCGCCCGGTGGGAGCCGGTCAGGCGGCGCAGGCTGCTGACCGGACTGTCCGGACTGCTGGCCACCACCTGGGCCTTGGAGGGCATGGATCTGGTGTACGACTCGGCGCTGCGGGCGAGCCGGGTGTCGGCCTGGGCGGCGGTCACCGTGCTGGTCGCCGCGGCCTGGGACGTGACCATGTCGGGAGAATCCCTGACCAACCACGGCACCCGGCATGCCCCGCGGGCCAGCCGGGTGCTTGCCTTCCTCGGGTACGTGGTGCTGCTGGCAGCGACCGTGCTGTTCTACTCCGCCCAGCGCGCCGTCGGCAGCGGTGAGGCGACCGAGGCCTTCTTCGAACCGGAATCAGTCACCCGCGACGGGCTGTTCCGCATCGCCCTGCCCGTCGCGGTGCTGCTGTTCCTGCTGCGCTTCGGCCGCAGGCACCTGTCCGTGTCACACCTCCCGGAGACCGAATGACCACCGACCTGAGCTACCCCTTCGCCAACTCACCCGTCGCCTCGGTGGACGAGGCCATCGAACGCATCGACTCGCTGACCTCGTGGTTGGCCCCGCAGGACGGCATGTCGCCGTTCAACTCGATGTACCTCGACGTGATCTCCGCGATCCGGCAGGCGACCGCCTCCGGCTACTTCACCAACTCCGAGTTCCTCGACCGGCTCGACGTCAGTTTCGTCAACCGCTACTTCGACGCCTACATCCGCTCGGCGACCAGCGTGGCGCTGCCCCGCTGCTGGGACGTGCTGTGGCGGCTGCGGCACTCCCAGCACCACGTCCCGTTGCAGTTCGCCCTCGCCGGCATGAACGCCCACATCAACCACGACCTGGTGCTGGCCCTGGTCGAGACGTTCGAGGCCCTCGACGCCGACCCGGATGACCCGGCGCTGGTCACCGACTTCACCCGGGTGAACGACCTCCTCGGGGCCCTGGAGCCGGACCTGCGCCGCTCCTACGAGCACGGCCTGCTGCTGCGGATGGAACATCGGCTGGGAGCCAGCGAGGACCGGCTGGACCGGTGGAGCATCGCCGCGGCCCGGCAGGTCGCCTGGCGTGATGCCCACACCCTGTGGCGGCTGCGCGGCCATCCCGCGCTGCGCGCCCGGTACGAGGCGGCCCTCGACCACGCGGTGGCCCTGGCCGGGCAGTGCCTGCTGGTGCCGCTGGCCCGCCGCGCCCACCACGAGAACTCGACCTGTTGCCACCATGCGCCGATGCTCGCCGTCGAGGGACTGCCGGTGTAAGACCGGCCGGTGCGGGCTCAGACCGGGACGTCGCCGGGCTTGCCCCACTGGGCGGTGACGACGCCGCGCACCCACCAAATACCGGTGGACGGCCGCCAGACCGCCAGGTCGGCACTGCCGTCGCCGCGATAGTCGCCCGGCACCGGGACGTCGCCCACCCTGCCCCACTGGGCGGTGGTCACGCCGTGCACCCACCAGACGCCGGTGGAGGGACGCCAGACCGCGAGGTCGGCTCGCCCGTCGCCGTTGTAGTCGGCCGGCACGGCCTGATCGCCGGGCTTGCCCCACTGGGCGGTGACCACCCCGTGCACCCACCAGGTACCGGTGGACGGCCGCCAGACCGCGAGATCGGCGCGTCCGTCGCCGTTGTAGTCGGCTGGCACCGGCACGTCGCCGGGCCTGCCCCACTGGGTGGTGCTCACGCCACGGACGTACCAGATGCCGGTGGACGGCCGCCACACCGCGAGATCGGGTCGCCCGTCGCCGTTGTAGTCGGCGACCACCGGCACGTCGCCGGGCAGCCCCCACTGCACCGTCTCGACGCCGCGCACCCACCACACCCCGGTGGACGGCCGCCAGACCGCGAGGTCGGCTCGTCCGTCGCCGTTGTAGTCGGCCGGCACCGGCACGTCACCCGGCCTGCCCCACTGGGCGGTGACCACGCCGTGCACCCACCACACGCCGGTGGACGGCCGCCAGACCGCCAGGTCCGAGCGCCCGTCGCCGTTGTAGTCGTGCACCGCCGCGCCGATCAGGCCGCGAGCCTGCTTGGTCCGCAGCACCAGCAGCGCGGCCGCGTCCACCTTGGCCCGGAACGCCGAGTTGCCGGCGGCCCGAGCCGAGACCGCGTCCACCATGGCCGGGATCAGGCTGGGATTGTTGATCAGCACCATGGTGCCGCCGGCCTCCAGAAAGTTCACCGCCCGCTCGCCCGGCGTCCAGGGCGACAGCTGCGCCGCGCCCAGCGAGTCGCTGATCACGATGCCGGAGAAGCCCAGCCGGCCGCGCAGCAGCGAGCCGATCACGGTGGGGGAGAACACCGCCGGACGCGCCGGGTCGATCAGCTGGTAGTACGCGCTCGACATCATCACGAACGGGGTGCCGGCTGCGATCGCGGCCTGGAACGGAGCCAGGAACGCATCCGTCGTGGTGGTGACGTGGTCGGTCACCCCGGCCGTGGTGTCGGTGTTCGCGTTCACCCGGCCGAGGCCGGGAAAGTGCTTGACCGCCGTCGCGACGCCGGCCTGTGCCATGCCGCGCAGCACCGCCACGCCGTGGCCGGACACCACGTCCGGGGTGTGCCCGTACTCGCGGTTGAAGGACCCGATCGGCGGGTTGACCTGGCCGACCGGAACGGTGTCCAGCACCGGTGCCAGGTTCACGTTCACGCCCGCCGAGGCGAGCTGGCCGCCCCACTGCCGGGCGGCCGCCTGCAGGGTCGTCGTCGCCCAGCCGCCCTGGGTGAGCGCCTGCGGAATCGCGGAGAAGCCCGGCCCGGACAGCACCTGTACCTGGCCACCCTCCTGGTCGGTGCTCACGAACAACGGCACCCCGCGGGTCGCCGCCGAGCTGGCCCGCGCCTGCAGGCCCTGGGTGACCGATCGGGTCGCGGTGACCCCCAGCGAGCTGCGGCCGGTCAGGATCACGTTGCCCACGTGGTAGCTGCTGATCGCGGTCAGGGTCGCCGAACCGACCCCGGTTGCGGTGCCGCCCACCATGAACAGCTGGCCGATCCGCTGCGCCTCGGTCATCCGGTTGAACACCGCCAGGGCGCCACCGGCGGGCACGCTCGCCGATCCGCCCGCGCCCGGCAGCAGCGTCGCGCACAGCGTGACGGCCAGCATCGCCAGTACGCCGCGGCGCCCTCGGTAGCACCTCATGCCACCCCCGCCTTTCTCGCCCCGTCGACCAACAGACACCGGCGCTGGCCGCACTGTTGCATGCCGGACCCTCGCAAGATAGGTGCCGTTCGGCCTGATTCGCGCGGACACCGCCGGGTGACGAAGGGATTGCGAAATCGCAGGCATCCCGTGGGAACCGGCCGGTGCCGGTTCACAATGGGGCGTGGCCCGAAATGGCGGGGACTTCGACGTGCACTGGCTCGACGACACCGAGGAGCCGTCCGGCAACTCTGTCGCGCCCCGGCTGCCCTGGCCGAGATGGTTCACCCTGACCGTCACCGCGCTTGTCCTCGCCGGTGCGGTGGCGGCGATCAACCACGTCCGCACCAGCAGCCCACCGGCCACCCCGGCGGCAGCGGCCAGTTCGGCAGCCTCCTCCCGGCCGGCGCCGCGGACCTCGGCGCCTACCCGCGCCCCGGCCTCGGCGGTGACGGTCACCCGGATCGGTCACCCGCTGTTCGGTGCGACCACCGGCTGGGAGCTGGTCGCCCGTGGCACCGGGGTGCTGGTCCGGATCCAGCCGGCGGCCGGCCGGATCGTCCGGACCACCATTCCCGACCTGCGCAGTGGTGGCCCGGTGTCGCTGCTGGCAGGCTCGGACCGGGTGATCATCCGTCCGCTGGACAACGTGCCCGGCTACCTGGTGCCCGACGGCAAGCCGGCACGGGAGATGCCCGTCCAGCTCAACGTGGACGGTCCGGTCTTCCCGGGCCCGACACCGGGTCAGATGTGGGTGCGGCCGGCCGACGACCATCAGCCGGTGATGGCGCTGGCCACCCTGGACGGCAGGCGGCTGGCCGACTTCGTGCAGGTTCCGGCCGGCAGCTCACCCTTCGAGGCGGCGGCGGACGGCGCGGGCTACCTGTTGTACCCGAGCGTCGGCGGGGTGTACCGGGCCACGCCGGAAGGCCTGCACCGGATCAGTACCGGCGCGCTGGTGGCCGTCGGACCGTCCGGTTGGCTGGTGGTGGAGTGCGACGAGCAGTACCGGTGTCGGCAGGTGTACCTCGACCGGCGGGACGGCAGCCGCCGCACCGTCAGCACCGCCGCGGTGAACCGGGACCGGATGGGCGCCATCTCGCCGGACGGCAGGACCGCGGCGATGCTCAACCCGTCGCCGAACGGCGCCTCCGGTATGTACCTGCTGGACCTGCGGTCCGGCGAGCGGAAGGTGGTCGACGTGTCGGCCAACCTGGAGTCCTTCGACGGGGTGCTGGCCTTCTCACCCGACAGCGGCTGGCTGTTCGCGATCACCGTGGACGGCAGCATCGCGGTGGTCAACCGGGCCACCGGGGCGGTCGGCACGATGGAGGGCGCGCTGCCGCCGCTGACCCAGCTGACACTGCGCCCGGCCGGCCGGGCTACCGGAACCGCGCTGGCAGCGCGGCCCGGTATCGGCCCCGGCCGGTAACCCGCCGAATCAGGTGGTGACGGTCAGGGTGTGCTTGCCTCGGCCGGTCGGCACCGTGATCTCCACGCCCCGGTTGGTGGTCACCATCCGGTAGTTGTGCACCCGGTGGCCGTCCAGCCACACCGCCGCCGGATGCGCTCCGCGCGGCAGGGTGTGCCCGATCAGGATCCGATCGACCTTCAGCCCGCGACCGGTGTCGATGGTGGTCCGGTACACGTCGCCGTTGTGGGTGGCCAGCACGTCCAGCTCGCCCCGGCCGAGCCGGATGTCCTTACCCTGCACCGAATGCTGGCCCTGCGGAACCTGCGCGACGACGCTCAGCCGGCGCTGGCCCAGATCCGGCCGGACGCCCAGCCACTGGTGCACCACCGGCCACGCCGTGCCGTAATTACCCCAGGCCTGCATGAACATCGAGCGGCAGGTCCAGCACCGGTCGATGTTGGCGCCCTGGTCCGGTGACGGGAAGATCTCCGGCATCGCACCGGGCTGCTCGTCCGGGGTGCCGCCGGTGGCGGGCTCGGCGAACATGGTCTGGGTCAGCGCGTCGATATACCGGCCCTGCTGGTCGGCGCCGAGCCGGCCGTAGTTGCCCTCGCCGACCGACTGGATCGAGGTGGTCAGGCCGAAGATGACCTTCTCGCCCTGGCCAGTCGCGCCGCCGCCGCAGCCGGTGTGGAACAGGCCGGTGTTGTACGGAGGGGTGCCGGAGTAGCAGTCGTTCTCCCGGCCGGCGAGTGCGGTGTTGCCGTGGTCATAGGGCGCGAGGCCGGGCACCGTGGCACCGTCGACGTTGAGTTCGACCTCCATCGGGGTCTGGCCGATCCAGTGCTTCTGGAAGGACTGCACGTTGCCCGGGTCCACCAGCGAGTCGGCGTACTGCGACGCGGCCTGGTACCACCAGGTGGAGTCGAAGTGCTCGCGCAGCTCGGCGGCCAGGTGCTTGGCCCATGCGTAGGTCGCCGTGTCGTGCTTGGACTTCGCCAGGTCGGCCAGGTCGTACAGGCCGCGGATGAAGTAGACGGTGTTGTCGAGCTTCTCGGTGCCCATGCCGGTCCGCTCGACGTTGCCCAGGCCCTCCGGCCAGCCGTCGTGGTCGGCGTCGAGGTTGGCCACCACGTACTTCAGGTTGCGCTTGGTGAAGTCATACATCTCGTCGCGGAACCGGTCGTCGCCGGTCCAGCGCCAGAGCAGTGCGACGGTGGAAGGGAACTTCACCGTCTCGTCGGTGTTGAAGTCGTAGCTGACGGTGCCGTCCGGATTGGTGGTGCGGGAGTCGTGGCCGAACCAGATCGAGCCGTCGGAGACCACCTCGTGGGCCACCACGCCGGACCGGTTGTTCAGGATGTCGGAGACGTCGCGCAGCGCCCGCAGGTGATCCTCGATCGCCTCGAACTGCCCGACCGCGACTGCGGCGAACGCGGTGTACTCGGCGTCGGTGCCGAAGATCCACGGGTAGTCCGGATAGCCGGCACCGATCCAGGTGGCCTTGGCGAGGGTGCCGGACGGGGCCGGGAACTGCTTGCCCTGGTTGGTCCAGCGGATCTGCAGGTTGCGAGCACTCAGCGTCAGGTCGGCCAGGTTCTGCTTGCCCCAGTCGACGGCCGAGGCCAGCTGCTGGTTGCCGGGCAGCGACAGCTGGGTGTGGCTGGCCAGCTTCTTCCGGTAGGCGATCTTGGCGGCCAGGTCCCGGTCCGGGTGCTCCAGCACCTCGTGCAGCTGGTGCCGCGCATCGGACAGGCCCGAGTCGGAGCCCGCCACCGCGAGCCACACGGTGCGCGAGCCGTGCGCCGGGAGCCGCACGCTGTAGGTCAGCCGGCCACCGGTGCCCCTGCCGAACGGTCCGTCGTCACAGGCCGAGGGCTTCGGGTCGGCCGGCGCGCCGGGCTCGGTGCCGGTGCAGACGTGGCCGGGTTGCGGGCCCCAGAACTGATGGCCGATGGTGCCGGAATCGGGCTTGAGCGAGGTGCCGACCAGCGCTGCATAGGAGTGCGTCGGCGCGCCCGGCAGTGCGCCGTTGTCGGTGAAGACCAGGTTGTGGCCGTCGTAGCTGCCGGCGTCCGGCAGGTTGTCACTGGCGTTCGGGGTGACGCCGGTGAAACCCCACGGGTACTGGCCCATCAGCTCCGAGTGCGCGTCCACGCTGAGCTTGGTGGTTCGGGCGCCACCCGGGTTGGTGATCTTCAGGCCGTACAGCACGCCGCGCGGGCCGTCCGGCACGAAGTCGGTGCGCTGCACCTGCAGCCCGGCGGTGGTCGGCAGGTCGTAGTGGGTGTAGCCCCAGCCGCTGGAGAACGCCGTCGCCGGACCCACCCACTGGCCGTCCAGGCCGAACCAGACGCCGTCGAGCAGTTTCAGCGGTGGCGTCCACACCCCGCCCATCTCGCCGGTGATGTGCCAGCCGTTGGCATAGAACCGGCCGTCTTCGAAGCCGATCGAGTACGCCCGGCTGCCCGCCGCCACCTCGCGGCGATCGGCGAGCCGGCTGGACACCGACAGCTCCGGCGCGCTCGCCAGCTGGTTGGGGCCCGGCCAGGAGTGGTTGGACGGTTCCGAGCGAGCCGCCACCTGGCCCAGCATCGAGATGCCGAGCACGGCGCCGATCGCGGTCAGGACTGTGGGGAGCTTGGCAGGCATAGGGGGCCGTCCTTCTCGATCGCACCGGACGGCACACAGCAGCGGCTGCCGGCGGCGGTGGTCACCGGACGGTCGACGGGTTCGGACCGGGGAGGAAGATCCAGTGGCCGGGGCTCCTAGCCTCTCGCCGTCCGGCCGCCTGGTCAACAGCTGGTGTTCAGGCGGCGCTCAGCCGGGACTGCCAGACTCGAAGCAGCTCCCCGCACGCAAGCCCCCGCACGCAAGCCCCCGCAAGCAAGCCCTGGCAAGCAAGCCCTGGAAGGAAGGAAGCGATGAGCCTCGACGTCCAGATCACCGGAAATGCCATGCAGATGGCGATCGTCCAGCTCCGGCCCGGCCAGACGGTCTACTCCGAGGCCGGCAAGTTCCTGTTCAGTTCGGCCGACGTGACGATGGAGACCAAGCTGTCCGCGCCGGCCGGTGCGGCCGCGGGCCAGCCGGGCAACGGCCAGCCGGCGGGTGGCCCAGCCGGCCTCGGCGGCATGCTGCGCGGCGCGATGGACATCGGCAAGCGGATGCTGGCCGGTGAGTCGTTCGCCTTCTGCCACTTCACCAGCAATGGCGGGGACGGCCTGCTGGCACTGGCCGGGGTGCTGCCCGGCGAGATGCGGGTGATCGAACTCGACGGCCGCACCACCTGGTTCGCCGAGAAGGACGCCTTCGTGGCCGCCGAGGCCGGCGTGCACTTCGACATCGCGTTCTCCGGCCTGCGGCAGGGCCTGTCCGGCGGTGAGGGGTTCGTGCTGGAGAAGTTCACCGGCACCGGCAGCCTGATCATCGCGGGCGCCGGCAACTTCGTCGACATCAATCCCGCCGACTACGGCGGCCGGCTCAAGGTCGACACCGGCTGCGTGGTCGCCTGGGACGATCGGATCTCCTACGGCGTCGAGCGGGTCGGCGCGCTGAACCGGGCGGGAGTGATGAACGCGATGTTCGGTGGTGAGGGCATGACGCTGGCCACCCTGACCGGTAACGGCCGGGTGATCTTGCAGTCGATGACCATCGACGGCCTGGCCAAGGCGTTGCGCAAGAATATGGGCGCCGGTGACCGCAAGACCGGGGCCGGCATGGGCGGGCTGTTCTCAGGAAGCACCGAATGAGCACCGCCTCCGGTCACACCGGTCACACACCGCTGGAACTTCTCAGTTGCCTCACTCGTCTTGCCTAGCATGAACCACACCGCCCGCCGGGGGCGGTGCGGATCCGCGACGAAGGCCCCGGCGGCCTTCCTCTAGTCACCTGGAGTTACCCGTGGGAGTCAGCCTCACCAAAGGCGGCAACGTTTCGCTCACCAAGGCGGCCCCTGGCCTGACCGCGGTCACGGTCGGCCTGGGCTGGGACGTCCGCACCACCGATGGCCGGGATTTCGATCTCGACGCCAGCGCGATCGCCTGCGGCTCCAACGGCAGGGTCGTCTCCGACCAGCACTTCGTGTTCTTCAACAACCTCACCAGCCCGGAGGGCGCCATCGAGCACACCGGCGACAACCTGACCGGCGAGGGCGAGGGCGACGACGAGCAGATCAAGGTCAACCTGGCCGGGGTGCCCGCTGAGATCGACAAGGTGGTCTTCCCGGTCTCGATCTACAACGCCGAGGCCGGCGGCCAGAGCTTCGGCCAGGTGCGCAACGCCTTCATCCGGGTGGTCAACCAGGCCGACAACAGCGAGCTGGCGCGCTACGACCTGTCCGAGGACGCCTCCACCGAGACCGCGATGGTCTTCGGCGAGCTGTACCGCAACGGCGCCGAGTGGAAGTTCCGGGCCGTCGGCCAGGGCTACAGCTCGGGCCTGGCCGGCATCGCCAGGGACTACGGCGTCAACGTCTGAGCCGTCCGCTCGGGTGCCGCCCGGCTGCGGCACCCGACCGGAATAGGGGGAGTTGGATGGGAGTCAGCCTCAGCAAGGGCGGCAACGTCTCGCTGACCAAGCAGGCGCCGGGCCTGACCGCGGTGCTGGTCGGCCTCGGCTGGGACGAGCGCACCACCAGCGGCCAGGCGTTCGACCTCGACGCCAGCGCGCTGATGCTCACTCCCAACGGCCGGGTGCTGTCCGACGCGCACTTCGTGTTCTTCAACAACCTCCTCAGCCCGGACGGCTCGGTGGAGCACACCGGCGACAACCTGACCGGCGCGGGCGAGGGTGACGACGAGCAGATCAAGGTCGATCTGAGCCGGGTGCCGGCCGAGGTGGACCGGATCGTCTTCCCGGTCTCGATCTACGAGGCCGACAATCGGCGGCAGAACTTCGGCCAGGTGCGCAACGCCTTCATCCGGGTGGTCAACTCCGCCGACGGCGCCGAGCTCACCCGGTACGACCTGTCCGAGGACGCCTCCAGCGAGACGGCGATGATCTTCGGTGAGCTGTACCGCTATTCCGGGGACTGGAAATTCCGTGCGGTCGGACAGGGTTATTCCTCGGGCCTGGCCGGCATCGCGCGCGACTACGGCGTCAATATCGGCTGATCCGTCAGTACCTGGCGGAACCGGGCTGGCCACCCACCATCGCAACCAGACCGAGAACGAGCAGTCCGGTTGCCTGAAACGGAGATGGCGAATCTTTCATGTTGTTGAGAACGTTCGGCGGCTCGTTCGCGGTCACCGCGGTCGGACTGCTGCTGGCTTTCCTGTACGGCGGCAGTACCGGATTGGCGGTCGCAGCCATCCTGATCGTGCTGGAGATCTCGGTCTCCTTCGACAACGCCGTGGTCAACGCCACCGTCCTCGGTGAGCTGAGCGCGTTCTGGCAGAAGCTGTTCCTGACCCTCGGCGTGCTGATCGCGGTGTTCGGCATGCGGCTGGCGTTCCCGCTGATCATCGTCGGGATCACCGCGCACCTGTCACCGGCCGAGGCGGTGCACCTTGCCCTGGAGAAGGGCAGCGTGCACGAACCGGGCAGCTACGCCAACCTGCTGCACGAGGCGCACCCGGCGATCGCCGCCTTCGGTGGCATGTTCCTGCTGATGCTCTTCCTCGACTTCATCTTCGAAGAGCGCGAGATCACCTGGCTGTCCTGGCTGGAGCGGCCGCTGGCCCGGATCGGCAAGCTGGACCAGCTGTCGGTGGTGGTGGCCAGCGTGCTGCTGCTGATCTCGGCGACCCAGCTCGCGCCCGAGGACAAGACGGTCAGCGTGCTGATGTCCGGCGTGCTGGGCATGGTCACCTACATCATGGTCAACGGGCTCAGCGGGCTGCTGGAGGACCACGAGGCCGCCCGCGAGGAGGCAGAGGCCGAGGCTGCGGAGGTCGGGCCGGGCCGGGGCCGGGCCACCGCCCAACTGGTGGCCAAGACCGGCAAGGCGGCGTTCTTCTCCTTCCTCTACCTGGAAGTCCTGGACGCCTCGTTCAGCTTCGACGGCGTGATCGGCGCGTTCGCCATCACCTCCGACCCGATCATCATCGCCATCGGCCTGGGTGTCGGCGCCATGTACATCCGCTCGCTCACCGTCTTCCTGGTGCGCAAGGGCACCCTGTCCGACTACGTCTACCTCGAGCACGGCGCGCTGTGGGCGATCGGCTCGCTGGCGGTGCTGCTGCTGCTCACCATCCGCTACGAGATCCCCGAGGTGGTCACCGGCCTGATCGGGGTCGGTTTCATCGCCGCGGCGCTGGCCTCCTCGGTCCGGCGCAACCGGCGGCTGGACGGCGCCGACGGCACTCCCACCGGCTCGCCGTCCGATCGCGACCCGGCGACCGCCGCGGTCTGAGCCAGCCGTCGGTAACTTCCAGACAAGCAGAAAGCAGGCCCTGACATGGGAATCGACTACACCAAGCGTCCGAAGGCCCCGGAGCCATCAGCCGCTCAGCCCGCCCAGCCCGCCCAGCCCGCCCAGCCCACTCAGCCCGCCCAGCCCGCCCAGCCCTCGCAACCGGCGCCGGTCTCGCTGTCCAAGGTCACCCTGACCAAGTCCGCACCCACCGTGTCGCTGACCAAGCAGGGCTCCTCGACCGGCATGCTGCGGGTGAACCTCAACTGGAACGCCCGGCCGGGCGGTGGGGGCGGCGGCCTGTTCAAGCGCTCGGCTCCCAGCCTCGACCTCGATCTCGGCTGCCTGTACGAGTTCACCGACGGCACCAAGGGTGTCGTGCAGGCGCTGGGCAACGCCTTCACCGCCAGCCCGCGCGGGGTCGGCGAGCCGGTCATCCGGCTGGACGGCGACGACCGGTCCGGCAACCGGAGCGAGGGTGAGAACCTGCTCATCAACCTCGGCTACGCCAACCAGATCAAGCGGGTGCTGGTGTTCGCGCTGATCTACGAAGGCGCCGCGAACTGGGCCGCCGCCGACGGCGTGGTGACGCTGCACCCGGCAACCGGTCCGCAGGTCGAGGTCCGCCTGGACGAGACCCGCGACGGCGCCCGGATCTGCGGTATCGCACTGTTGGAGAGCAGCAACGGCGAGCTGTCGGTGCGGCGCGAGGTGAACTACATCAGCGGCAGCCAGAGCGCGCTGGACCGCGCCTACGGCTGGGGCATGAACTGGGCACCGGGCCGCAAGTAGGCCGCAACCAGCCACAACCGCGGCCCGGCCGCGAGTACCCTCGCTCGCAGCCGGCCCGGTGAGCAGCCTCGCCCGGCACACACCTAGAAGGAGTACCTCGGATGTCTGACCTCGACCTCTCCTCGAGCGCCACCCCGACGGCCGGCGCCGGTACGCCGTCCCAGCCCGGCACCGCACTGGTGCTGCAGCCGCCGGCGCCGGTGGTCGTGGTGGAGAAGGAGCAGGCCGTCGGCGCGGTGCCGGTGGACAGCGCCCGCCAGGCGGAGCTGCGCTCGCGCGCCGACTCCTTCGCCCAGGAGCTGGCCGCGCTGGAGGCCAACTCGCCGGCGTTCACCGAGAAGGTCAACGCGATCACCTCGATGGGCGAGCAGGAGATGCGCGCCTCGGCGAGTGTGTCCAACCGGATGCTGGACCGACCGGCCGCAGCCCTGAACGCGGGCAAGGGCGGCCGCGGCGGTGACGCCCAGTCCCGGGTCGCCGGCACCCTGCTGGAGCTACGCCAGACCGTCACCGAGCTGGACCCGAACCGGGCCGACCTGACCGGCGCCAAGAAGGTGCTGAAGTTCCTGCCCGGCGGTGACAAGGTGCAGCGCTACTTCGCCAAGTACGAATCGGCCCAGACGCAGCTCAACGCCATCATCAAGTCGCTGCAGTCCGGCCAGGACGAGCTGCGCAAGGACAACGCCAGCATCGAGACCGAGAAGGCCAACATGTGGGCCACCATGGGCAAGCTCGGTGAGTACAACGAGCTGGCCGGTGCGCTGGACGCCGCGGTGGAGTCCAAGATCGCCCAGTTGGAGGCCGCCGGCCAGACCAAGCAGGCCGAGGCCCTCAAGGCCGACGCGCTGTTCCCGATCCGGCAGCGCCGGCAGGACATCATGACCCAGATGGCGGTGGCGGTGCAGGGCTACATGGCCCTCGACCTGGTCCGCCGGAACAACGTCGAGCTGATCAAGGGCGTCGATCGGGCCCAGACCACCACCATCGCCGCGCTGCGCACCGCGATCATCGTCTCGCAGGCGCTGTCCCGGCAGAAGCTGGTGCTCGAGCAGGTCACCGCGCTGAACGCCACCACCTCGGACCTGATCGAGCGCACCTCGGAGCAGCTGCGCATCCAGGGCGCCCAGATCAACCAGCAGGCGGCCTCCTCCACGATCGAGGTCGCCAAGCTGCAGGCCGCCTTCGACAACGTCTTCGCGACCATGGACGCCCTCGACACCTTCCGGGTGCAGGCCACCGACTCGATGGCAGCGACCGTGCAGGCGCTGCAGGGCCAGATCGAGCGCGCCAAGCCGTACCTGGAGCGCACCCGGCAGGGTGAGCCGAACAGCTGAGACTGACCGGGGGACAATGGAGGTAGGCAGGGGTAGTCCTTCTGGCGACCCCCGCGACGGAGTGGACGGACATGACCTGGTTCCGCAAGCTGCTGGCGCCGCCGGCGCCCGGCGCGCCACCGGAGCCACCGGCCGCCGACCCGCATCCGGACGGCGACGATCCCGCCACGCTGCGGCTCGACCTGGCCATGGTCAACAGGTTCGTCAACCAGAACTCCGGACGGCTGCCCGGCGAGTCGGTGGTCACCGCCCGGCGGATCACCGACCTGCTACGCGAGGTGATCGACACCTCGGAGGTCCGCCCGCTCGACATCTACGCGGTGATCTCGATCAAGGGCATCGTGCGGGACTACCTGCCCACCACGCTGCGCGGCTTCCTGGCCCTGGATCCCGCCCAGTCGACAGCACCCAGGCCGTCCGGGCGCACCCCGGTGCAGTCGCTGGCCGAACAGCTCGAGTCGTTGCTGGACGCGGCTGCCGACCTGCTGTCGGCCACCCAGGCGCAGGATGCCGACGCACTGCTCAGCCAGGGCAGCTTCCTGCGCACCAAGTTCTCCGGATCGGACTTAGATTTGTGAGGGATCGCGCTGTGCGGATCGGTTCGTCATGGCGGTGATGAAGCGCGGCTCGAACGTCGCCCTGACCCGCGAGATCCCCAACCTGACCGGCCTGGTGCTCGGGGTGCGGTGGTCGGCCGGCGCCGAGACCGCGCTGACCGACAACCTGGTGCTTGCCACCATCCTGTGCGACGAGCACTCCAAGGCACTCTCGGACGAGCACTTCGTGTTCTTCAACCAGTTGACCGAACCGTCGATGACGGTCAGCCAACTGGAGCAGGCACTGGGCCCGGATGCCGAGCAGGTCGAGGTCCGGCTGGACGCCGTGCCGGCCGAGGTGAGCCGGATCGTGGTGGTGCTCTACCTCAACGAGGGAATGGGCCTGCGGCGCAGCCTGGGACAGTTGCGCGAGTGCGTGCTGCGGGTGCTCAACCTGGCCGACAACGCCGAGCTGGTGCGCTCGGAGAACCTGGCCGACACCCTGGACGGCGCGACCGCCCTGACCCTGGGCGAGGTGTACCGCCACCAGGGCGGCTGGAAGTTCAAGGTGATCGGCGAGGGATACTCGACCGGCGTCACCGGGCTGGCCAAGGATTACGGGATCGCCCTGTGAAGATCGAGGTTTCCGCTCCGGACCGGGCGCCGGCGCGCGCGGACCTGGGGTTCCTGCGGCACCGGGTGCGGCCCCGGCCGGCCGCGCCGTCGGCCACGGTGCCGCCGGCTGCTTCAGCCGCGCCGGCCGCCGCTCCAACTGTTCCGCGGGCGGCACCGGCTGTGCCGCCGGCCGCCCCGGCTGCTCCGGCCGCTCCGCCCAAAAGCCGGTCCAGTCTCGACCTGTCGGCTCCGGCGACCCCGACTCCGGCTCCGGCGACGGCCGGTTCCGGGTCCTCCAGCCTGGATCTCTCGACACCGGCACCCGCGCAGGCGCAGGCTCCCGCCAGTGCCGGGGCGTCGAGCCTCGACCTGTCGGCACCGGCCGCACCCGCACCGCCGGCTGCCGCTCCGGCCGCCTCGTCCAGCCTCGACCTGTCCACGCCGATCCACGGCGCGCCGCCGGCCGCCGTGCCCGGGCCGGCCACGACCGGAGCGCCGGCCACCGCAGAGCCGTCGGGCCGGCGGCGGCGCCCAGCGCTGCCGCTGCCCCGAGCCCGTTCCGGCGAGCGCACTCTGCTGACGCCCAAGGCACCCACCGTCACCCTGAACCGGCTGCAGAGCGGCATCGGGGTGCTGAGCATCGACGCGGCCTGCTCGCCGGCGGTGGGCGACCTGCGGATCGGTGCCGCCTACCAGTTGGCCGACGGGCACAGCTCGCTGGTCTCGCGGGCCGGCGGAATTCCCAGCGCGCCACGCGACTCGCGGCGTCCGGTGATCGCCGCCCGGGCCGAGCAGTACGAGCGGTTGTTGATCGACCTGCGGCAGAGCCGGCAGCTGTCCCGGCTGGTCGTCTTCGGCTTCTCCGAATCAGGTGGTCAACTGGCCTGGGGCGGCACCCTGATCCTCGGCACCGCAGGCGGGGCGCGCATCGAGCTGCCGCTGGAGCGGCCGGCGTCCGGCGGCGTTACGGTGCTGCTGTCGATCTACAACGTGCGGGGCGAGTTCGTGGTGCGTGCTGAGATGGAGAACTTCGCCGGACCGATCCGCACCGCGGTGCAGGCCTACGGCTTCGACCGGATCAGCTGGCTCGACGACCGCACCCCGGTGGCGTGAGGCCTTCGATGCGGCATTTCGACTTCCTGTCCGAGGCGGACCTGCGCCGGCTGTTCTACCGGCCGCCGCAGCCGTTCGGACCGCACGACGATCCGGGCCTGCTCGCGGTGGCGCTGGGTGCCACCCTGTACAGCCCCGCCACCCGCCCGACCCTGGTCGCCGACCTCGCCAAGCGGGTGAACGAGGGTGTGCTCAGCACGGTGATCTGCCTGGAGGACTCGATCCCGGACGCGGCGGTGGCGGCCGCCGAGCAGAACGTCATCACCCACCTGCGGGCCTACGCCGAGTCCGGGCTGCAGCGACCGCTGGTCTTCATCCGGGTGCGGTCGGCCGAGCAGATCCCGATGATCGTCGCGGCACTCGGTACTCAGCTGCCGATCCTGACCGGCTTCGTGCTGCCCAAGTTCACCGACGAGAACGGGGCGCGCTACCTCGATGCGATCAGCGAGGCCAGCACCGCGACCGGGCACCGGCTGCTCGCGATGCCGGTGCTCGAGGCGCCGGAGGTGATCTTCGCCGAGACCCGTACCGAGGTGCTGCTGCAGGTGCGCGGAGTGCTGAACAAGTACCGCCGGCATGTGCTGGCGGTGCGGATCGGCGCCACCGACCTGAGCTCGGTCTTCGGGCTGCGCCGGGCCCGCGACCTGACCGTCTACGACGTGCGGGTGGTCGCCGACGTGATCGCCGACGTGGTCAACGTGTTCGGCCGCGCCGACGACACCGGCTTCGTGGTCACCGGCCCGGTCTGGGAGTACTTCTCCGGCACCGAGCGGATGTTCAAGCCGCAGCTGCGCGAGGCGCCGTTCGTCGAGCATGCCGAGCGGGGGCTGCGCACCGAGCTGATCGCCTCCGACCTGGACGGGTTGATCCGCGAGGTTGCCCTGGACAAGGCCAACGGCCTCATCGGCAAGACCGTGATCCATCCCAGTCACGTGGCAGCGGTGCACGCGCTGTCGGTGGTGACCCACGAGGAGTACTGCGACGCTTGCGACGTGCTGGGCACCCGGTCCGGCGGCGGGGTGACGTCCTCGGCCTATCGCAACAAGATGAACGAGTCGAAGCCGCATTCGGCCTGGGCCCGCCGGACCGTGCTGCGTGCCGCGGTGTTCGGCGTCGCCAACGCCGATATCTCCTTCGTCGACCTGCTCGGCGCCGGGCTGCACCAGTGACCGCCACCGAGGCCGACGTCGAGAACAGGGCGGCGGCTCCGCCCTGGCGCGGCCGCTGGGTGGCCGACGCGCTGGACGTGGCCCTCGACCCCGACCCCGGCTCGCTGCTGCCGGTGACCGACCTGGTGGGACTGGCGCTGCGCCGCAACCCGCGCCGGGCCCACCTGCTGGTCTCGACGGTGCTCGGCAAGCACCTGCCGGCCGACCCGCGGCTGGTCTACGGCGCCGGCCGGCTGCTCGGCCTGCTGGCCGCCGACCAGCTGGCGGACGGGGCCGCGTCGCGCCAGGCCGAGCTCACGGCCGGCGCGGCACTGCTCCGCTCGGCGCTGCAGGCGGCCGATCCGGCGGTCGACGCCGAGCGGCTGGTCCAGCTGTGCGACACCTCCTCGACACCCGCTCCGGCCGGCACCCTGGTGCTCGGCTACGCCGAGACCGCCACCGCGCTCGGGCACTGCGTGGCCGAGTCGCTGGACGCCGACTACCTGCACTCCACCCGGCGCCAGGTGCCCGGCTGCGCACCGGTGGCCGGCTTCGACGAGGAGCACAGCCACGCCACCCGGCACCTGCTGCTGCCGGCCGATCCCGCCCTGCTGGCCGGCACCGGCCCGCTGGTACTGGTCGACGACGAGCTGTCCACCGGCCGTACGGCGCTCAACACCATCCTGGCGCTGCACCGGCGCTGGCCCCGGCCGCGCTACCTGATTGCCGCCCTGGTCGACCTGCGTCCGGCCGCGGACCGCGCCTGGTTGCGCGAGGCCGCCGAGCAACTCGGGGTGCCGATCGACGTGGTGGCGCTGGCCTCCGGGCAGCTGCGGGCACCCGAGGACGCGCTGGTCACCGGCCGGCTGCTGGCCGACCGGGAACCGGCGGACCAGCCGGGCACCGGGCGGACGGCCGACGTCAGCCCGGAACTCACCGGCTGGCCGGCCGGACTCGCCGAGGGTGGCCGGCATGGCTTCGCTGCTACCGCGCACCGTGAACTGGCCCGGGCGGCGGGCCGGCTGGCCGGGTCGCTGGCCGACCGGCTGCGCACCCGACCGGCGCCGGATCTGCCCGACGGCGGCAGGCGAATCCTGGTGCTGGGCTGCGAGGAGCTGATGTACGCGCCGCTGCGGATCGCCGCTGCGCTGGCCGGTGAGCTGGCCGGCTGGGGGAGTGTCCGGTTCTCCAGCACCACCCGGTCGCCGGTGCTGCCGGTGGACGACCCGGGCTACGCGATCCGCACCCGGTTGTGCTTTTCCAGCACAGACGACGCCGCCGGCGGGCCCGCGCCACGCTGGGCCTACAACGTGGCCGCCGCCGATCCGGCTGACCGGTTCAGCGACATCGTGCTGGTCACCGACCTCGACACCACCGACGCTGCCGCACCGGACGGCCTGCTCGGCCAGCTGGCATCGGCGACCGATCACCTGCAGGTCGTCCGGCTGCCGGCGTACCAGCCGGCGATTTCCCTACCGGCGAAGGGAAACGCCGGCCGGACGGTGCCCGAACCGCTGACCGGGCCGGCGTTCGGCAGCTACCCGGCCGCGGACGTTTCCTGGTTGCTCACCGACCTGTCCGGCGTCGAACTCGAAGCGCCGATCGAGGAGCGGGAGGAGGCGATCCAGTCCGGCGCCGCGCACTACGCCGAGTCGCTGCCGCAGGAATACCAGCCGAGCGCGGAGTACCGGCAGCTGTTCACCGACTCGCTGGCTGCCTCCGCGGACCGGCTCGCACACGCGGTCGGGGTGGTCACCGAGCTGGTGCTGGCCGAGCGCGGGCCCGGCGTGGTGTTGGCGTCACTGGCCCGGGCCGGCACCCCGGTCGGGGTGTTGATGCGTCGCTGGGCCCGGTTCGCACACAGCCTCGACCTGCCGCACTACAGCGTTTCCATCGTGCGTGGCAGGGGAATCGACGAACTGGCGCTTGCCTACCTGGCCCGCCATCATGACCCGGCCACCGTGCAGTTCGTGGACGGTTGGACCGGCAAGGGCGCCATCACCCGCGAGCTGGCCGCCGCGGTGGCCGAGCTGAACCGGGCCTGCTGGCCGGCCGGGGGCGGTTTCTCCGCCGAGCTCGCGGTGCTCGCCGACCCGGGCAGTTGCGTGTCGACCTTCGGCAGCCGGGAGGACTACCTGATTCCGTCGGCCTGCTTGAACTCCACGGTGTCCGGGCTGGTGTCGCGCACCGTGCTGCGTCCGGATCTGATCGGGCCGCAACGGTTCCACGGCGCGAAGTTCTACGCCGAGCTGGCCGCCGCCGACGTCTCGATGCGGTTCGTCGACACCGTCACCGACCGGTTCGCCGCGGTGGCCACCGCGGTCGAGCGGGACTGGCCGGTGCTGCGCGACTCCGACCGCCGGCCGACCTGGGCCGGCTGGGACAGCGTCCGGTTGCTGAGCGAGCAGTACCGGATCGGCGACGAGAACCTGGTCAAGCCCGGGGTCGGCGAGACCACCCGGGTGCTGTTGCGCCGGGTGCCGGAGCGGGTGCTGATCCGGACCGGCGAGGCCGACCGGCTGCGGCACGTGCTGTTGCTGGCCCGCCAGCGCGGCGTGCCGGTGGAGCAGGTCGACGGGCTCACCTTCAGCTGCGTCGGGCTGATCGCGCCCCGCTCGCGGCGGGCCGAGACCGGGGCAGAGGGATGACCGTGTTGATCGCCAGCGACCTGGACCGGACGCTGGTGTACTCCCGTGCCGCGGCGGTGCTCGCCGGTGCCGCGCTGCCCGAGCTGACCTGCGTCGAGCACCGGTTCGGCGAGCCGGTCAGCTTCGTGACGGCGACGGCGGCCCGGCAGCTCGCCCGGCTGGCCGGCGAGGCGGTGCTGGCACCGGTGACCACCCGGACGCCCGAGCAGCTGGCCCGGGTCGAGCTGCCCGGGCCACCGCCCCGGTTCGCCGTCGCCGCGAACGGTGGGGTGCTGCTGGAGGCCGGCGTGCCCGACCTCGGCTGGCAGCGCCGGGTGGCCGCTGAGGTAGCCGGCTCGGCGACACTGTCGGAAGTAGTGTCATACGTCAGACAGCATTGCCGGCCGGCCTGGACCCGGCAGGTGCGCGAGGCGGCCGGGCTGTTCTGCTATGCCGTGCTGGAGGACGCCGGAGCGCCGGACGGCTTCGTCGCCGAGGCCACCGGGTGGGCCGCCCAGCGCGGCTGGCTGGTCACCGTGCAGGGTCGCAAGCTGTACTGGACGCCGGACGGGCTGACCAAGGCGGCCGCGGTCGATGAGCTGGCCGACCGGATCGACGCGGAGCTGGTGCTCGCCGCGGGTGACTCGGTGCTGGACCGGGGCCTGCTGGAGATCGCCGATCGGGGCATCGTGCCCGCGCACGGTGAGCTGGCCGGCTCCGGCTGGGCGGCGCCCGGCGTGGCCCGCACCACCGCGACCGGGGTGCTGGCCGGCGAGGAGATCGTGGCGTGGTTCGCCGCCCGGGTGGCCGAGTTCGGCCGCTGGGCGGCCCCGCCGACCTCGGCGATAAGCTGAGCCGGACCGCCGCCAGAGAGCCGGACCGCGTCTGAGGAAAGCCTGGAGAGAGAACCCGCGCATGATCGACCTGAAGAAGCTTGCCGCCGACCCGGACTCCTATCGCCGCTCGCTGGCCAAGCGCGGTGCGGAGTCGGTCGACGTGGACGGGGTCCTCAAGGCGCAGCAGCTGGTCACCCAGCTGACCCAGGACTTCGAGCAGTTACGGGTGCAGAGCAAGGAGCTGACCAAGCGGGCCGCCCGGGACGAGGCGCTGCGCGCCGAGGCGCGCGAGCTGCGTGACCAGCAGACCGAACTCGAGGGCCGGCTGCGGCAGGCCCGCGAGGAGTTGACCGCGAAGGCGTCCTGGCTGCCCAACTACCTCGACGACCGGGTGCCGGCCGGTGACGAGTCGGCCAACACCGTGATCCGGGCGGCGACGCTGCCGGCGGGTGAGCGCAGCTACCGGCCGCACGACGAGATCGCCCAGGGCCTGGGCATCCTCGACACCGAGCGGGCCGCGAAGCTGTCCGGTTCGCGGTTCTACGTGCTCAAGGGCGACGGCGTCCGGCTGCGACTGGCGATGTTCCAGCTTTACCTCGACCTGGTCGAGGGGCAGGGCTTCGAGCTGGTGTCGCCGCCGGTGCTGGCCAAGAAATTCTCCTTCTACGCCTCGGGATACCTGCCGTTCGCCCAGTCGGACAACTTCGGCATCGCCGACTCGGAGCTGTCGCTGACCGGCACCTCGGAGCAGGCGCTGCTGGCCATGCACGCCGAGGAGGTGCTGCCCGAGCTGCCGCTGAAGTACCTCGGCGACTCGATGTGCTTCCGCACCGAGGCGGGCAGCCACGGCCGGGACGTGCGCGGCATGCTGCGGGTGCACCAGTTCTACAAGCTGGAGCAGTTCCTGTACTGCGCTCCGGAGGAGGTGGAGGAGCTGCACCTGCAGATGCTCGACAACGAGGTGGCCTTCATCGACGCGCTGAACGTGCCCAGCCAGACGATCGTCTGCAGCTCGGGCGACGTGGCCGCGCCCGGCTTCTTCAAGTACGACGTCGAGGCGTGGTTCCCGGCCAGCGACACCTTCCGCGAGCTGACCTCGAACACCAATTTGACCGACTACCAGACCCGGCGGGCCGGCATCCGGGTGCGGATCGACGGCAAGATGGTGCACCCGTACACCATCTCGGCGACCGGTTTCTGCGATCGGCACATCGCCGCGATGCTGGAGAACAACCAGAACGACGACGGCTCGGTGACGGTGCCGGAGGCGTTGCGCCCCTACCTGGGCGGCCGCGAGGTGCTGCGCCCGGTCAGCTAGCCGAGGCCGGCGGTGCCCGGTGCACGCTGACCAGGTAGCCATCCGGCTCGCCGGTGCCGTCCCAGCTGCCGTACCGGCCGCGTTCGGTCAGTCCGGCCGCGGCGCAGGCGGCGAGGTAGTCGGTGGCCGGCGTGACCGGGCAGCCGGCCGGCAGGTGTGCGGTGTCCAGCCCGAAGCCGGCGACCAGCAGGCCGCCGGGCGCCAGCACCGCGGCCAGCCGCCGCACCGTGCCGACCAGGGTGCCGTGGGCCAGCAGCGGAATCACGTTGCCGGCCGCCACCACCAGGTCGAAGCCGTGCCCGTCCACGCTGTGCGTACCGCCGCCGGACATCCCGGCGAGCTCGTCCCGCCCGGGCAAGGCGGCCAGGTCCGCCACCAGCCAGGGCAGCTCGGGACGGGCACGGCGTGCCTCGGCCAGCATCGAGGCGTCCACATCGACGCCCAGCACGCGATAGCCCAGCTCGGCGAGCCGGATCGCGACCCGGCCGGTGCCGCAGCCGGCGTCCAGGACCGTTGCGGGAGCGGTCACCAGCCCGGCGCAGAAGCCGGCCTCGCCGTGCAGGTCCCGTCCGGTGGCGGCCAGCCGGGCGAACCGGGCCGCATACTCAGGCCCGGAAGACCGGCCGGCCAGCTGCTGCCACCGGGTCGCGGCGCCATCGGTTTCGGGTTTCATGCCTCGACGGTAGAGGAGTCGCCGACACCCGCTGCCGGGTAGCGTCGGGGAAGCCCACGCACGCCTGAGCGCCAGGGAGCAGCATGTTCGAGAAGGTCTCGGCCAGCACTGCCGAACGTGCCGAGCGCCGCCCCGGTGACGGGTTGGTCGCCCCCGCGGACGTGGTGATGGACCGCGCCTTCACCGTGCCGGGTACCCCGGCGGACGTCTGGCCGTGGATCGCACAGCTGGGCAAGCGCCGGGCCGGCTGGTACCTGCCGCGCCGGATCGAGCGGTTCCTGCCGCCGTCCAGGCGGGCCGGCCGCACCGTCGAGCCCCGGTGGCAGCGGCTGGCCGTCGGAGACGTCATTCCCGACTACGGCGGCCGGCACGCGAGCTTCACCGTCGCCGAGATCGACCCGCCGCACACGCTGGTGTACTCGTCCCGGCGGCGGGCGATGCTGCTGACCTGGTCGATCGTGCTGCGCCCGGCCGAGGGTCCCGGGACCGGCACCCGGGTGTTGCTCCGGCTGCGGCTGGCACCGGTCAAGCGGCGCCGGCTGGCCGGCACCGCCGGCGAGCTGCTCGACCTGCTCACCATCGCCGGCCTCGCCACCGGGCTGCGCGAACGGCTCGTCGCGGCGGCTGCCTCGCGTCCGTGATCATCGGGAGCCCGGGGTGACGAGCCGGCAGTGGTCGCGGTCGGGCCATCGGGGAGACTGACCGGGTGGACGCCCAGATCAAGGCCCGGCGGGAAGCCTGCACCGACTTCGTCAACGGTGACGGGCTGGTGCGGCCGGCCGACCTGCTGGCCAGCATCGCCGCGGATACCGAAGCCGACGTCTACGGCGACGGTGGCGTGGTGGCCGACCTGGAGGCCCACATCGCCGACCTGCTGGGCAAGCCGGCCGCGGTGTTCCTGCCCAGCGGCACGATGGCCCAGGGCGCCACGCTGCGGGTGCACGCCGACCGGCGCGCCAGCCGCACCGTGCTGTGGCACCCGGCCTGCCACCTGGAGAATCACGAGGGACAGGCGCACGCCCGGTTGCACAACCTGCTCGGCCGGCCGGTCGGCGAGCTGGACCGGCTGGTCACCGTCGCCGATCTCGACGAGGTGGCCGAGCCGGTCGCCGCGCTGCTGCTGGAGCTGCCGCAACGCGACCTGGGCGGCCAGCAGCCGGACTGGGCCGATCTCGTCGAGCAACTGGCCTGGGCCCGGGACCGGGGTGCCGCGGTGCACCTGGACGGCGCCCGGCTGTGGGAGGCCTCGGCCGGTTACGACCGGCCGCCCGCTGACATCGCGGCGCTGTTCGACACGGTGTACGTCTCGTTCTACAAGGGGATCGGGGCGTTGCCGGGCTGCTGCGTGGCCGGCCCCGAGGCAGAGGTTGCCCAGGTGCGCGAGTGGCGGCGACGGCTGGGCGGCACCCTGTTCGGCATGTGGCCCAACGCTGCGTCCGCGCTGGCGTTGGTGCCCGGCCGGCTGGCCGAGATGCCGGCCCGGCTGCGGCACGCCCGGGCGATCGCCGCCGCGCTGGCCGGCGTCGCCGGCGTGCGGGTGGTGCCGGACCCGCCGCAGGTGCCGATGATGCACCTGCTGTTCGAGGTGTCGGCCGACCGGTTCGCCGACAACGCCCGCCGGCTGGCCGAGCAGTCGGGCATCTGGACCTGGGCCAAGCCCTACCCGACCGGCGACCCGAACGTGGTGCGCTGCGAGCTGAGCGTCGGACGGGCCACCTGCCGGCTGGAACCGGCGGCGGTCGCCGCCGCGCTGGCCGCACTGGTCGCCTGAGGGTCGGCTGAGCTCGGCTGAGGCCCGGTGCGCGGCGCTGTCGGCGCCGCCGGGTAGGAAGGATGCATGACCGCTGCCGATATCCCTGCCGCCGCCCGCCCGCTGCTGCAGGTCCGGCGGATCTGGGCCGAGCCCGAATCGGTGGCCAGCCCGCGCGGGCAGCAGATCCTCGGCCGGTTCCCCGGCGCCGAGCTGATCGACGTCGACTCGCACTGGAAGATCGACCAGCTGCACGGCAACGCCGGCAACGTCGACCGGTGGGTGCGGGTGAAATCCGAGGATCTGGTGATGGGGGTGAAGAAGTCGCTGTCCGCCCGGCCCAACGGCCGGTCCGCGGACTGGATCGCCCCGTCGCTGGCCAACGGCTGCGCGATGGCTTGCGCCTACTGCTACGTGCCGCGGCGCAAGGGCTATGCCAACCCGATCACGGTGTTCACCAACATCGAGCAGGTGCTCGGCTACCTGAGCAGGCACATCGCCCGGCAGGGGCCGAAAGCCGAGCCGAACCAGTGCGATCCGCAGGCCTGGGTCTATGACATCGGCGAGAACGGCGACTGCTCGGTGGACGCGCTGGTCAGCGACAATGTCGCCGACCTGATCGCGATGTTCGCCGACCAGCCGAGTGCCAAGGCGTCGTTCGCGACCAAGTACGTCAACCCCGACCTGCTCGGCCTCGACCCGCGGGGTCGCACCCGGATCCGGTTCTCCCTGATGCCACAAGCCGATTCCCGGCTGCTGGACATCCGCACCAGCTCGATCGCCGACCGGATCGCTGCCATCGACGACTTCGTCGCGGCCGGCTACGAGGTGCACCTGAACCTCTCGCCGGTGGTGCTGCGTGACGGCTGGCAGTCCGACTGGGCCGAGTTGCTGCGCCAGGTCGGTGACGGCACCGGCGCGGCGTTCCGGGCCCAGGCGGCGGCCGAGGTGATCCTGCTGACCCACAACCGGGACCTGCACCAGGTGAACCTGGGCTGGCATCCCAAGGCCGAGGAGGCGCTCTGGCGTCCGGAGCTGCAGCAGGCCAAGAAATCGGAGAACGGCAGCTGGAACGTCCGGTACTCGAACGGCATCAAGGCAGACGCGGTACGGCAGGTGCGCGAGCTGATCGCCGCCGAAGCGCCCTGGCTGACGATCCGGTACGCGTTCTAGCGCCGCCTGAACCGCCGGTCAGTCGGTCAGGACCGCGTCGGCCTCGACCTCGACCAGCAGGTGCGGCTCGATCAGCGCACTGACCTCCAGCAGCGAGCAGGCCGGCCGGATGTCGGCGAAGAACTCGCCGTGTGCGCGCCCGGCCTCTGCCCAGCGGCTGATGTCGGTGACGAACATCCGGGTCCGTACCACGTCCTCTAGCCGGGCGCCGACCGAGCGCAGCGCGGCCTCGATCCGGCGGATCGCCTCGCGGGTCTGCTCGGCGAGGTCGTCGCCACCCACCACCCCGCCGTCGGGTCGGGCCGCCGTGGTGCCGGCCACCGATACCCAGTTGCCCACCCGGACGGCCCGCGAGTAGCCGACCACCGGCTCCCAGGTCGCACCGGAGGACACCGTCTGCCGCTGGCTCATGGGCGCCAGTATCGCAGCCGAGGCACGCTAGAACAGGTGGCGCAGGTAGCTCTGCGGCCGAGTCAGGAACACCCGCCAGTGCTCGACCAGTTCCAAGTCCTGCCAGTCGGCCGTCCGGATGCCGTGCTCGCCGAACTCGAGCACGGCGGCGCCGGGAAAGGCGGCCAGCACCGGGGAATGGGTGGCGAGCACCACCTGCGAGCCGGCGTCGGCCACCGCGGCCAGCACGCTCAGCAGTTGCAGGCAGGAGGTGAACGACAGCGCCGCCTCCGGCTCGTCCAGCAGGAACAGCCCGCGCTCGGTGATCCGGGACTCCAGGTAGGCCAGGAAGGCCTCGCCGTGTGAGCGGGCGTTCAGGCTGCCGCCGAAGGCCCGGTCCGAGGCATCGGCGGCGTCCACCGCGGTGAACAGCCCGTGCATTGCCTCGGCCCGCAGGAAGCAGCCGCCGTCCGGACGTGGCCGTTCGCCGCGCAGCGCCAGCGCCCGGTGCAGGTCGGCATCCTCGCCGGCCGCGGGCGGTCCCCAGTGCGCGACGGCCGAGTGCAGCCCACCCCGCCAGGCCGCCGCGAGCGCCTCGACGAAGGTGGACTTGCCCGACCCGTTCTCGCCCACGATCACCGTCACCCGCGGGTCGAGGTCGATCCCGGACTCGCGCAGCGCCGCGATCGCCGGCACCCTGAAGTACCAGGCACCGCGCTCGCGCACCCGGGACTCGTCGATCTCGACCCGATCCAGGACGGCCACCTGCGACAAGCTACCGGCTCCTGGCCGACGGCTGCCGTTCCACCCCGGACGGGAGCATGGGCCGTGCATAGGATGAGCCGATGGCGGATTTCCAGACGGTAACCACGGCGGACGGCAGGGTGCTGGAGTACCTGGTCAGCGGCCCACCGGACGGCCAGACGCTGCTGTTCCAGCACGGCACACCGGGTGTGGGACGGCTGCTGCCGGCGCTGGTCGAGCCCGCCGAGCGGCTGGGCCTGCGCACCGTCAGCTACTCCCGGCCCGGGTACGGCCGGTCCACCCCGCGGCCCGGGCGCACGGTGGCCGACGTGGCCGGCGACATCGAGGTGGTGCTGGACGCGATCGGCGCCGAGCGGTTCGTGACCGTCGGCTGGTCCGGCGGCGGCCCGCACGCCCTGGCCGCCGGTGCGCTACTGCCCGAGCGCTGCCAGGCGGTGGCAACGCTGGCCGGCGTGGCGCCCTACCCGGCGGCTGGCATCGACTGGTTCGCCGGCATGGATGCCGGCAACGTCGAGGAGTTCAACGCGGCACTGGCGGGCGAACCGGAGCTGACCGCGTTGCTCGAGAAGTTCGCGGCCGAACTCAAGGCGGTGACCGGCGCTGATGTCGCCGAGTCGCTGGCCGGCCTGCTGTCACCGGTGGACAAGGCTGCGTTGACCGGTGAGTTCGCCGAGGAGATGGCAGCGGGGATGCGCCGGGCGATCAGCACCGGGATCGCCGGCTGGCGTGACGACGACCTCGCCTTCGTCGCCGACTGGGGTTTCGACCTGGCGCAGATCAGCGTGCCGGTCGAGGTCTGGCAGGGGCGGCAGGACCGGATGGTGCCCTTCGCGCACGGCCAGTGGCTGGCGGCCAAGATGCCGAGCGCCCAGGCGCACCTGTTCAGCACCGAGGGGCACCTGTCGATCGTGAACCAGCTTCCCGAACTGCTCGCCGGGCTGCTGGGCCACGACGGCTAGCGGCTGCCGGTCAGCCGGCCGTTGGTCAGCTCGATCTGGCGGTGGCAGCGAGCCGCCACCTCGGGGTCGTGGGTGCAGATCACCACGGTGGATCCCCTGTCGGCCAAAGCGAAAACCCGCTCCAGCACGCGCAGCCGGGAGTCGTGGTCCAGCTCGGCGGTGAGCTCGTCGGCCAGCAGCACCGCCGGTTCCACCACCAGCGCCCGGGCGATCGCGACCCGCTGCTGCTGGCCACCGGACAGCTGCTCGACCAGGTGGTCGGCGACATCGGACAAGCCCAGCACCGCCAGCGCGTCCTCGGCCCGGTCCAGGATGTCGTTGCGGTCCAGCCCGCGGCCCTGCAACACGACCTCGACGTTCTCGGCGGCGCTGAGCACGCTGACCAGGCCGTAGCCCTGCAGCACCAGGCCGTACCCGTCGGGCACCGTCCCCTGCACCTGCGCGCCGGTCCGGGACACCGTTCCGCCGTCGGGCGGTTCCAGCCCGGCCAGCAGTGCCAGCAGGCTGGACTTGCCACTGCCGGACGGGCCGGTGATGGCCAGCACCTCACCCGGGTAGGCGCTCACCGAGACCTCGTCCAGCACCATCCGGCCGGCTCGCCGGTAGCTCACCCGGTCCGCCGTCAGGGTGGGCTGGCCGAGCGCGGCGTGCCGGGCCGTCACCGGTGGCTCCCGGGGCTGTCGGCACGGGTGGCGACGAACTCCACGCCGCCCGGCTTGCGCACCACCCGCAGCTGCGTCCCGGGCGGCAGCGCCACCAGCACGTCGGGTGGCAGCCGCACCGCGCCGTCGGCCTCCACGTGCGCGAACTGCTCGCGCAGCTGGTTGCGGTCATCGGCGTGGCCCTCGGCGATGGTGACAGTGCGCCCCATCGCGGCCGCCACCGCCGGGTCGTGGGTCACCACCACCACCGTGGTGCCGAAGTTCGAGGTGATCCTGGCGAGCAGTTCGCCGACCCGGTCGCGGTTGGCGGTGTCGAGCTGCGAGGTCGGCTCGTCGGCCAGCAACAGGCCGGGGGAGCCGGCCATCGCCACCGCCACCGCCAGCCGCTGCTGCTCGCCGCCGGACATCCGTGACACCCGCTGCCCGGCGAGCTCGGAGAGCCCCAGCGCCCCCAGCAGCTCGGCCGGTGCCTGCAGGTCGATCCGCCGGTAGCCGCGCAGCGCCCGCTGGGCGAAGCTGATGTTCTGCTCGGCGGTGCCGTAGGGCAGCAGGTTGCGGGAGGGGTTCTGCACCACCACGCCGACCCGGTGACCGCGCAGGTTCAGCAGCTCCGGCTCGCTCATCACCGTGATGTCGTCGGCGCCGAGGTAGATCTGGCCGGACGACGGCCGGAGCAGCCCAGCCAGCAGGTTCAGCAGCGTCGACTTGCCCGAACCGGACGGCCCGAGCAGCGCCACCGACTCACCGGCCGCCACGCTGAACTCGACGTTGTCCAGGGCGGTGACCTCCTCGCCGTCCAGCTCGTAGTAGTGGCAGAGGTGCTCGCAGTAGATCGCCAGCCCGGTCTGCAGCGTCCGCGCGGTCATTCGGCCTCCCGCAACCGGGCGGGAGCCGCGGCCCGCAGCAGGGCGCGTCCGGCCAGCACCGCGGTGCCGGCCAGCAGCAGGCCGAAGACCAGCGCGAACAGCGCGATGCCGGTCAGCGCCGGCCGGTAGCTCAGCGACACCGGGGTGAGGTCGGCGAACTCCGGCACCGACGGCAGCGCCCACCGGGCGGCCAGGTAACCGGCCGGCACGCCGAGCAGCACCGCGGCGCCCAGCAACAGCAGCTGTTCGAGGATGCAGGCGCCCAGCAGCGTTCGGCGGCGGATGCCCACCGCGCGCAGCGAGGCCAGCTCGAAGGTGCGCCGCCGGCCGGTCGAGGCGATCGCGATGGCGGTGCCGCCGACGGCCAGGATCGAGCCCACGATGGCGCACACCACCAGCAGCCGCAGCGCCAGCGCCGGTCCCTGCCGGCCCAGCTCGTCGAGCCGGCTGGTGTAGCTGGCGCCGGGTTCGATCACCAGGCCGGCGGCCCGCAGCCGGTCGATCGCGTCGGACGGCGCCCGCGGTCCGAGCCAGATCGACCAGCTCGCCTCGTTGTCGAAGGCCGGCAGCTGCTCGCGCAGGCCGGTGATGTCGATCAGCACGCCGTTGTCGAGCACCGCGGGCAGCACCGGTGGGCTGCCGGCCACCGAGACCGGCACCACCGCGCCGGTCTCGTCCGACATCCGCAGGTTGGTCTGGCTGGCCGCGTCGGGGATCAGGCCGCGCGGCGAGGCCAGCACCGGCAGCGGCCGTGGGCTGTCGGCATGGGCGATGCCCGCCGACCCGCCGCTCTGGCTGCGGTAGTCGTCCTGCAGCACGCCGCTGCTGGCGGTCAGGGTGTCCTCGGAGTTGCCCAACCGGCTGGGCTGGGCACGCCAGTTGCCGTCGGTGCCGAGGCCGGCGGCCAGTTCCTGCCAGCGGCCGCCGGCGAGGAACTCCAGCCGGCTCACCCGCACCGTGCCGGACAGCTCGCCGAAGGTGTCGATCGGGCGGTCCCAGGTGATGCCGGTCAGGGTGCAGCCGGCCGCGCAGTCGACCGCCGCGGTGTAGACGTGCGGGCCGGGTGCCAGCGTGCCGGCCCGGGCGTCGAAGGCCGGCCGGTTCGGCGCGCGCAGGTTCAGCACCACCAGCGGGCGGTTGCCGGCGCCCAGCCGCACGGTGTCGACGCTCACCCGCAGCCGGGTGGTGTGCACCTCCAGCGGGGCCGGCAGGCCGGCCGGACGCAATGCCCGGACGGCGTCGGCGGGTTCCGGCGCCGACCCGCCGGAGTAGGCCACCGACGCCAGCCGGCCGGCGTCGACCGCCAGCACCCGGCCGGTGACCGCGCCGCCGCCGTCGGGCAGCCAGGTGGCGGCGGCCATCGCCCACCGGCCGTCCGGGTCGACCCGGTGGGTGGCGCCCACCGGGTCGTGCAGCGGTTCGAACTGCACCGGGGCCACCCGGCTGGCGCCGACCTCGATCCGGGCCCGGGTCGCGGCGTTGGAGCTGGCCACGCCCTCGCCGGCGATGGCGAAGGTGGCCAGGCCAACCGCGACCGCCAGCAGCGCGGCAAGCCGCAGCCCGGCCGGCCGCCGGACCACCTGCCGCGAGGCCAGGAACAGCCCGATCCGCCCGGACGCCCGGGTCACCGGCAGCAACGGACGCAGCACCAGGGGCAGCAGCCGGATGCCCAGCAGGGCGACGGCGAAGACCAGCAGCGCGGGTGCCAGCAGGGTGACCGCCCGGGGACTGTCGTGCTGGCCGGTGCGGCGCAGCAGCACCAGGCCGAGCACCGCGGCCAGCGCCAGCAACACGTCTAGCACCAGCATCAGCGGGCTGGCGTGGTGGCCGGGGGTGCGCCGCCACTGCTCCAGCACCGAGCGGCGCAGCGTCTTGCGGCCGGCCGCCGCAGCGGCGACCAGGCTGCCGGCCAGCGCCGCGGCGACCGCCACCCCGGTGGCCCGGGTGATGGTGACCGGCGTGCCCGGCAGCAGCGAACTCGCCGCCAGCAGTCGCACCGAGAGCCAGCCGCCCAGCAGGCCGAGCGGGGTGGCCAGCGCCACCAGCAGCATCGGCTCGGCGAGTCCGAACCGCAGGGTGGCCGACGGCGGCAGGCCGCGCAGCTTGGCCAGCGCGATCTCCGATCCCTTGGCCTCGACCGCGTCGGCGATCACCTGGAACAGCACCAGCCAGGCCAGCACCGTCAGCTGGAGCGAGACCAGCAGGGTGGACAGGTCGATCAGCCGGCGCTCGGCCTGCGCGGCGGCCAGCACGGACAGCACGTCGGTGCTGAAGGAATCGGCGACGCCGGGCGCGGAGCGCAGCTCGACCAGTCGGGCGAGGTCGTCGCGCAGCGCCGGGACGTCGGCCAGCCGGATCTTCTCGGCCGCCACCGGATAGTCCACCTGCACCTCGAACCGGCTGGGGTACAGCAGCGGCAGTTCGCTGCGGTCGACGAACAGCGCGTCGACGGTGTCCGGTCCGTCGCCGGCGCCCGGGCGGGCGTTGAAGTAGCTGCGGCCCTGCCAGAACGCGTCGTTGGCGGTGCGCTGCCGATACGCCCCGACGATGGTCACGCCGACATTGGGCTGCTCCAGCTGGGCCGCCGACACCGACGCGTCGGCGATGCCGGCCAGGCTCAGCCGGGTGCCGGTCTGCCAGCCGTAGTAGGCGCCGGCCAGGGTGCGCTCGCTGGCCAGCGCCTCACCGGGCCGGGCCGGGCAGCGGCCCCGGGTCAGCACCAGGTGCGCGCAGGCGTCGGTCCGCCAGACCAGCTGGCTGATCGGTCCCTGATCGCCGATGGCGACCTGGGACGGCAACGAGGCCCGGACCGGCAGCACCGTCGCCACCAGCGTCTTCGGATAGGCCTTGATGCTGCCCGCCTCCGGCCCGCCGGTCGCCGCGGCGGCCAGGTCACCGTCGGTCTGCAGGTCGCGGACGAAGGTGAAGTGCAGCGCGGCGTCGCTGGCGGACTCGGTCAACCGGTCGCGCAACGTCGACTCGTCGGCGGCCCGGGCGAACATCGGTCCGAGCGAGCCCGCACCGATCGTGATCACGGCCACCAGCAGGGTCGCCGCCGACAGCCCGCGGCGCCACCACAGGGCGCGCAGCAGCAGGGCCAGCCGGGAATGACCGAAGCTGCTGATGGCGTCCTGCCTTTCTCCCCTGGACCAGCCGGCTCCCGCCATTCGACACCTGGCCGGGACAGCCCCGCAGGCCAAGCTGTCGGGTAGTTATCCGACTGATGCCATTCGGTGTCCGGGGCGTACCCACGCCGAGCCGCCGCCCGGCACGTTCTCCCCGGGCCGGAGCGGACTCTAGCGGGATGATCCGACGCCGGCTGACTCCCGGTGGGCGGCAGTCAGCGCGCCGGTGCAGCCACCGCTCGTGAGACGCCGATGCCGCTGCGGGCATCCCGGCCGAACCGGGCGATCTCGCCCGCCAGATCCAGCGGCCGGATGGAGGCGGCCCGGGTCCGGTCCTCGTCGGTCAGCAGGTCGGCCGGGATCAGCCACACCACCTCGAACTCCAGGCCGTCGGGGTCATGGCCGTACAGCGACTTGGTGGTGCCGTGGTCCGACGCGCCGACCAGCGCACCGGCGGCGGCGAGCGTGCCGGCCAGGGCCTCCAGGTCGCCGAGGGTGTCGACCTCCCAGGCCAGGTGGTACAGCCCGACGGTGCCGCGTCCGGCGCCCGAGGGGCGGGCCGCGCTGCCGATCTCGAACAGGCCGAGATCGTGGTCGTTGGACGAGCCGGGTGCCCGCAGGAACGCCGCCCCGGTGAAGGTGTCGCCGTTGGGGATGTAGTCGAAGCCGAAGACGTCGCGGTAGAACGCCACGCTGGCGGCAACATCCCGGACATAAAGTACGGCGTGGTTCAACCGGTACACAGACATGACGTCCTCCTGGACAGGCTTAGACGAGCTTCGCGATGGCGCTCGGTACAGCGCTGTTGAACGTTCAACTATTCCGATATCAGGGTGGACCGAGCACTGTGATGCAATTCACATAATGATGGGCTCAGGTAGGCCCGGCGGTTGCCGAGGCCAGGCAGCCGCCTCACACCGTTGATACACCGGCATCTCAGCGTCGAGGGTCCCGATCCGTTCACCTGCAGGCCCCTTGACCTTGCGTATTTATTGAGGTTTCCGGTTAGGCGAAACCTGTGGCTGTCCACTACCGTCGCCCTATCCGAAAACCCCCGGCATCCGCCATCTTGCGGCTGCCGTCCTCCCCTGTCCTCATCCGGAGATAGTGCATGCGCGCACGCAGTAAGGCTTTGATCAGTGGGCTGACCACGTCAGCGCTGGTTGCCGGTTCCTGGCTCGCGGTTCCGACCGCCGCCTTCGCCGGCGCAAGCACCGGTGCACCCGTTGTGATCAACGAGGTGTACGGCGGCGGCGGTAACGCCGGCGCGACCTACAAGCAGGACTTCATCGAGCTCTACAACCGCAGCGGCTCGGCGGTGAACCTGGCCGGCTGGTCCGTCCAGTACGCCTCCGCGACCGGCACCACCTACGCCAGCACCGCCCTGACCGGCACCCTGCCGGCCGGCGCGTCCTACGTGGTCCGCGAGGCGCAGGGCGCCGGCGGCACCACCGACGTGCCCTCCGACGTCACCGGCACCATCGCGCTGAGCGGCACCGCCGGCAAGGTGGCGCTGGTCAACTCGACCACCGCGCTGAGCTGTGCCGCCGACTGCGACGGCAACGCCGCCGTGGTGGACTTCGTCGGCTTCGGCACCACCGCCAACGACTTCGCCGGCACCGGGCCCGCCCCGGCGCCGAGCAACACCAACTCGGTCTCGCGCAACGCCAGCCACGACAACACCGCGAACAACGCGGCCGACTTCACCGCCGGCGCGCCGAGCCCGGTGGCCTGTGGCAGCGCCTGCACCCCGGTCACCCCGCCGCCCAGCACCAAGACCATCGCCGAGATCCAGGGCACCGGTTCCGCCTCGCCGCTGGCCGGCAGCACCGTCACCACCAAGGGCATCGTCACCGCGGCCTACCCGGACGGCGGCTTCAAGGGCTACTACATCCAGACCCCCGGCACCGGTGGCGCGCTCGACCTCGCCAGCCACACCGCCTCGGACGGCATCTTCGTCTTCCAGTCCACCGGCGCCTTCCCGGCCGCCGTACAGATCGGCAAGTACGTCCAGGTCACCGGCTCGGTCACCGAGTTCTTCGGCATGACCGAACTCAACGTGGCCGCCGCCGACGTCAGCGACCTCGGCACCCCGCCGGCCGGCGTCACCGCCGCCACCACCTCGAGCTGGCCGCGCACCGACGCCGAGCGCGAGTCGCTGGAGGGCATGCTCTACCGCCCGACCGGTGACTACACCGTCACCAACACCTTCACCACCAACCAGTTCGGCGAGGTGGGCCTGGCTTCGGGCACCAAGCCGCTGATCCAGCGCACCGAGGTGGAGAAGCCGGGCCCGGCGTCGGCCAGCCCGACCGAGGCCGACAACGCCGCCCGGGCGGTCACCCTCGACGACGGATCGTCGATCAACTTCCTGGCCACCAGCGGTGGCCTGCTGGTCAACGGCAACCTGACGCCGCCCTACATCTCCCAGACCTCGCCGGTCCGGGTGGGCGAGCCGGTCACCTTCACCAGTGACGTGGTGGTCGACTTCCGCAACAGCGCCTGGAAGTTCCAGCCGACCAGCCCGGTCGTCGGCCCGGCCAACAGCAACTCGCCGGTGACCTTCGCCAACACCCGCACCTCGTCGCCGGAGGCCGGCTACCTCGGCAACGCCGACCTCAAGGTCGCCTCGTTCAACGTGCTGAACTTCTTCACCACCCTCGGCGCCGACACCCCCGGCTGCACGTCGTTCAAGGACCGCGACGGCGACGGCTCGACCGTCAACAGCGGCTGTGACCCGCGCGGCGCCTGGGACTCGGCGGACTTCGCCCGGCAGGAGGCCAAGATCGTCAAGGCGATCAACGCCCTCGGCGCCGACGTGGTCGGCCTGATGGAGGTCGAGAACTCGGCCCGGCTCGGCGAGCCGACCGACGAGGCACTCAACACCCTGGTGGCGGCGCTGAACGCCGACGCCGGCTCGACCGTGTGGGCGGCCAACCCGTCCTCGGCGGAACTGCCCGCGGTGAACCAGATGGACGTCATCAACTCGGCCATCATCTACAAGCCCGCCAAGGTCTCGCGGGTCGGCGCCTCCCGGGCGCTGGGCACCGAGAGCTCGACCGGCGGTGCGTTCGACAACGCCCGCGAGCCGCTGGCTCAGGTGTTCCACCCGGTGGCGGGCGGCGACAACTTCCTGTTCGTCGTCAACCACTTCAAGTCCAAGGGTTCGGCCGGTCCCTGGCCGGGCGACGCCGACACCGGTGACGGGCAGGGCTCCTCGACCGAGTCCCGGGTCCGCCAGGCCACCGCGCTGCGTGACTGGGTCCCGACCGTGCAGGCCGGCGCCAAGGCCGTGGTGATGGTCGGCGACTACAACTCCTACGGCCAGGAGGACCCGCTGCAGGTGCTCTACAGCGCCGGCTACACCGACGCCGAGCACCAGTTCAACCACGGCGAATACTCCTACTCCTTCTCGGGCCTGTCCGGTTCGCTGGACCACGTCCTGATGAACGCCGCCGCCCTGAAGCGGGCGACCGGCGCCGACATCTGGAACATCAACTCGCCCGAGTCGGTGGCCCTGGAGTACAGCCGGTGGAACTACACCGCCACCGACTTCTACCAGGCCGACCCGTACGCCTCCTCCGACCACGACCCGGTCGTGGTCGGGCTGACCGCGAGCGCTCCGACCAAGACCATCCAGGTGCTGGGCATCAACGACTTCCACGGCCGTATCCAGGCCAACGGGGTCGAGGCCGGCGCCGGGGTGCTGGCCGGTGCGGTCAAGCAGCTGCGTGGCCAGTACCCGGACACGGTGTTCGCTGCCGCCGGTGACCTGATCGGTGCGTCCACCTTCGAGTCGTTCATCCAGCACGACAAGCCGACCCTGGACGCGCTGAACGCGGCGGGCCTGGAGGTCTCGGCGGTGGGCAACCACGAGCTCGACCAGGGCTACAACGACCTGGTGAACCGCGTGATGGCTCCCTACAACGCCGACACCAACCCCTATGGCGGCGCGGCCTGGCAGTACCTGGCCGACAACATCCGGCACGCCGACGACCACTCGGCCGCCCTGCCCGAGACCTGGATCAAGGACTTCGGCGGCGTCAAGGTGGGCTTCATCGGTGCGGTCACCGACCAGCTCAACCAGCTGGTCTCGCCGGCCGGCATCGCCGGCCTGGAGATCGAGGCACCGGTCCTCGCCGCCAACCGGGACGCCGACAAGCTCAAGGCGCAGGGCGCCGACATCGTCGTCCTGCTGGTGCACGAGGGTGCCGAGACCACGGCGCTGTCCTCGGCGACCGACCCGAACACCCCGTTCGGCAAGATCGTCAACGGCGCCAACGACAACATCGACGCGATCATCTCCGGTCACACCCACCTGTCCTACAACCACTCGATCACGGTGCCGGACTGGGTGGCCCAGGGTCGTCCGGTGACCACCCGTCCGGTGGTCTCGGCCGGCCAGTACGGCTACAACCTCGACCAGCTGCTGTTCACGGTGGACGAGAACGACCAGGTGGTCGGACTCCAGCAGAACACCCTGCCGCTGGTGAAGACGCCGGCCTACCCGACCGACTCGGCCACCCAGGCGATCGTCGACAAGGCGGTGGCTGACGCCGCCGTGCTCGGCGCTCAGCCGCTGGGCCAGATCACCGGTCCGTTCAACCGTGCCAAGCTCTCCAACGGCACCACCGAGAACCGCGGTGGCGAGTCGACGCTGGGCAACTTGGTCGCCGAGGTGCAGAAGACCGCCACCTCCTCGGCCACCACCGGCGCGGCGCAGATCGCCTTCATGAACCCGGGCGGCCTGCGGGCGGACATGGTCGGCAGCAGCTCGACCTACCCGAACACGCTCACCTACAAGCAGGCGGCCAACGTCCAGCCGTTCGCCAACACGCTGGTCAACATGAAGCTGACCGGCGCGCAGATCAAGGCGGCGCTGGAGCAGCAGTGGCAGCCGGCGGGCGCGGCCCGGCCGTTCCTGCGGCTGGGCATCTCGAAGGGCTTCACCTACACCTACGACCCGCGGGCGGCGGCCGGCAGCCGGATCACCGCCATGTGGCTCAACGGCACCGCCATCGACCCGGCGGCCAGCTACTCGGTGACGGTGAACTCCTTCCTGGCCTCCGGCGGTGACAACTTCGGTTCGTTCGCGACCGGTACCAACAAGAAGGACACCGGCCAGACCGACCTGCAGGCGATGGTCGACTACATGGCCGCGCAGCAGACCGTCTCGCCGGACTACACCCAGCGTTCCGTCGGCGTGATGTTCCCGGCCGGCGCCCCGGCGTCCTACCTGCCGGGTGACCAGGTCAACTTCAGCCTGTCGTCGCTGGCCTTCAGCACCGCGCCTGACCTGAAGGACACCTCGGTGACCGTCAAGTCCGGCAACACCGTGCTCGGTACCTTCGCGGTGGACAACACCATCGGCACCGCGATCACCGACGAGTACGGCACCGCCACGGTCAGCTTCACCCTGCCGACCGGTCTGCCGACCGGCGCGCAGAACCTGACCGTGACCGGCGACCAGACCGGCACCAGCACCTCGGTGCCGATCACCGTCGACCCGCTGGTGACCACCAGCACGGTGCTGACCAGCTCGGCTGCGTCCCAGTTCTACGGGACGGCCAACCCGGCCACGCTGACGGCGACCGTCACCGCCAACGACGGCAGCTCGCCGGCGGGTTCGGTGCGGTTCCAGACCGCCGATGGCACGGAGCTGGCGACCGTGGCGGTGAGTGGCGGCAAGGCCACCTACCAGGTGCCGGCGAACACTCCGGCGGGCACGTTGCAGATCACCGCGACGTTCGTGCCCTCGGCCACCCGCGGCGTGGTGGGCTCCACCTCCTCGGCGCTGACCTTCACGGTGAACAAGGCGGTCTCCACCACCACGCTGGCGGCGTCGGCGGCTTCGCAGACGTACGGCACCACCAGCCCGGCCACGCTCACGGCGACCGTCACCCAGAACGACGGCAGCTCGCCGGCCGGCAGTGTGCGGTTCGAGACCTCGACCGGCACGGTGCTGGCCACCGTCGCGGTGAGCGCGGGCAAGGCCACCTACCAGGTGCCGGCGAACACTCCGGCCGGGACGTTGCAGATCACCGCGACGTTCGTCCCGTCGGTCCCCGAGGGCGTGGTGGGCTCCACCTCCTCCGCGCTGACCTTCACGGTGAACAAGGCGGTCTCGACCACCACGATCACCGCGTCGAGCAACAAGGTGAAGAACGTCTACCAGCTGACCATGAGCTCGACCGTCTCGATGAACAACGGCAAGACGGCGGTCGGCACGGTGGCGTTCTTCGTCAACGGCGTGCAGGTCGGCCAGGCGGCGGTCGGCTCGACCGGCACCGCCTCGATCACGGTCTCGGCCGCGAAGGGAACGGCACAGGTCCGGGCGCAGTTCACCCCGACCGATGCCGCGAACAACACCGGTTCCACCAGCCCGACGGTGGCGGTAACCGTCAAGTAGTTCCCCGCGGATAGCTCCCGCACACGCAAGGGGCCCGGTCAGGCAGTTCGCCTGGCCGGGCCCCTTCGTGTCTGCCTAGCGCCGGTGGTGTTCCGGCGCCGATCGGGTTGTGCGCCGGTGGTGTTCCGGCGCCGATTGGTTTGTGCGCCGGTGGTGTTCCGGCGCCGATCGGGTTTAGTTGGACTTGTCGTTCAACCGGGCCAGCAGCTCGTCCACCGCGCCCGGGGCCTGCGGGGCGACGAACACCTGCAGTTGGACGGTGAGCTGCATGGTGCCGTCCCGCTTGGTGGTGTCGCCGGTCAACTGGGCACCTGACACCAGCGCGGCGCGCCGGGTCGGGCCCTGGATGTCGGCCAGGAAGCCCAGGTCGCGGGCCGCGGTGCCCTTGACCACGACGGTCAGCGGCAGCCCGTACAGCTGGCCGGCCGGTGAGACCACGCTGGTGCCGGTCTTCGGGGTCGTCGAGGTGCCGGAGGCGGCCGCGGCGTTGCCGGCCGCGGTGGAACCGGCGGCCGGTGCCACGGCGGCAGGCGGGGCGACCGAGGTCATCGCCGCCGGCTCACCGGCGGTGATGCCGCTGATGCTGACCCCGTTCTGCACGGCATAGCCGGTCAGCTGCCGGGTGTACTCGGCCAGGCTGCTCTCGACCGGAAGCTCGGTGCGGGCCTCCTGCAGCGAGCCGACCAGGGCGTCCATGTTGGCGTTGTCGGCCTGCAGCTTGTGCAGCTTGGACTGCAGGCTGATGTTCTGGGTCTGCGCGGAGACGGTCTGCTCGTCCAGCGAGGAGGCGTTGGACAGTTCTGGATTGACCACGAAGAACCAGGCCATCGCCGCGACCGCCAGGCCGGCGACGGTGCCGCCGACCACCCAGGCCCGGTCGCCCTTGAGCGCGCTCATCAGTTGCCTCCGGTCTTGGACGTGGTGTCGTAGCGGTGCGAGAGCAACCGGTCGTCGATCGAGAACTGGATCGTGAACAGGGTGCCCTTGTCGTTCGTCGTGTTGGACGTCGGATACGGGTCGATGAGGCCCGGCAGCGTGCTGAGCCGGTCGACCAGCGTCGAGACGTCAGTCACCCGGGCGGCCTGCCCGGTCACCGTGACCAGGCCGATGTGGCTGCGCCCGGAGGTGTCCAGGTTGCCGGTTCCGGTGGTCATGTTGGCCGTCGCCTGGCGCCCGGCGGTGGGCGCCATCGTCACGGCCAGCTGGCTGACGCTGGCACCGGCCGGCAGCTGCTTGAGGATCGAGGTGGTCAGCTGGGCCATGTCGACGTCACTGGCCAGCAGCGTGGACAGCTGGGTGCGCACGCCGGCCACGCTGCTCTGCAGCAGGGTGACGTCGGCGTAGCGCTTCTGCTGGGCCAGCAGCTGGCTGGTCCGGCTCTGCTCGGCGGACAGCGCGTCGGCGGCCTGCTGGCTGCGGTAGAACGCATAGCCGTAGCCCAGGCCCGCCAGCAGCACCAGCGCCACCAGTGCGTAGGCCACCAGCTTGCGGATCGCCCGCACCCGGCGGGCCTGCAGTACCTCCGGTGGGATCAGGTTGGCGACGACGCCCCAACCGGGCATCGTGCTCCACAGCTCGCGTGGCTGCATCGTGGTCATGCCGCTGCTCCCATCGCCAGGCCTACCGACACCGCGGTCGCCGACAGTTCCGCGTCCTCGTTGCGCAGCTCCTTCGACGCCAGCCGGTTGCGGACGTGCTGCATGGGGGCGATCACGTTGGCCGGCAGCCCCAGGTGCTCACTGAGCAGGTCGGCCAGCCCCGGCAGGGCGGCCCCCCCGCCGGTGAGCGACAACCGCTCCACCGGGGCGCTGTCCTCGGTGGTCCCGAAGTAGTGGATCGAGCCGCGGATCTCGGCCATCAGCGGCCGGATCCCTTCGTTGAGCGCGTCGGTGAAGTTGCGGTTCGTGGCGGTCAACCCCTGCAGCCGCTTGGCGCTCTCGGCCTTCTCGAGGTCCAGCCCGACCCGGTCCACCACTCGCTCGGTGAGCTCCTGGCCGCCCCGGGCGACCGCGCGGACCACCTTCGGCACCCCGTTGCGGTGGATGATGATGTTGGTCATGTGCGCGCCGATGTCGATCACCGCCTCGACGCCGTGCTTCTCGTCCGCGATCGCCCGCAGCGCCGCGAACGAGGAGAGGTCCACCCGGGCCACCTGCAGACCGGCGCTCTCGACCGCCTGCACGGCGGTCAGCACCGGCTGGCGCGGGGTGGCGATCAGCAGCCCCGGCACCATGCCGGACGAGTCGGCCTCGCCGAGGGGCAGCCAGTCGATCAGCGCCTGGTCCAGCGGCAGCGGCACCACCTCGCGGGCCTGGTAGGGGAGCGCCTTGACCAGCTGGTCGTGCGGCAGCTTCGGCATCGCCAGGTCGCGGACCACGGTCTGCTGGTTGGTGATGCCGAGGATGACGTTGCGGCACTCGAAGTGGTTCTGCGACCACATCTGGCGCAGCGCGGCGGTCACCGCGTTCTGGTCGCACACCACGCCGTTGAGCACCGCGTTGGGCGGCAGCTCGACGTGGCCGCAGCCGTGCACGCTGACCGAGGGGCGGCCGTCGGTGGTGCCGTGCGACAGGATCGCCGCACGCACCGAGGTGGCCCCGATGTCGACCCCGATGGCGTGGCCGTCCGGGTTGACGATGCCAATCTTGGGGTTGCAGATCTGGCGGTGCTTCATCGGTTCTCCTGAGAGGTGGCAACGCTGGGTGTAGAGGCCGCCGGGCTCAGAGTCCGGTCAGCTTGAGATACCCATCGGCAAGTTGTTGTGCGAAGTACAGGGCTACCGCCACACCGGCGAGCATGAAGGGTCCGAACGGCAGCGGCGTCTTGCCGGTGCCCCGCCTGCTGGCCAGCACCGCGATGCCGGCCAGGCCGCCGAGCAGGAAGGCCGCGAACGCCCCGACCAGCAGGGCAGGCCAGCTGAGCCAGCCGAGCATCGCACCGACCAGGCCGGCCAGTTTCACGTCGCCGAAGCCCATTCCCTTGGGATAGGCCAGCGCCAGCCCGAGATAGCAGGCGAACAGCGCCGCGGCCCCGATCGCGGCTCGCAGCAGCGGCCAGTAGTCCTGCTGTGCCAGCGCGGTGCCGGCCAGCAGCACCGCCAGCACCGGGTAGGAGGGCAGCACGATCGCGTTCGGCAGCCGGTGACAGTCCAGGTCGATCGCTGCCAACGCGATGGCGATCGAGGTGAAGTACAACCACAGCGGCAGCCCGGCCAGCAGGTCGAGGGCGTCCAGCCGCAGGGCCACCGCGACGAAGGCCACCGCCGTGAACAGCTCGACCAGCGGGTACCGGACGCTGATCGGCGCCGCGCAGTCGGCGCACCGGCCGCGCAGCAGCAACCAGCCCAGCACCGGGATGTTGTGCCGGTTGCGCACCGGGGCGTCGCAGTGCGGGCAGTGCGAGGCCGGCGTCACCAGCGACTGGCCGGCCGGCACCCGGTAGATCACGACGTTGAGGAACGACCCGATCGCCAGGCCGAACACCGCCACCGCGACGAGCACAAGCCACATGGCGCAGACTCCTCGGTCGCTGGGTGGGCGGGTGGACAGGCGGTGCCGGGGTCAGCATCTCAGGCTCCGGTCGAGACGCTGATGACGTTCCAGGTGTTGTTGGTCAACCGGCCGTCCGGGGGCGGGATGTAGGGCACCCGAAGGCCGCCGTTGATCGCCTGGCCGGCGCGCATGTTGTCGTAGTTGTAGGTCACCGAGATGCCCGGCATCTTGGTGCCCGAGCCCTGGTACGGCCGGCCCTGGTACGGCAGGCTGGTCGGGCCCCGGTGGTACTGGTAGAGGCCGCCGTAGATGTTGATGCCGTAGCCGATGGTGCCGCGGTAGAAGTTGTCGGCCAGGAACGAGCCGCGCAGCGCGAAGATGGTCGCGTAGATCGTTCCGGAGCCGCCGTTGGTGAGCGACGGCGCCGCATTGGGTACGTACATGTTGGACGGGTAGTTGCTCGGCAGCGGCCAGCTCAGGTTGTCGGTGTAGACGCCGGACAGGTCGTTGGGGCAGTACCCGGCCGTGGTGGCGCCCAGGGTGCCGTCCACCGCGCAGGTCATCGGCCGGTACAGCCGGACGTTGTGGGTGGCGATCAGGGCCAGGCCGTTACTGGTGCTGGTGACGTTGTTGTTGTTGTAGACCAGGTCGTTGGTGACCACGATGTCGTGCTCGGCGACGATCGAGATGTTGGCGTTGGTGGTGCCGTCGACGTAGACGTCGCCGTAGCCGTGGTAGTAGGCGGTGACGTCGTTGTTCGGGTCGGTGTAGGTCTTGGTCGCGTCGTAGCCCGAGTCGCCGGGCTGCTTGCCGTGCCACGGGAAGTTCTGGGTGGTGTTCAGCGGCGTGCCGACGGCCGCGCTGCTGGTCTTGGTCAGGGTGCCGGTGACGATCGGGGTGCTGGTGTTGGTGCAGTTGCCCTTCTTGTCGACCGAGGTGCAGACCACCCGGTTCAGGCTGACCGTCCAGCTGCTGGCGGTGGTGGTGTAGCCCTTGCCGAGGGTGGACTGCAGGAAGGTGCCGGGCGGCGTCGCGGGTGTGGTGGTGGTCGTGGCCGGCGTCGCCGCCGTGACCGTGGCGGTGTACCAGATCGAGTTCTGGGTGGTGCCGACCTTCTGCGACTGGGTGCTCAGCTGGCCGGTGATGGCGCTGGTGATGCCGGCGGTTGTCGGGCTGGCGGTGGCCAGCTGGGCGTCCACCGCGGTCTTGATGGCGGTGAACACGTCGTTCTTGGGGTTGCCCTGGCCGGTCTCGCAGTCGAGGTTGCGGCGCTTGGTCGGGCCGCTGACCGGGCAGGCCGCGGTGGCGACGTAGGAGGAGTCGTCGGTCCAGGTGCCGGTCAGCCCGTCGGTGGCGCTGGCGGCCGGCACGGCCAGGTTGGTGGTGGTGTTGAACACCGGGCTGGCCACGGTGGCCTGGGTGGGCGTGCCCGAGGTCGGGTTCTTGACGTAGATCAGGGTCCGCGACAGCGGCACGATCGCGTTGATCACGCCGCCGGAGGCGTCGGTGGTGCTCTGGCCCAGGCTGTCGACGGTGTTGACGTTGGTGTAGGAACCGGTGCTCTGGTAGCAGGCCGAGGCGCCGGCCGGGGTGAGCGGGCTGGTGATCCGGGCGGTGGCGCCGCTGATCTGGATCCGGGTCGGGCCGGTGTAGACGCACTGCGCCAGTGGCAGCGCCTCGGTGGCGTCCTCGGGCAGTTCCAGCGCGTTGGACTGGTAGATCGGGAACACGTGGTGGCCCGAGCTGTCGGTGGGGTAGCCACTGGTGAGGGTGGCCTCGCCGTCGGTGCCGGGGTAGGCGCGGTCGTAGCCGCCGTTGGCCCCGAGCGGCTGCTGGGTGCCGTTGATCGAGCCGGTCCACACCGTGTAGGCGGCCGCGTCGAAGTTCGGCTCGGAGTTCTTCGAGACGCCGGTGTCCTTGCCACGGTCGACCAGGTAGGCGTCCTGGCTGTAGACCGGGCCGTTCATCACCATGTTCGGTTCCATCGAGGAATCGCAGGTGTCGTTGTGGGTCACCGAGGCCGCCGAACCGCTGGACGGGGTGTAGCTGCCATTCTCGTTGAAGTACGCGAAGGTCGAATCGGTGCCCATCGCGGTCTGGGTGGCTGTCGACGGCCGCCGGGCGGTGTTGCTCCAGGCGGTGTTGGTGCCCCGGCCGGGTCCGGCAGTGGTGGGGTAGTACAGGTCGTCACAGATGTTGGTGCTGTGCGAGGAGTCGCAGGACGGCGTGGTGGTGGCGTCGACGTAGCTGCAGGTGCCGGCCCACTGCAGCACACCCGGCTTGGTCTTGGTGCTGATCGAGGTGCCGTTCAGGCTGGCGCCCGAGGTCACCTGCACCGAGCGGGACCGGTAGAAGCTGTTGATGAACTCGGCGGAATAGGTCTCGTACTTGGTGTAGTACTGGAAGTTGTTGAAGCTGGGGCTGGCGTCGACATCGGCGACCAGCACCTTGATCCGGTACTTCGGGTTGGTCTTGCCGGTCGGCACCTGGCCGACCGACTTCACCCGGGCCAGGCCCGAGGTCGCGAAGGTGACCGTCCACCAGTAGGACTCGGCGCTGGTCGCCCCGTCGCCGCCGGTGATCGCGACGCCCTTCTGGTTCAGCGGGTCGGTCAGGCCGCTCTTGTTGGTCAGGCCGGTGGTCAGCGCGGCGCACTCGAAGCCGTCGGTCGGCGGGCAGTTGGTGTTGACCCAACTGAGGAAGTTCTCCAGGCCGGCCTGGGCGGCTGCGGTCGCCTCGCCGGAGTCCACGCTGTCCTTGGCGGGCCGGATCTGGCCGGTCAGGGCGGTGGTCGCAGTGGTGATCATCAGCATCGCCAGGATGCTGATCATCATCACCAGTATCAGGCTCTGGCCGCCGTCCTCGCGCCGCAGCCGGGACAGCAGGGCGGGCCGGGCGGCCCACGGGTGGCACTTCCGGCCGGACTTCCGGCTAGATCTCTGAGATCGCCGCAACGGTGCGCTTGTCATGACGCCGAGCTCCGATTTCTCATGACGGGTAACCCGAACTCACCGACGCCAGCGACGAGAAGTCCATGCTGCTGGTGTTGGACGGATCCAGGGCGGTGAAGGCGATGCCGATGCTGCCGACCTGGTTGAGCACCTTGTCGACCTTCAGCGCCGGGTTGCCCCGGTAGGAGCCGGAGCTGACCGAGAGCGAGGCGGTGCCGATGGTGGGGTCGAGCATGCCGGCGCCGGTCTGCCCGCTCTGCAGGCACAGTCCGGCGGTGGGGGTGACGCCGTTCAGGCAGCCCAGCTGGGTCAGATCGACCGGGCTGCCCGAGCGGGAATACGGCTGGAAGACCGGCAGCGTGCCGGTCTTCTTGGCGTTGAAACCGAGTTGGCGCACCGTCTTCACCGTGGTGTTGTCGGGCTGGAAGGTCACCTCGATGAGCTGGCCGACGCCGGTGGCGGGCACGCTGACGCGCAGCATCAGCACGACCTTGGTGGTCGCCGCCGGTGAGGTGAAGGTGCCGCTGACCGCAGTCGAGCGGTTGTTGAGGTTGGCGTAGAAGACGATCTTGGTGCTGGTGACCTCTTCGAACCGGTCGGCCTGGGTGGTGGGGTCCAGCCAGCCGGCCACCCGCAGCATCGAGGTCCAGCTGTCCAGGGTGAGCCGGGCGTCGCCGGAGTTCTGGTTGGTCAGCACGGTCTTGTACCCGGCGTGGCTGGCGCCGACGAAGAACAGCACCGCCATGGTGCCGAGGATGGTGGTCAGGATCATGCTGATCATCAGCTCGGCCAGGGTGACGCCGCGGTCGTCCGCCAACCGGGAGGCCGCCAGCCCGGATCGCAGCGTGCGCCAGCGCCGGCTCAGCACGACAACACCGTGTCGTAGCGGACCGAGCGGGTCGAGCTGTCGTTCCAGCTAACCTTGACGGTCACGTTGCGGGACCCGCCGGGCGTGCAGGTCGAGGCGGCGGACGGGTTGAGGATCGGCGTGATGGTGAAGGTGGTGCCCTTGAGCTGGACGGTGGAGGCGGCGGCATCCAGCAGCGACAGGGTGCTGTTCTGGCCGCGCAGCTTCTCGACCTCCTGCCGGGCCAGGTTCGAGGCGGCCACCCGGTTCTGGGTGACGCCGGTGAGCTTGACCAGGGTGACCAGGGCCATCATCACCGCGAAGGACACCACGGTGAACAGCCCGATCGAGACGATCACCTCGGTCAGCGTGAAGCCGTCCTCGCCGGCGGCGGATTCCCTGCGGGTACCGGCCTGTTCGGCGCCACGCTGGTCGGTGTGCAACAGCCGGCGGAGCGCGGCACGCCCCGTGGAGGACCGGTCGGTCGTCGATGGGTTCATGCCTGCACCTCCTCGGTACGGCGGCTGAATGATGCGAGAGTTGGGAGATATGTCGGAAAATGCTGAGGGAATGAGACTGGGCGGGCGGCCGTAACCACCCGCCCAGCTCACGCCAGCCACGTACTAGCTGGTGGAGGTCTGACCGGTGGCGCTGGAGTAGGTGTAGACCTTGTTGCCGGGGCTGCCGGCGGTGGTGGCGATGGTGTACGAGCCGCTGGCCGGGGTCAGCACCAGCGAGTTGCCGGGGGAGACGTTGATGGTGCCGGTGGCGGC
>Ga0207708_10000096_pt1 | contig 67574 bp, 63 predicted proteins | sample KBSK5101metaG_FD_184340 | JGI IMG/M metagenome (GOLD analysis project Ga0207708, IMG submission 184340) | Corn, switchgrass and miscanthus rhizosphere microbial communities from Kellogg Biological Station, Michigan, USA - KBS K5-10-1 metaG... | ecosystem: Host-associated > Plants > Roots >... | reverse complement strand
AACTGAAGCGCGAGACAGGAAGTCGGCTTACCAGAAAGCAGTGCCGCTAGCTCCGGGCACTTACAAAGTCGACGTGATCGTTCGCGATGTCACTTCCGGCGCCACTGGTCTGAAGCAGCTCGGCTTCACCGTGCCGAAGTACGACCAGGAAAAACTCTCGACGTCCACAATGATTCTCGCTGCTAAGCTTCAGAGTCTTGTCGATCAACCCGCAGTGGGCCAATTCGTGATCGGCACCACCAAGGTCATCCCGAACGTCTCCGGTGTTTACAAACGTGGCCAGCCTGTCGGTATCTACCTACAGGTTTACAACGCGGGAATCGATCAAACAACACTGCGACCCTCTGTCGATGTCGAGTACGTGTTGAGTCAAAACGGTAAAGAACTCGGCAAACAGGCCGAAGACTGGAAGGGCATGAGCGACTCGGGCCAACGCCTGACACTTGCTCGCCTGATCGACACGCGTGGCCTCGGCGCAGGCGAATACGAAATCGCTATCCGAATTCGCGATCGAGTTACCGGACAATCACTGTCGCCGGCACAGAAGTTCAGCGTAATTCAATAGCTTTATTTGTAGGGGCGGCACTCCGTTGCCGCCCAAACGTCGTCTCCCCTCCATCGTTACGAAGTAGTCACTTCTTCGAAAGGACGACGCGCATGCCTGTCTCGTTGCTCCGAGCCATCACAGCTCTCCTTCTCGTTTCATTCGCAACTCTTTCAGTTCCAGCTCAACAAACAAAACCAAGTCCTGACGAAAAGCAACGTAAGATCAAGCGCGAGCTCAAGAAGGCTTATGTCGAATGGATCAATGACGTAGATCTAATCCTCACGGCCGGTCAGCGATTGACGCTGACGCGCCTGATCGACAGCCGCAACCTCGAACCCGGCAAGTACCAGATTCAGATCCGCATACGCGATCACGTTTCTGGACAAACGATCACGCCGGAAGCAAGCTTTACCGTGGAGCCTTGATCGAGGCACGCATAAACTGCTCAACCTGGTCCAGGTACTGTTCGCCTGCCGAACCGAAGACAACATGGCCGGCGCCGGGAACTATTAATAACCTCTTCGGCTCGTTTGCAGCCGCATAGAGCAGTTGTGCCTCACTTGTGGGAATAGTCCCATCGGGATCGCCATGAGCGATCAGAATCGGACATTTAACGCTATTCAGTTTGCGGGCTGATTCGAAACGGTTCTTACCGAGAAAGTGAAGAAAACGCGGTAACCACGGCAACGCCCTCATCGCTACTGAGCTTGCAGAGCTGAATCCTGATTCGAGCACCACTGCACCAAAAGCTCTGCGGGAGGCAACATCAGCGACTATCGCTGTTCCCAGCGAATGTCCGTAAAGAACAATCTGTTCTGAACGAACACCCTTCTTGTTCATCACAAAGGCCACAGCGGCATCGCCGTCGGCATAAAGCTCCGATTCGTTGGCCGCAACTCCATCACTCGCGCCATAGCCGCGATAATCGAAAATCAGAACATTGAACCCATGGCTCGCAAACCGCTGGGCCAACCAGCTTACGTTCGAGATGTTGCCGCCATTGCCATGAAAGAAAATCATTGTGGCTAGTTCCGGTCTCGTCTGACTTGCGAAAAACCAGCCGTTCAGACGTGTGCCGTCCGCGGAGTTGAACCAAACATTTTCTGCTCCCGCGGGAATTACCTGCGCAACAGCCATGCGGGAGGGCCGAAAAGTCATTGCTGACTCAATCCATCGCAACCCATAGACAAACGCAGCACATCCGAGCACTAGCGCGACGGTTACTGCAATCAGTCGTTCGCGGGTGAAAACCCTTAACATGACGATTATTACGAGTACGAGGACGAGTCAGGTTCCGCTCATCGGATGAGATAGACGTGTTCAAATGTTAAGATTGATACCGCATGGACAAAGCAGTACAGCTAACCGGGCTAAGCCAGCCGGAACTGGTTACTTTCGTCGAAACCCTCGGCGAGCCGGCGTATCGCGGGCGTCAGCTTTTCGCGGCGCTCCAACATCGTCGACTGCGTAGTTTTGATGAAATAACCGACCTGCCGAAGGATTTGCGCGGGCGCCTGAGCGAGATCGCCAGGGCTGCGACACTCAAAATCGAGTCGCGATATATTTCAGACGACGGCACGCGCCGGTATCTGATGAAAACTCACGATGGCCTGCCGGTCGAAACAGTTTTTATTCCCGAAGAACGCCGCGATACGATCTGTTTCTCTTCACAATCAGGCTGTCCATTGCAGTGCACTTTTTGCCTGACTGCTCAACTCGGCTTGTTGCGCTCGCTCACTGCAGGTGAGATCGTCGAACAAATTCAGATCGCGTTGAACGACGCCTATGGCCCCGTCGTTAAACCACCACGCGGCACAAACCTCGTAGCGATGGGCGCCGGTGAACCACTGCTGAATCTCGATGAACTACTGAAAGCTTTGCGCGTAATGGCCGACCCGCAAGGTCTGCACATCGTTCCGAATCGCGTGACAGTTTCGACCGCAGGCGTGGTTCCACGCATTCTCGACCTGGCGAAGATCGCCGATCGTCCACACCTGGCAATCTCGCTCGCCGCGCCGACAGACGAACTGCGCAACAAACTCATGCCGATCAATAAGCGATGGCCCATCGAGGAGTTGTTGAGCGCTTGTAGAGTTTTCGAGCAGACGTTAAAGGCAAACGAGCGACTCACCTTCGAGTACGTAATGCTCGACGGCGTCAATGATTCAGACGAGCAGGCGCGCCAACTCGCGAACCTGCTCAACCGTCACAACATCAAAGCCAAGGTAAATCTGATTCCGCACAATCCCGCGGATCCGCTACCCTACCGGCCGTCAACCGACGAAACCGTGGAGCGCTTCAAGAACATTCTCGAGTCGAAAGGGATTCACATCTACGTCCGACGCCCGCGCGGAAGAGACATTTTTGCTGCCTGCGGGCAACTGGCAGCGCGCCAGGTACCACTTAATATCGAAACTACTTTAGTCGGAGCCAATACTTAAATGACCAAACATTTGACCCTTATTCGCTTATTCTCGCTTGCCATCATTCTCCTGTTGCCGGCGACTCTATTTTCAAAACCAACGCCGCAATCGTCATCTGACGTAAACGTCAGCGGCTCGATCGCTCCGGACAAAACGAAGAAGGGCCGGACTGTTCGCGCGAGTGTAGTAATGGACATCCCTTCCGGACTGCACGTGCAATCAAGCAAACCACTCGACAAGTTTCTCGTGGCAACGAAGCTGGACGTGGAAACGCCTTCGGGTATGAACGTTGGTCCGATTTCATATCCGCGTGCCCTCACGCGCAAACTGAAGTTTTCGAAAAACAACGTGGCCGTCTACGAAGGACGGACAATGATCCGTTTTAACGTCACTGTACCGGCGAACTATTCCGGCGGCTCCGGAGAGATCAAAGGCAAGCTCAGGTTTCAGGCGTGCAACGATGAATCGTGCTTCCCGCCCGTCACGCGCGAAGTGAAGATGTGGCTCAACGTTGAGTAATCACTTCCGTCCGACGACAGCCATCAACCGTCCGACTTTTCCGTGCAGACTCTTCTCTTTCCGATAAGAAAAGAAGAGATCTGTGCGGCACATCGTGCAGATCGGTGCGATGTGAATTCGTTCGGGAAGCACGCCGGCCGATTCGAGTTGCGCGCGATTAGCCTGAAGTAGATCAACCATCGCATGCCCCGGACGCGTAGGCGTGAATAGTTTCTCTCCGTATGCAAATCGATTACTGAACGCCTCGATCACTTCGCTGCCCACTTCATAACAACATGGACCGGCCGAAGCGCCAATCGCAACGCGCAAATTCTTCGGACTCGCGTCGTATTCCTTCGCCAAACGCTCAATAGCTGCGAGCACTGCTGTGGCCAAAGTCCCACGCCAACCCGCGTGTACTGCCGCAAACGCGCCAGTAACCGGATCGCCGAGCAGAATCGGGACGCAATCGGCGGTCTTAACACCGGCCAGCACGCCCTTCGCATCACTGACGATCACATCGCAGAAAATCGTCTCGCCTCGCTGGTTCTCAGCGGGCTTCGCTTCTTCCCTCGTGTGAACCACGCGCACGTCGGCGCCGTGAACTTGCCAACAGCCAGCCAGTTCCCAATCGCCAGGAAAAAGCTTGAGAAACCGGCGACGATTCTCCAGAATGTTCTCCGCCGCGTCGTCGTTGAAGCCGGCGAGGCTCAGCGCATCGGAAGGCATCGCGCTGACACCGCCGAGACGCGTCGAGAAACCGTTAACAAAACCGTCTTGTTCGAGTGGGGCGCAGACGAGAGCGCGTACGCCGTCGATGTCGCGCCAGTAAAAACCTGCTTCGTTTAGTTGATCGTCAGTCGTGATCGTTTCCATCGGGATAGACATTATCGAAGTTAAGCGAATTCGCGAAGTGCTCTTGCGCACGCCGCGATTCGCCGAACGTGTCTTCACGCGCGCTGAGCGCGAGTACTGCGACCTGCGTGGCGCCGTGTCGGCACAACATTATGCAGCGCGCTTCGCGGCAAAAGAAGCAGCGCTGAAAGCCTTGCAAACGGGATGGCGCGGGGGAATCAGTTGGCAGGACGTGGAAGTTGCGGCGCGTGAGAGTGGCGCGCCTTATCTAATCTTTACCGGGCAGGTGCTGACAATTTTTCAAAACTTTCGCGCGACCGCAACTCACCTCTCGATCTCACACACCAGCGAACACGCGATCGCGCAAGTAATTTTGGAACGCTGAAAGAGTTTCACACAAAGACGCAAAGGCGCTGCGAAATCCAAGGTCCTCCTTTGCGTCTTTGCGTAAACTTTGCGTCTTTGCGTGAAACTCTTAACGCATATCGTTAACTAACGTGCGTCGCCCATTCGCATCAACATCAACTCGCGTAGCTCCATAACGCAAATGTGGCGGTGTCTCTTTCCTGGCAACAGTTTCCGTTCTTGTCTCGCTTTCTTCAGCAAACGGACTACTCTGCACCGGCAGGTTTCCATGCAGGTAACACTCAAGATTTGGTTGTAATCGATCCGTCACTGCAATCAACTCGCGCAGCGGACAACCGAGTGTCGAACGCAATCCCGTCATCGAGTCGATCTCGACAAACTTGATTCCTTCCGGACATTCAAAGTGCTCACCACCTAAATCAGGCCGCACGGCGATCGCTTCATTCATAAAATCAACCCAGGCCGGCAAAGCCGCCTCAGCGCCGGTGAGGCCAAGCTGTTTGTTATCATCGAATCCGATCCACACAGCACACACGAGATTCGGCGAGTAACCGACAAACCACCCATCGCGTGACGTTCCGGTCTTGCCCGCGATAGCTGTGCCCGGCGCCGCGCCACGGGCCTTGCGCGCAGTGCCACTCTCGATAACCGCGGAGAGCATGTTTGTGATCATGTAAGCCGTCGTTGGACTAACAACCTGGTCCATCGCCGTTTCGCGCGCGTGTGCAGCCGGTGGCTCGCCTACATTCGTTATGACTTTCGCATCCACGCGCCGGCCTTCGTTCACAAAAGCCGCGTAGGCTGAAGCCAGTTGCAGTGGTGTGACTTCCTCCGTTCCCAGGGCCATCGCCGGATAGCGCTCAGGCTTTGGCAAGCCGAATCGCGCCACGAGATTTGCGGTGCGCGCGAGTCCGGTCTGCAAAGCAACATCGACTGTGACCACATTCAAAGATCTGACGAGCCCGGTACGCATCGTCACTTCGCCCATCGTATAGCCGCCACCATAATTCGCGGGACGATAAGTCCGGTTGCGATCGTAGACAAACTCGCGCGGCGCATCCATGAACAACTGCACCGGCGACATCCCATCTTCAAGCGCCGCAGCGTAGACGAACGGTTTGAAAGTCGAACCTGGCTGGCGCAGCGCGTCGGTGGCGCGATTGAGTTGCGACTCCGCATAGTTGCGTCCACCAACCATCGCGAGCACGTCGCCCGTATGTGGATCCAGCGCCACGAGGGCGGCCTGCGGTTTCAAACCACGCTCAGCGTAAAGCGTGTCGAGTCGATCCAACTGTCGCTTCAGAGCCGCTTCAGCGGTTTGCTGCAACTCGAGATCGATCGTCGTGTAGATTCTCTGCGTCGCACCTGACGTTTCAAACTGCGATTCGGCGAGACGATTCACGTAATCAACGAAGTAGGGCGCAAGTGAGTTATCAACAGCAACAGGTGCAACGACGATTGGTTCGGCACTGGCGGTCGCGTTCTGTTCCGCAGTGATCCAGCCATTCTGCTGCATCGCCGCGAGCACGATGTTTCTTCGCGCTCGAGCATCATCAGGATGTCGCACAGGGGAGTAATGCGCGGGACTCTGAATCATCCCCGCGAGCGTCGCGGCTTCCGGCAACGTCAGATCTTTAAGCTCCTTGCCGAAGAAAATTCTCGCCGCTTCCTTAATGCCGCGAACCGCAACCGCGCCGCGTTGGCCCAGGTAGATCTCGTTGCAATAGAGCGCAAGAATGTCGTTCTTCGAAAGACGACGCTCCAGTGCCACGGCCAGCATTGCTTCTGAGTATTTGCGCTGTAGAGTTCTGTCAGGTGAAAGGTAAGTGTTCTTGACGAGTTGCTGTGTGATCGTCGAGCCGCCCTGGCCCAGTTGCTCATCGACAGCATTTCTCAACAACGCGCGGCCGAGACCTTTGAGATCCACGCCCGAATGCTCAAAGAAACGTCGATCCTCGATCGCGAGAATAGCATGGATCATCACCGGCGGAATCTCGTCGTAACTCAAAAGCTCACGCTGCGCGTTCTTCGATGACACATCGTTCGACAAGATCTCCGGTTCGAGTGTGAACGAATCGAGCTCGAAGCCGTCGCCACGCAGTTCAGCAATCCGATCCTCTGAAAAACTCACGCGCACGAGCTCGAATTCTTTTTTGCTCGCGCGTCCGGGACGAAGGTTGATTGCGGAGCCGGAAATTGTGAAACTTCCACTCCACACGTCACTGGCTTTCGACTCCAAATAACCAGCGCGACGCAACGCAGCGACAAGTTTCTCGCGCGACAGTCTCTGCCCGGTTTTCAGCACGCGTGGCGCCGCGTACAGTCCCGGCCGGCTGGTCAGGTAACCACTCGCGAGCCGCACATCGATAATCTGTGAATAAAACCGGTAAGAACGGACGAGCGCGCCAACGCCAATGGTTAACGCAATCACGAGCAGAACAGTGCCGAGCCGAACACAACGGCTTTGCAAAAACGGCCGTCGAGGCTCAGGGACGGATTTGACCTCGATGAACATGGTCCCCTTCAGTGCTTCTCCAATATCCTGTGATTTTTATAAATGTCGAATGGATGAGGAATTCAAATCTTCAGCCACAAAAAGGCACATAAGGCACACAAATAAAAATCCAACGAGCAGGCATTTTTATTTGTGTGCCTTATGTGCCTTTTTGTGGCTAAATTGCTTTAGACCAACATCTGTGCTTTATCAACGGAATCGATGAGCGCGCGAATGTCGGGAATCTTTTTCAGTCCAGCCTCGTAACCGGCTGCCATTAATTCGTCGGCGCGGCCCATCTCATCCCAACGAATGTGCCCAACCTTGGGATTGATCACGAGGTCAGCCATCTGCCGTTGATAATGCGACGCCGTCTTCTGCACCAACAGTAACGACTGGAGCAGGACGCCTATCACCGAACTCGTTGGTCCAATAAAAGTCGCGCCTTCACTGTTGACATCAACCGCAATTACGATGTCGGCGCCGAGTGAACGAGCCATAGACGACGGCACAACTGCTACGAGGCCACCATCAACCAGTTGCCGGCCACTCTCATCCGCTACCGGCACGTACCAGCCGGGAATCGCACAACTCGCTCGGATCGCAAACGGCACATCACCTTCGTCACGCATCACTACGGCCAGGCCCGTTTTCAATTCTGTCGCTACAGCGGCAAAAGGAATTTGTAGCTCTTCGAATTTCGTGATGGGCAAACGCGCGCGCAGATACTGCTCGAGACGTTCATTACTCTGAATTCCGAGTCGCGACATCGTCACCCGGCCAATGTCACGCCACCGCAATGTGCGACCAAAGTCCACGATCTCGTCAAGCGGCAGACCCGCGGCATAGGCGCCCCCGACAATCGAACCAGCCGAGGTGCCGGCGATGCAGTCTATCGGCACGTCGTTCTCTATCAACGCTCGCAACACGCCGACATGGGCCATGCCGCGCGCGGCGCCGCCCGACAGTGCGAGTCCGATTCTTGGAAAAGGTTCAGATTGCATTCAACATCACAATCTCGGCACGTTCACGGGCCGCGTCGAGAAACGCGTCCGTGTCAGATTCAATCTTTGCTTCCACGAGGGTTCGTTCAATCTCATCCCGGCTTTGCTCCAGCGTCGGAACGATCCGGCCGGGAGAGCGAGCCTGAAAACGAGGCACATAAGTGTCCCGGTAATAGTCGGCAATCTCCTTCTGGCTGATCACTACGAAATTTCGAAAACGAAAGTCCAGATATTTTTCGATCTTCAGACGTTGCTCGACGATTTCGTCCAGTTTTTCACTGGTCAGACCCACCCGCTCGAGTCGCCGCTGAAACTCAGGTACAGAAGGGAAATTTCGCGCCAGTTCATCGCGTGCATCGCTGACTTCTTTCTGAGTCGGGACGATCGTGGGCAATTTTTCTGCTTCCTGAAGGATGAGACGCTGATCTATCAACAAACGCAACGCACGGTTGAGATCCGCGGAAGTCGGATTGTCGAGCACGGTGCCCGGTTGTAACGACAACTGCCAGAGAAGATCAGAGTAGGTGATCAGATCGGTTTTAACCCCAGCGTTCACGGTCGCAACCATCTTGTCGACCACTTGCTGTGCAGAGCATTGCGCTGAGATAACGAGGACCAAAAGCAGACTTTTTATCCACAGATTACACAGATTACCTACAAAAGAATCTGTGTAATCTGTGGCTAAGCTTTTTGTCTTCATCTCTCTCTCCTCTAGAACGTCTGCGTAATCCGGAAATGCAGGTTTCCGCGGGGCAGCCGGAAGATTGCCGGCACGCCGTTGAAATCCACACCGTTTGGACTACGCTGCGGGATTAGAAACTCCGGCGGGTTCAACAACACGCCATAATCAATCGCGAGCGCGCCGCCAAACGGAGTTTGCAAACGGAACCCCAGACCAACTGTGTTGGACCAATGAGCCCGCAGGTTCGCCCGGTTGATTGCGTCCAGAAGATTGCCGGACGGGGGTGTTGGATCGTCTTTACCAAATAGATCGCCGACACGTCGAAACACGTTGCCGCCGTCATAAAACGGAACCACCTGCACAGATCTGGTCACCGGAATGCGCGCCTCGAGATTCACGACGGCAAGAGCATTACCACCTACCGGCACAGTGAACGGATTAAGAAACACGACATTCTTGTCCTGATCTCGAAACTCACCCTCCGGAATCACGACCTGACGTGGACCAGCCTCTTCAAAACCGAAACCGCGCAACGTAGTCGAGCCGCCCGAAAAGAAACGTTCACTGATCGGCAATGTCAGATCGATCTCATCGATCGTGCCATTGCCGTCGCGGTCGCGCGGATTGAATAAATTTGCAAGACCTAACGTCATGTTGCCGGCGAACACTGTATTTCTCAGCGCCGACATTTTGTAGTAGTGACGATAAGTAGCCTGAAATCGATTGAAGGAGATGTTGCCGCCGAGCTGGCGCAATGCCAACGCATAGTCAACGCTGAGAAAACCGCCGCGCGTCGCGTCTACCTGGTTGTAGCGACACACCTCGCCGGGCTCGCCAGGTTCCTCATCCTCGTTCAGATTGCTCGACAGAAGCCCTTTTTCGCAGCGTTCCCGCGTGTCTCTCACGAAAGAAGCACCGATACGAGCGAGCCTGACTTTGCTGTCCGGCTCGAGAATCGGCCTGACCACCAAACTCTCGAGATTAAAGAGGCGCACGTCTTCGTAACTGAAACGACCGAAGACGATGGTGTGCGTCTTTCGGTCGAGCACGCGCTGCGTTTCCACAGCCGCAGTGAAGCGATTGATAGTCGGTTCGTTTACCTGGTTCCCGAAGATGTCGATCGGGTTTCCATCCTCATCGACTCGTTGCACGATGCCCATGGTTCCGCGATCGATTGCGGAACGGAAGAAACGAGTGACGGTCGAGTCACGCTGATACTCAATCGACGCAGCCAGCGGTGCGAACTGGACCTTGTTGTAACGAGCGAAACGTGGATCGAAATACTCGAGCCGCACAAGCTGTTGCAGGCGGCTGGCACGAAGCCGCATCGCTCCCTGTCGCAGCCGGTTCATCAGATTGACGTTGCTGATTTCAAACAACCCGAGCGCACCGGCGTCAGTCGAGAATCCGCCACCATAATCCATCACATTCGGTTTCTTCTCTTCGACGTCGATGATCACGTCTCGCTGTCTATAGCCTGAAGTGGTTTCACCCGCAGGCTCGGTATGGATAACTACCTGCCGGTATGCGTCAGTGAGATAGAGTTCACGTTCGGCGTCGGAGATGCGATCGGCGCGAAGCACGTCCCCCGGCGCGATCGGAATCGCTCTTCTGATAGCCTGGCGTTTTGTGCGGCGTGTCTTAACGTCGCCAGTGACACCGTTAATGATGATCTGATTGATGATGATTTTGTCGCCTTCGTCGTTGATCGCGTAAACGAGCCTGACTTGCTCTTCATCGCCCTTCTTCGGCAACTCGACCACTGAAAAATCAACGCGTGCATTGACGTAACCTTCGCGCGAATAGAGTGTCGCCACTCGATCGCCGTCCGCCCGCGCTTGCGAACGCGAATAAGGCGCTCCGATCACAGTGTGCAATTCCTGCCGGATTCTATCGTCCGTGTAGATCTTGTTTCCTTTAACCTCGACACCGGCGATGCGAGTCAATGGCCCCTCGGTTACATTGAAGGTGATGATCAAGTCGTCGCCATTAATCGAGACGCCCTGCAACACATCGACAGCCGCTTTGCGATAGCCAAGGTCCTGCATGAACGCTCGAATCGTGCGGCGGTCCTGCTCGAGCAGCGTGAGGCTCGTGTAACCACGCCCGTATCCCAGGAACGGAATCAAACCAATCGCGTTGGCTTTTTGCGTTTTGAGATTCGCCTCGACGTCCGCAACCGACAACCTGTCGGTACCGGTGATGCGAATATCGCTCAGACGAAATCGCCTGCCCTGCTCGACGTCGTATTCGATCGTGATGTTATGTCCGGTTAAAGGAACCGGGTTGAGGTTCTCACAAGTTTCCGGCGTGCCATTTGGGCCAAGGTCAGCAGGCGGGTTAGTCACCGTGCAAGTTTGCGTCACCTCGGCGAAGAAATAACCCTCCTCCTGCAACTTGTTGCGTATGCGACGCGCGCCTTCAACGATCGCGGAGAAGTCAACATTTCCCTCACGCTTCACGGGCAACAAGTCGTGCTGCGTCTTCTCGCTAATCTCATAATTCTTGATGGTGACGGTTACCTTTGGCCCGACGACTCCCTTCAGAAGAATCCTCATCGAATTCTTCTCCGCATCTCTTTCGACTCGCGGATCGTCAAGGACCGGCGCCAGAAAACCCTGGTTGACCAGCGCATCACGAACTTTCTTAACGTCATCAGCCAAAGCATCGCGCGTGAATGGAACGTTGGGCTGGAGCGTGAGAGTTTGACTAACCGCAGCGTCGTCGAACCCCGCGATCTGGATATCGAAAGCATCAACTTTGGCCTGTTCGCCGGGCGTGACTCTGTAAGTGATGTTAGTTCGCAGACCACGTGGGCCGGTTTGCTCGACCGGTTCGACTGTCGCATTGAAGTAACCGTGATCGCGCATGTAGATCTGAATCTCATCGGCATTGCGCAGGATGATCTGTTTCGTAAGCCGGTTTCCCGACTGCACAAAATTCATGCGCGCGCGCAGTTCGTCAGTCGAGATTGGCGAACCGGTGACCGGTCCCGTTAGCTCAACGTGCACGTCGCCAATCTGAACCTGTCGCTGCACGACAAAACGCAGACGCACTGGTCCAGTCTTCGGCGTTCCTTCTTCGATCACTTCAACACGTGCATTCGCAATGCGACCGGAATCGAATAACGATTGCAGCGAGTCGCGCACGCGGACCGCCGAAAACTGCGTGTTAGGTGCGACTTTGAGTAGGGCGAGAAACTCGGCCTGAGCATTCGGTTGGTTGGCACTGCCTTCGATGACGAGCTCCACCGCGCTGATCTGCCGGCCCTCGTAATCTTCGATGCGAACATTTCGCGCCACTTTCGCGTCAACACTCATCACGAAAAGCGAAGCGATCAAGCCGCAAAAAGACACAAACCTAATCAGAAAAGTTTTTGTGCCTTTTGTGCCTCTTTGTGGCGTACGAAACAATCCTAGCTACCTACCCGTGCTCAGAATCTCTTCCTAAAGCGAATCTCAAAACTGAAATTGTTGTTGCGAGCGCTCAGCCGTCGGGTGGAAGCCTGCTCATACTGCGCTGTGAATGAAAGTCGATCGGAAACGCGATACTCGAGCGCCAGAATCTGATTTGGATCCGACGTGACGTTCGTTGAATACGTAACCGACACTTCCTTACTGATGCGACGTCCCAACGTGAGTCGCGCTGACGGAGTCGAGCCTGTCGTGCCGCCTATCACCGGATTGATCTCAAAACGCGTCAGGCCAAAAAGCTTACTGGTTGCTCTTTGCGCCGGCGCGTTGATTAGCGCATCCGTTAACAAGCTGGTCGCCGCTCCCACTCCCGATTGCGACAGGATCGACGAACTCGTATCGCCGGAAGCGAGCTGGCCCGTGGTGATCAGCGAAACGACGTCTGCCTGTGGCAACGCAGGTTCAGAACGCACGATAGCCTGCGGCTGCGAAAGCGGGCCAGTTAGACCAACAATCACGCGATAACCTCTGATCTGCGACTCGCCCTGAATGTTGAGAACCGGATCGGCATTGCGGCTCGGCGGTAGATCTACGAGCGCGCGAGTGATGTCGTAGCGATCGTTGCGGAAATTCAAAGTGCCGCTGGTCGCTGTCACACGTCCGGAAATGGTCGGATCGTTTACCGGTCCATCCAACTGTAACGAAACAGAGCCGACCAGGTCGGCGAGATTGTTTCGCACTACGAGCGCATTTCGTCCCTCCACACGCAGCGCGGCAAACAACGCCGTACGCGTGAGCTCAATCTCCGCACCTTCTTCGATCGACTCGCCGCGACGCGTGTTAATCAGGTCTGCAAGCTCGATGTCTTCCGTGTATTCCGCGCGGCGCAGATTTACGAGCCCGCTGATTACCTGCTCGCGCGAAGAGCCACGGATCTCAACGTCCGCATCGAGTGTCGAACGAAAGTCCTGCGGGAACGGAACCGTAACAGCTTCACCACGAAGGCTGACGCGAAACGCGGAAACTGTGAACCCTTCGAGTAAAGCACCGCCCGTTGCTGAAACTCGACCGCCGCCGATCGTGCCGGTAAGCGAATCAATCTGGGCTTGATTCGCTGTGAATCGCAACGACGCCTTCAAGTTAGCCACGGTCCAACGATCGTTTCCAAGCAGCACCGACACTGAACCATTATTGACTGCCGCCGTGCCAATCACGCGCGGCGCTTCAAAGGTTCCATTGATGCGGACCGCAACTTCCGCCGTGCCGGACGAGAAGAAATCGGGCGACAGGCCGTTGAGTACCCGCATATTCAAGTCGCCGTTGACATTCAAATTCTGCTTGCCGCCACTCGCGGTCGCGAGCGTGCCGTTGAGAACAATGTTTGTGCCTGGTCCGGTAAATCTGGCTTCATCGAGCGTGAGCTCGTTGGGAGTGAAGCGAACGGTCAATGGCGTTGTCGCACTCAGTTGAACGTCTTCAACGCGGAAGCTGAGCTCACTAAAGTCAGCCTTGCCCGCTAATCCCGCGAACGAAAAATTGTCGTCATCGTCGATGAGATTGCCGGAAGCTTCGATCGTGCCGTTGACGCGGCCTGAAATCCGAACACCGGCGCCGGGCATCGCGATTTGGAAGAGGTTGGTTAGATCCGCATTCGTCAGTGTGGTCCTGATGCTGGCCGGCAACCGCTCGCCGGACAGATCGACGCGGGCTATGACTTCCTGCGGTGCGCCCAATATACCCGTAGTCAACTTGATATCGAGTTGCTTGTTCTGCGTGCGTCCAGTGAGTGCGACAGTACCGGTCGGACGTCCATTGATCGTTACGTCACGACCTTCGCCATCGAACGTGATCTGATAAGCCGAGAAGTCAGTCATGTTGCCGATAACGTGGGCCGTAAAATCGGCGACGCCCGTAACTACCGGAAGACCGGGCCGGTTGGCAAACGCGGTCAGCCGCGTTAACTGAATTCCCTGCGCGTTGCCCTGGAAGTCGAAAGACTTGCTTTTCGTGTTGAAGTTTCCACTCGCGACAATGTGACCAGCCACCAGACGAACATCAACACTCTCGACGCGTACGTCAGCGCCGTTAAACGTCGCGCGCGCTGTGGCTCCTTCGAGTGGTTCCCCAGCGAGCTTGCCTGGTCCAAAACGAAGATCCGCGCTGCCGCTCATCGCGTCGGGAATTCCCTTTACGCTGACCGTACCGGAAAGATCCGATTGGGTGTCGGCGATAACCTGCTTGTTGCCGATGAAAGACGATAGCGCCAGGAGGCTCTGAGCATTGAAACGATCGAGTGTGGCCTCAATCTCGGCGTTGTTGTCTCCCTTGCGTGGCTTAACGAATGAGAAGCGGACGCCACCGCCATCGCGCTCCGCCAGATTTCCGTCAGGCACACGAATCTCAGCGTCGTTCATCGCTATCGACGCCGATAACGAACCGAGTTCATTGCCCTCAACAAGCAACGATCCGATCGAGACTCGGCCATTCAGGTTCGGCGAATCCAGCCGGCCGCGTATGTTTCCGTTAAAAGCAAGCTGGCCTGCGAGTCCGATGCCGTAAGTGCGCATCTGCTCTTCAACTTCGGGTAAAAGCCCGGAAGAGATGAGTACCGTTTGCAGTTCGGCAGCATCAGACGAGTTCAGATCGACCTGGAGATTGGAATCGTTTTCAAATGAAAACTGCCCGGTTGCGGTTAGCTTCGTCGCAGGCGTTTGCAGGTTGACTTGTTGAATATCGAACGTGCCTCTGTCGGCACGCATCGCGACTTCGCCCGTGATCGGAATTCTGTCGGCGCCGGTCTCGCCTGCTTCCGCAGTCAGGTGCGTCGTCACCGTGCCGGATGCGAGTTTGTAGTTGGTGCCTGGAAACGTCAGATCGACTCTGCCCGTGGCGCGGCCCGCGAGTGGCACTGCGCTTCCGGCCAGCGCCGTGAGTGGACCAGAGATCTCCATGTTGTTGAAATCAGCAGCAACCTGCGACGAGCCGCCTCTGCCAATCGCGACGCGAGCGTTTCCAGTTGCGCGACCATTAAAAACATCGGCCGTAAAGTTGTTGAACTGGATCTCGCGATTTGTAGCAACAACGTGCGCGCGCGCCTGGCCCATGTTCATGCTTCCCAACACGCCGCCACCGATACTCAGATCCGCGCTCGCGCGATAACTGCCCGAAGGTTCAACAACGAATACGGGCTTCGCAAGTTTGACGTTCTCAGCCTGGCCGTCTGCAATCTTCACTGTTCCCGCATCTATGTCGGCAGTCGAACCCTCGATGCGTCGATTGCGAACTGACAGTCGCACACCGGCGATGTTGAGATTGCCAATCTCCGCACCCGCCGCACTCGTCGCTCCAACCTGCACGGCCTTCACGACAACGCTCGTGACGCCGCCGCGATCTTCGAGCGTGATGTTGTTAGCCGTTACTCCTTTTACTGTGGCGCCCGATGCGGTGATGTTTCCTGCTTTGACGGATGCGATCGATCCGGTGGTGACTTCGTTTTGCTTGCGGATTGCCAGGTTTGACGCGGTGATGCCGTTTACTTTCGCGCCCGAAGCCGCGAGGCCATTTGCGGTGAACTGGCTCGACGAAGCAGTCAAGGCTCCGTTGCTCATCTCGGCGCGCGCGTCGTTGAGAATCAAGCCCGTTATCGTGGTGCCGTAACTTTTCTCAGCAACCGCGCGCAACTCGCCGACCCAGCGAAAGTCTGTGCCGGTGCCCATCACGTTACCGGCAAGTTGCAGCGAATCGAGTTGAAAGTCGCCGGCGTTGAGCAGGTCAGCGACAGCCTTGCCGTTGATGTCGTAACTCCTGCCGTTAACTGAGCCATTCGCAGTGACGTTCAGCCCCTGCAAACGCAGGTTGTCGGCAGCGAGCGCGTCTGACTTGATCTCGCCGTTAATCTTGAACTGATCTCCCTCGCCTGTGAGCGTGCCAGTGAAATTGCCGGCGCCACGCACAGCAGTTTTCGACTGGAACGTGTCGGAGAGTTGCGTGAGATCAACGGTGGAGTTGACGTTCATCGTGTAATGAAGCGCGCGCCAGTCGTCCATCACACCATCGAGCCGCGCTTCGGCAACGGGTGACTTCAACGTCAACTCCTGAATCTCGGCGCGTGTTTGATTCACGCGACCCAGTACATCGACGCTGATGTTGTCGACGGTGCGACCGTCGTAAGTGAAATTTGAATTTGAGAGTCCGAGCGTGACCGTATTCATCCAACTCGCCGCGGGCTGGCTGGGATCGTCAGGTTGAACGGTGACGTGGAGATTCTGTGCTACGCCGGAGATGTCGTGGCGTGCGTCGCCATAATGGATCACGCCGTTTTTAATCTCGACGTTCGCAGTTGAGTAAGCAAAAAGAATGCGTTTGTTCGGTTCGGGCGGCGGAATGTGGATATTCCGGAAATTTGAACGGCCTTGCTCGTCGAATGCGACCCATGCTTCGAACCCTTCAATCTTGAGATCTCTAAGATTGATGTTGCGCTGCAAGTTCAACGCATAAAGATCTTCCACTCTGATCGTCGCCAGCAGTCGATCGATCTTTCCGAGTCGCTCGCCTGTCTGCGAGTCGTAAAGCTCAACGCCCTTCATCTCGACAGTGTTGGGCGGGAAGGTGGCGTGGAAGTCGTTAATCTCGGCGCGAATGCCGTAATTGGCAAAAGTATTTTTGATCTGACCCGCGACGTAACGGTCGACAAAACCCAGCCGGAACAGAAACAGGACCAGCAGGATCAACAACAGCGCGCCGGCGCCGACGATCATGGCCGCCAAAACCGCATGACGGCGCGTGAAATAACGCCAACGCTTTCTTATGGCAGGCTTCTTCTCTGCACTCATAACCTTACAGCCACAGCGCGATTCGGGGAACGCTGAATTCTAGAGGAGAGATGAAAGAGCCACAAAAAGGCAACAGGAGTCACAAAGATCTTCCTGTGCGTATAAGCGCCTATTGCTGACAAACCTCATCCAGGTTTCGCGGTTGGCCCAGCGGCACATTGCCAACCACTGAGAGTTCAAAACCTTCAAGCGCTGCTACTTTGGGGGGATGATTCGAAAGCAGTAGTATTTGGCGCAACCCGAGGTCGTGGAGAATCTGCGCCCCGACGCCGTAGTCGCGATCGATTCCGTAACCTGTCTCTAAACTCGCATCTCGTTTATTAAGACCACGCTCCTGCATGACGTTATAAGTACGCAATTGATTGACCAGATCCAAACTATGTTCTCGCTGGCGCAAGTATAGGACCACGCCGCGCGCCGCCGCCGCAATCTTCTCGAGGGCCGTGTGAAGTTGAAAACCCGTGTCGTCAATCAACGATCCAAACATGTCGCAGGTGACGTTCTCAGTGTGAACACGAACCAGCACCGGCTCGTCAGTCCTGACGTTGCCCATCACCATCGCCAGGTGTACGTCGCCGTTGATGACGTTCTCGTACGCGATTGCGCGAAAGCGACCATAGACCGTCGGCAGATCAGTTTCGACCACCGGCCGCACGAGCGTTTCCTTACGGATGCGATACCTGACAAGTTCCGCGACGCTGATCATCTTTAGGCCATGTTGCGCGGCGAACATTTCGAGTTGCGGCAGGCGCGACATCGTACCGTCTTCGTTCATGATCTCGCAGATCACTCCTGCCGGATACAAACCTGCGATTCGCGCCACGTCGACGCTCGCTTCAGTCTGTCCGGGACGGACCAGAACGCCGCCGCTCTTTGCGCGCAGAGGGAAGATGTGACCGGGACGCGCGAGATCCTGCGGGCGCGAATGCGGATCGACGGCTACCAGAATGGTCGTGGCCCGATCGGCCGCCGAGATTCCGGTCGTGATACCGCGACGCGCATCGATTGAAACTGTGAATGCAGTGCCGAGATAGGAGGTGTTGTCAGCGACCTGCGTAGTCAGGTGAAGCTCGTCACAACGTTCCTCGGTCAAAGGCAGACAGATCAAGCCGCGCGCATGCCGGGCCATGAAGTTGATGATTTCCGGCGTGACCTTCTCGGCAGCACAGACCAGATCGCCCTCGTTTTCGCGATCTTCGTCGTCAACAATGATGATCATGCGACCGTCGCGGATGTCGGCAACGGCCTCTTCGATGGATGCTAAAGCCACGGCGCAATGTTAACCGAAAAGGGCGATTTTCAGCCACAGATGAACGCCGATAAACGCGGATTCTTATTCGCGTTTATCGGCGTTCATCTGTGGCTAGTAATTTCTCGACGTACTTGCCGATGATATCAACCTCAATATTGACGTTGTCGCCGGGTTTCAGGTGGGAGAGGTTGGTGACTTCCCAGGTTTTCGGGATGATGGCGATTTCGAAGAATTCGTCAGCCAAGCCGGCAATCGTCAGACTAATCCCCTCGACAGAGACCGAACCCTTAAAAACGAGGTAACGTGCGATCTCTTTCGGATAGGCGATTCTGACTGTCCACGACTCGCCATGATTCTCAACGCCCATGAACTGTCCGCGCGCATCGACGTGCCCCTGGACGATGTGACCGCCAAGGCGCGTCGCGGGTGTGACCGCGCGCTCGAGGTTCACCGGCGCGCCGGGTTTCAGACTGCCGAGAGTTGAACGCTGCAACGTCTCGCGTGAAACATCAGCAGCAAAAGAGTCTGACTCGATGTCGAGCGCAGTCAGACAGACGCCGTTCACGGAGATTGAATCACCATGATTCGTGCCCTCGGTAACAACGTGCGCACTGATAACGAGCCGCGCATTCTCACCGCGTTCTTCAATACTCCGCACGCTTCCGAGCTCTTCAATGATGCCGGTGAACATAAGTCATCATTTCTGCGAATACCTGATCGATATCCTTCCCTGTCGAATCAATCACGATTGCATCGTCAGCAACCTTCAAAGGCGAATCAGCGCGAGTAGAGTCGCGCCGGTCGCGCTCGATCATGTCGGCCAGCGTCTCCTCATACGATCCGCTCTGATCTTCTTTGTAGCGACGCTCAGCACGTTCCTCGGGCACGGCAGTGAGAAAGAACTTGATGTCGGCCTCCGGAAAAACAACCGTGCCGATGTCACGGCCGTTCAGCACTGCTCCGCGTTTGCCCATCGCACGTTGCCGCTCTACCATCGCCCGCCTCACGCCGGGAATGGTGGACACTATAGACGACATCTCCGTCACACTTTCGCTGCGAATCTGTTCGGTGATGTCGCGTCCGTCGAGTAAAACGCACAAAGAGTCCGGATCGCCTTCGAGATCGATCTCGATCCGATTCGCCAAAGCGACGACAGACTCTTTGTCGGTTGGATCCGCGCCGGCTTCGATTACCGCCAACGCCACGGCGCGATACATCGAACCCGTATCGATGTACAGGAGCTTCAACGCACGCGCGAGCATGCGCCCCAGGGTGGATTTACCAGAACCTGATGGACCGTCGATAGCGATGATCATAAGAATGAATCAAGCCACAAACAGGCACATAAGACACAAAAATTTGTGCCTTATCGTGGCTAGACAAATGCCGCGAACACTTCATTTGATAACAGAGCGCCGGTGCGAGTCAGTCTAATCAAATCGCCGTCAAACTCAAGCAAGCCGGCTTCGCGAAAACGATCCAGATCAGCGGCGTGCGCTTCGCGCAGATCCACTCCGAACGATTCGCGATAGCGACGCGCGTCGACACCTCGCATCATTCGCATGCCGAGAAACAATGCTTCCGCACGCATGTCACTTTCACTCAGCTCTTGCTCATCGACGACCGGAGAGCTGCCGTTCTCGATCGTCTCCACGTACTTCAAAACGTCGCGATGATTGGACCAACGCAGCGTTTTTCCGTCGTAAGAATGGGCCGAGCAGCCAAAACCGTAGTACGGCGCGGTGGTCCAGTATTTAACGTTATGGAGCGAGTGAAAACCAGGCCGGCAGAGATTTGAGATCTCGTAGTGCTCGTAACCGGCTTCACACGCCTCGTCGAGCATCCACTGATACATTACGCCTGCGAGATCGTCGTCAGGAACGGGTTGCAAACCGCGGCGGATGTGTTCGGCCAAGGGCGTGGCGGAATGGACCTCCAGCAAGTAGAAAGACAGATGCTCGGGATGTAGATCGAGAGCTTGTTTGATATTTCGTTGCCAGGCGGGGAGTGTTTGACCCGGCAGGCCCGCGATCAGATCAAAGCTGATGTTGGTGAAGCCGGCGCTGCGCAGATCTTTGAAGGTCTTCAATGCCTCGGCGGCGGTATGCGAGCGGCCGAGTTTTGCGAGTTCGCGATCGTCGAATGTTTGCGCGCCGAAGCTGGCGCGGTTAATTCCGAGACTGCGAAAGGCCTCGAGTTTATCACGCGTGACGCTGCCGGGATTTATTTCGAGCGAGATTTCAGAAGCCGGGTCGATCTCGAATTGCTCAGATAAGTTCGCGAGAATGCGGTCCAACTGGGCCGGCGCAAGCAGAGATGGCGTGCCACCACCGAAATAGACCGTATCAACATTCGCGCCGCTGTGCCGCGACGTTCCTATCTCTTCGATCAACGCCGCAACGTAACGCTCAGCAAGTTTGCTCTCGTAAAGACCCGTAGCGAAGTCGCAGTAGGAACATCGCGAGCTACAAAAAGGAATATGAAGGTAGAGGCCTGCGGCTGTCATTGATTAACCGAAATAATAACATGCGTGTGTACTATTTCATTTCCGCGGCGTATTGTTTGACAACTCTCGTTTGCTCTTAATTTACACATAAATCCCATTTACACGCGTCTCGGTGAATTGGCACGAGTGTTGATTAGTTCAAGAGCGGCTATCAAACTCATCGAGCAAACGGGAGGAAGACAGACATGGCAGACGACAGAATGAAGAACGACGATCTTCAGAGAAACATGGGCGCCGGCGACAAGGACCAGAGTATTGGTCAGCAGTCACCCGGCAGAACCGGCCAGGGTGGCGGTCAGCAAGCCGGACAACAGGCCGGTGGCCAGAAGAGTGGTGGTCAGTTCGGTGGCCAAAAAGGAACGCAAAACATAGACGACGAGGAAGATTTCGGCGCCGGTAAAACCGGACAGTCCGGAGGTCAGAATCGCGGCGGTCAGAATCGCTAATTAAAACAAACTCTCTTCTTTTCTGCTTTGAGCACGGACGTTGACGCGCCCGTGCTCCTTTTTATTTAATCCTGCGTGTACTGCCGTCACCGCTAATCGATCTACTCATACTTCGTGCAACACGTTCCGCTTCGCCAAATGCACGCAACAGATTTTCACCAAGTATCTTCCTGATATCTCTTTCACTGTACCTGCGTTTGAGTAGTTCGTAAGTGATGTTCGGCAACATCGAAACATCCTGCGCGCCTTCGGGCATGTCGTTCGCGCCATCAAAGTCAGCACCGATGCCGACGTGATCGATACCCGCAACCTTCACGATGTGGTCGATGTGATCGATCAACTTCGAGATCGGCAACGGCGGTAACGGATTCGCCGCTTCGAGTTTGTCACTCTCTTCCGCACGCCGCTCGGGATCGTCCTTGTACTTCGCATCAATTGCCGCTTGTTGTGATTTCAGTCGCGCGTCACGTGCTTCGCTTTGCGGCGACACGGTCTTCGTGTCAACAAACACGCTGTAAAAGTTTACCTGGACCACGCCGCCATTCTTCGCGATTCGCTTCAACAGATCGTCAGGAATATTTCGCGGGACATTGCTGAGCGCGCGTGCAGACGAATGCGAAGCGATGATCGGCGCTTTCGAAACGTCAAGCGCGTCGCTCATCGTCTCGTCGGAGACGTGCGAAACGTCAATCATCATGCCCAGGCGGTTCATCTCACGCACGACTTCCTTGCCAAAGTCACTCAGGCCGTGATGTTTCTTTTCACCGCGACCCGCGTCGGCCCAGTTGTTGGTGTTGTTCCACGTGAGCGTCATGTAACGAACGCCGAGCCGGTAGAACTCACGCAAAGTCGGCAGCGAATCTTCAATCGCGTGTCCGCCTTCGATTCCCAGCAGCGCTGCAATCTTGCGTTGTTGCTTGGCGCGACGAATGTCGGCAACGGAAGTCGCAAGCATCAGATCGCGCGGATGGCGTTCCACCGCGCGATAAACAGAGTCGATCATGTCTAACGTGCGACGTGCTGAACCGCCGTGCTCGACGTACCACGGCTTGACGTAAAGTGAAAAGAACTCCGCGGTCAGTCCGCCCTTCTTCATCCGCTCGATGCTCGTGCGGTATGGGGTTGGGGGAGTGCCGCTCAGATCGAAATCATCATTGGTCATGGGCGTCGTGACGTCGTTGTGCGTGTCGATCACGATCGCGTGACGATGAATCTGGAGCGCGCGCTGCCAGAGTCGCTCGTCACGAGTTTGGGCGACGACCGGCAGCCCGATCAGGCAGAAGACAACCAAACCCAATAGTTTTCCGAGTCTCATGAATTCACCTTTCATCGTGTCATATGAAGCGGTATCATCAAGCGTCATGTCAATCCTGATTGCCGAAGATAACATGGCCCAGCGCCATTACCTCCGCGAGATTCTCGAAAAGGAGTTTCCCACACACGTTCCGGTATTCGAGGCCGGCGACGGCGAAGAGACTGTAAAGATCGCGCTCAACGAGAAGCCTGACGTCTGCATCCTCGACATCCAGATGCCAAAGCTCTCGGGCGTGAAAGCCGCACGCGCCATCTGGCGCGACTTCCCGACGGCGCGCATCATCTTCTGGACGCAGTTTCCCCACGAGATCTACATCAACGAGATCCGAAAGATTGTAAAGTCAGTCGATCCGCCACCCGCTTACGGATTCATTCACAAGAACAACCCCGAGTCGCGCTTTCTGCGGTTTGTCGCCGCCGTGCTCGAAGACGGCGCTGACATGATCGATCCGGCGTTCAAAGATTCCTTCAAGCGACCGCTGTTGACGGAGTTTGAGGCTGAAGCGCTCTACTATCTCGCGCTCGGTCTTTCCAATTGGGCCATCGCGCGCAAATGTTCGTTGAGTCTCCGCGGAGTGGAAAGCAGGCTCGCGACGCTTTATGAAAAACTCTTCGTGTCGGTAGCGGAAGGGACTGATCAGGAAGCGTACGAGAAACTCGCTTACAACATTCGGACGCGCGCGTTTTTCGAAGCGTTGCGTCGCGGATTGTTGAATAGCGATGAGCTCGAGAAGGCTGCCAACGATCTCGAAGCGTGGCTTCAGAAGGATCAGAAACGGTTCAACGAAGAACAGAAACGAGAACTCGCTTCTTCGAAGAAGAAATGAGGCCGCAAAAAGGCACAAAAGGCACAAAAGGCACAAAAAGTATTAAAAAAATTATCTGTGCTTTTTGTGCCTTTTTGTGGCTAGTCATTCTGCTGCTGCCCGCTGTCTCCTCGCAGACGGGTGAACCGTCGCCGCAACCATCACCGTCCCCCTCGCCTTCACCGTCTCCATCACCCTCACCAACGCCGATCACCGGTTTGCATCAGTGGGGCGCAGTCACGCTCTTCCACGGCCTGCCGTCCGATCGCGTGCGTGCGATTGCCCAGACGCCCGATGGCGCGATGTGGTTCGGCACTGAAACCGGGCTCGCGAAATTCGACGGACGCAGAACGCAAACAATCAACGATCCTGCATTGCCTGCCGCCCGCATTCTCTCGTTGCAAACAGATAAGAACGGCGCGATGTGGATCGGCACCGAAGCAGGCGCGACACGTTTTTATGGCAGTGAGTTCATCAAAGTAAAAGAGACTAACGGGCAAACGATCACTGCCATCGTCAACGATCCCTCCGGCTCGGTGCTGATGACCACTGAGCAGGGCCGCGTCTATGAATGTCGCGCACGCGTTGTGGCCACTGTCATCTCCTCCGGCATCACAAACAGTGAAACGACTACTGTTAACCGCACAGTGATCGACACACGCGAACTCCTGAATCAACCACTCGAGAGCAGAGATCGCGATCATCCTGATCCACTGGCAATCACGAGTATCGCTGTCGCTAACGGTCACACATTTATCGGCACGTCGAGTCGCGGCGTCCTGGAGATCGCGAGCGGCGCCGTAAAAGAAAGTCAGATAAAGCCCGCTGTTTACTTTATTAACGCTCTCGAAACTGACCGGGAAGGCAAACTCTGGGCAGGCGCGCGTGCCAAAAAGGAAGAGCCGGGAACTTTTTCAGGCAACGAACCGGCCGGCCTTAAACGTCTTGAAGCGCCGACTGGTCCGGTGATGGTGTTAAAGCCGATCGGTGAGGAAATGTGGGCGGGCACTGACGGTCGCGGCGTGTTTCGGATTTCGAAAACGAAGGTCCAGCGCTTTACGTTTGACGGGACCGCAGGCGGGCTGCGTTCCGATCACGTCTATGCGATCTTCGTCGATCGCGAGGGTGTTATCTGGTTCGGAACGGATCGCGGCGTCTGTCGCTACGACCCGCATGCGCCGCGCGTGGAGTCGGTCGGCGACAACGCCGACGCCAATTACGTCAGATCACTTTTTCAGACCAGCGGCGGCAGAAGTGTGGCCGGCACGAACCGCGGGCTTTTCGTTTACGACGACGAAACGTCGACTTGGAATCCCGTCGCCACGCTCGGCCGCAACACGATTTACGCGATCGCGGAAGACAAGTCACAACGATTGCTTGTGGCTGCGGCAAGTGGTCTTTACCTCGCACCGAAACAAACTGTTCGTCTCGAAGAACAAGCCTTCACACGCGTTGAAACGGGATCGGGAAGCGTGGATGCGGCGGGCAGTGTGCGTGCGATCACCCAGTTTCGCGGGGCCGCGTATTTCGCAGTCTTTGGACGCGGCGTCGAGCGTATGGATGGAGGCCGCGGCAGCGTTAGTTGGCCCAACGCGCCTGGCAGTGCGCGGGAAGTGTTAAGTTTACTTGCTGACGGTGAAGAGCGTCTTTTGATCGGCACGAATAGAGACGGCGTGTTTGCGTCCGATGGAAAGGCGATCCGTGAAGAACCGGCGTTTGCGACTCTTAAAGGTCTGGCCGTGAGATCGATGACGCGGACACCCGACGGCTCGCTCTGGTTTGGCGCCTCTTCGGGAGTCTTTCTCTGTAAGGATGGAACCTGCAACCTCATAGTTCCAACCATCGACGCTCGTATTCTCCTTGCGATTCAATCGGAGAACACAAACGAGATCTGGTGCGGCACGCGTGGCAATGGTCTGCTGCGCATCCTGCTCGATCCGGTTGTTGGTCCAATCGTTTCCGAGCTCGATTCCGAACAAGGCTTGCCCTCGCAAAACGTTTTTGCCGTGGCGCCGCAGCGCAAAGCTGACGGCAGTGAAGTCTTGTTGATAGGCACGAGTCGCGGCGTGGCGCGTTATGAGCCGGGAAGACTCGAGCCATCATTGTCTGTGACGCGCCTCCTGAGTAAACGAGTACACGCACCCGCGGAGTTGCAAGCCGGACTCAATCTCGAGTATCCGCAGAACAGTTTGCTGCTCGACGTGACTGCGATCAGCAGCCGCACCTTTCCGGAGCAGTTTCAATACGCGTTTACATTGATCGACAGCAAGGGCCAGTCGATCAAGCAGAAATTGTCGCGCGAGTCGCAGTTCACGATGGAGGGTTTGAAGCCCGGCACGTACACAGTGACCGCGCGCGCGTTTACGAAGGACCTGACCTCTTCAGAGCCTTTGAGTTTTTCGTTCACGGTGGCGAAAGCGCCTTTTCCGTGGACTTCGACCGCGCTCGCGATCCTGCTCGCGCTCGCGTTGCTGGCGCTGCTGTGGGCCATACTCGAGCGACGCAGAATCGTGGCCACGAGTGCAGCGCTCGTCGATGCCAACCGCGAACTCGCCGACGCCCGGCTCAACCTCGCGAACGAAGCCGAACGAGAGCGACGTCGAATCGCACGCGACCTGCACGATCAGACGCTCGCGGATCTTCGTCACCTCGCGTTGTTGACCGACCAGATCAAGACCAACGGCGAAGCAAATCCGAGTACGGCGTTGCGCAGTGAGATCGAAGTGATTTCACAGGAAGTCAGACGTATCTGTGAAGACCTGAGTCCGTCAGTGTTGCAGAACGTCGGCTTTGCGGCGGCGCTCGAGTTTGCTTTGTCGCATGCGGTCCAGGATGCGCCGCCGGAGAAGCGATTTGTTTACGAGTTTCACTGTGACGACGCGATTGAAGAACGAAGCGACCTCGCACCGAGCGTGCAGATGCAGATTTATCGCATCGTGCAGGAAGCAGTGAACAACATCTGGCGTCACGCCGAGGCCACGGAAGTGAAGATGTTTGTCACGAATTCAAACAAAGGCGATTTCTCTTTGAAGATCGAAGACAACGGCAAGCCGTTTCAATCACAGCATACGAACTCCGAAGGGCGTGGGCTGGCAAACATGCGCGCACGCGCCGGTCTGATCGATGCGCGAATCTCGTGGGAACCACGCGAAGACGGCGGCACAGTGTTTAGTTTAACGAGGGCGGCAACTGCGAATGCACGAGTTTCTTAACATCGGTTCGGAAGTCGCTCACGCGATCAGTGAACGACGTCCGGTGGTCGCACTCGAATCGACTGTAATTGCGCACGGCTTGCCACGCCCGCAGAATCTCCAGACTGCCCACCGGCTTCAGGAAGTTGTTCGTGAATCCGGTGCGGTGCCTGCGACTATCGCAATCATCGGCGGCAAGTTAACTGTCGGACTCTGCGACGATGAGATCGCCTTGCTCGCTGAGAAAAGCGACATCCGCAAGATCAGCACGCGCGACATTCCCGTGGCTGTTGCACAAGGCTGGGATGGCGCCACGACTGTGGCATCAACTACATGGATTGCGCATCGCGCGGGTATCAAAGTCTTCGCGACCGGCGGAATCGGAGGTGTTCATCGTGGCTCGCTTCCTGACGTTTCCGCCGACCTGCCGGAACTCGCGCGCACTCCAATCGTTGTTGTTTGTTCGGGCGCGAAGATAGTTCTCGATCTACCTGCGACTCGCGAGTGGTTGGAAACACATGCGGTGACAGTAGCCGGTTATCAATGCGATGAGTTGCCGGCGTTTTACTCGCGCGCGAGTGGTTTGCGAGTTGATGTGCGCGCAGACGATGCCGATGCTGTTGCCAGGATCTTTCGGGCGCAACGAACCCTTGGTATTGAGTCGGCGCTGTTGTTGGGTGTGCCGGTGCCCGCGAAGTTTGAAGTCGCTGCGGAAGAGCTGCAGGTTGTTTTAACCACAGCTTTGGAAGATGCGGAGTGGAAAGGCATCACGGGACCTGAGCTGACACCGTTTCTGCTGCGACAGATGGCTGAACGCAGCGGCGGTGCGACGCTGCGAGCAAACATCGCATTGCTCGAGAACAACGCGCGCGTGGCGGCTGCGATTGCGAGTGCAATCGGTTAGTTGTACTCTTTAGACAACCCCATAAGCTGAATTAAATTTTTCAGGGAGGATCCCATGGCGGACGATAAGAACAAGTGCAAGAATCCGAGTTGTACCTGTCAACCGCAACCAGGTGGCAAGTATTGCAGTGCTTCGTGTGAAGGTACGGGTGATACGATCGAGCTCGATTGCGATTGCGGGCATGATGAATGCGGAGGCAACTTTTAGCACAGATTGACGCGGATTAACGCGGATTAATTATCCGCGTTAATTCGCGAGCTCAATGAAGCGCGCCGCGAGTTTTGGACCAGTTCCCTCATCCTCATGCTTGAAGAAGACGTAAGTATCTTTCCACTTCTGTGCCTTGATCCGCTTGATCCACGTTTTGAGATCCGACTCTGAATAGTTGACACGCCGTAAACGCACATAGCCCCAATCCGCAGTCTTATCAATGTGATTCAACGGCATCTCGTCACGATCAGAAACGCAAAGCACACGATTCTGACTGCGCAGCAACGCCACCACATCGTCATCGAACCAGCTCGGATGTCGAAACTCAAAAACGGCGGGTGCGTCTGCTGGTAGTCCTTTCAGGAACAATTCCAACCGCTTGAGATCTTTTTCAAAGTCTTCGGGCATTCGAAACAGCACGGCGGCCAAACGATCTTCAAATGCGCACATTGCGTTGAGCATTGTTCGAGTTGCGGGCGCCGAGTCTTTCAGTCGTCTGAAGTGGGTGATTCCCTGCGAGGCCTTCGCGGAGAAACGAAAGTCTTTCGGCGTCTGCGCTTTCCAACTCTCAACCATTTCCGGTTTCGGCAGACGATAGAACGTGTTGTTCAACTCGACCGCTTTAAAGCGTTCGGCGTAGTAGGAAAGCATATCTTTAGGCGAGAGGTTTGCCGGATAAAACTTTCCTTTCCATTCCTTGTAACTATATCCGCTTGTTCCAACATAAAGAGTCATAGCCACAAAAAGGCACACAAGACACAAATAAAATGAAGCAGTTCAGGATAACTTATTTGTGCATTTTGTGCCTTTTTGTGGTACACAGGCACGCATGTCCACCGTCACGACGAATATCGAATCAGTGCTCCAGGAAGAGCGTGTGTTCCCGCCGCCGGAAAGGTTTTCGCAGCAGGCACACATCAAGTCGATGGCTGACCTCGAGAAGCTGCGAGCGGAGGCAGATGCTGACCCGGAAGCGTTCTGGGCACGAATGGCTGAAGAGCTTCACTGGTTTAAGACGTGGGACACTGTGCTCAAATGGGATCCGCCGCACGCGGAGTGGTTTGGCGGCGGCAAAATTAATATTTCTTACAACTGTCTCGATCGACATCTGCACACGTGGCGTCGTAACAAAGCCGCGCTGATCTGGGAAGGCGAACCTGGCGAGCAACGTACCTTCACTTATCAACAACTGCACACCGAAGTCTGCAAGTTTGCGAACGTACTCAAGCACGCGAACATTCAACGCGGAGATCGTGTCGCGCTGTACATGCCGCTGATTCCCGAGCTCACGATCGCGATGCTCGCTTGCGCGCGTATTGGCGCCACGCATTCGGTCGTCTTTGGCGGCTTCTCGAGTTCCGCGTTGATCGATCGCATCACCGATGCGAGTTGCAAACTGGTGGTCACGGCCGATGGTGGCTGGCGTCGTGGCAATGAAGTCAAATTAAAACCCGCAGTCGATGAAGCACTGAAGTCAACGCCTTCAGTAAATGCATGTATCGTGGTCCAACGCACCGGATCACCGCAGCACATGGAAGAAGGTCGCGATTTCTGGTGGCACGAGTTGATGGAAACTGTCGATGCTGACTGTCCCGCGGAGGAGTTGGACAGCGAGCATCCGCTTTACATCCTGTACACATCCGGAACCACCGGTAAGCCAAAAGGCATTCTTCACACAACTGCCGGCTATTTACTGCAAGCGCACCTGACAACGAAGTGGGTCTTCGATCTCAAAGATGAAGATCTCTACTGGTGTACTGCCGACATCGGTTGGGTTACAGGTCACAGCTACGTTGTTTATGGACCTCTCTCAAACGGCGCTTCTGTTTTAATGTACGAAGGCGCGCCAAACTTTCCCGAGCCCGATCGTTTCTGGTCCATGATCGAGCGTCATCGCGTGAACGTTTTTTACACTGCGCCCACTGCGATTCGTGCGTTCATCAAGTGGGGCGAGCACTGGCCTTTGAAGCACGATCTCTCGAGCCTGCGACTGCTCGGTACCGTTGGCGAACCGATTAATCCCGAGGCGTGGATGTGGTATCGCGAGATAATCGGTAAAGATAAGTGTCCGATTGTGGACACGTGGTGGCAAACTGAGACAGGCGCGATCATGATCACACCGATTCCCGGTGCCACTCCTACCAAGCCGGGTTCTGCGACAAAGCCGTTCCCCGGCATTGACGCCGACATAATGACCAGAGACGGTAAATCCGTAGGCGCAAGTGAGGGCGGCTATCTCGTTATCAAGCGTCCCTGGCCATCGATGCTGCGAACGATCTGGGGCGACGACGAGCGTTATAAACAGCAATATTGGTCGCAAATTGACGGGATTTACTTCGCGGGCGATGGCGCCCGGCGTGACGAGCAGGGTTATTTTTGGATAATGGGCCGCATCGACGATGTTATTAACGTAAGCGGCCATCGACTGGGAACGGCGGAGATCGAGAGCGCCCTCGTGTCGCATAGTGCAGTTGCCGAGGCTGCAGTCGTTGCTCGCCCAGACGATGTAAAAGGTTCCGCGATAGTGGCTTTTGTGACACTGGAAGGTTCGCACAATCCGTCGGACGAATTGAATCAGGAGCTGCGAGCGCACGTAGTAAAAGAGATCGGCGCCCTCGCGCGCCCCGACGATCTGAGGTTTACTGACGCTTTACCAAAGACGCGATCCGGTAAGATCATGCGCCGGCTCCTGCGTGAGATCGCCACCAGCGGATCGGTTGCCGGAGACGTGACGACACTAGAAGATTTTTCGGTGCTTGAGAAGCTGCGAGCTGAAGAAGAATAGGAGGGCTTTGAGGGATGCCCCGAACAATGGAGACAGAAAATCGCACTGGACCACGCTACCTCGCCAGTCTCGAGGTAAAAGCCGAGTGGGATGAACCGAGCGGCACCCACATCATCGCCGAAGGAATGACCGAGAACGTCGGGCCTGAAGGCACGCTCGTGCATCTTCCGAGGCAGTTGCCGGACGTTGGCAGTCGCGTGCGTCTCGAAGTGCTCGGTGAGTCAGGCGAGAAGTTACAGGTGATCGCAGAAGTGCTGCGCATCGAACGTCACCCCGGTCACCCACTCGCTGCGCTTCAGCTACTCGGCGAAACCGATGAATGGAAAGGGCTGATTTGGGAGCCGGCTGCTCCGCGCGTCACTCCGCCACCGCCCGTAGAAGGTGAAGGTGAAGAGGAAATTGAAGGCGACGACGATGTAACTCACTGAGGAGAGTTCAACAATGGCATCCTCCGACAGGAACGGATCTTACGATCGCAGGCGTTTCCCACGTTACTACGTCACTTCGCGAGTAACTCTCGCCATTGAAGATGAAAGTCTGAAGGAGTCGATCGGTATCGGCGAACCGCAGGATATCAGCCTCGGTGGCCTCAGAGTTACAAATCTTCCCTCGTGTCCCAACGTCAAAGTTGGAGATCAACTCGGACTGCTGCTGCTTGATGGCGAGGATGCAGTATCGTTAACGGGAGAAGTAGTTCATCATTCCACCCCCGATACGTTCGGAGTTGAATTTCGTGGGCTGAGCACTCAGGATCAGAGAGCGGTAGGCGACTTGATCGGACGGCTGCACGCGCGGCTTTAAAGGTTTCGGTGAATCAGGAAAAAACCAAAGATACTGCGGCTACAGCAGCAAGAGCAGCGGTGGAGGCCTATGGTCCATCCACGCGCGTTGTGCTGCGGATTATCTTTGTTGTTATCGGCGTCCTTGGTTTCCTTTGGGTAATTTCAAGGATAACGGGAATCATCCTGCTGCTGGTGCTCTCGATCTTTTTCGCTTATCTGGTGTCGCCCCTCGTGGAGTTTTTGCGACGGCCGAGGACGATTGGGGACCGCACTCTGGCAATTCCCAAAGTCGTGGCGATCATACTGTCTTACCTCGTCATCCTGGCGGCGCTCGTGTTTGCGGTCTTTATAATCCTGCCGAGTCTCAGCAATCAATTTCCTGAGTTTGCGACCCAGGCGAAAGAGTATTGGAAATCTCTGGGCGATAAGACACAGCAGATCATCGAATACTCCAAGTCGCGGCGGATTCCTCCGCGGGTCGTTGACGCGGCCAACGAAGCGGTTCCGAAAGTTCTGGAGAAAGTCAGTACCGCTGCCACTGAATTTGCGACTGCAACGCTGGCGTATGTCCTTTTTTACGCCCCGTGGCTCATTTTGATTCCGATTCTCGCGTTTTTTCTTTTGAAAGATGCGGAAGGCTTCCGGCGTTCGGCGTTACTGATGCTGCCGCGCGGCCGTTGGCGCTGGCGGGGCGATGAGTTTTTCCAGGACATCAATAACACTCTTGCGGCTTACATTCGCGCGCAACTGACTGCCTGCCTTTTAATCGGACTGATTTGCTCAATCGGATTTACGCTGCTGGGTCTGCCAGGCGGATTGGTGATGGGAGTTCTGGCAGGATTTTTCGAGTTCATCCCGTTGGTTGGACCATTGGCTATCGCGCTCATGGCCACTGTCATTGCGATATTTCAAAATGGGCCATTCAATGCTTTTTTGGTCTTGCTGTTTCTGGGGGTGTTGAGAATCGCGCAGGACTATGCCATCTATCCGCGACTAATCGGCCAGGGGATTCATCTACATCCGCTCGCGGTGATATTCGCGATTCTCGCTGGGGAAAAACTCGCGGGCGTCGCCGGAATTTTTCTCGCGATTCCGGTGGTTGCAATCTTGACTGTCAGTTATCGACACTGGATGGAGCATCGCGGCAGTGAGGGTATTGCGGATCTTCTCGAACCGAGCAGCCCTTCCGACCCGGCTAAAGTTGCCGAACTCGCTGCGAAAAACGTTGAAGAGCTAAACACCGAGTCAACGCCCGAGCAGATGGAGCGCGCGCGTCCCGATCTGACTACTGGTGAATTGAAGATGCCGGAGAGTTAAGCCTTCGCTTCGGCAGTCATCGCTTCCATCAACCCGACAAATCTCTGAAAGTGATGTTCCGCATCGTGTGGTCCAGGTGCAGCCTCAGGGTGGTATTGAACTGAGATCACGGGCAAGGTGCGGTGTCTCATTCCTTCCACACATTGATCGTTGAGATTGATATGAGTGATCTCAACTTCCGCTGGCAAACTCTCAGCACCGACAGCGAAACCATGATTGTGTGAAGTAATTTCAACCGTGTGGTCTGACAACTGTTTCACGGGCTGGTTGCCGCCGCGATGTCCGAACACGAGTTTGAATGTCTTTGCTCCGAAGGCACGGCCAAGCAGTTGATGTCCGAAACAGATCCCAAACACCGGCACGTTCGCCTTCAGCAACTCGCGAATCTCCGCGACTTCGTTGTTCATCGACGCTGGATCGCCTGGTCCATTCGATAGGAAAATCCCATCGGGTTTGAGTGCGAGCGCTTCGGCGGCTGAAGTTGAAGCGGGTACGACCGTGGTGCGCACGCCGAGTTGTGCGAGTTCGCGCAGTGAATTTCTTTTGACGCCGAAATCGTAACAGACGATGTGAAAACGTTCTTCACCGGCAGCAGGAAACTCGTAGGGCGTGCGCGTTGTCACGAGGCTTGCGAGTTCGCGATTCTCCATCGGCGGTGATTGGCGCGCTTTTTCAACGAGGCTCTTTTCATCGAGATCGATGGTCGAGAGACAGGCGCGCATCGCGCCTTTGTCGCGAATGTGACGCACGAGTGCGCGCGTGTCGATGCCTTCGATGGCGACGATGTTCCAGCGCTTCAGATAAGACTCGAGACTTTCTTCGGCGCGCCAGTTTGAAGTGATCCGGCTCGCTTCGCGGACAACGAATCCTTCGACCCACGGGCGCGAGGATTCAGAGTCGGCCTCGTTTACGCCGTAATTGCCGATGAGTGGATAAGTCATGCATACGATCTGGCCTGCGTATGAAGGATCGGTGAGGACTTCCTGGTATCCGGTCATCGAAGTATTGAAGACCATCTCCCCGCACACCTCACCCTCGGCCGCCCACGACCGCCCACGAAACGTGCGACCATCTTCAAGTGCTAAAAGTGCTGGATTTCTCATGCTATTTAGGCCGCCCCTATAAGTCCCGTTATGGCTTTGCCTCAAGTCGCCGAGCGCCAACGGCGCGGAATATAGCAGCCAGGGGCAAGCGCGAAGCGAAGCGAGCGCGTCGCCCCTGGTTGCAAAAATCGCAAGGCGTCGAGGCCTGAAAGGCCGGAATAACGCCAACCGTATTACGCCCTTTCAGGGCTGGACCGCTTTTTAATTTTGTTACCAGGGGCGACGTGCTTCGCACTTGCCCCTGGCTTTCATATTCCGCGCCTTTGGCGCTGCGTTATTCGCGGCTACTGGCTGCTCTTTATAAACTGCTGCGCTTCGTTTAGCCAGCGCTTGCTCGAGCGATACTTATAAGCAGGCGCTGTCTTCACCGCCTCGATACACGCCTGCATCAAACTCGTGGCTTCGCGCTTGTGACCGAGACCTGCGTGCGCGCGGCCCATCAGATAGAGTCCTTCGGGATCTGACGGGCGGTGTTCGAGAAACTGGTCCAACGCCGTCCGCGCATCTTCAAATTGTCCCGCCGCGATGTAAGTCGTCGCCACTTCACGCCAGACCTCGTGCTGCGAATGCGCTTGATTCCGCGTCACCACGTGCTCAAAACTCTGAATCGCGTCACCATATCGCTTCTGCTGTCGCGCGATGCGTCCGAGTTGATACGCAGCGTCGATCTCTTCCGGGTCGATCTCGAGTGCGCGCTCAAAGCGCGCTTTGGCTTCGTCGAGTTCGCCACGGCTCTGATGAATCAGACCGAGATTGTAATGCGCCGACGCATCGGCAGGATTCAAAGTGGCTGATTCGAGATTCTGTTTGAACGCGGCCTTCGCGCGATGGCTGCCCATGATGTCAACGAAATAACCGCGCAACAGAAAGAACAACAGGATCAGCAAAAACGGCGAACCAAATACTCCGGAAAACAAGTGCATCGCAATCGGCAGAACAAAAGACGATGCAACACTGCCAACCAGAGTCACAGTAAAGGCGCGCATCGCCGACATTCGAAACGTTTCCTTCACTCCGATGATCGTCCCGAGTCCAAACAACCAGATTTGAAAGCCCGTGAAGAGACGATACGACACCATCACGGGATTTCTGAGTTCGTCGTCATACTGCGGACCGGGTGGAAACATTCCGCGCCATTGATCGGCATTCTGAACCACGTAGGCGACGTACGATGCCTGAATTCCGGTGTAGTGAAGAAAAGCTGCAATCAGGATCGCGAAGATGTTGGCGGCAGTCAGTACATAAAACAACGTCGCCGCCAGGGGCGCATACTCCTGAGTGATCACGACTCGGAAACTGCCGCGTCGATCAAAGGTGTTGGCGATAAGAGTAAGAATCGGAACGAGGATGATCGCCACAATCGCCACGACCTTACCGGCCCGGAAAAGATCGGAAAACACACCACCGCCAACCCCAACAACACCAAACTTCTCCAGCACAAAGTTGAATGCAGCTTGACTGACAAACGCCATCAGCGCCACTGGCGCGAGCGAGCCACGGTCGCGCATGCCCCGCATTCCACGCACCGGAGCGTAGAAAATCATAAGCAGGTAGCGCAGCCAATCAATCATAAGAATCACGGCTGTGGCGATGATTCACCGGGTATATAAGGCTGTGCCGTCGGTTCTCCGTCAGGAGTCGGCTGAAACGTGGGCGTAAAGCCGGGCGATTGCGGTCCCGCCTGGTTGATGTCCTCGTGATGAATGACACTGGCGGCCGCCAATGGCCAATAGCGAAACAGCGCCTTCCCATAGATGTATTTTTTCGGCACTAATCCCCAGATACGTGAATCGCTCGAGTTGTCGCGGTTATCACCCATCACGAAGTAATAGTTAGGCCGGACGTAAACTTCCGACAGACTGCGGTGCGACAAGTTCAAACGCGGATCGAGATACGTCTCTTCGAGATCTCGGCCGTTTACGCGCACGATCCCTTCGTGTACCTCAATCCGGTCACCCGGCAAGCCGATGACCCGCTTGATATAACTCTTCGACGGATCGTCCGGAAACCAGAAGACGACGATGTCGCCGCGATCAATCTTGGGCGCCCAACGATAGTCGTCGTAATAAATCAACTTGTTGACGAAGATCCGTTCGCCATCGTGCAGACGAGGTAACATCGAAGTGCCCTCAACCTTCACCGGTTGCACGATAAAAACCACGACGAGCGCCGCGATCATTAGTGCGAAAATCAGATCCCGGAGTAGCAGGCGTGCTTCAGACCAAAGATCGTTCCGCGACGCATCTTCGGGGCTGTGTACCTGGATGTCTTTGTCGTCGTCGATGTGAACGCCACCGAATGGAGGTGGCCGGCGTTTTCGAATTCCAAACATAAGTCAAACACTCTATGGCGGTTTGAGGTTAGCTTTCACCTCGCGCCTTGTCAAACTACAGTAAAGCGATTCCTTGACAGGCTTTACCAACGCTTCCTATCATCGTCGTCTGCATTTTGCTGCCCCAGGCAAACGTGCCCCGGCGAAGCAGAAAAGAGGCCCCTAGTCGTGATTAAGTTGGATATCATCAATCGTGTTGCTGATAAGACCGGCGTGCCGAAGATGAAGGCCGAACAAGCGGTCGAAGCTCTTTTTCATTCGATGAAGGAAGCACTGACAAGGGGTGAACGAATCGAGCTGCGCGGGTTTGGCGTGTTTGTCGTGAAGCCGCGAAAGCGAGGCGTCGGCAGAAATCCTCGCACTGGGGAAGAAGTGGCGATTCCTTCAGGCAAGACGATTCGCTTCAAGCCTGGGAAAGACCTTCAGGCTCACGACGACGGAGACCCCGACGTCGACGTGGACGATTCAGGCGAAGACGACGATTTTTAGGATTGGTTAAACTTTAAGGCTTATTCGGAGGCTAGAGTTGGAATGGCGCGAGCATCCAGACTCTGGCCTTCAGCTTCTTAAGAACGAGCAATGGCAGAATCGATTAGAACTGTACCACCGGGTTTCAACTTCGAACGGACCGCTCCGGCGATTTCAGCGCGCGAGTGGCGACTGCACGGCAGTCTCCTGATTCTTACAATCATCACGACTACCCTCGCGGGCATCGTCCTCGTGGCTCCGGAAGTGCCGACACTCGAGCCACCGTTGGCCACGCCGCTGGATTATCTGCTGTACATCCCGCTCTCGTATCTTTATTGGGGCGCGGAGTTGTTTAAGTATTCGATGGCGAATCCGCATCTTATTGCGGAAGGCGCAACGTTTTCAGCGTCTTTGCTCGCGATCCTCTTCTCGCATGAGATGGGTCACTACGTCGCGTGCCGCTATTACAAAGTGGACGCGACGCTGCCGTACTTCATTCCGGCGCCGCCGATCTTCCTGGCGGGGACGTTTGGAGCATTTATCAAGATTCGCTCACCGATTCCGACGCGTCGGGCGTTATTCGATATTGGTCTTGCTGGTCCACTCGCAGGGTTTGTCGTGGCTCTGCCCGTGGCTGTGGCGGGGATCTTGACTGTCGGACCGCCAGTCCAGACTGCGGCTTCTGAGGGTCAGTTGATCTTCTTCAACGATCCACTGTTGTTTCGTTTGATATCAAAGCTGGCGGGAGTTCCTTTGGATCCGAACTCGCCGATCAATCCTCTATACATGGCGGCATGGATTGGTCTTTTGGTTACGAGTCTGAACCTGATGCCGGTGGGGCAACTCGACGGTGGTCACGGAACGTTCGCAGTCTTTGGTGGGCGCGCTCACCGGATCGTCAGCCGTATCGCTTTTGTCACGGTCGTGGTGCTTGCACTTCTAGGCTTCTGGTTGCACAACAGCCCGAGCGGATTTCTCTACGCAGTGTTGTTGGGAATCATGATGAAGGTCCCACACCCACCCCCCGGCGTCATGGAACCCTTAGGAACGAAGCGCACCGTAATCGCAATCCTCACCCTGCTCGTCTTCGCCCTCTGCTTCTGGCCGTTCCCGATCTCGATTAGGTAGCGTCGAATCGCTATCGACGTTTCTTTTTGCCCTTGCGCTTTCCTGTTTTGGACTGTGGTCGGAATCCGGGGATCGGTTTTGAAAGCAGTTGCGTTTCGAGATGCTTTAACATCTCTCTAAGTGGGCCTTGCGCCAAAACTACAAAGTGGCTAACAACGTCATATGCCTCTTTCCGACGATTCAACTGGGCGAGGGTAACGGCTACACGGCTAGCTGCGTCGATAGTGGACGGATGTCGCTCGCCGAAAAGTTCTCGATACATACGTAACGCCTGTCGATAATAATCCAGAGCCGCACTTATATCTCCACACAAAGCACCAAGATTAATAAGCGAATTGGCGATAGTTGGGTGTTTTTCCCCAAATAACTCTAGCCGCATCGTGAACGCTTGCTGAGAATAATCCAAGGCGCGTTGCAAACCGCCTTGTTCTCCATAACACAAACTAAGGTTCTCAAGTGAGCTGGCTATATCCCGGTGCCGCTCGCCAAATAACTCTCGCTGCATAGCCAGTGCCTGTTCCGAGTATTCCACGGCCCTTTGCAGGTCGCCTTGTCTCCTATGCCAGCCACCGATATTCGCTAATGACGTCGCTATATGCGGGTGTCGTTCGCCGAACAATTCCCTTCGCATTCTTAACGCTTGTTCTGAGTAATCCAGAGCTCGTTCCAGATCTCCTTGATCGCCATAAAACCCACCAACGTTATCGAGTAAGATAGCTATATCCGGGTGGCGCTCGCCAAACAATTCACACTGCATAGCTAGTGCCTGTTCGGAATATTCCAAGGCCTTTTGCGGATCGCCTTGTTTGTCATAGCAGCGACCAATATTAGCTAATGATATTGCAATATCCCGGTGTGGCTCGCCGAATAATTCCCGTCGCATTTTTAACGCTTGTTCTGAGTAATCCAATGCTTGTTGTAGATCTCCTTGGTCACCATACAAAATACTTATTGCGTTGAGCGATGCTGCTATGTCACGGTGACGTTCTCCAAATAACTCACGTCTTATCGTTAGCGCTCGGATCAGATTTGTTAAGCCAGTTCGAGACTCTCCAAGCCCATGCGTTATACCAGCCAGGTCAGTTAATAGATGGGCCTGTAATTCCCTATTGGTGTCACTCAATTGGTCAAAGAGTCTCTGTGCCTCGACTACATAATCTCTAGCTTCAACATATCGGCCGCGATGATATGCAGGATATGCCTGCAACCACATAAGCCTGCTGGAGTGTGAAGTCGCAAAACGAGCCGCATTTTCTTGCCACTTCTTTAGATGATCTAACTCTGACTCGAACAGGTTCAGTTGAGAAAAGTCTTCCTTCTTCTCTTGAAACCAATTACCAATGCGACTACATACCGTATCGACCCAGTCGAGTCGCTGTTCTAACGGAATCTCTGTCCGCCGAACCTCACCAACCAAACGATGGAGCGAGTAGCGGTCTTGCTCCTTGCTCGGTTGCAACAACCGTAGTTCTGCCCCTAACGCAAGCGCGCTCGCGAGAGTGCCGTCACTTAGTGTGCCTAACAGGTCTGACATGAGATCCGAACTCATCGGAGCTGAGCCGCTCCATGTCAGCAGATCGAGAACATCACGAAGCTGCTGTTCCTCCTGAAGTAAATCTTCACTCAGTCGAAGCGTGCTATAGAGGTCGGCTTCGTGTTTTGTAAAACTGCTGACGCTCTTTGGCAGCGCACTCTTTAGATCTTTGAATAGAAGGTCGTAATACTGCTGGAACCTCACAGTGCGCCGGTGAGCGAGGTAAGCTCCTGCGAGTTCGAGCGCTAGAGGCAAGCCACCCAAAAGTGTAATGATACCTTCTACAGCTTTCTCTTCTTGCTCAGTTTCTGGATCCCTGCGAGCTTCTTTAATAAGTAATTCGCTAGAAAACTTCCTATCGAGTAATTCGAGTGCTACTGGATAGAAGTCGGCGTGATCACCGCGACTCGTCACCAGTATGTGAGGATTGGCTTCTGGTTCAGGCAAGTACGAATCAATCGCTCGGCGGTCCTCGAGATTGTCAAAAATTATCAAGCAATCTGAGTAACTGCGAATTCGCTGCTGAGCAATCTCTATTTTGTACTTGTGCTCTGATTCCGGCGCGATCCAACCTGCTTTCTCGGCAATCTCTATAAGCTGAGCGTCGATGTTTTGGTCAGCAGTCAGCCATATGACACCATTAGGATATTGATCACGATAGCGATAGGCATACTCAATCGCTAACTGTGTTTTTCCTAAGCCTCCGAGGCCTCTAAATGCAGCCGTTTGACCTATTGCTGTTCGCTTTCCTTCAGTAAGCTGTTTCCGAACGTCTTCCAGCACTTGCTGCTGACCAACGATCTCATCACCTTTCTGTTTAAAGGGCACATAGAACACAGATCTATGTGGCCCATAGTCTGGGATGACGCTTACCTTGCTGAGTGACTCACGGTCGGAGTCGCTAATAGCCGCCAACTCAGCCATTAATGCCATTAGCGGCTCTCCAAAATCGGAGAAGGTCACTGGCTCAATATTCAGTTTTCGAACTCGCTCGGCATCGGCTTCGCGCACCAATGCATAATGAGGACCAACAGCGCCTTTGTAGATTTCGGTAACATTTTCCAACTGCATTCCGAAGTATTCATCTTCCAAACTGAAACCAATGAACAGAAATGATCGTGAGGTAAGCTGATATCTAAGCGTACTCAGTGCAGCTTGATATTCCACTTTCCGCTGGTCGCCGTCTAACTCCGGATAGAGAAGTTGGTAACCATCTGGCGACAGAATTAGTTGTGAGGCCTTCGAAAGACGGCCGTGAAGATGCCAGATTACTGGACGCTGTAGAGGCTGTTGAAGGAGGTTTGCTTGTTCGACTGGTGCCTCAATATCCCAACTCTGTAAATCCTGTTGTCGCGGGCATGCCCATCGCAGTACCTCATCATAATTCGTTGTGATTACCAAATTGCTTCCCAGACCCCAAATAGCGCGGGCGAGCGCGAGGCTATCGTCATCAATGCGCTCAAAAGGAATATCCAAACTGTCTTTGAGAAACTCATACCAAATAGGACCCAAAGCTGTCCGGGCTCGAGTGGCCGCATAAAGAAAATCCGGTCTATGACTCCTAACAAGTGATCTTACGACATCACCCTCACTACTTTTATTCTCTTGATCTAATCGATCCGCAGAGTCTTCCAGCAATTGTCGCCAGCTTGGGAAAGCAGGTTTACGCGAAGCACGATCGAGAACACTCATCGACACACCAGCGCCAACAAATGGTACTACTCGGCCAGCACGCAAACTATCTTGTAAGGCTTTCGGAATAGGCATGTAGGAGGCTCTGACCCTCGTGAGAGCGTTTAGAAACGAGGGATTGACGCACGAGGATACAACATTCCCCTAAGCACTGAACAGATTTTACTGTGCTTAAGATGAGAACTTAAGGCAAGTGTGCGACCGGGATTTCTTCCATGCGTTCGAAGGGCTTGGCGCCGGTTGCGATGTCATGGACAGCGTGGAGAATCTCTGCGCTGTAGTATCGCATTCCGCAGGAATCACAAACGCCTACGACAATTTCTTCGAGAATGATAAAACCCTTTTTGTGCTTAAAGGCCTCGCGGTCAACTTTCTTCGGACGCACGGTGCCATCACAGCGCTCGCATGAGTAATTGTAAGTAGTTTTTTTAGTGGTACCTGCTGACTTCATAAACAGTTATGATCAAAAACATGTCGTTTGCGTGAAATCGGCCGACAATTCCTACGGGTGTCTCACCATCTAAGGCAAGCCCTTCGACTGTGTATTTGGTTCCTCGGGGATCACGTTTGGTTCTGTGTACGATTTGCCCATTCAAGATCGCCTCTTCGATGTCAAGGATATCGAGATCGTCTTCCGCCATCTCCTCGGCGGCGTGAATGGTCATATCATAACTATGCGAAAGAATCCGCTTTCGGATTCGGTCAATAAGTCGGTGAGGCACCCACGCAGTTTAGCATAAGCCGCTTTAACTGAAATTAGCGGCGGGAAGCAGGCCTTTGATCTCGCGGACGACGCGGGTGACTTCTTCCTGGTTCGCGAGGGCGACCATGAAGAATTTGTAGCCCTGATGGAAGCAGATGACGCCGTTTGCGAATAACCAGACGCCGTCGAGGAATGGATTGCCGCCGAGCAACCAACTGATCGGTGCGCCCGTGATTGCGCCGGGTTGGAAGATCTGAGCCCACATCGCGGCGCCTGCCGCACAGCTAAATGCGCCCAGTAACGGCGCTCCGACGTACTTCGCGATTTTGCGTTCAAACTCCACGCGCTGTTGTGCCGCTTCATCGAGTTCGCCGCGCGCGATCAGTTCTTCCTGCTTCTTAAGATAGTTATCAAACTTCTCACTCGCTTTATGCAATCCCCAAACCGGCAGCGCCGAATGTGTGAACCAGTGTGGATGCGAGCCCAACAACACTGCGTCCAAGCCTGGAAACGCAGCACCGGCCCTGATGCCCAGCACTAACGAAACAGAAACTACGGCAGCCTTGCCAGGGTTTGCTTTGATCCAGTCGCGAGCCTTGAGCGCTCCTGCGGTCGCAGCAGTCGAAGCACGTGTGAAGCGCGCGCTGGCATCGTAAATTTGCGAGGCGCGATCGTAGTAAGTCCTAGCGTCGTCGAAGACTTTCTTACCCGTATCACCAGCAGCGTCACGCACAACCTTGCCGGCCTTCTTTACATGACTTGCAGCGCGACGTGCGGTTTCCCCAACTTCCTCATCGTCCGTGAGTCGCTCAGCTTCGGCTCGCAGCCGTTCGGCGCCGCTCGCGACAGTGTCGGCACCACGCTTTGCAGCTTCACCCACGATATCGGAAATTGAATATTTCTCGTCGAGCTCGCGCGCCTTGCGACGCGCTGCCTGCTGCCACTCTTCCAGTCGTTCTTTGTAATCAGCCATCCTATCCTCGCGATGCAACTCCCAAATTCCCATCGCCTTGTACGTCGCCCACCGCCACCGAGTTCGACTGCACGGTCTCCAACGCCACCACCTGATCGCGGCCGTTTCGCTTGGCTTCGTATAAAGCGACATCCACCGCTTTCAGGATATCAGCAGCAGTTTGCGCGTCGTTGGGACATTCTGCAACTCCAAAACTAGCGGTGATATGACCCGCGCGTGGAATTTCCAGCGACTTGATCGAGGCTCGCAAGCGTTCGGCAACTTCACAACCAACGTCTTTCGTCGTCTCAACCAGCAACACAGCAAACTCTTCGCCACCGATTCTAGCTGCCAGATCGATACCGCGCGTCCCCTCGCGCAAGACTTTGCCAAGACGGCGTATCGCATCGTCGCCGGCGTCGTGACCAAAGCTGTCGTTCAGTTTCTTAAAACTATCGATATCGAGCATCAGGAGTGTGAATGGATGGCCAAACCTCTCCACACGACCCACTTCCCGCTCCAATTGGCGTTCAAACCGGCGCCGGTTGGCGAGGCCCGTCAGATGGTCCGTAAACGCCGCCTCCTCGCAAACGTCCAAATAGGCCTTAAACTCGAGCAGCGTTCTGGTCCGGGCCAACAACAGATCGAGATCGGTCGGATCAGTGATGTAGCCCAAGGCCCCGACTTCATTGGCCCTGCGAAGATCCTCAGTACGCCGGCCCGCGGCAGTCTGCATAATGACCGGGATAAACTTAGTTACCGGATTAGCCCTGATGCGTTGGGCCAACTCGTAGCCATTCATACGCGGCATCATGACGTCCGTTATCACCAGGTCAGGTTGGTACCCCTCAATGGCCGCCAGCGCCTCAACCCCGTCTACAGCAGTAGTAACCTGGTAGCCGGCAAGGCTCAAGGCTGCTTCAATTAGCTGCAATTTATCGGGGTTATCGTCGACTACGAGAATATTGGATTTTGAGTGCATATACGAGAATGTTGGGCCTTTGATTATTCTTGCGCGCTTTGGAGCTTCATGCTACAGTTCGGGCCTCGGTTAGGCCGTTCGTGCCAGTACTCGCCCTAGCGTGTCAAAAGATTCAATCGAGATTAACAAGCCTGGGAACAGCGCGCGGGTTTCCTTACAATCGTCGTAGAAACTAACCCGCACAGGACCACGTCGATTACGAGCAAAACACGGCCATAAACGATTCAAGCTGGAAATTATGACTCGATGCCCATAAGGACATGGAGATGAATGCCCTTCAGGAACAGAAGCGCGCACGGGATTTAACAGCCGAAGATCGCGCTCAAATAATTCGTCGCCTGGAATTTGGCTCAACACTGGATGATGCCCTCGTTAGCGAGATGGCTCGCAATTCAGTGGTCCTGGACTTCCGTCGCCGTCGTTTCGTTTATCGTGCCGGCGAACCCGCGGATTGCCTGTATGCGATCATTCATGGCCGAATAAAACTTTGCCGAATCGAAGCTGACACCGATCGCGAAGCCGTCATCGATATCCTCCCAGAGGGATCGCTCTTTGGGGAATCAGCTCTCTACTCTGCTGCGGGGCAACGAGCGAATTCTGCAACTGCCTACGAAAATTCGAGGCTCCTGCGAATCCAAGTCGGGGATTTCAAACGGGGGATGGCTGAGGATGACCGCCTTCATGATTACACTTTCCGTTTGATCGGTCAACGTCTTGATCATGCAGAACGCCGCCTCGCCGACTTTGCTCTCAACGCTATCCCTGCGCGTCTGGATCGACTTTTGGCCGACTTTTCCATGCGTTATGGCGTGTCTGAACCAGAGGGTGTACTTATCGATATTCCCCTGCCTCACCGCGAAATCGCCTCCATTGTGGGCTCCACCCGTGAAAGCGTCACGGTGCGCTTGAATGCCATGCGCCGCGAAGGTACGATCGCATTCGTCAAACGACGAATATTGATCAAACGACCGGCATCTCTTTGATGCGATGCGGTCTGTTCGTGGCTTCAGATTCATGAAATGCCCAACCTGCGGTAAACCAGTCGATTGGAAAAACAATCCTGTTCGTCCCTTCTGTTCGGAACGGTGCCAGCTCGTCGATCTGGGCAAGTGGGTCGAAGGCGAGTATCGCGTTCCCGGTGAGCCGCTTCCCCAGGAACGAAATGAACCGATGGCAGTCGAGCACGATGGAGACAAAGAGTTCTGAAATGCCTCCTCTGCGCTCTCTGCGGTCCTCTGCGGTCCTCTGCGTTAAGAAGCATTTTCAACGCAGAGATCGCCGAGGGCCGCAGAGAACGCTGAGAAGAGTTGTAATTCTTCTTTGCTGTTTGGTGTCGTTGGCCTCTTGCAATAGTAACGATCCGCCGAGCGTTAATACCAACACGCCCGTCATCTCTGGTCCACCTACCGGGACGACCTATCCGATGCCGCCAACCGGCAGAGCGGCTACACTCGCGAACATGGGTTGGGAATCGTCGGATGGGAAACGATCTGTTTTTTCCGAGTACAGAGGAAAGGTGTTAGTCCTGGATTTCTATGCCACCTGGTGTGTGCCTTGCCGCGACAGTGTGCCGCATTTAGTCAGCATGCAGAAGAAATACGAAGACCAGGGACTGGTCGTGGTCGGTCTCAATGTCGGTGGACCAGGCGACGATCAAAAGGTTCCCGAGTTCGCAAAAGAATTCGGCATCCAATATACACTCGCAAAGCCTGACGAAGAGCTCGCAACCTTTTTGATGGGCGATAGTGATGGCATTCCACAAACGTTCGTGTTTGATCGTCAGGGCCAACTCGTGCAACGTTTTGTCGGCTTTGGACCAGGAACGGGCGAGTATCTAGAGGCGGCGATCGTAACCGGACTAAAGATCCCGGCTCCTTAAACATCAACCTACAGGGCTAAAACTTTTGAGACGAGCAAAGATTTTAATCACACTTGGACCAGCATCACGCGAGCCGGAAACAGTTGAACAACTGATCGCAGCGGGCGCCAACGGCGTGCGCATCAACATGTCGCACGGCACGCACGAAGAGAAGACTCTCGACATTCAACGCGCCCGCGCCGCAGCCGAAAAACTCGGGCGACCGATTGCAGTGCTCGTCGATCTTTCTGGTCCAAAAATTCGCACTGGGGAACTCAAAGACGATGAGCCAGTCAAACTCGTCGCCGGCGCAGCGTTCACCATCACTACCCGCCCCATTATCGGCGACGCGAATCAGGTTTCGACCAACTTTCATGACCTTCCACGCGTTGTGCAACGCGGCACACGCATGCTGCTCGACGATGGCGCATTGTCGCTCATCGTTGAAAGCGCAAACGACACGGACGTGGTTTGCAGAGTCATCGATGGCGGGCTACTCGGCGAACGCAAAGGCATCAACTTGCCGGGCGTCGCCCTACCGATCGACTCGCTCACCGAGAAAGACATCATCGATCTGAAGTGGGCGGTGGAACAAAACGCTGACTACATCGCGCTCTCATTCGTGCGACGTGCAAGCGACTGTGAAAATGCGAAAAGGCTGATCAACGAAGCCGGCTGCCACGCCCCGTTAATTGCGAAGATTGAAAAAGCCGAGGCGATCGATCATCTGGATGAGATCATTGCGGCTGCTGACGGCGTAATGGTCGCGCGCGGCGATCTGGGTGTGGAAACAAGCGTCGAGTTGGTCCCGGTCTATCAGAAGCGAATTATCGAACACGCAATCAAGGCCGACAAGATGGTCATCACCGCGACGCAGATGTTGCAGTCGATGGTGACCAATCCGCGGCCCACGCGTGCCGAAGCATCGGACGTCGCGAATGCCGTCTGGGATGGCACTGATTGCGTGATGCTTTCAAACGAGACTGCCACCGGTGCATATCCGGTGCAGGCGGTGGCGATGATGGCGCGCATTATCGAGTCAGCGGAGTCAGGCAAAGCGCAGCCGGCCGACAAGCCTGCGAGCTGGATGGGCAAACAATCAGGACGCGTCAGTCGCGCGCTTTCTGAAGCCGCAGCCTTTGCCGCGGATGAGATGGGAACGACCGTGACCGCAGTCTTTACTGCTTCGGGCTTGATGGCCCGCAGACTCTCGTCGCTGCGTCCGAATCAGCGCATCGTTGCTTTAACACACAGACCTGAGGTCCTGTCTGAGCTTGCATTGATCTGGGCGGTCGAGCCGCTACTCATCAGCAAAGCACAATCAACGGAAGAGATGCTCAAGATCGGTGAACATCGACTGCTTGAAGCCGGCGTAGTTGAGAACGGCGAGATCATCGTAGTCATGGCCGGACGGCTCTCGGGTCTCGGCCTCTCGAGCTCAGTTACGATCTTCACAGTTGGTGGTAATTTAGGACCGACGCGATTGTGAGCCTAAAAACCAACATGTCGGCGGGTGAGCTGTTTGATCTCATCATGCCCGCTGCATACGTAGCGTCCGCGCTTCTCTCAACCTGGGTGCTCGCTTCCGCACGCAAACGTTTCCAGCTTCATCTCGCCTTCGCTCTCGCGCTGGCGACTTTGTTTCTGCCGGTCGTCATCTTTCCACTCTATCTCGCGGCAATCATCTGGCGAAGACCGGAGAAGCCTCCGCAACGATGGCGGTACGCGCTGCCGCTGCTGTATGCAGCGATTCTTCTGTCGGCGATTGGTTTGTTTGTTTATTTTGATGGTCGAACTGTTGACGCTCACCTCGCGCGAGCGGCGCGCGCAAAGCTCGTTTACGACCACAATACTGCGATTAAAGAATACCAGCAGGCACTAACTCTCGAAGACAATCCACATACGCACAAACTGCTTGCGCTCGAGCTCGCGGACGCAGGCTACACATCGGAAGCAAACGCAGAATTTCGTTTAGCAGAGCAGGGACGTGAGCCACAAAAAGGCACACAAAGCACAAAATGAATATGTGCCTTATGTGCATTTTTGTGGCTAATTTTTCTGGCTTTAATCGGCGCCGATCATTTCGCCGACGCCCGCTTTCTGTTCCTCAGCCATCTGGGCCGGCGTCTTTTGCGGGTCGCGCCAGTTGTCGAGAATGCCGACCTGGTGCACGCACTGTAACGTGCAGGTAGGTGCACACCACTTCTCAGTCTTGTACTCACGATCGAAGTCGTCCATCGTGTACTGGTCCAACGGAATGCCCGGGTAACCTCGCTGTTGCGAACACCAGTGTACGAGACCCTCTTCACAGATGTAGAGGTATCGAGCACCGGCACGACAGCGCCAGTGGTAAGGCTTGCCCTCCGCGATGCTGTCCTGGAACCAGTTCAGACGAGCATGGTCTTTGTTTCCGAGCTTCTTGACCTGTTGGAAGATGTCTTTTTCTTTCGGTGACAACGGCTTCAAAGTACCGTCAACGTCGTGAATCACACCGACGGTGGTTGAGAACCCGAGCTCAACAGCACGGCGTGCGACGACCAAAGCGTCGTCAGGATTCTTGATACCGCCGCCAATTACTGAATTGATGTTGACGTGGAAATCAGCGTACTCGGACAGATAGCGCAATTTCTTATCGAGCACACGCAGACTCTTGCGCGACACTTCGTCAGGCGCAACGTTATCGATACTGATTTGCAAATACTCCAGACCGGCTTTGTTGAGACGTTTGATACGGTCGGGAGTGAAGTAGTAACCATTCGAGATCAGGCCGGCGATCATTCCGCGCAGGCGAATGTGGTGAATGATCTGATCGAGTTCCGGATGCATCATCGGTTCGCCACCGGAGATGGTGACGATTGACGTTCCCAGATCCGCGAGTTTGTCGAGACGACTTTTGACGATCGCGAGATCGATGGGTTTCGAATTATGGTCGTACTCGTTGCAATAACCGCACGCCAGATTGCAACGACGCATCGGGATGAGATGGGCCAGCACCGGATGTCGACTGGACAATAGTGCGCGGCTGATAAAACTGGCTTCACGCAACTTCAGTTTTAGAAACTTAGTCTTCCGCATGTATGCTCAAACAATTGACGCGAAGAATATGCGACCCGGGCGGTCCAATGCAACCGCGCACAAAAAACTAGCCACAGATTACACAGATAAATCCGGATCTCATCTGTGTTATCTGTGGCGCTATCTTCTGTCCGAAACTATTAACTCTTGACGATCTTTACGTTCGAATCGAGCTTCACATCAAAATCGCCCGAACTGATCTTCTGATTCTTCTCGAGACCCGTCAAACGCATTGTGGTCGAATCGTCGTTCTTCTCGACAATCTTCGCCTGCACTGGCATGCCGCCCGCATCGATCCAAACTTCGGCATACTTGTATCCAGCATTTCCCTTCGGAACCAGGGTCAGATGAATCGTGCTGACTCCACCCCACAACGTCTCTTCGCGAACATCTTTCACGGGCTGATACTGCGCCTCGAGCTGTTGGCGCGACATATTCATCATCGCCAGAATGCCTGAAGCTTTTCCATCCTTACCACTCATCTTCCGAGCGTCACCGGTGTAAGCAACATTCAAAGCTGGACGGAAGATCGTGTATTTGTTGTTGTTAACTGCCAACACTTCGCGTCGCGGGCTGCTCCAGTCGATCCTGACTGAAGCCTGGCGACCGGCGCCCGGCAGGTAAATCACCACACCATTGTATTTATCTTCAACGCCGAGCTGCGAATTGTACTTGACCATGCTGATGCCGGCGCGCAAAGACTTCAAACTCTGACGGTTCTTCTCCAACCGGCTCAAAACAGAACTAACGAGGCCCGCTCCCTGACCATTCGTCGTGGTCGGGGTCACTAAGACGAGTGTCGACAATATGAAAGCGAACATCAGGCCCGAAGAAATCAATCTCTTCATAAATACTCCTTAAACTCAGTCACTCCTTTCGCGGAGGGTGCGCAAAAACCTCGCAATTATAGGGGAAGACTATCGTATGTCAACCTCGAAACTACGTGTCCGTCCCTCAGAATCAAGCACCGGGCGTACCGCAAGCACCTCAACGTTTCTGCGGCCTGTCAGGGCCTCGATACGCTGCCCGATCCGACCTTTATCTCCTTCATTACCAATATCTTCCGGGCTCAACACCAGGGTTGCGGCAACTGGGCTTTGATGCACCGTTCCCTGGGCCGGTTCGCCACTCAAAAACCACCAATTTGGTGTCAAAAAAATGAAGATTAAAATGACCACACAAAGCAAATCCCATTGCCAGGTATTGCGCGCGTAATTCCAAAAGAAGATCTTCTTCAGTGTGGTTAAAAGGCCTCGCACGTTCTCAAGCTTGCAAGTAAACAGCCACGCGAACCGCGGCTGGCGGGTCAATTGGATTCTAACACAATAATAGGACTATTTGACTTACAAGCGTACTGAAGGAGCTTGTTCAACGATGTGCCCATCACGCATCTGCACGATTCGTTTACACATCGCCGCAGCTTCCGGATTGTGAGTAATCATGATGATGGTCTGGTTGAAACGGTAGTTCAACTCCTGGAACATGTTAAGTACGAGGGCTGAGTTCTCGGAATCGAGGTTTCCGGTGGGTTCGTCAGCCAGAACGATGGCCGGACGTGTCACAACCGCACGCGCTAAAGCGACGCGCTGCTGCTCACCACCCGATAACTCCAGCGGTTTGTGGTGAAGTTTGTTTTCCAAACCGAGCAGGCGCAGCACGTCACGGCGCAGTTGCGGATCGCCGCCGCCGTTGCCATGAATTCGCTCCGCCAGTCGGAGATTTCCTTCAGCCGTGAGTGTCGGAAAAAGGTTGAATCTTTGAAAAACAAATCCGATTTTTTTGCGGCGCACTGCGGTACGCTTTGCGTCTGACGCGGCGGTGATATCGTCGCCATCGATCACGATGCGACCGGAGGTTGGCGTCAGCAAACCGCCCAACAAATGCAGCATCGTCGATTTGCCGCAGCCGGATGGCCCCATGATCGCTACAAACTCGCCTTCCTGAACCTCGAGCGAAACCCCGCGCAAGGCCGGAACATCCACCTTGCCAATGCGGTAGACCTTCACCAGATCTTCGGCTGTTAAAATGTTTCTCATCGATTACTGTTTGACTGTTACCTTGTTGTTGGGCGCATCCAGATCAACTTCCGGTAACTGCCACTTGTTTTCCAGCACAAAAGCTTTCGGACCGTATTTCCGATTCAGTTCGACTGAGGCAGAATCCTGATAAGTGATACTCAGTTTGTATTTATCCTGTGGCCGCGTTATTTCAATGCGGCTCGGCAGCGACGCCGTGTTGCTGCTGCCCAGAACTTTTTCATTGTAATAAGAAACGTCTGTAATCAAGCGACCTTTGTCATCGTAGCTTTGCACACGAGCGAGCCGAATGCCATTGACGCGGTCCAGCCAAAATCGTCTGGAGATCTTCGTGTCGCCGCTGGCCGTTGAAACCTCTTCGAGAAGGTAATAACCGCGCATTATGCGCGCGCCTTTTTTCGCCTGAGGACGATTGTCGGGTTCTTCCTGGAAAAACTCGCTCTGCGTATAAATCAAAGAGTTGTTTGGCTCGATCGGCCGAACCATAAAGGCCTCAGTAAAATGCTGCGGGCGCAGATTCGCGAGCGCGCTCACGGTCTCTTTCTCTTTTTTCTGCTGCTCGTTTTGTTTTTGGGTTGTTCCGTCTGTTTGGAGCGTCCCATAGTCGGCGTTGTTCGTTCCTCTCACAAAACGCCTGTACTTGTCGTCCCCCTTCAACACTGCGACGCTGAAGTGCTCGCCGTCTGACGCCATCTGCGCAAGGTCAACAAAAGTGAACTGAATTACCAGATAGATCTGGCCGGGTCGTTGCACGGTGATATCACCATCGACTAATCGATACTGATCCGCAATTCCGAACGAAGCAAACGACGTGTCTTCAAACTGAATATCGACCTTGCCGTGTATCGACTCAACAGTCGACAGGCGATTGATCGCCTCAATCAGTTGCTGCTTGTTAGCTTCTCTCATAGGAGTCAGAAGCTGCGGCACCTGGATCTTTCTCTTTGCTCCGAACAGACCACACCCGGCACTAAACAACAGCACTGACACAATGAAGACTGACAGCATTAAACGGGCGGGTACCATTCTGTAGGCGTTGAAATATTTGAGCATCAGCCTTAGGCGCCAATCATACGTCAAACGCCAGAGAATCGGGAAATTGTAGTGAGTTTCGCGCAAAGGAGCAAAGGGAGCGTCAGTCGAGCTCGAGCGCAGGCTTTCCAAATCGTCCTCGCAAACCGTTGATCGTGTTTATTATCGCCGGTCTGCTTAACAACTTCTGTTCCAGTCGCTCCTTGCCGGGGAAGTCGACGAGCATGACCCCTAACAGGACAGTGAGTAATCCCTGGCCGGGAATGCCGGGCAGTGAAAGTACGATGCCGAGCGCGATTAACAACCAGCCCGCGACATTCTTCCCGATCACTTTCAAAACGCGGATAGTCGCGTTTGAACCGCTGACGCCCTTTGATTCGTTCTTGAAATAATCCTTAGGCAGTTTGACCAGGATAAATGAGACGATGCCGAGGTTGAGAAGAAAAGTGCCAATAAAAATGAGAACTCCGAGTAGTACGCTGCGCCAGGTAAGGCCTGAGAAAAAATCGGATAAGAAATCAAACATTACGATGCAGTTCACCACGCGACTTCAGAATCGAGTCCAGAAGTTCTTGCACTATCTGTTCCGGAGTGCCTTCGAGATTGAACTCCGGCTTTTCCGCGACTTCCCAGAACTCGTCCAATCCGCGCGCGCCGGCGCGCTCGAGTGCGAGCACTTCGATCAATAGATCCAGCACATCAGCGGCTTTCACGAGTCGTGCCTCGAGACTCCGGCGCTGTTCGTAATCGTCGTAAAGAGTTGCGTAGGAGTTTTCCGCATCAACTCCGCTGACCACGTCGAGGAAAGCTGCGGTCTCGGCTTGCTTTCGCGCTGCCGCTCCAAAATACAACGTGGCCGTGCGCGGCATGTCTCCAACTCGTGCTTCCGCCCAATCGTGCAACAGCGCAATGCGCAGCACTTTCTCGACGTTTATGGTCACGCCCTGGGCAATACAACGATCGGCGAGCAGCATGGCGGTCACGCTCACGCCAAACGAGTGCGCCGCCACAGATTCAGTACCGTTGGGCAAACCTCTCAAGGTCCAACCCGTGCGGTCAAGACGCTTCAGTCGTTGTAGTTCGATGAGCGTTGAAAGCATTAAGGCGCGCTGACGATGATTGTGCGCCGTTTCTCGCCAAGGGTGAGCGTGAGCGGCTTGTCCAATTGAATCGGGTGTGTTTCGCCATCGATGCTGATGACGAGATTCGCCGGCGCTCTTGTTAGTGCGCCGATTGGTGCGTTCGGTGGCATACGAAGCAAGAGGTTCGTTGCCACCATGCGCCAGCTCGCCGCTTCACAGCGAATGCGGAGTCCGGGAGAGTCAGTCTCAAATGATTCATCCGGCGCGAGCTCACCGGCCTTGAACATTCCTTCGCCGCAGCGCACGCCCGCCGCATCGTAAAATGTGACGGAGCCGGAAATAAACGCATAAGCAACGTTGCTTCTATTTTTGACAAGCATGCGAACGTTCGTCACCGGCGTGTCGGGCGCGCCGTTGAGCGCCGTGGTTCTCAACGTCGCTTCAAGCGCAGGCGCGCCGGTCGCGTCCATTGCCACAGCCGCCTCAGAAAGCGGCACGCGTTTCTCAGTCAAAGCGCCTGTTATCTCCTGGGCATTCGCACACAAAGCGCCACCTAAAAGCACAAGACCGGCTATGAATAGTTTCATCACGTTCTCCTATTCGCGGATCATCGCGTACATGAGCTGATCGATCGTTTGACCTTCTTTGGTAACGCTCTTTCTCAGACGTCCTTCAAATGTATACCCTGCTTTCTCGAGCACTCGCGCCGAGGCCGGATTCCAGTCGAATACATGAGCAAATACGCGACACAGATCGTGGTTCGCAAATGCGTGGTCCGTCACCGCAATCAAGCTTTCTGTTGCTATCCCGCGCCCCCAGAACTTTTCACCGAGCCAGTATCCGATCTCCGCGGAACGTCGATCGACGTCATGCAGTAACGTGTAGCCTATACCACCAACAGCCTCGCCCGCTACGTCAATCGCAAAATTAGTTTCCGGTTCAAGACCTATTACCGCATCCAGCCAGTTGCGCGCATCGCGATCTGTGTACGGATACGGAAAACGATCGCGCAGGTTGATCGAGACTGTGCGATTGTTCGCGTGACGCACAATGGCGTCGCGGTCGCGCCATTCCCAACTTCGCACAGTGCATGTCTTCAGCTGGATCTTCATGCAATTCCTGAAACCAGCCGCGGATTACGCGAAAAAACGCGGATAAGACAATTCATTTTTTCTGATCCGCGTTCATTGCGTAATCCGCGGCTTATAAACCGAAATCGATCAAGCCCTTCTCGATCACTTGTAGCGCGGCGAAATCTGCTTCACCGGCAGTGCGTGCTTCAGCCAACCACTTGCGCAGTTGTCGTGCCTCATCCATCGATGCGATGCGACAGGCGCCAGTGAGCGCAAGCGTGACAAGTGCGTCAGGTGCGCCGTGGGTGACGAGCGCCGCCTGCAATGCCGCTTGTTCTCGCAGATCAAGAGTCAGGAGGAGATTGAGTTCCATTTGTTGCCGTTAGTTTCTTTCGGATCTAAAACACGCCGTGCCCGCGTGGCAAAAATGAAATGTCTCGTCTTCGAAATCGGGGGTTTCCATCTGAATCGTGAGGTGGTCTACGCCAAAACGATCGTGAAGTTTCGTGCGCAACTCTCGTAACAAATCGGGCTGCGAAATAGTGTCGGCGTGAATCACATGCGCGCTGAGCGCTTCGCGCCCGGAGGTGATGGTCCAAACGTGAAGATCGTGAACATCGGCAACGCCCTTCGTATCCAAAATCGCATTTTCCACTGCAGCCAGGTTGATGTGAGCCGGAGTCCCTTCGAGCAACACGTTCGTCGATTCTTTGATCAATCTCACCGAGCCCCAGATGATGAGCAAACTAATCACGACGCTGAAAACCGAGTCCGCCGCGTACCAGCCAAACAGCGACATACAAACGCCCGCGAGAATCGCAGCCACTGAGCCAAGCGCATCACCCATGACGTGCATCCATGCGCCACGCAGGTTGAGATCAACTTCGTGACGGGCGTGCAGTATCCAGGCACAGATGAGATTGACAGCAAGACCACCGACCGCGACCACAATCATTGGTCCACTGCGAATAACTGGAGGCGACAGCCAACGCTCGTAAGCACCGTAAAAAATGAAGAGCGAGATCACTACGAGAGCCACACCATTCACGAGTGCAGCGATGATCTCGAGCCGATAATAACCGAATGTTTTGCTGGAAGTTGCGGGACGTGAGCCGAACCAAACAGCGATGAGTGCTAAAACCAGCGCCGCCACGTCAGTGAACATGTGGCCGGCGTCAGCGAGCAGCGCGAGGGAACCGGTCCACCATGCGCCGATCACTTCGGCAAGCATGTACAACGCCGTCAGGACCAGCACGAGACGCAAACGCCGCGAGCTTTCACCTGTGTGCCGCGTCTGGTGATTGTGGTTGTGAGCCGCATGTTCCACGTGGGCTAAAGATTAGCCCGCAAAGGCGCAAGGGCGCAATCCGCGTTTTACAGAGCCGTGAGTCCTGACGCCGAATAGAAATCACGATAGAGCTCGTTGTATTCGCGTAGTGCCACATCCATGATGCGCGGCAACTCTTCTACGTCGGCGATGTTCACTACCGCGTTGCAATTACTGAGAAAAGCAGCATGCGCATCCATCGTGCGCATTGACGGCGACAGCAACACAAAAAATAAACGGCGACGCTGCGGCGGACGCATCACGTTGATCTCACGAATCACAAACAGTGAACCCTGTTCAGCCGAATCAAACTGCGGCTCCAATAAAACTACATCCATCTTGTTGGCGCGCATCGTCTCCACAGCCTGGCGTGTTTCTTCGGCTACAAATACCTCGAAATTACTGTCGGCGAGTTTGCGCGCGACGCTTTCGCGATAAGGCTCACTCGCACAAACCAACGCCTTGCGTTTGTCCCATGACGGTCGCGCGGTGGGATTGTCAGCTTGCCGGCTGTTTCCTTTCGCCAGCAGATCAACAATCATGCGCAGTGCATCATCGTTCGTCGTCGTTTCACTAACGGGATTAGCCGTTGCGGGTTGATAGACTCGCGCGGTCGATGGTTCGAAGCGCGGGTGATCGGTCGAAGGAGATCCGCCGACTGCGAGTGCGCTCTGTTCAGTTGCCGGAGTCGATGGACCAGCGCTCACAGTGTTGTTGCACTTCGGACAGCGAACGTTGAATGGCCGCTGCGGCGACTTTTCGTCGTCAATCTGCAATCGGGTCGAACATTTTTGGCAAACGATAATCATCTCGTGTTATTCGATCATGCCGAGCATGGAACCGGAATCGGAAAACGCATTTGCCGGCATGCCATCAACCTCGCGGCGAATGAAATCCTCGGCCGCGGTCATACCTTTGAGCGACAGCAGTAGATTGTTTTGGTTGGTGGCGAACGTGAGTCCGTCTTCGAGACTCACGACTTTCGATTCGATCAGTTCTTTGATAACTGTGTCGAAGTCCTGCATGCCGTCCAGTTTTCCGTCGCGCATGGCATCGAGCAGCGACTTTCCTTCCTGCTCCCCCGTTTCGACGTATTCGCGAGTACGCGGGCTCGATCTGAGAATCTCGACCGCGGCCACTCGCCCACTGCCGTCCGCGCGCGGGATCAAACGCTGTGAAACTATGTAACGGAAAGTCTGCGCAAGTCGCGTGCGAATCACTTGTTCTTCATTTTTTGGATAGAGACCGATGATGCGGTCGACAGTCTTGGACGCGTCAATAGTGTGCAAAGTAGAAAGCACGAGGTGCCCGGTCTCGGCTGCTTCGAGAGCGATCTCGGTAGTCTCGAAGTCGCGCATCTCGCCGATCAGGATCACTTTGGGCGCCTGGCGCAATGTCGCACGCAGCGCTGAAGGAAAGTCACGCGTGTCGTGACCAACTTCGCGCTGGTTGATCGTCGAGCGTTTGTGCAGGTGGAGATACTCGATCGGATCTTCGATGGTGACGATGTGGTAGTACTTCTTCTCGTTGATGATGTCGATGATGGCAGCCTGAGTTGAACTCTTGCCGGAGCCGGTTGGACCAGTCACAAGCACGAGGCCGTTGCGTAGCTCGGCGATGTCGCCTAACTGCGCTGGTAGACCCAAAGAGCGCACCGTGGGAATGTCGGTCGGGATCACGCGCATGACGATCGAGTAGACCCCGCGCTGCTGGAAGATGTTGACGCGAAACCGCGCACGCGACGGAAGCGAATAGCTAAGGTCGGCGGTGCCGGTGCGTGCGAGACGCTCGGCGGCATCGGGATTACCATGCATGAGCGTCATCGCGATGATCTCAGTCTGATAAGGCGTGAGTTTCTGCATTCCGAGCGGCTGGACCGGAGTTAACTTGCCGTTGATTTCGACCTGTGGGAGTTGGCCAACGGAGAAATTCAGGTCGCTGATCTTGTCGGAGACAAGCAGCATTCGCTCAATAATGGGCGGTAAATCAAAAAAGCTCATCTATGTCCGAACTCCGCAGAGGGATGATAGGCAGGGCCGCTCGAAGGACAATCCACCCTCGAATACGTTGCAATTCTCGCGCATAACAATGATAAACGCAAGAAAATTATGTTTATCGCAAGCGATTGCGCAGAGTTTGCGTGGCTGCGGTGATATCGGGTGCGGTTAGGAGGGCGCTAATCACCGCGACGGAGTCGGCGCCGGCGTCGATCACGTCGCGGGCGTTGTTCAGCGAAATCCCGCCGATTGCGACTAACGGAAAACGACCCACCGCATCGCGAACGGCACGCAAACCATCCAGGCCAAGCACTTGGGCGGTGTCTCTCTTGGTGGTGGTGTTGAAGATCGGGCCGATGGCGAGGTAATCAATCGGGAGTTTGGTGGCGCTGATGGCCTGGTCCACGTTGTGGGTTGAATAACCAATGATAGCTTGTGGGCCGAGCAGTTTTCGTGCGACTTCGGGAGATAAGTCATCCTGACCCAGGTGGACACCGTCGGCGGCGGTTGCGAGAGCGATGTCGACGCGATCGTTGATTATTAACTGCACTCCATATTGTTTGGCAGTCCTGGCCTGCTCATAAAACTCGAGCGCCGGCATCCGTTTTTCGCGAAGCTGGATAAGTAAAGCGCCACCAAAACTCAGCAAACGCACCTGTTCGGCGTGTGAAAGACCGGATAGTTGGACGTCAGTGAGCGGGTAAATTCGTGGCAGTTGAAAAGGAGTTCGCATATTTCACGCAAAGGCGCAAAGAGAAGACGCAAAGACGCAATATGGCGGATCTTCTTTGCGCCTTCGCGTCTTCTCTTTGCGCCTTTGCGTGAAACCTCTCTACGCCTCTGATTCTTTCCGCTTAGGTCGCTGATTCGCGGGGAGCACACGCTTCCTCAACCGAATACTCTCGGGCGTCACTTCCACCAGCTCATCATCCGCGATGAACTCCAACGCCTGTTCCAACGACAACTCCTTCGGCGGCACGAGTCGCATCGCTTCGTCGGCCGTTGACGCACGCATGTTTGTCAGCTTCTTCTCTTTGATGGCATTCACATCGAGATCCACCGCCCGCGCGTTTTCACCGACGATCATGCCTTCATAAACTCGCGTGCCTGGTCGCACGAAGAGCGTACCGCGCTCCTGCAAGTTGAACAGCGCATATGTCGTCGTCTCACCCGTACGATCCGCAACGAGCGATCCCGTCGCGCGCCCACGCATCGGTCCCTGCCACTCGCCCCAGCGCAGGAACATCGTGTTCAGTAGCCCTGTCCCCTTCGTCTCCGTCAGAAACTCGTTACGGAATCCAATCAACCCGCGCGAGGGCGCCTCAAACTCCAGCCGCACGCGCCCGGTGCCGTGATTGACCATCTTCGTCATCTGCCCCTTGCGACGACCAAGCGCCTCCGTAATCACGCCGATGAACTCGTCGGGACAATCAACGACAACCGCTTCGATCGGCTCGAGCGTATTCCCGTCAACTTTCCGCGTGATCGCTTCCGGCTTCGAGACCTGGAGCTCGTAACCTTCGCGTCGCATCATCTCGATCAGGATTGCGAGCTGCAACTCGCCACGCCCGGATACTTTGAACTGATCTGGCGACTCCGTGTCCTCGACTCTGATCGCGACGTTGCCGAGGATCTCTTTGTCTAGTCGTTCTTTGAGCTGCCGCGAGGTGACAAATTTGCCCTCGCGTCCTGCGAACGGTGAGTTGTTGACGCCGAAGATCATCGCGATCGTCGGTTCGTCGACCGCGATGGACGGTAACGGCTGCGGGTTCTCAGTCGATGTGATCGTGTCGCCGATGTTGATGTTCTCGATGCCGGCCAGCGCAACGATCTCGCCGAAGCCGGCGCACTCGACCGGCTCGCGCTTCAAACCCTCAAAGACGTAGAGCTGCGAGACTTTGGTTTTGTGCGTGGAGCGATCGGGCTTCACGACTGTGATCTGATCGCCGATCTTGATCTCGCCGGAGAAGATGCGACCGATAGCGAGACGACCAACGTAGTCGTTGTAGTCGAGATTCGCGACGAGTAACTGAAGCGAGTCGTTGCGCAGTTCGCGTGGCGCCGGAATTGAAGCGACGATCTGGTCGAAGAGTGGTTGCAGATTCTCGGAAGTGTCTTCGAGGTTTCGTTTGGCGGTGCCGTCGCGCGAAACGGCGTAAAGAATCGGAAACTCGATCTGCTCGTCGGTCGCGTCGAGGTCGAGAAACAGCTCGTAAATCTCGTCAACCACTTCAGCCGGACGCGCATCGCTGCGATCGATCTTGTTGACAACTGCGATCGCCGGCAAACGCGCCTCGAGAGCTTTCCGCAACACGAATCGAGTTTGGGGCAAACAACCTTCGGCAGCGTCGACCAGCAGCATCACGCCGTCGACCATTTTCAACACGCGTTCGACTTCACCGCCGAAGTCCGCGTGTCCGGGCGTATCGACGATGTTGATCTTCACGTCGCGGTAACGCACCGCGGTGTTCTTCGCCATGATCGTGATGCCGCGCTCGCGCTCGAGATCCATCGAATCCATGACGCGTTCGCGCACCTGTTCGTTGTCGCGGAAGGTCCCTGACTGGCGCAGCATCGTATCCACGAGCGTGGTTTTGCCGTGGTCGACGTGCGCAATGATGGCTATGTTTCGGATGTTCTTTCGTTCAGACATTCGATTCATTTAGCCACGGAATTCACGGATTACCTAATTGCCGAAGGGCTTCAAAAAGCACGATGCCGACTGCGGTGGCGAGATTCAAGCTCCGCACATTCGGGTTGAGGATCGGGATTTTCAAACAATGATCCCAGTTTGCGTGCAGCAGTTCCTCGGGAAGCCCGCGCGTCTCGCGACCAAACACGAGGCAGTCGTCCGGCTGAAAATTCCAGGCGGTGTAGAGGCGGTCTGCTTTGGTCGTGAGGTAAACGAAGCGTGCCTCAGACAGTGATTGGTACAGCGCTTCGAGATCTCGATGGCGAGTGAGCTTTACTTCAGGCCAGTAGTCGAGGCCAGCGCGACGCACGGCGCGGTCGTCCATGCGGAAGCCGGTAACGCCGACGATGTGCAGCGGAGTGTTCGTCGCCGCACACAAGCGCGCAACGTTGCCGGTGTTTGGTGGGATCTCTGGTTCGACAAGCGCAACGGAAAGCATGCTCCCAGTATAGGACTAGACAAAGAAAAGAAACGACGAGCTTCGCTTGAAGATCTCGTCGTTTCTTTTGTAAGACCTCTCCGGCCTCAGATGTTCGTGTGCGCCGGTGGAAGGTTCGTACTGAAACCTGCTGGTTCGGGTTATCTCTTCTTTGCGGCTTTCTTGGTTCCGCCGCCCTTCTTTGCGGCCTTCTTGGCGCCGCCCTTCTTCGCGGCTTTCTTTCCACCTTTTTTAGTTGCCATAGCTTCTATGTGCTCCTTCTTTCGAGTTTAGGTTTTATGTTTCTTCATGACCACAAGATACTGTGCTTACTTGGTTCTTGTGGGCTAGAGTAAACGGCGCACAACATCTTGCTATATAAACGCAATTGCCTCTCATGTCAACAACTTATTACTCGAAAGTAAAAATATTTTTCACGTACGTCACGCGCATGATCGACGCGCTGAAGAGCTTCATCACGACACACGCATGTCGATGGTCCAACTCGATCTTCTCTCACTAAGGAGCGATCGTCGCGCGAAGGAGCGATGGCAAGTTCAAGGATGAACTTCGCAATCTGAAGTTGAGTTGTGAGAAGGAGTAGAAGTGATGGTCCAACTTTTCGACTAGCGAAACAGCGGCGTGAAGATCCACTGATCGTGACGTTCGATACCGTAGTACGTAAGCACTGATTCACGATGACTCCGACTCGCTACACCAACGAATGGACCAGTCGCATCGTCATCAATAGATGAGCTGCTGTCCTTCGAACTTACCACGCCCAGGTTGGTGACACTGGTGATGCGTGGGACTGCAAACTGTTGCAATTGCGAGATTTGCGGATCGTGAGTAGGCGGCAACACGTTGCCGGCATAGAACATTACAGCCTGCTGAAAGTCGATCAATCCTTCAGTGCGCGGCAGAACAAAACGCCACTCACCTTCAATCGTAAGTGGATCGCGCGCGGCCGAAGGACGAAGAATCTGACGGTTCTTTGAACCACCCGGAATCGGTATTCCTTCCAACAGTTGGTCCATCGAAGTAGGCAACGCTTGATCGCCGCCACCGCGATTCAATGTAGAACGATAACGATAGTAATCACGAATCGCGTCGGCCACTTGCTCACCGCGAAAGATCGCTTCCTGCTCTCGCTCACGCATCACCTGCTGCTGCGCACTCGGCGCTACAGCCATCGCAAAGAGCGCGAGCACGGTCATCATCGCAAGCAGCGCCACGAGGGTGTAGCCGGCCTCAGATCGCCTCGTCGCGACTGAAACGGGAAGTGAGAGTGGCTTTGAGCCGTTCGATCTCGACCCGCATATATTGTGGTCGGCTGTTGGACTATGGTTCGTCATCTTCAGCATCAACACGCGGTGTCGGACGCGACAAAGCACCTGCACTCTTATCGCCTTCAGTCATCGCGAGACTATGTTTGATCTTCAAACTTGTATCGGTGAGCACCAGCTCCTTATCAGAGATGCTGGTCACTCGAAACCTGCCGCCGATCACGTCGCCCTTGAGAACACTGAGGATGTTCTTGTTGCTTTTATCCTGAACCAGAGCAGTATCAGCAATACGATTGTTTGGACTGATGATGCCGATGTAACTGAAGTTCGGCGTCGGCGGCGCCGCGACGTTGACCGTTTGCTGGTTCGAGAAGAACTGATTGTCCGGTGTACGAACTACGATGTTGCGCGCGCCCGGATTGGCGATGAACGATGCCGGGATCGTCGCTGAAAGTTGTTGCGGGTTCTTGTAAGTGGTCGGGAGCTCGCGACCATCTACATAGATGCGCATTGCGGGCGTGAACTTGTCACCGGCCACTTCGAGTTTGAAATCCGCAGTGCGAGCATAGACGTTGGAAGGAGAAACAGACGCAAGCAGCACCGGTGGTGGCGGCTCCGGCGTAGGCGTTGGAGTCGACGGCGCCGGTTTAGCGATAACCGGAGGTTCGTAATAAGCGAATATGTTGCGTCTTGCCTCGGGAGCATTGTACGACGAGGGTGGGTAGTTAACTTCCGTGAACACCGCCGCGGTTTTTACTTCCGGTGAGACTGCCGGGCCATTCGGACGCACTGGGGTTTGTCCAGCGCGCTGCGGCGATGGGGTCACTTGCGGTCGCGACGTCGCGGGTGTGCCGCCGCTATCAAAACCGATGAATACCCAGTAAAGCACGAGGATAGCGGCGAGTCCCAGGCTGCCTGCGACGATCAGTTTCTTCTTTTCTCCTGGTTTGTTTAAATCGACCAGTTGCATCTTAGTTAATCCTGATCACTGAGCCGGCTGTTCACCGAGTCCGCGCTGAAAATATGTAGCCATATTGAGTTGCAGGCTCACTAAAGATCCGCGTGTGCCGGAACCGGCAGCCGGAGCTGGAGCCGCAGCACCTTCCTCAACTGAAACCGGCGCATTGGTTTGTGTAGCGCGCTGCAACTCGACTTCATTAATGACGACAAACTGTTTGCTGCGCTCAACGTCGCGAATGAAGCGCCGCACGTCCTGATATTGACCTTCCACGGTCACCATCACCGCGATCCCCGGATAAAAACTCTGCCACTTCGTCACCACATTTTTTCCGGACCCTGATTTAGTGCCGGCCGGATCGAGCGGTGTGTAACTCGGTCCCGAAGTATTCTTGAGCCCGTTCTTGATGATCAGTTGGTTGAGCTCTTCATATAAATCCATGCGACCCTGATCGGCGCGCATCAGGTGCTCAGTCTCAAACCTATTCAAGCTCGCAGCGATCTTATCGACAGTCTCTTTGGTGTTTTTGTCGTTCCTGACAACGCCGCCGAGGGTCTGGAGGTTGGTTTCAACCTGCTTGCGATCGGCAATTAAAGAAGCAAGCCGCGAACGAGCCGGCACTAGGAAATAGAGATAACTCAACAACACCAGCGCCAGCACGAGACAACTGCCTGCGAGCGCAATGACCTCAGCTATCCCGAACATCTTGCCGCGACGCGAGGCGAGAAATTCGCTCATGCGCTGCGAGTAGCCGCGACTTTCAGAACGGGCATCTGCGTTTAGTTCTACGCTCATCTGCCAGCCTCAACTTTCGCGACGCTCTCGGATGAATAGCCCGGACGCGAACGATAAATCACGAAGAGCTCGTATTCAGTGCCGGCTTCACCGCGGCCTTTTTGCAGGTTCTGATTGCGAATCTCGGCTTCAAAGATGCCTTCCTGGTGCATGGAGGAAATCATATTGCTGATGACTGCAGCGTCTTTGGCAAAGATTGCGAGATCTAGTTGAGCAATAGTTTGATCTCCCTGCTTGTTGACTTCACGAACGGCTATGCGCGAAACCCTGACTTTATCAGGCAGCGACGACTCCAGATCCGCGAGCAATCGCGACCAGGAGAATCCTTTGCGATCGACCAGTTGGTGAGCGGCCGGAAGCGCCTGTTGCTGCTCGGCGGTCAGTGAGTTCTGCACTTCCTTCGCGGTATTCAAAAGTGCCTGCTCCTGTTGTTTCAACTGGTTGATTTCAGCTTGCACGCGGTCAGCCTCGTTGCGGGTGGTGGTGGTGAGCCGAACCACGAGCACCAGCCCGATGAGCGACACGAAGAGCACGAGCGCCGTGAGAACCCACGGAAGAATGCGATTACTAAACGGTTTTGAGGCCAGGTTAAGACTATTATTCACTGGAAGAAAATCCTCGCCGAGAGCCTACTGGGGCAGGCCAAACTTAGGGAGAAAGCATACACGGCCTTATGAAATAATCGCAAACGCCGGAAGATTGACACGCCGCGACTGCGGCTTGGTTTCATTAATTGGACTTGTACTTACTTGTAGCTCCCCGCGCCTGCTCCTATAATTATTCCCTCATGGAAATACAATCATCGGAAAAATCGGCTGTGGGAACTTGCTGTGATTCCGTCGAGACTGGAACAGTCCAACGAATCGCAGTGGCGAGTTTGCCGACTGAACGGGGCGATTTTCAGATCGCTGCTTATCGTTCATTGACGACTAAAGAAGAGTTTGTAGCCCTCTTTAAAGGCGAAATGAGCCGCGACGTGCCTACGCTTGTTCGCATTCACTCACAGTGTCTCACCGGCGATGTTTTCGGCTCCACGAAATGCGACTGCGGGCGACAGCTTCACCAGACGATGCAGATGATCCAGCAGGAGGGTCGAGGCGCAATCGTCTACCAGCAGCAGGAGGGTCGCGGTATCGGCATCGTCAACAAGATCCGCGCGTATGCGCTTCAGGATCAGGGCGCTGACACAGTGGAAGCGAATGAGAGGCTGGGACTGGCGGTCGATTTGCGAGACTACCGGCAGTGTGCCGAGATTCTCTTCGACCTCGGTCTCTGCCAGGTCAAGGTCATCTCGAACAACCCTCTCAAACTGCGCGCTCTGGAAGAAGCTGGGTTAAAGATTGTCGAGAGAGTTTCGATCGAAGTCGATGCCGAGGAAGACGCCGCCGGCTACCTGCGCACCAAGAAAGAAAAACTCGGGCACCTGCTGGAGCTAAAACAGAGCTAAGCCGCGGATTTCACAAATTGACGCGGATCAATCCGTATTCATCTGTGAAATCCGCGGCTTGAATTACTGCTTGCTTCTCAAATCCTTGATCGTTCCTTTGATGCGATCTGCGTCCGCGGCCTTCGGATCCAGTTTCAGATACTTCTCCAACTCATCCGCCGCCTGTTGGTTCTTGTGCGTGCTCATGTAGAGACCGCCGAGGTATTTGTGTGCGAGCGGGATGTTCTCGCCACCGTTGCTGATCGTTAACTCAAACTCCTGTTGCGCTTCGTCGTAACGCTTCGTGCTGACCATGATCAACCCGAGGTAGTAGTGCGCCGTTGGACCAGCACTCTTCAACTCCAGCGCTTTGCGCAAGTGAGTCTCGGCGTCCTCGACCTGCTTCTTATTGAAGGCCACGATACCCAGGTTGAGATGGCCCGCAACGTCATCAGGCTTTAGTTTCAGCAGCGCTTCAAACGTTTCGCCGGCCTTGTCCCATTGTTTGAGAATCAGGTACTGCGAACCGAGCTCGCTGAGGGCGATAGGGAAGTTTGGATGTGCCGCCACTGCCGCACTCAGTGATTCAGCCGCCGCCTTTGCATCACCCTTCCGCGCTGCCGCGGAACCTTTCTGATAAAGAGTAAGAGCATTCTGCGGAACGTTTGCAAAGAGCGGATTAGACGCATCCACTTTCGGATACATCTGAATCGCGACCTGGATACTCCGGCCGCCGGTACTCGCCTCACGATAAATGCTTACAGGCTCGCGCACCTTCTCGTATTCTGCGCCCGCATCTACGACTATCGTATAGTCGCCGGCCGTAAGACTGGTGAACCGGAAAGTACCATCCTGATCCGCAACCGTCGACATCGAGCCAAACGTGCTGACACTCTCGAGATTAACTTTAATCGTCTTACCACTCGCGGTCTGGCCCGAAGGAAAATGAACGCGACCCTGGATCATATGTTGGCCCTCGCCACTGGCGAGACCGCGCGAACTGCCCGGAGCCTGCGCATATGCGATAACCGCAACCGTCAAGATCAGACCCACTGTTAAAGTCAGTTTCAGAATACCCAACCGTCCATTCATGAATAAGTGCTGTCCTTTCTCTTATTAATTACTTTTCTCCATGCGAGCGCGTAAATCCTTAATAGTTCCTCGCACGCGCTCCGCGTCCGCCGCATTTGGAGTCAATTGTAAATACTTCTCCAACTGCTCGACTGCGCGCGCATAGTCGTGCCTTCTCCAGTAGAGTCCGCCCAGATAATAATTTGCCATACTGAGTTGGACTGCGTTTGCTTCCGTGGCAACCAGCAACTCCTTCTCAGCTTCCTCGAACTTACTAAGACGCAGCAACGCAATGCCGAGGTACATGTGAGCCGTGGCCGCGCCGGCGTTTCTTTTCAAAGCCTCACGCAACTGTTCCTCAGCTTCGCCAAACTTCTTTGCTTCGAGTAACGCAATGCCGAGATTGAGTCGTGAGCCAAATGAGTCGCCGTTCAGCTTAACTGATTCCTTGAGAACCTCGACCGCCTTGTCGACCTGTCGCAGTTTCAGATACTGCACACCGAGTTCGTTGAGAGCGAGTGGGAAGTTGGGATAGAGCGTAACGGCTTCTTTAAGGCTGTCAGCAGCTCTCGCCGTATCATCCGCGCGGGCCTGTTCCACACCTTTCTCATAGAGCTTGCGTGCCTTCTCAGGAACTGCCGCGAGGTTAGCATCAACAACCGATGCCTTTGACGAAGCGCCTCTGTTTTTCAAATTAAGATGCACCATCACGGTGTATCTTCGAGTGGTCGGTGGGAGTCGCGCTCCCTGTCGCGACAAGTTCAAATCGGTATCGATGTAGACACCTTCGCGCGACACCTCGTAATCGTCTCCGGCATTCACAACCACTTCATAATTTCCCGGAGCAAGATTCGAAAAACTGAAAGCGCCGCTGGAGTCGGGGATGACCTGCAATTCACTGTATTGAAGAGACGTAAGCTTCACGATAATCGTGGTCTCCGCTCTTCGTCCGGAAGGAAAGAAGATATAACCCTGAATGAGGTGACTACCGCCGGTGCCCGTGACTTGTTTGCCGCTTCCCTGCGCATTAACAACTGCGGGCAAGAGAAGTAGTCCCAGGATAATGAACAAAAATCGATCCGTTGAGCGAACGCGGAGGGTAGTAAAACATTGCATGGAGACCTCCTTGAGACCTGGCCTGGATGTGTGTTGCAGATTTAACCCCCGGAACGAATTAAGATCAAGTGTAGCCACAAAAGGCACATAAAACACAAAACAATTTGCGGCCTGAAAAGAAATTGGGGAGAGGGCCGTTGGCGCCTCTCCCCATCACCCGCAATGGCTTTCGCCTAAGGCGGAAGTTGTTTATTAGAAGGTGAACTTGGCGCCGAATCTGAACGCCGAAGGAGCTTGTATCAGCAGCGCCGATCCATAGAAAGGATTGGGTACTGCAGGTACTAACGCCACACCGCTATTGATCGAGAAGGTGTTGTCCAAAGTTACGGCGCGCTGGCTATTGAATACGTTGAACCAATCGCCAGACAGACGCAACTCTTTACCTTCACCAACTTTAATCGGATAGTAAATACCGAGGTCGAGATTCATTGTCGTCGGCGTGCGGTTGGAACCGATGCTCTCGACAGTGTTGGGGAATCCCGGGTCTGTGGCCGACACAGTGGGAACGATTGCGGTTCCACGCTGTACGCCGAAGCCTTCGTTGTTGCCATAGATCGGATGCGGAATCAGTTTGTTGAACGGCACACCGGACTGCGCATAGAAGTTTCCACTTAAGAGGAGTTTCCATGGCGTGCGATAGCTGCCGTTGAACTTGAACTGGTGCGGACGATCGTTTGGCAGACGTCCGTAAGTGTTGTTGAGCAAGCTCTGAAGGTCGAACAACGAAGTGATGTTCGGGTCAGACTGCCCGTTATCGTTACGGAACAGGCCTTCGTAGTTACCGATCAAGCTCGAGAACACGTAGGAAGCG
>Ga0207708_10000095_pt1 | contig 67730 bp, 51 predicted proteins | sample KBSK5101metaG_FD_184340 | JGI IMG/M metagenome (GOLD analysis project Ga0207708, IMG submission 184340) | Corn, switchgrass and miscanthus rhizosphere microbial communities from Kellogg Biological Station, Michigan, USA - KBS K5-10-1 metaG... | ecosystem: Host-associated > Plants > Roots >... | reverse complement strand
CGCGGTGCGCGCACAGAACCGGGAAGTGCCGGGCGGTCGTGTTGACGAAGGCGCGCGCGAACTGACCGTGCGCACGATGGGTCGTATCATCGAACCGGCGGAGTTCAACAACCTCGTGGTCGCGAATCGCGGCACCTACGCAGTCAAACTCAGCGACGTCGGATACGCGGAGGACGGAGCCGAAGAACCGCGCACCGAAGCACGTCTGAACGGCCAGCCGGCTGTAACCCTAATCGTCTCGAAACAGTCGGGCCAGAACACGGTCGCAGTTGCAGAAGCCGTGAAGCAGCGCTTGCAGGAGATCAGCAAGACGTTGCCGCCGGGTTTCAAAACGGAAGTCGTCGGCGACCAGTCGATCTTTATCAAAGCCTCCATCGAAGCGATTCAAACGCACTTGATCGAGGGCAGCATTCTCGCCGCCATCGTGGTGTTCGTCTTTTTATGGAGCTTCCGCTCGACGGTTATCGCCGGACTCGCGATTCCGACTTCGCTCATCGCGACGTTCGGACTCATGGCGGCGATGGGTTTCACGCTCAATCAGATCACGATGCTCGCGCTCACGTTGATGGTCGGTATCGTGATCGACGACGCGATCGTCGTACTCGAAAATATCTTTCGTTTTGTTGAAGAGAAAGGCGTGCCGCCGTTTCAGGCAGCCATTGAAGGCACGAAAGAAATCGGTCTGGCAGTTATGGCCACAACGCTGTCGTTACTGGCTGTGTTCCTGCCGGTCGGTTTTATGGGCGGCATTGTCGGACGCTTCATGTCGTCGTTTGGTCTGACGTCGTCATTCGCGATCGCTGTGTCGCTGTTGGTGTCGTTCACGTTAACGCCGATGCTCGCCGCGCGATTGATCAAACGCAGCGACGATGAGAAAGAACGCGCGCTCGAACGTCACACAGAGCCCGCGGATCACGGTTCGAAAGAGTCGCGCTTCTATCGGCCCATCGATCGCACGTATACAAAGTTACTGACGTGGTCCATGGGCCATCGTTGGGTGGTCGTGCTGGCGTGTCTGCTCGTGATCGTCAGTATCGTGCCGCTCTTCATGTTTGTCGGCAAGAACTTCCTCCCAGTCGACGACCAGGCGCAGTTTGAGCTGAACGTGCGCGCGCCGGAAGGTTTTACCCTCACTGCCACTTCGACTCTCGCCGAACGCATCGCCACCGACGTGCGGAGTCTGCCCGGCGTGACTGACACGCTCACGACGATCGGCGGAGGACAACAGGAGCAGGTCAACGTCGCTTCGATCTATGTAAAGTTGACGCCGATCGAGGAACGTAAGATCGCGCAGCAGGATTTGATGGTGCGCGCGCGTAACGAAGTGCTGGCAAAGTATCAAAAGCTTTATCCGGGACAGTTGCGCACGAGCGTGCAGCAGGTGGCGGCAATCTCGGGCGGTGGCTTTCGCAACGCCGATATTCAGTACGTTATTGGTGGTCCGGAGCTGGACAAGTTGCAGGAGTACTCGGACAAGCTGCTTGCGAAGATGAAGACGATTCCGGATGTAGTCGATGCCGACTCGACTTTGATCAGCGGAAAACCGGAATTGCGCGTCGTCATCGACAGAGCGCGCGCGGCGGATCTCGGTGTGCGAGTCGGCGACATCGCCCAGGCACTCAATTCACTCGTCGCCGGTCAGAAGGTCTCGACTTTCAACGCGGGAACGGACCAGTACGACGTGCGGGTGCGTGCGGTCGGAGCCTTTCGCACGAGTGTTGAAGGTTTGCAGCGCATGATCGTTTCGTCGGCGAAGGTGGGTTGGGTCAGTCTCGACAACCTCGTGAAAGTCGAAGAGGGAACCGGACCGGCCGCGATCGATCGTTTGAACCGGCAACGGCAGGTGACGATTCTCGGCAACGTGCGGCCCGGTGGTTCGCAGGCGGCGGTGATCCAGCAGATGGACCAGTTTGCGAAAGAGGTCAACATCGCTCCGGGTTATTCGACCGGCCTGGCCGGACGTTCGAAGGAGTTGGGGCGCGCCGGTTACTACTTCGCGCTCGCGTTCATTCTTTCGTTCGTCTTCATGTACATGGTGCTGGCGGCGCAGTTTGAGTCGTTCATTCACCCGATCACGATTTTGCTGACGCTGCCCCTCGCAATTCCGTTCGGCATTCTTGCACTGCTTATAACGGGCCAGACGGTAAATATCTTTTCAGGCCTCGGTCTGCTGTTGTTGTTTGGTGTGGTCAAGAAGAACGCGATCTTGCAGATCGATCACACGAATCAACTGCGTGCGCGCGGCATGGAACGACTCGAAGCGATCGTTCGCGCGAACCGCGATCGTCTGCGTCCGATTTTGATGACGACGATCGCGCTCGTCGCAGGCATGTTGCCGTTGACGATCTCGACTGGTCCAGGTTCGGGTACGAACAGGTCGATCGGCGTGTTGGTTGTTGGCGGGCAAACACTCTGTTTACTGCTCACGTTGCTGGCAGTGCCGGTGTTTTATTCACTCTTCGACGACCTCGCGCGGAGTCGTGTTTGGGGCCGGATGAGAATCGGAACGGAGAGGTTATTTGGACGCGTGCGGCGCCGGGCCGCGAGCGCGGTCACTGGGTTGATCTCAAGGCAGTAACCGCGGATTACACGGACAAAATCCGCGGATTTGTTCCGTGTTATCCGCGGTTAATAATAGTTAGGAAGAGCAATGGTAAAGAGGATTTTCGTACTAATAATTTTCGCCCTTGGTGCGCACAACATCGTCTCGGCGCAAAGGCCTTTGCCGGAGCAGAGCCGTGTTGGCATCGACGTGGATCGCCAGCAACCGCTCTCGCTGCGCGACGCGTTGGCGATGGCGCTCGAGAACAACAAGGACATCGAGGTCGCTCGCGAAAACGTGCGCATCGCGGAGTTTGATCTGCGCGGCGCGCAAGGCGCTTACGATCCGCGGTTTACAACATCGGCGTTCTACGAGCGTGCCGAGAATCCGATCTCGAATTTCCTGAGCGGCGGCCAGAACGGCTCAACGATTCAAAGCGATTACACTGCCACCGCGCGTCTCGAAGGACAATCGCCGGTTCTTGGTGGCAACTATCGTCTCGACTTCTCGTCGATCAGGCTGACCACTAATAATCAGTTCACCGCGTTGAGTCCGCAGTATCCGACGGCCTTGACGTTCAGCTACACGCAACCACTCTGGCGCGGACTGAAGATCGACAACAGTCGCCGCCAGATCCAGATCGCGCGTAAGAATCTTTCGTTGACTGACGCGCAGTTTCGCCAGCGCGCCATCGACACCATCACGAATGTGCAGCGCGCTTACTGGGATCTGGTGTTTGCCTTGCGCAGTTTGCAAGTGCAACGCGATGCGATGAGTGTGGCGCGCACGCAGCTCGAGCACAACAAACGTCTGGTGACCGAGGGACAACTGGCGCCCATCGACGTCGTCGCGGCGGAAGCGCAGATTTCGACTTACGAGCAGGGGGTTTTCAGCGCGCTCGAAGAAGTGTCGCGAGCTGAGAACAATCTCAAGAACCTGATCGCGCAGAATCAAAAGGCGGAGATCTGGAGCGCGTCGATCGTGCCGACGGATCCGGTTGAGCTGACGGTTCCTAATGTCACATTGCCCGACGCGTTAAAGACCGCAATGGAGAACCGGCCTGAGTTGCAACAGTCGAACGTGTTGCAGGAGATCAATAAGATCGACCAGCGCTACTTCAAAGATCAGACCAAGCCCGCAATCGATCTCGTTGGCGCTTACGGTGTGACTGGTCTGGCGGGCGCGCTCAGCAGCAACGTTGTGAATCCGTTTACGCAGTCGAATCTGCAAGTGCGACAACGTATTGATGAACTGTCGGCACTTGCAGGATTGGAGCCGTTGCCCGTTATCCCGCCGCAGACTTTTTCACCGGACTTGCTCGGCGGTTATGGTCAATCGCTGCAAAACTTACTTGCGAATCGTTATGGCACGGCCAGAGTCGGCGTGCAGATCAGTTTGCCTTTGCGGAATCGAACCGCGGAAGCGCAGTTGGGACGCTCGTTGGTTGAAGGTGAAAGACTGGGGACGCAGCGCGAGCAACTAGAGCAAACAATCCAGGTTGATGTTCGTAATGCGTTACAAGCGGTGCGCAGTTCCGAAGCTCGCTTGCGCGCGGCGGTGGCGACGCGTGAGGCCAACGAACAGCAGTTTGCGAGTGAGCAGAGGAAGTTGGATGCCGGACAGTCGACGACGTTTCTCGTGCTGGAGCGGCAGACGTCGTTGACCGAGTCTCGCGGGCTGGAGTTGAAGGCGCAAACAGATCTGAACAAGGCGATTGCGGATTTACAGCGAGCGACGGGTAATGCGCTGAGAGTGAACAGTATCGTGGTGCGAGTGCGCTGAACAGGTTTCCCCGTGCTGCTGCACCTCATCACGGGCGGTGGGTTTTGGGGGGCGAAACCCACCGCCGTTTTTCACACAAAGGCACAAAGATCATATAAGGCACAAGAAGATCCCTTTGTGCCTTCCCTTTGTGCCTTTGTGTGAAAAATTCTGTGAGGACCCGAACCATGCCCGCTAATCCACTTGTCGAAACCTGGCAAATTCACGATCGCATCAATCTCTACCTTCTCGACGCGGTCGACTCTTCATCACTTGACAGCCATTCAGCCTCGAAGGGCCGCAGTGTCGGGGAACAGTTTGCACACATTCATAACGTGCGCTTGATGTGGTTGAAGTCGGCGGCGCCCGATCTGCTCGTTGGGCTTGCCAAAGTCGCGAACGAGCAGGCAAACGACAAGAAGCTGTTAGTGAAGTCGTTGACTGATTCCGGCGCCGCGATTGGCAAGTTGTTAACGAACAGTCTCGAAGCTGACGGAAAGATCAAAGGCTTCAAACCGCACGCGGCGGCGTTTCTCGGTTACCTGATCTCGCACGAGTCGCATCATCGCGGGCAGATCGCGTTGACGCTCAAACAAGCCGGCAAGCCATTCGATAAAAAGACTGGTTACGGTATGTGGGAATGGGGTGTGAGGTAATCAAAGGATCGCTTCCACGACTTTGAACGCGACGAATAGAACAGCGACGACAATAATAGCCGCGGTCAAATACCAGAACGGCAGTTGTGTTCGACAAGCTGGACATCGTCTTCGCGTTCGGGCGACAACCCTCTGGCAATTAGGACATGTCATTCAAAACTATTGTAGCCACAAAGAGGCACAAAAGTCACAAAACAAAATCTGAAATCTACAGTGGACCAACTCCAATTTTCTTCTTTTGTGCTTTTGGTGCCTTTTTGTGGCTTATTTGGGATTCTTAAGGTTGGTCCATAACGGGAAATGATCGGAAACTTCAATCTTTCGATCGATTCCAAAACTCGCCGCTTCAAGTCCGCGTAGCCAAACCCAGTCGAGCTTCAATTCAAGCGGTACAAACAGAACACGTCTTTTGAATGTCGCCTCACCTCCGAACGGAGTTTTCAATCCCGCGTCCAGGAAAAACTTGTTCGTCTTTCCATCTGCACTCGGTTCCCACGTGTTCAGATCGCCCATGATGATCGCCGGCATGTTCGCGGGATAGTGCGCGAGATCGTCAAGCAGCGCTTTGAACTGCTCCAACTTTTTGCTGACTGCAATCCGTGTCTCCGAATGTGCGGAGTAAACACGCCAGCGCTTTTTGTCGATCTCGACGGTTGCGCCGAGCGCGACGCGTCGCCGGCCATTTGGACCCTGGTGCGGCAGTACTATGCGCTCCACTTCTGACAACGGGTAGACACTCAAGATCGCGACACCGGTTTCTTCTTCGTCAGTCGGTTTTGGCGCCGGTGGCGCGGCCCAAACGTAGTGCATGCCGAGTTCATCGGCGATCATTTTGGCAGTGTTGTTGTTGCCACTCCGTTTTTTGTGGCGGTCCACTTCCTGGAGCGCGAGGATGTGTGCGTTGCCGATTTCCGGATCGGTCTGAAACAGCTTGATCAGAGTCTTCAAGTCGTCGCCGCTGCGCCAGCGGATGTTGTAGGAAATTATTTTTATCTCGGCGGGTGAGGAAGTTTGTTGTCGCAGGTTCGCGGCCTTGCCTGATTCCAGCAGAGGCTCGTCCGGCCCCGGGAGCAATAGATAGATCAAGAGGATTATTAGTTTCATGTGCGCATTTTAAGCTAAACTTCGGCCATGAGTCCCGCAGAGACACAGCTCGATGTGCTCGCAGTTTTCTCTCATCCCGATGACGCAGAGTTGTCTGTCGCGGGAACTCTTCTGAAACTAAAAAAGCTCGGCTATCGCACGGGCGTTTGCGACATGACTCGGGGCGAGATGGGCACGCGCGGCACTCCGGAGCTGCGCGCGCAGGAAGCACTCGACGCCGCGCGCATTATGAAACTCGACGTGCGCCTGAATCTCGAACAACCGGACGGACACGTCTGGCCCACCGAAGTCGCGCGCACTGCGTTTGTGCGAGTGCTGCGAACACACAAGCCAAAAGTTTTGTTGACGACGCATGAAGAAGATCCGCATCCGGACCATGCGAACACGTCGATCATCGTGCGGCAAGCTGCGCGACTGGCGACTATGGCTCGGTATGACGAAGAGTCGGGAATGCGACCGGTGCCGATGCCGGCGATCATGCACTCGCTGTTTTCGCGTCGCATCGTGCCTTCGTTTGTGGTTGATGTATCTGACTTTGTTGATGAAAAGATGAGCGCGATCAACGCTTACGCTTCGCAGTTTTACAACGAGCAGTCAAAAGAGCCGGCGACGCGAATCAGCGACCCCGGATTTTTACCGGAGATTGAATACCGGATGCGGTACTTCGGATCGTTGATTGGTGTGGCAGCAGGCGAGCCGTTCTATGTGCGTGAGGCGCTGAACGTCGACGATCCCCTCGCGCTGCTGACGCGCCCGATGAATATCTATTCGTAGCCACAAAAAGGCACAAAGATTTTGCGGAAATCAGGCAGAAATCATTTTGTGTTTTGTGTGCTTTTTTGTGGCTTCGGCTCGAGAATCGCGCGCGCGATCGCGATCGTCGCTACGGCTCTTGGTCCTTCGCCTTGAAAACCTCTCGCCAGTTCAACCGCGCGATCGTAGTCCTGTGTCGCGAGATCTCGGAACAGTCCGTCAAGGTCAAACTCAGGCACGTCGCTCGTGTGGACTGAAGAGTGGCCTTTGCTCTGAAACGTCGCCACCACCTCCCCATCTTCACCGGTAAACCCTTCCGCGGAGTTGGCTGCCTTCACGGCATCGAACGTCGCATCCCAAACCTTGTCCCGATCGATCGCGTTGAGCGCATATGCGACCGCCATCAGTGCGCGCGGTAGTGACGGATCCGAAACGTCTATGCGGCGCGCCTCATTTGCCGCCTGGTCGACGAGCTCGAGTGCTTTGTCTTTGTCGCCCGCCTTAAAGATGATCTTGGCACATTCAGCCAATGCCCACGCTTTGACAAGCTGATTCAGTTCTCCTTTATGGATCATCTCCAATGCCTGGTCCATCTGCTTCTTCCCGACGAAGAACATCGTGAGCGATGTATCCATGTAGATCTGCGCTTGTTTGCGAACTTCGGAGTCTTCGACCTTGCTGACAAACTCACGCGCGCGCATGTCGCCTTTGCCGGACGCTGTGAAGGCGAGTTGCAAATAGAGTGAATCGCGCTCGGCCGAAGTTTTGGCGCGATCGATTTTGTCCAGCAACGACTGCTCGCGGTCTGTCGACGGACGTTCAGGTCTGATGCCCCTGTTTAGTTGCTCTTCGTCGTAGCGACGAGCGTTGTCTGAAACCACAGTTTGCAGCGCACTCATGTGACCGCGCAGAGTTTCGACCATTGCCGGCGGCGCCGATTGTTCGAAGAAGGGCAGTAGTCGTTTGATGACGAGATATTTTCCATCGAGACCGGACGTCGTCTGGTCTGCCTGTCCGGGAGCGGGCAAAGGTCGCAGCAGAATTGCTGCCGCCGACTGAAAGAATGCATTTCGAAGTTCAGGCGTGACATCGGCGGGTACGATCTTTGAAGCACTCTGCGAACTCGACGTTCCAGTGCCGCTAAAAATCATCATTAGGTGCGGTGTGAAAATGTAAGACGAAAGCAGTGAAACTGTGTTGGCATCTGCTTGCGGGTTGTTGGCTGAATTGGCGAGCAACGCGGTATAGCGTGCATCCGCGGCCGCGGCATTTTTTTCGCGCACATCGGAAAGGAAATTCATCGAGTCCATCGTGACCTGAGCGAGTGCCGGTTCTGCGAACTGAAGTGCGCGTTCGACGTCGCCGCCTTGTAGTAACTCTCGCGCCACTTCGAGACGCTGGCTCAAGGCTGACTCATTAAGACGGTTTGGATTCTGTTTGGTAGTGGCCGAAGTTGCTGCTTCAAGCTTTTGCAGCTTCAGCTTTTCGAGAAACTCTTCACTGAGAGCGCGATCGTGCCGGGCGGCTAATCGTAATACTTCGCGGCGTATGTTGGGTGGGGTGTTGACCGCGTAGCCGCCGCCGCCACTGCGAGCTTGCAGCCGGCTGATTTCTTCCTGGAGTTTCTTGTCATTTTCCTGATCGGCAACTTCGGCGGCTTCCCAGGCTTTGCGAAACATTACCCGGCCTTGTTCGGCATCGACTTTCCACAGCGCATCCGCGATGCGCGCGAGGGATCGTGCGCGCAATGTTTGATCGTGAAACATGCGTGCGTCGGATGAGAGCGAAACTAACAACGAGCGAGCACGCGCGCGACGTTCTTTTAGTTCGCGCTCGGCGTCGGTTGGTGCGGCGGTGTTGGCTGCGATGCTCTTGGCCGGTGGCGCCTGCTTCGTATCGACCGTTTGTGCCTGCGCGAGGATTACAGAAAAGACTAAACACAAAAGAACGCTGCCTGTTTTCATGGTATAGCTCCTGGGAGGCGGTTAATTCGTTGCTACTTCTTTCCGTTTCTCGAGTACGGAACGTGCAATTGCGAGAGTTGCGACGGCTCGCGGCGCTTCACCGGTAAATGTTTTTGCGAGTTGAATCGCTCTGAGCAGGTCGGCGCGTGCAAGATGCCTGAAAACCGCGAGCAAGTCAAAATCTTCGGCGTTACCGCTGTTCATTACGACCATGAACTTTGTTTGCAATCGTGAAGTAATACGGCTGTCTTCGCCTGTGTAAGCTTCAGCGCCGTTCGCGGCCTGCACCACTTCACCGAGGATCTCCCACGCGCGCACGCGATCGACCTCACCGAACCCGACCGCAACCGCCGTGAGTGCCCGCGCGCGATCGGGATCGCTGCCACTGATGCGACGACTCTCCGCCAGAGCTTGCTCGAGCATGTCTGTCGCACGCGAACGCTCCGAAGCCTGCACGAGCTTCGCAGCGCTCGTCAGTGCCCAAACCTTCTGAACACTCGTCAGTTCTCCGCTCTTGACGAGTCGCATGAGCTCCGCGACATCTTTGTTTCGAACTGCTTGTTGTGCAAATGCAAAATCAGTGTAGGCTTTGACACTCTTGCGCAACTCCGTGTTCTCGATCTTATCAACAAGGTCTCTTGCACGCGGATCGCCGTCTTCACTAAACGCGACCGCATAATCAGCGTAAATCGCATCACGATCGTCCGCCTTGGTCGCGCGATCCAGGCGTTCCTGCATGCGCTGGTACGGATCGCCTTCAGACTCCTCCGGCAGAATCCCGGTGCTGACCGCACGATTCTCGCCTTGCTGCATACCGGGCGGCACGTACGAAGCGAGCGCCGTCATCTGTGTTCCCAATCCCGGCGCGAGGTCGGCGGCGTACTGCTCAAACAGCGGCAACAGTCGTTTGATAATCAGGTATTTGCCTGTCTGCCCGGAGGTAGTGCGATCCTGATCCGGCGCCGGCAGTGGTTGCATCAATATTTGATAAGCGACTTTGAAAAAGTTGTTTCGCAAGGTCGCATCGATGTCAGCAAGTGGTGGTGTTGGCCCTCGTCCACGATTCTGATTCGAGCCACCGTTGCGTTCGAAAGTCACGTATAAAAATGGAGTGAACAGATAGGACGACAGACCGGAAATAGTGTTGGCGTCGGAGTTTGGATCGCGTAAAACACGGGCGAGCAAAGTCGTGTAAGCCGAGTCGGCGAGCTGTGCGTTCTTCTCGCGCAGTGCAGAGAGGAAGAAGATCGAATCGACGTTGACTGTGTCGAGTGCAGGGCCGGCGAATTCTATTGCGCGCTGAACTTCACCGTCTTCCACGAGCCTGCGCGCCAGTTGCAGACGCTGCGACGCACCAACACGCATGCCGGAATTGTTCAGACGTTGATTAGTCGCTGCTTCCGAGCGTTCCTTTTCCGCCGCTTCATCGAGCGCCTTGAGAAACTCTTCGCCGAGTTTTCGATCTCGTTTTGCCACGAGGCGCAAGACTTCGCTGCGCAAGCTCGGCCCGCCACGCACCACCGCTGGTTCACCTGCGCTCTCGAGTCGTCGCGTCTCGTCGGCGCGTTTCTTCGCCGTCTCCGAGTCTACAATTTCAGCCGCTTCCCACGCACGACGGAAGAGTTCGCGAGCGCGTTCCGGATCGCTGTCCCAGAGGACATCGGCGGCTCGCGCCTGCACGCGCGCGCGTCGCGTCTGATCCTTGAAGCTGCGGGCTTCGTCGGCGAGCGTGGAGACGAGCGAGATCGCAATGGTGCGTTGTTGTGCGGCGTCAGCGTCCTCTTCGATGTTGGGTTTGGCTTTCTTTTGGGCTGCGGCGGAGACGCTCAGACAAAGACTCAACGCGAGTGCGATGACGGGTAGGCGCATAGAAAACTCCTGTCGAAGGAAAAGCGGGATGGACAAAACCGGCGATTACACGCGTGAGGCGAGGTTCGGTTCCAGAATTTTAGCCACAAAAAAGCACAAAAGACACAAAAGAAACTGCCTGTAAGAACTCATCTTATTTGTGATTTATGTGCCTTTTTGTGGCTAATAATTAGACAGCAATCACTTCGAGTTCAGGATCGACTTCCTGTTTCAACATGCCCTCGATCGCCATCAACGTGCCGGTGAGGGAGCTTGGACAACTGCCGCAAGCGCCTTGATAGCGAATGCTCAACGTGTGATCACTCAATCCGATAATCTCGAGATAGCCGCCATCGCCCATCAACGCCGGCCTGACTTTTTCATCCAGAATTTCGTTAATCTTCAACAATCGCGGATCGTCACTGGTCACCGCCGCTATTGGACCACCAACCGCCGCCGCTGCTGCCGCAGCCGCACCATTCACCGCTTCCGCGGCACGAATCGGCACCGCGAGCGCCGGTAAAAGTTCGTCCCAATCACCCTCGTCGTCTTTCTCCACCGTGATCATCTTGTCCATGTAAAAAACAGAGACGACGTGTCCAACATCAAACAACGACTTCGCCAGCGGATCGTTCTCCGCCAGGTCCGCCGAACCATACTGGCGCGCGACACCGTTACTGACCGGTTCGCGTAAAATAAATTTCACCGCATTCGGGTTCGGCGTCTCTTCAATATCATTAATCTTCGGCATCAAAAACTCCTTCGTTTGTGGTCACATTATAGCGCTTTTACCGCGCTGAAGCAGTTGGCCACGTAGGTGCAAAAGAATCGCTTATCTTTTAGCTAAATCTTTCTTATACAAAAGCCGGGATCGTGTTGCAGGAATCATTGCTAAAAATCAAAAGCGGGAATATACTCCCGCCCTCACTTGCCCCCCCTCTCAGAAGGTGAGTCAAGTTGAGATAGAGGCAGGCGATAGCGAGGGTCGCCTGCCTCAACCTTTTTTGCTACTTTGAAAGTGCAATGAACATCGGCATCACGGTTTACCCGACCTACGGCGGCAGCGGCATCGTTGGTTCCGAACTCGGCAAAGAACTTGCCGCCCGCGGACACACTGTTCACTTCATTTCGTCAGCTCTACCAACACGACTGACTGAGCTCAACGAACGCGTACGCTTCCACGAAGTCGAGATGATGTCGTATCCGTTGTTTGAGCACCAGCCTTACACGCTCGCACTCGCGACGAAGATGGCCACGGTCGCCGAGGAAGAGAATTTAGATCTACTTCACGTTCACTACGCGATCCCACATTCCATCAGCGCGATTCTCGCGCGCGAGTCGCTGAAGCCGCGACGTCGCTTGCCTGTAGTTACAACTCTGCACGGCACCGACATCACGCTCGTCGGCGCGGATCGATCGTATTTGCCGATCACGCGTTATGGGATCGTGCAGTCAGACGGTGTCACAGCGATCTCTAACTATCTGAAGGATGCGACTCGCGAGATATTTCACTTCGACGACATCAAGGTGATTCCGAACTTTGTTTGCCAGTACGACTACAAGCGACTCGAAGTCGGCAACTTGCGCGAGTCGCTGGCGCCGCACAACGAACCGTTGCTGGTCCATGTCTCAAACTTTCGGCCGGTGAAGCGACCGGTTGACTGCGTCGAGATCCTCGCGCGAGTTTTGAAGAAGAATATAAAGACGCGACTGGTGATGGTTGGTGATGGCAGCGAACGCACGAACGCGGAGCATCGCGCGCGTTGTCTCGGAATTTATGAGCAGTGTGTGTTTGTCGGAAAACAGCCGCGCATCGTTGATTATCTGTCAGCGTCGGATGTGCTATTGCTGCCGTCGGAGCAGGAGTCGTTTGGACTTGCGGCGCTGGAAGCGATGGCGTGTGAAGTCCCGGTGATTGCGTCGCACGTCGGCGGTCTTCCGGAAGTTGTGACTGACGGCGAGACAGGCTATCTGAGTCCGGTGGGCGACGTCGACAAGATGGCGGCGGACGCGACGCGTCTGCTGGGTGACGACAAACTGCGCAGGGAGATGGGCCGGCGCGCGCGTGACTCGGCGATCACGCGCTATCGCACCGACGTCGTCATTCCTCAATACATCGAATTCTACGAACAAGTGATTGCGAAACAATCCGTGTAATCCGTGGCTAACATGTCTTCTTTGATTGTTGGCACAGCAGGTCACATAGATCACGGGAAGAGCGCCCTCGTGCGTGCTCTGACCGGCACCGAACCGGATCGCCTGCCCGAAGAAAAGCGGCGCGGTATCACGATCGATCTGGGCTTTGCCGATCTCGAGCTTGACGATCTTCGCATCGGGTTTGTCGACGTGCCCGGCCATGAGCGTTTCATCAAAAACATGTTAGCGGGTGCACATGGCATTGACTTGCTCGCACTGGTGATCGCTGCTGACGAGGGTGTGATGCCGCAGACGCGCGAGCACTTCGACATCTGTCGTTTGCTGGGTGTGCGGAATGGTCTGGTCGTGATCACGAAAAGCGACCTGGTTGACGAAGACATGCTCGTGCTCGTTGAAGACGAAGCACGGGAACTGGTTGCGGGTTCGTTTCTTGAAGGCGCTCCCATCCTGGCAGTGAGTTCGCGCACGGGTGTGGGATTGGACGATCTGAAACAGCAACTCGCGGTGTTGGGAAAACGTGTGCCGCCGCGGTCGCAGGATTTCGTTACGCGTTTGCCGATCGATCGCGCGTTTTCGATGAAAGGTTTTGGCGCAGTTGTTACCGGCACACTGATCTCGGGGAAGATCAAAGAGGGTGATGAACTGGAGTTGTTGCCTGCGCAGGTTAACGTCCGAGTACGCGGGCTCCAGGTCCACAACAAGTCTGTGTCTGAAGCCCATGCGGGACAGCGAACGGCAGTGAATCTGGCGGGTGTCGATACGGCTCAGATCGAGCGAGGCATGGTGCTCGCGCCGGCCGGACGTTTACGGCCGACGCAAGTTGTCGATGCTTTGATCGGCGTGTTGCCGGGCGCTTCGCGTGCCGTGCGTTCACGTTCACGCATTCGTTTTCACATTGGCGCCGCCGAAGTGTTAGGGCGTGTAAGAGTGCTCGATGGTCCATCACAGATCGCTGCGGGAAGCAGTGGTCTGGTGCAGTTGAGACTCGAAGCGCCGGTGGTTGCAGTGCACGGCGATCGGTTCATACTTCGGAGTTATTCGCCGGCAGAGACGATCGCCGGTGGCGTGATACTGGATCCGTTTGCTACACGACATCGTGCACGAGATCTGGCGCATGCGCGAGAGATATTGCGGTCGTTGAACAGTGAGGAGCGAGCGGAGAAGTTTACCGGGTTTGTGCGAGCGTCAGGTGATCGAGGCTCGCACCTTACTGACCTGGGGGCCGCAAGTGGTTGGACCAACGAAGTGCTCGACGCGGTCGCCGCTGAAGCAAGTACGCAGGGCGCGGTGATTGAAACAGGCGGTGTATACCTCGCGCGTGAGAGTTTCGACCGGTTCACGGGTGCCGTCCTGGTTGAGCTGGAGCAGCATCACAAACGCGAGCCACTCGCGCGCGGCATGTTACGCGAGACGTTGCGCGAGAAAGTCTTTGCGCGTTCGTTCCCGGAAGTTTTTGCGGGCGTGCTTGCGAAGCTCGAAGCCGACGGCAAAGTTGTTTCCGAGAAAGACATCGTGCGTTTGAGTGAGCACAGCGTTGGCCTCTCGGAGCAGGACCTGGCGCTGAGTAAGCGTATCGAAGAGATCTATCTCACCGCGGGAGTTGAAGCGCCCTCACTTGACGAAGCAATGACGAAAGCCAACGTATCCGCCGCCCAGCGACCTCAAGCACGCAGACTGCTGCAACTTTTACTGGACGAAAAGAAGGTCGTGCGAATCCAGGGCGATATGTTCATGCACTCACAGGTGGTGGCCGATCTTAGATCCAAGCTTCACACCTACGCCTCGCAACACGAACCCGATCGCCTGATCGACGTCGCTTCCTTCAAAGACCTCGCGGGCGTCTCACGCAAGTACGCCATCCCCCTCCTTGAATACTTCGACCGCGAACAAGTCACCCGCCGCGCCGGTGACAAACGCCTCATATTGAAACCCCGGTAGCGTGTTTTGCTATCCACAGATTACACAGATTTCTTAAAACCAATCTGTGTAATCTGTGGATACGAGAAGAGAAACAAGGTCTTTACCTCGATAAAATATCCGACTTGCATTCCCTCATCCCGAGGGTTAACATGCAGCCATTATTCGCTTAAAAACGCGGCTTTTTCCTTAACCTTCATAATTCATTGGGGCCCGGAGGTTCAAAATGAAAAGCCTGAAAGATATTCTCGCGATACTGGTCGGCATAGCAGCCGCCCTCGGCGCAATCTATTATTTCTATAAGTTTGTGACCGATGCGAATCCCGCCGGCGGTCACACTAACGGATGGATCGCGCTCGGGCTGGCAGCAATCGCCTTCGTTTGTGGCTTGATATACTTCCTCGGCCACGTAAACAAAGAGGAAGAGATTCACATTACCCAATAGCGTCGCGCGTTTGTCGCAGCGTGCTAATCGTTCGACGCCGCCGGATAAACTTGCGCCTGCTTCCCGACACCATTTTGGACGCCGTTTGCGCACATACGCACGTGCGCAGACGGCGCTCGTTTTTTATATGATTGTTTCAGGCTAAAAGGAGCTACTGAACACGAAATGTTTCCACTCCTCGTTGTGTTGCTGCAACAGATTCGAGCGACGCAGCCAACCTACTTTTTCCTTGTCACTCTGCTGCTGTTGGTTCTGGGAGGCGTTGGCTGGTTGATCGCAGCCGTGCTCGGTTTCGCCCGCTCGCCGGCTTTCGGTCCATCTGCACGCTGGTTCTCTTACGCCGCTGTTTGCCTGATCATCTATCACTTGCAATTCCTGGTTTTCGGTTTGCTTGTTTTTCTCGGCATGAATCAAAACTCGGCCGACCTTACCATGGCTCTCGGGGTCGGCGCGTTCTTCAACCTGTTTGTGGTACTGGCTGCGGTTTGTGCGATTATGGGTTTCGTCAGAATGACAAATCCCAGATGAATAGAAAACTGCTTGTCGTCGCCGTGCTTGTCCTGATCGGAAGCGCGGCGGTTCTCTTTTTAGTTGCCTCACAAAACTCAACTACCACGCCCACGAAGGATCAATTCGTACGGCAACGCGGCGGACGCTTTTTTGTTGGTACAAAACCGTTTCGTTTTGTCGGCGCGAACGTGGCGGTGATGTATCGCGACGAAGATCGCGCACGCATGCCCGAAACGTTGCGCCAGGCTGCGCAGGCGGGAATGAAAGTCGTGCGTGTGTGGGCGTTTGGTGAAGGTGGTCCAAATGACGTCAAGCCGATGGCTGACTTTGAAGACTGGCCGCGACACCACTACTTTCGACTCGCGCCAGGCCAGTGGAATGAAGACGCGTTCGTGCATCTCGACAGAGTGATCGCAGAAGCGGCTAAGAATAATCTTTACGTGCAGCTATGTTTGGTTAACTGGTGGCGCGACACCGGCGGCGTGACGCAGTACTTGCGCTGGGCCGGCATCAACGACGCGGCCGACGACAGTTTCGACTTCGGTATCAACAACGAGAAGGCGATGCTTTTCTACTCAAATCCCGAAACGAGACGTCTGTATCGCGAGCACGTTGAGAAACTCGCGACACGAAGAAACAGTGTCACTGGTGTGCTCTACCGCGACGATCCGACGATTTTCGGTTGGGAGTTGATAAATGAAGGACAGGCGGTCACTGGACGCTGGGCTGAACGACGCGCGTGGTTCGTGGAGATGAGCGAGTATCTCAAGTCGCTGGATCCTAATCACATGATTGCGCCGGGCACGTGGGGATACCGATCTTCGGCTGAGCGTCGTGAGTGGTTGGCGGACCACGCGATTCCGACGGTCGATTACTGCGACGTGCATAATTATCCGCGTCCCGATCACGACAGTTTTGTTGATTCACCGCAAGCGTTGAAGGAGTTTATCGAGAACCGAGCGGCTGCGGCATTCTCGATCAGGAAGGCGTTGGTGTTTGGCGAGTTTGGAATGGGAGTGGAAGGACACAACGGTGCTTCGCAACTCGAGTGGTACAAAGCGTTTTTTGAGGGCAACGCGCGCGCGGGGACAGCGGGCGCGATGTTTTGGATCGTCACACCGGATGTGCGCAGAGGATATGGCGTCACTTACTCAACGGCCAGGGATCGCGAGTTGTTGAATGAGATCGCGCGCGCGTCGCAAATGTTTGCCGCACTGCAATCGGCGGAGCTGCCTTCGTACCTGCTTGAGAGTGAGCGACATTTGATACCGCGACAGTTTGCATGGTCTCGTCCACCTGGTGATTCGGCAACGTTGCCGCAGATTATTTTTAGGGATGACAAGTCCGTGCTTTATCAGTTCAAGCCGCAGATGGCGAATGCGGAACGGTTCGAGAAGATTGGTGAAGGCGCGGGTTATATCTGGGGATCGGGATCGGGATATCTCGAATACACGGTGCCTGAGCGGGCGGACCGCCGGCAGGTAAGTGAGATCATCGTGCGCGCACACATTCAACCGGTGTTGCCTGTTGATGCTGCACCTGATTTTGTGAGGACGCGTGCGACGCTTTTTGTTGAAGGCTGGAACGGTGGTTCGCGTCTGATTCCGGTGGAACCAAAGGGACAACCGTTGATTCAGGAGTGGCGCTTGACTGGAAGACTACTACGCCTCCGCGCCATGCGCGGGTTGCCATTAACGATACGATTTGCTGTCACGCCTGAGTCTGATTGGCTGTACGGCGTCAACATCTCAAACTGGCCCGAAGGATATGATTCAAAAGACGCGAGGCCCGTTGAAGTTGAGCTGAGACATTAGCCACAGATGACACGGAAGAAGTCCGGATTTCAAATCCGTGTCATCTGTGGCTAATCTTCTCCAACTCGTAAACTTTCGCGGAAGGCACGACGCCGAGTTTGAGTTCTGCTACCGGAGTGGCGTGGTCGCGGAGGGTGGAGATGATGGCGTCGTTGCTGAAGTAGCGGCGGCCGCGTGCGATGATGATGAAGTCGCCGGGTTCGAGTTGTTGGAGTGCCTCCGGATCAGATAGCGACACGCAGACGAGGTCCGGGCGTTGCGCGCGTTCGGCATAGTACGTGGCCAGCGATGGACTTTCGCTGACTACGCGTGCGCCGGGGCGGGCGCGACCCGCGATTTCAACGATCACATCGCGCATGCTGGCGTCGTAGAACTCATCATGCGGAAAGTAATAACCAGCCCATTCGGTGCCGCCACCAATCGAATTCGTAAACAAACGAAAGTGCGGCGCGGCCTGGACCGAGCTGATTACTGATGCCGTAATCACAAAGATTGCAAGGCTCGCGGCGATGCGATCGGGCAGCCGACGCCCGACCCATTGAATTCCGAGTGCGCTCGTGATCAAAACTGCCGGCAGCACGGTCGTGTAGTAACGCGTGAACTTCCCACCCGAAAAACAGAACGCCACCGCCCACAACATCAGCCAAAAAAGAATGAAGTAACGTCCATCACCGAGCTTGCGTCGAAACAACAACGGCAAGCCGGCAACAAACCCGAGCACAGTCAACAGCGGCAACTTGACGGCAGTAAAAACAAAATAAAAGTAAACAGGGATGCCGTGCAGCCAATCGTCGTAGCGTTGCGGGTAAAGATGGCCCATGAATTCATACCCGTCATGACTGATACGTTTACCACCCGCAAAAAGACCCATCTGCTTCCACGTCTCCGGCAGCAGGACTGTCGGACTGAGCATTAGAAACACGATGCCCATGATCGCGAAGAACACGAGCAGCCGTTTCTTGCCGAGGCGCCAGCGCGTCTCAGGGATGGCTTGAAACATCCAGTAGTAACAGATGCTGATCGTCAAAAGATGTGGCAGGTACTTCGACGCTACCATCGCGCCATACGAAGCAGCCGTGGCCCAGTAATACTTATTCGGATTCTGATCCGTGCTTTCCGCGACACGCTGACCACGCAACCAAAACACGTTTGCGAGCAGGAAGAAGAAGAGTAGAAACGAATCTTCTTTCGCCACGCGGCTGAATCCGATCGCTGTCGGATCGAAGGCCCACAAAGCGGAAGCAATGAGTGCGACTTCGACGCCGAACAATTCGGATACGATCAGAAAAATCAGGATCGTACTCAACGCGCCGACGATTGTGCCGGGTAAACGAAGCGCGGTCTCCGGTGCAATCTGGTGAGCAGAGATGTTGTTCCACTTTTCGGCAAGGATGATCGAAACGGCCTGAAAAGCCTTCATCAACATCGGATGTTCGCCGTTCGCGCCGGTTAGACCGTGCGCACGATAATCAGCGACCGCGTTGAGTTTGTTGAGTTCGTCTTCGCTCAGACCTTCCGCACTCAGCCCCGTAGCACGAAAGCCAAAGCCCGCGAGCGTCAAAACGATTAAAGCTACGAATACAAGGGTTTTACTATTTGATAAGACACCGCGAGCGGCGAAGAGCTCAGGTCTCAAACCGGCGGTGATAATGGCATCAGCTTGTACGGACAAATTCAATCCCTTCGACAAAACGCGAAAGGTTATCGAACTGATGGGCAAGTGTCAAAAGACTCTATACGCAGATTACACAGATTTTTTAAGAGAATCTGTGTAATCTGTGGACCCATGGACGAAACCACTGGACACCCCCAACTCGCCCGCCGGCTCGGACTATTTGACGCCACCATGATCGTTATGGGCGGCATCATCGGCTCGGGCATTTTTATGAACCCGGCAGTGGTCGCGCAACAGGTTCACACTCCGTTTCTGATCCTGGGAGCGTGGATACTCGGCGGACTCTTCGCACTCGCGGCGGCATTTATCTGGGCGGAGCTTGCGTCTTTGCGACCGGACGTCGGCGGCCAGTACGCGTACCTGCGCGAAGCGTTTCATCCGGGTGTCGCGTTTCTCTATGGCTGGGTCTTGTTGCTCGTGATTCAAACCGGTGGGATGGCAGCGGTTGCAGTGACCTTCGCTCGATACTTTGTCGAACTAACTTACATACCAATTTCAACACCGTTCCTGGCCGCGCTCGTACTTGCCACACTGACAATCATCAACTGTCTCGGCGTGCGTGCCGGCAGCACGGTGCAAGGCATCCTGATGGTCTTGAAGATACTGGCCATTGCGATGCTCGTCATTTGCGGATTCTTATTCGCGAGTCGCCCAACGCCGACTTCGGGCTTTGTTTATAGACCACCAGCACTCGATCTCCTGACAGCATTTGGCGCGGCAATGGTGCCGGTGATCTTCGCGTATGGCGGTTGGCAAACGGCAACTTTTGTCGCGGGCGAGATTAAGGAACCAACTAAGAACCTGCCACGAGGATTGATCTTCGGAGTTAGCGGAGTCGTGCTGTTATACCTGGCCGCAAATGTGGTCTACGTCAACGTGCTCGGAACAACCGGACTTGCAGCTTCTTCGGCGCCTGCCTCTGACGTGATGCGCAACGCACTCGGAGATACCGGCGCGCGCGTCATTGCAGCCGGCATTGCAATCTCGACCGCCGGTTTTCTCAGCCAAAGCATGCTGACTGCGCCACGAGTTTACTTCGCGATGGCGAAAGACGGCGTGTTCTTCAAGAGCGTCGCCACCGTCCATCCGGGAACACGCGCGCCCGTCGTGGCCATCGCACTTCAGGGAGTACTCGCGATCATCATTGCTCTGCTCGGAACTTACGATCGAATCCTCAACTACGTCGTTTCGGTCGATTCAATCTTCTTCGGCTTAACAGCCTGTTGTATCTTTATCTTTCGCAGACGTGAAGCGGTTGCTGTCACGCGAGTGCCGGGACATCCGGTGACGACAATACTCTTCATCGCGGTCTGCTGGCTCGTGGCCGTCAATACGATCTATCGTTATCCGCAAAACACGTTGATTGGAGTCGGAATCATGTTCACAGGAATTCTCGTGTATATGCTTTGGCCCTCAAGGAGTGAAAAATGACGCGCGTCATGGGTTCGTCATACATGAACTGGGCCAAGACGCGCTCGACGGCGAAGTTTAATCTGGCAACGAGCGGCCTCGGCAATTTGAAACTGCGTGAGTTGCGAGTATCGCTCGACGACCTGGAGATCACGAATGGTGGATACGGTTACCAGCCGCTGGTCCAATCGATTGCTGCGCGATATCGAGTCGAGCCGGAGACGGTGGTGACGGCCGCGGGAACAACGTTTGCCAACCACCTTGCGATGGCAGCGCTTATTGAACCAGGGGACGAGATTCTATTCGAGAGCCCGGCTTACGAGCCGATGCTGGCGGTGGCTCAATATCTGGGAGCAAAGGTCAGACGCTTCGCGCGCCGGTTCAACGATGGCTTTTGTATTGACCTTGAAAGTCTTGAATCGCTCGTCAGTCCAGAGACGCGCTTGATCGTCCTCACAAACCTTCATAATCCCAGCAGCGTTCTGATCGATAATACTGAGATAAAACAGATCGGCGAGATCGCGCGCGGTGTTGGCGCCCGCGTGCTGGTTAATGAGATCTACCGGGAAACGTTGTTTGAAGACCCGCCGCAAACATCTTTCCACCTCGGCAACGAGTTTGTCGTCACCAGCAGTTTAACTAAAGCATTCGGGTTGAGCGGGCTGCGCTGTGGCTGGATCTTTGCCGAGCCGGAACTCGCGAAACGCATGTGGCTGCTCAACGATCTTTTCGCTGCGACACCAGTACACGCCGGCGAACGACTCAGCGTGCTCGCGATGCGGCAGCTTGGGGAGATTGGCGCGCGAGCGAAGGAGTTACTCGATCGAAATCGCAAGTTGCTGAACGAGTTTCTCGACACGCGCGAGGATCTGGAAGTAATCCGGCCGGAGTTTGGAACAGTGATGTTTCCGCGCGTGCGTGGCGGTAGTTCAGAAGAATTGTGTGGGCTGTTACGCGAGAAGTACGAGACGTCAGTAGTGCCGGGAAGGTTTTTTGAAATGCCGGCTCATTTCAGGGTTGGGATTGGGGGCGATACGCTTGTGTTAGAGGAAGGTCTCCAGCGGCTCAGTATGGCGTTGGATGAAATTGGCCGCGGATGACGCGGATTAACGCAGATTTTTAACGATGAGCCAGTCGCGCACTTGCTCGGCCGCTTCGATGGCAACGGCTTCAGTCGTTATTTTAACTGGCGTGCCGGTGGGCCAGTTGTCCTTCTTCAACATCGGACCACCCACCGCTTTGTAATACACCTTACCTTCAAACTTCTTGTGACCCGTCTGCGGCTCGAAGACCAGTATCTTAACGTCGAGATCCGGTGAGTTCAGAATCAGTGTGCCGTTCTGAAATTCGTCGACGTCAAACTGTAGCAGCACCACGATTGACTCACTCTCACTCTTCGCGCGTTTGACCGCGCGGTCGCGTTTTAGATCTCCGAGCGACGTGGCCGTGACCTTTTTGAACTCGCCGAGTTTTTGCAGAAACGTCGTGAAGATGGCGTCTTCGCTGAGCAGGTGCTTCGACGATGGTTCTATCGCCACGAGCAGCGACACTGGCTCTTTCAACTCACGAGCGCTGTTTTTGGGTGTTGTGTCCGAGTCTGTTTGCGGAGTCGGAACGGGTTGCGCGGGTTTAGGGGCACGCCTGCCTGACTGGGCAATCGTTTGCGTAGCGAGCAGTAACAGCAGGCTCGACGCGGTCAGCAGGCACTTTTTGCGGCGTTTTCGCTGAAAGCCGGGGCGCATTTTCATGCAATCTTCTCCAGCGGTGTTGACCTTAGAAGCAGACCTGGGCGGTAGGGTTGCCGCGCCTCACTTCGAACCGAGGGCGCGTATCGCCTCGCGGGCGTAGTAAGTCAGAATAATGTCGGCGCCCGCACGCTTGATGCTGGTCAGTGTTTCCAACATCACACGCTCTTCGTCAATCCAGCCTTTCTGGGCGGCCGCTTTAATCAGCGCGTACTCGCCGGACACGTGATAAGCGGCGAGCGGAACATCAAATCGATCCCGAACCATTTTTAGCACATCGAGATAAACCGTCGCGGGTTTGACCATCAGGATATCCGCGCCTTCAGAGTAGTCGAGCTCAGCTTCGCGCATCGCTTCGCGCGCGTTAGGCGGATCCATCTGATACGCACGTCGATCGCCAAACTCAGGCGCACTCTGTGCAGCCTCGCGAAATGGACCATAAAACCCTGACGCATACTTCACTGCGTACGCCATGATCGCCGTGTTCTCAAATCCCGCGTTATCGAGTATTTCTCGAATCGCGCCGACCTGCCCGTCCATCATCGCCGAAGGCGCAACTACGTCGGCGCCCGCAGCGGCCTGGCTCAATGCCGTGCGCGCCAGCAGCTCGAGCGACTCATCGTTCATCACTTCATTCCCGCGAACTACTCCGCAATGTCCGTGCGACGTGTACTCGCACAAACAAGTGTCCGCCATAATGATCATTTCCGGAGTCGACTGCCGCACAGCGCGAATCGCACGTTGCACGATACCGTCTTCGGCATACGCACCCGTTGCGACCGCGTCTTTCGATTCCGGTAGACCGAAGAGGATGATGCTGCGCACGCCGAGGTCGTAAGCCGCGGAAACTTCTTTTGTTGTTTCGTCGATGGAAAGGTTGTAGACACCCGGCATCGACGAGATCTCCCGCCGTACGTCCGTGCCCGGACAAACAAACAACGGCAACACAAAATTCTCGGGAGCAAGGCGCGTCTCGCGTACGAGTGAACGAATGGCATCGCTGCTGCGAAGTCGACGAGGACGATGGATCATTGCTTGAGTCTCACTTCGAAAACTACCAACGGTGATACGCCGGATGTCCGGGTGTCACGGCGACGAAGGTTCCGTGACAGGTCGCACAAACCTTGTCGTGCGCGATCAACTCGCCTTCGACGACGACGCGATCGTCAGTTGACTCGACTACGCGTGCCACGAGTTTTACCGGACGATCGCTCGGAGTCGGGCGCAACAGTTTGATTGAATACTCGGCTGTGACGGTACACGGCGGTTTATCCGCGCCGGCCTTTTGCATTAGATGCCAGGCGGCGGTCCAGTTGCAATGACAGTCGAGCAACGTGCCGATGACGCCGCCGCTCAACATTCCTTCAAACGCCTCATATTCCTTACTCGGCTGCCACTCGGCGACGACTTCATCGCCGTCCGGGAAGCTGCGCACGTGCAAACCCTTCGGATTTGCCGGCCCACAACCAAAACACGCAAGATTAGGCGCGTAAGTTTCCTGAATACTTTTCATCAAATCCGTGTGCATCCGTGGCTAAACCATTCCGCGCAACTGTTGCCGGAGTTTGAAGCGCTGAATCTTGCCCGTCGCGGTGTACGGCAGCTCCGGCACGAACACGTATTTCCGCGGCTGTTTGAAGCGTGGCAGCGATTCAGCCGTCCGTTTGCGCAACTCGTGCTCCAGTTGGCCTGAGTCGGATTCTAACTCGTGCCTTACGACAAACGCACACGCGCAGGGAAGTTGATCCGCGTCAAAATCTTCCACCACCGCGGCGCGCGCAACCTGCGGGTGTCGCAACAAAACACCTTCCACTTCAACCGGCGAAACCCACTGCCCACTCGATTTGAAACAATCATCACTGCGCCCCATGTGAAACCAATATCCGTCTTCATCGCAGCGATAGAGATCGCCTGTGCGAACCCAACCGTCAACAAACGTCTTCGCGGTGGCTTCGGGGTTCTGCCAGTAACCGCGCGCGGCGCTGTCGCCTCGAATCCACAAGTTTCTGTCATCAAGCAGACGTGCTTCGTAGCCATTGATCAATCGTCCACTGCTGCCGTAACGCACTTCGCCTTCATGATTCGACATAAACATGTGGAGTGTCTCAGTCGAACCAATCCCATCGAGCACCGGCACGCCAAACTCCTTTTCCCACTCTTCGCCGAGATGCGCCGGCAACGCTTCACCCGCCGACACACAGAGTCGCAAACTCGAGCAGTCGAGCTTTATGCTGCCCCCGCGGTGATGTTCGAGCAGCAAGTTGTAAATGACGGGAACGCCGAAGAAGATCGTCGGACGATGTTCTTTGAAGAGCTTCGCGATCACGTCCGGCGAAGGCTTTTGATGACTGAGGACCGTGGTGGCGCCGTTTAGAAGTGGAAATGAGAAACTGTTGCCGAGTCCGTAAGCAAACGGCAATCGCGAAGATGAGAACAAACGATCCTGAGTCGTCAATCGCAAGACTTCGCGACAGAAAGTTTGATTCGTGTAAAAGACATCCGTTTGCGTGTGAACAGCACCTTTCGGTTCCCCAGTGCTGCCGGAGGTGTAGAGTATGAATGCCGGATCGTCATGACCCGGCTCGGGAATCTCAGGTTCGGCACTTTCGAAAACTTTGGTCAGCAGTCCTTCCATAGACTGGAGCGTGACGGGCGGGCTTTGTAAACGTTCCTCCAGGTAGAAGTGATCGCCGGCTTCTGCGGACGCTTCTGTTCGATAAGTTCGGTCAATATGAACCACATTTTCGAGTGAGTGCAGTTTTTCCGGCGCATGTGTCAGCAACTCATGGCACAGGTCGCCTTCGATCAAGGCGAACTTGGCCCCGCAGTTGTGAAGGATTGAACACTGTTCATCGGGCCTGAGCGACATGTTAATGGGAACGGCGATTGCCCCAAGGCAACACGTGGCGATGAAGGCCTCGATGAACTCGGGTGAGTCGTGGAGGAGCAACGCTACGCGGTCGCCGCGAAGGGCGCCGAGAGAGATAATTGCCTGGGCCATCCTCAGGGTTTCGGCGCGCAACTCACCATACGTGAGTTCGCGGTGGCCGAAGCGAATCGCCGGCGTTGAATGATCGTGCGAGAAGATGGCATCAAACAGGTTCATAGTTAGGGTTTATAGCCTCTGCGGCCTCTGCGTCTCTCTGTGTCCTCTGTGTCCTCTGTGTTAAAGGCATTATAAACACAGAGAACCACAGAGGTCGCAGAGAAACTCCGGAGTCAAAGGATTATCATGGAAGTCCTGTTCTTCCTGTTGGTGGTGCTGACGATCATCACTCTGATAGGTCACGGTATCTGGGTAGCAATCAGAGCGATTGTGCGCGCTCTCTTAGGGCGAGAGAAGAAAGACGAACAGGTAACCCAACTGTTCGAGTCAGTCAGCGACCCACTCAACGATCTTGCCGTCACCGAACGCCAACTCGTGCGTTTCTATCGTGATGGTAAGGTTAACGACGAGACATACGAACTGTTGCTGGCGCGAATTCGCGCTGAACGCGACACCCTGCTCGGTAGACAAACAAAGGCGCCTCCGAAACCCAGTCCAACTCCAGCCCCATCTCCCGCTCCGATCACGACACCACCACCTTCAGTTGTAACTGCATCATTTGTCGCCACTGACGAAAAGATCATCATCAAACCAGTGCCGACGTTCATCGCCCCTGAAGAACCGGACGTTCCACGAAGACCGACTCCACCACCACCGCCGCGCACGCGACGTCCTTTCGCGGAAGTGCTCAATTCGTTCATGGAAGAAAGCAACATTCGCTGGGGCGAGATCATCGGCGGTTTGCTGATCATCGGTTGCTCGACCGCGCTGGTGGTGAGCTTGTGGGCGCAGATATCTCAGATCCCCGTACTGAAGTTTCTGATCTTCACCACTGTCACCGCGATCCTTTTCGGTATCGGGTTGTACACGGAACATCGTTGGAAACTTCCGACGACGAGCAGAGGCATTCTGACAATCGCGACGCTGCTCGTGCCTTTGAACTTTCTCGCGATCGCCGCAGTTTCCGCCGGCAACACTTCCGGCGCACTCGTCATCGGCAGCGAATTGCTGGCGCCTGCGATCTTTCTCTGCCTGGTCTACTTCGCCGGGCGCGTGATCACGCCAGGCTGTGCGCACATTCTTTCAGCGGGCGTGCTTGGATCTTCTGTGGGCCAACTGCTCGTGCGTCACTTCGCGGAAGCGGACACCTCGCCTGCTCTTCTGATCCTGCTCGGTGCGTTTCCGGTTTGTTGTTACGTCGCTACGGTCGGACTCGCGCTGCGTTTCGTGCTTGACGACCGCGAGATTGATGAGAGCGAAACCACTACAGTCTTCACTGTGCTCGGAACAATGAGTTTCGCGGCGCTCTTGCCGTTTGGATTGCTGCTCTACAAGTCAGGCCCGATTGGTATGTCGATGATGTATCTCGCGCCACTCGTCACGTTGTGGGGCTTGCCGATGCTTGCGACCGGAACGATCCTGTGGCGGCGAATCTCGAACAGAGAACTGGTCGCATCGCGAACCGCGGGCACGGCGCTCGGAATTCTCGGCGTGATGATCGTGCTTGCCGGAATGATTCTCGCGTGGCCCAACCCGGCGAGTATCGTTCCCGCAGCGTTACTCAACTTCGCCGTTTTCACAGTGCTCGCTATCGCGCTCGAATTGCCGGTGGCCCACCTGATCGCGGCTATCTGTTTTGCGCTTGCTTATCTGGTGACTGGTCATGTGCTGGTCGGGAATATCACGTGGCAAAACCTGCGCGTGATGTCGCTGCTCGAGGTGAGTTTGTCAGTTGGCAGTGGCGAAGCACTCATCGGTGCGTTTGCGATCTTCGTTATCGCGTCCGAGTGGCTTTCGCAGCGCAAGCGAGAACGGGATAGTTATTACTACGTCGTCGCTGCCTGCTTAATCGGGTTCCTAAGTTTGGCGCTTGTGACAGTCTTTGGACTTGCGAGTTCTGAGTACGTGCCGCTCTGGGTTGTTTACGGTGCCTACTCGCTCGGCGCGTTCTGGATCGCATGGCGGCGCAAGTTGTCGCCGTTTGCGTGGATCGGATCGGCGCTGCTGCTGTTTTCATTCGCTCATAACTTTGCGAGTGCGACGCAGTTCTCCTTCCCGTGGCAAACGGCATTGTTTGCACACGCGACGATCTGCGCGATCGCCGCGATCGTTTGCCTCCGATACGAGCGTGGAAAAGTTCTTTCAGCGCCACTCAACAACAGCGCGCTCATCTCGATCGTGCTCGGCGTGGTGGCGCTGTTTCAGGCTAACACGTGGGAAGTCACGTGGATGCAGTCGCAGCGCGTTTTCTGGATCGCGGGAATTCTTCTCGTGCTTCTTTGGCTCAATCGCCGGAGAGTTCTGCTCAACGCATTTCAGATCTCGTTGATCTGTGCCCTCGTGCTGACGGTCAAAGCATCGTTGCAGGAGTTCGAGTGGTATTCCTACTTGCCGCACGCATTCCTGCATCCGGCAGCGCTGCAAATTCAGGGAACTGTGCTCGCACTGTTTTGCCTTGCCTGGATCGCTCTGCGGTTCATCGTTAAAGGCGACTCGTGGCAAATGCTCCACAGCAAGTATTCCGTCGATCGCTTCGTCATGTGGTTATTGCCGGCCGCATTTTTGTTGTTGGCCGTGTATGGAGCGCTTTCGGGAGTTACGCAGGAACTGGCGGCGCGCGGACTCAGTTACCCCGGTTTCAACATCGCTGAATTTCCGCATCAGGAAGCACTCGGAGTCGGATCGTGGGTCCTCCTCGGCCTGCTGTTGTTAACGATGCTGGCGAGTTTTTGGCAACGCCGCAGTCGCATCTACTTGCTGGGCGCGCTCGTAGTGCTATCGGCAGTCATGCCTTTGGTTGCCGGACAGTTTGAAAACCAGGGCGCGACTGCCACTGCCTGGCGCTGGCTTGCAGCGATCTTTTTAGTTATCGGATCACTGGCGATTTGGTTTCGCGAAGCGATCTTAAAACGACTCGCAACATTCGGCTGGCCTGAATTCGATGACGACGCATTTACTACCGCTGCGCGCACGGTGCTCATCTCGCTGGTAGCCGTGCCGTTGTTTCTGTTCACGATCATCCCTTCGCTCCGCGCGATCTATTACCTGCCGGTGCAGACTCCGATCAGTGGCTTCTTCTCGTGGTTTGACGACAGCGTTTTGTATGGCTTTCCGCTCGTCGTTGCGGCTCTCGTGATGATCGGGTATGCACTGCGCGAACGTAGCCCCGCGTTTGCGTTCTACGGCGGAGCGCTTTTCAACGTGACGGTAACGCTCGCGTTTTTGCTCGCGGTAGTCTCTGCGCGTGGTCCAATGGACCGCGTGGTCCTTGTTCGGCTCGCGCAACTGAACATCCTGACATTTGCGGTTTACTCGTTGCCATGGCTCAGCACGCGCGCACGCTGGCAAACGCGTCTGAATCAAAGCAACGAGCGCTTGGCTGATTATCTGCTCAAGGTGCAACTCGCGCTGGCTATCACTCTCAGCGCTGTGGTTTTCGTCCAGGTTGCGACAGGGCTGGTGATGTTTCCTCATCGTGCGGGAGCCGGCACGGTTGCGGCAGGCAGCTTCCTCGGTTGGTTGGCTTTTGCCGCGGTTGTTGTTAATGCGACATGGTTAGCGGCGAGTAGAGTAATAAGACTGCCGGCCTTCGCGCTTCCGGCGCTTTTGTTGGGTCTGAACTGCTTGATTGCTTTCAGTGCGTCGTTGATCGATGGCTGGGCTGGCCTTCACACACTCACCCTCTGCATGACTGCGAGCGCCTGGTTATCACTCCGGTATCCGCGTTCATCCACGTTCATCGGCGGCCTTGCTGTGTTCCTGAGTATGCGCACGCTCGGGGATGTTGATGTCAGTCACTGGTGGTCAGTTGGACCACTGCTGGCACTTACCGCTCTCGCGGCGACGTTGAACTGGAAAACACAGCTTCGTCGCTACATCTTCGCCGCCGGCATTCTCTTCAATCTCACCGTCTCGGTGTGGTGGATCTTTGTTCTCGATGAACCGTTCTATGAAAGCCCGTTCGTATTAACCAACCTGATTGCGGCTTCACTATCCGGAATTCTCTGGCTCTGGCTGGACCTTCGCTCACGACGCCTCAGCGAGACCGAGACATTCCTGGGCTTTGAATTTTCTTATCACAACCTCTCGGCGATCGCTTCGCTCGCACTGCTGACACTGATCGTATTCGTGAAGTCGCCGTTGTTGTACGCGCCGCAGTTATCGTGGCCCGCGTTTTTCTCAGTGCTGATCTTCATGACCGCGTGCTTGTGGGATCGCTACGCAAGATTTGCCGTCGCTGGTCTCTACATACTCGGTCTGCTCGGGTGCGGCATTGCTATGCAACAACTCGAGCTGAGCGCGATGCGATTCACGTGGGCCGCGACGATCGTGCTTGCTACTTACACGATGCTGACGGCTTTAGCTTGGCACTGGCGTGGACGGCTCATCGACTTCGCACAACAGTTCGGCGTGCCGGAGCGCATCAATCGAGACACAACGGAGCTCGCCTGGTTAGCAGCTTTTTCAGTGCTCGCTGTCATCACTGCTGGCATGCTCGCGTACTGGATCAACGTGAGTTCTGTCGATTTTAGTATGCGACTCTCAGCCGCGATGGCTCTCGCAGCGCAGTGCATCACGTTCGCTCTGCTTGCCGAAGGAGGTAATGAGCGGGGCTGGCGTCGCGGGGCGTTAGGCGCATTCGTCGTGGGTGCGATTCTCATCGGGTGGTCATGGCTGACGCCCGGCGTCGATGCGACGTGGTTGAACCGCAGCGTGATCCTGATGGTTGAGACGTTTGGTCTTACAGCGCTTTACGGTCTCTGGCTCGACAAAGCCAACGCGCGCTGGCCGCAATGGACCAACGCTGCGCGCGCGTGTGTGCCGTGGTTGTTGGGCGCAGGTGCGTTGGCGCTGTTCTTCTGTCTGGCGACTGAGGTTTCTTATCAGATCAACTTCGGCGCAGTGCTCGTGCATCCGCTTTCACTCACGGCGGTTGGTCTCACACTCGCTGCCGCAACCGTCATCTGCGTGCTCTTCGCACTTTCACCGGCCCACGATCCCTTGAATCTTTCAGAGCGCGGTCGAATGCGATACGTGTACGTCGCCGAGGTGATGCTGGCGCTGCTGTTCCTGCACATCAGGTTGACGATGCCGTGGCTGTTCACCGGCTTCATCGAACGCTACTGGCCGTTGGTTGTGATGCTGATTGCTTACTTTGGTGTAGTCACGAGCGAGGCTTTGCGACGTCGCAAATTGCTCGTGTTGGCCGAACCTCTGGAACGCACGGGAGTGTTTCTGCCGTTGTTGCCGGTGCTCGGCTTCTGGCTCACTTCGTCGGAAGTGGATTTCTCGCTCGTGCTGTTTGCGGTGGGTGGATTGTATGGGCTGCTTTCGATTCTGCGCCGCTCGTTTGGATTTGGTCTGCTGGCAGCCGTGGCCGGGAATGCGGGACTTTGGTACATCTGGCAACGCACCGCTGATTACCAGTTTCTACAACATCCGCAGTTATGGCTGATCCCTGTGGCGCTGTCGGTTCTGATGGCGGCTTATCTCAATGAAGATAAGTTGACTGAAGATCAGATGGCAGGTATCAGGTATTTTTCACTCGTCGCGATCTACGTCTCATCCACGGCGGATATTTTCATTAACGGCGTCGCGAATTCTCCGTGGTTGCCGTTGATACTCGGATCGTTCTCGCTGGCAGGTGTGTTTGCGGGAATTGTTTTTCGCATTCGCGGGCTACTGCTGTTGGGATCGATCTTTCTGTTGCTGTCGATCGTCACGATGATCTGGTATGCGTCGGCTAACTTTGGGTGGACATGGTTGTGGTACGTCGCGGGAATCGTGACGGGTGCCACGATCATCTTCATGTTCGCGCTCTTCGAGAAGAAACGTACCGAGGTTCTGCGCGTCGTCGAGGGGTTGAAAGAATGGGATAGATAATTTTAGCCACAAAAAGGCACATAAGGCACACAAAAGAGTTAACCATGATCATTAACTATTTTGTGTGCCTTATGTGCCTTTTTGTGGCTGATTATTTCTCCGCGAGTTTGCGGCCGGCGTTGAGGTTGTCCCAGTTCATGATCGCGTTGAACACCAGGAAATAGCTGCCTTTTGTCTGCCCGCGCCAGAAGGGGTTGGTCGAGAAGAGCAGCACGTGGCCGTTGCCTGACGGCACATCGATGATCGCCGGGCGTTGCGCGATCTCGTCACCACCATCAAGCAAACCGGATACGAACAGTTCACGACTATCCGCGTAACGCACCACGACGCGCGGTCGCTGGCTCGGTGGTATCAAACCAATCGCGTTACGTCGCTGCTCGTCTTGTACCGGCGGCGCCTCCCACGGCTCAACTCGCGGTGGCGGTTCCGGTAACTCCGTCGGCGGACGTCCCTGCACCGTATCCGGATCGTCCGGGGTGCCGCGGCCCGTAGCGCGTCCTTGCGGACGTCCACGCCCGCCCACGCCGTTGTTGATGCTGTAGATTGGACCATTCGAACAATACATCGCGAGCGAATCGCCATAGCCGTACGCGATCGGACTCGCCGCGTCCACGGTCTTTGTCCGCAGTATTACTCCAACCGCGCGCAGGCGTGACGAGCGGCTTAAGCCCACTCCTGCCGTGAAGCCGTAGTTCACTGCAAAGTCTGTCGTATCGTCGATAGTTATAAACAGCCCGCCGTCTTTCACGAACTTTTGCAGGTTCTGCAAACCACTCCAACCAAGTCCCGGTCGCATGTCATCAGTCTCATCGATGTTGCCGAGGTTTGGCGTGAGTTGAGTCTTCTTCCACGGCAGCGGATTGCCGTACATCGGCATGCCGTTGATGATCGCCTGCGAGCCGCGATTAACCGGCGCAAACAGAATCACGTCGTACTTGCTCTTGAGATTCGCATCGCGCGAAACGTCCTGTGTGCTGATGTAGGCAAACGGCACCTGCAACTGATCAAGTCCGAGTCGATACCAGCCTTCATCCTGTGTGTATAGCCACGTGTGCATCACTGCTATGCGTGCTGCTCGCACCGGATGAGTCTTCACTGACGGTGCATCCGCAACCGCATACACTTGCACCCCGAGTTCATTCGCGACGCGTCGCAGTTCATCACCGGCGGCAGCTTTGCGAATGATGAACGAGCCACGATTAAACTTCCGGCCCGCGGCTTCGAATGGCTCTTCGGCCGCGTCCATCTCGACGTCTTTTAAGCGATAGCGCAGCGTCGCGAGCGCGTTGTCGGCGTTGTGGTTGATAAGGTAAACCGAACCGCTATTCACGATCCCACCGCGTGATCTTACGTCGCCTGTAATTCGTTCCACCGGCGCTTGCAAAACTTTTGTATCGACGACGCGCACCACTTCGACATTCGCGAGTTCGCCCATGGTCCAGGCAGTGTCGTCGTAGATATCGGTCTGCGGATCGTTTGGCGCCCAGTATTGATAGTCGAGCAGCGCGTCGGCGATGCGACTATAAGGCTGGTCCATGCGAACGATATAACTGCCGGCCGGGAAAGTGCGATCGTCGGTTTTTGGCGCTGGTGCCGGCGAGGCGCCGGGGCTCGGTCGCACGGCTGCCGCTGAGCCGGCCTTCTTCTTGATGGCAACGGTGAAGGGCGCGGTCGATCTACTGATCTCAACGCCCTGTGCTTGCAGCGTGCGCAGCAGTTCCGCTTGATTGCCTGATCTCACGTCATCGCCGGGAAAAACATACGCCGCCGGCCCCTCGTTCTTCGGCTTGTCAATCGAACGCTTGCTCTTGAGGTAGAAATTCTTGAGGAAGAGTTTGCTGTTGTTGCCGAAATAGTAGAGCGACGTCAAGAGCGCGGTCTGCTGGTAGTTGTTGTTATTGCGCTGCGACCACCTGGCTTTCGGCAACGGCGGATTCTGGCGATACCACGTGCGTTGATATTCACTGGGCGACAACGTCCGCTCGACCGTATCGGCGCCCGCATTGCCAAAGGTTTCATAGAGACGGCTGATGCCGTTGTGAGTCGCCGCGATGAACATCAGATAGCCGGGTGACCAGGTGTCGAAGTTGCCGTGCGCAAACACGCCGGGCATACCAAATTTCGTCATCTCCGAAACGTTGTTCCAGCCGATCATCTGCCACTCGTCAGTCAGAATCGGATCGACCCAGGCATTGTATGGACCATCGCCGATCGTGTTGTCGTAGAGATACGGCACTGATTCGTGCAGGTCGTGCAATACCTGTGGCTTCCATTGCAGGTACGTATTGAGCACGTTGCGCGTGAGTTTTAGGGAGAGTCCGATAGCGTCGCGATTGTTGTCATGGGCGACGTAGTGTCCCCAGTAGATCAACTGCGGCCAGTTTTCGTTTGGGTGGGCGAGGTGCCAGTTGTAAACATCAACCATGCGGTTCCGGCCATCGACTTCGACGACGGGCGTGATGAGCGTGACTACGCTGTCACGAATCGATTTGACGTAAGCGCTGTTATCGACCACGAGCCGGTACGCCAATTCCATCAATGCGGTAGGCGAGCCGGTTTCGGGTGAGTGAATCGTGCCGGTGATGTAGTAAACCGGAAACGAAGCCGCGACGAGGCGATCGGCTTCCGCTTCGTCCATGTTGATGGTCCGTGGATCGGCGAGTTTTGCGAGACGCGCGCGATTCTCGTCAAGTTTTGAAATCAACTGCTCGGAGGCGATCGCCACAGCGATCATCTCGCGACCTTCTTCGGTGGTCCCAATCGTAAACACTTTTACGCGCGGGCTGGCACGCTCCAACATACGCATGTACTTGTAAACGTCCTCGGCATAGGGCAACTTGCCGGGAGCGCCCGCGACGTCGCCCAGCACGGCTTTTGGCGTGGGCACGTCGGGCGATGCCGGAAGATAGTCGGTCAGAGGCGAATTGAAGTAAGGAGCGGTTGTATACTCACGAATCTTGTTGGTGTAATCCTGATCGATCGATTGATTGGGATCGCGACCCGGTTTGACCTGGGCGCTGACGATTGTTCCAAAGGTTGACAGGCAAAGAACGTATAGTAAGAGCGACCGAAGGCGGCGCGAAAGGATCATATTCGTTTTCCTCGTTGGACTTAAAGACAGATGACACGGATTATAATCTGCGGAAACGCATGTCAGATCAAATGAAAAAGGCCAGGGCGGCAGGCGGAGTGCCGGCGATAATCGCGACCATTAAGTCACTTTCCGAGGAGACGGGCCTGGTTCGCGGTGTGCGGACATTGTTGACCGTCAATCAATCGGGCGGTGTCGATTGTCCCGGTTGTGCATGGCCCGAGCCGGATCAAAAGCGCTCGCACTTCGAGTTTTGCGAGAACGGCGCGAAGCACATTGCTGACGAAGCAACAACCAAACGCGTCACACCCGAGTTCTTCAAGAAATGGAGTGTGGCCGAACTCGCGGCCCAGTCAGATCAATGGCTGAATGCACAGGGACGACTCACGCATCCGATGTTGCTACATCGCGATGCCACTCACTACGAGCCGGTGAACTGGGATGATGCTTTTGAGTTACTCTCCGGCGAGCTCAATTCGCTCAACTATCCCGATCAGGCAGTCTTCTATACGTCCGGCCGCACCAGCAACGAGGCGGCTTTTCTTTATCAACTATTCGTGCGCCAGTTTGGCACCAACAATCTGCCCGATTGTTCGAACATGTGTCACGAGTCGAGCGGTTCGGCGCTAATGGAAACGATTGGTGTGGGCAAGGGAACTGTGACACTCGAGGACTTCGACAAAGCCGACGCGATCTTTGTTATCGGACAGAACCCGGGCACGAATCATCCACGTATGCTTTCGGCGCTCGAGCGCGCGAAACGAAGAGGCTGCACCCTGGTCCATATCAACCCACTTCCCGAAGTGGGCATGACACGCTTCAAACACCCGCAGCACGTGCTCGGATTGCTCGGCTCGGGCACACGACTCGCCGATCTGTTTTTGCAAGTGCGGATCAATGGCGACGTGGCGTTGTTGCAAGGCATTTCGAAAGCCGTGCTGGCGCGCGACGGCGTGCTCGATCGCGAGTTCATTGCTGACCACACGATTGGTTTCGATACCTTCGCTTCATCACTGCAAAATGTCTCGTGGTCTGAGATCGTCGAACAGAGTGGAGTGTCAAAGGAACAGATCGAAGCGGCGGCGCGGATCTTTGTTGAGTCCGAGCGTACGATCTTCTGCTGGGCCATGGGACTCACGCAACACAAGAACGCGGTCGCCAACATACAGGAGATCGTGAACCTGATGCTTTTGCGCGGGCAGGTCGGAAAACCCGGCGCGGGTTTGTGTCCAGTGCGCGGGCACAGCAACGTGCAGGGCGATCGCACGATGGGTATTTGGGAACGCCCCACGGAAACGTTCCTCGACAAGCTGGGTGAGGTATTTAACTTCGAGCCGCCGCGAAATCACGGCTTCGACACAGTCAATTCGATTCAGGCCATGCACGACGGACAGGTCAAAGTTTTCTTCGCGCTCGGTGGCAACTTTCTTTCTGCCACACCGGATACCGAGTTTACTGCCGCGGCACTTCGTCGTTGTCGCCTGACGGCACACGTCTCGACTAAACTAAATCGGTCGCATGTAGTGACCGGGAATCGCGCTCTGATTCTGCCGTGTCTCGGTCGTACGGAAGTGGATCTTCAGTCGAGTGGACCACAGTTTGTCACCACTGAAAACTCGATGGGTGTAGTGCAGATGTCGCGTGGCGCGCTCGAGCCCGCTTCTGAGGAGTTGTTGAGTGAGCCGCAGATCGTGGCCCGACTCGCACGCGCCACGCTCGAACATCGCACGAGCGTTGACTGGGAGGAACTGGCGGGCGATTACGGCAAGGTTCGTGATGTTATCGAACGCGTAGTCCCGGGATTTGATGACTACACGAGGCGCGTTCGTGAAGCCGGTGGCTTTTATCTGCCGAATGCGGCGCGGAATCGAGTTTTCAATACGAGCAGCGGCAAGGCGCACTTTACTGTTCACGCGCTGCCGCAACATCATCTCGAGCCCGGCCAGTTTTTGATGATGACGATTCGCAGTCACGATCAGTTCAATACGTCCGTGTACACTTTGAACGATCGTTATCGTGGCATCAGCGATAACCGGCAGGTGGTGTTCTTGAACGAAGACGACATCAACGCCGCAGGTGTACAAGCGGGACAAGTCGTTGATCTGGTCAGTCACTTCGAAGGTGAAGAACGAATTGCGCGGAGATTTACAGTTGTGCCTTACGATATTCCGCGCGGTTGTGCCGCAACTTATTTTCCGGAAGCGAATGTTTTGGTGCCGGTGCGCAGCGTCGCCGAGAAGAGCAATACCCCGGTGTCGAAATCCGTGGTGATTAGCATCCGGCCTGTAATGGAGGAATCGAAGCAAACATGACAGCCGTAATTGCAAAGAAAAAGACAGCGAAAAAGGGAACTTCCTCGAAAAAGAAAGCAGTCACAAAGAAGGCGGCTAAACGCCGCGATGGCGGGCCGGAAACGCCCAAGAGCCAGCTCTATGCGAGCCTCGTGGTCCAACTGTTGAGCCTGCTCAAAGGCGAGCATGACTTCATCGCGAATGCCGCCAACTTCAGCGCGCTGCTTTTCAATGCCTTGCCGAACGTGAACTGGGCCGGGTTCTATTTTCTGCAGGGCGAAGAGTTGGTGCTTGGTCCATTTCAGGGTAACCCGGCGTGTGTTCGCATCCCGATGGGCCAAGGTGTGTGCGGGGTGGCGGCGCAACAATGCGAGACGATCATCGTGCCGAATGTACACGAGTTTCCGGGTCACATTGCGTGCGACGTGGCTTCAAACTCCGAGATCGTGGTGCCGTTGTTTGACGGCGAACGTCTGCTGGGCGTGCTCGATCTCGATAGTCCCATCACCGGCAGGTTCGACGACCAGGATGCGGAAGGTTTGAATGAACTGGCGACCGTGTTTGTAGCGCATGAAGAGGGACTTGGGGTTTAGCCACCAAAAGGCACAAACATGGCGCGCATTGGTGCTACTCGCCGCCGCGGAACTGTTGGGCATGTCGCTCTGGTTCAGTGGTTCCGCCGTTGTTCCCGCCCTCTCAGTTGAATGGCATCTCTCGGCCTCGCAAATTAGTTGGCTCGCGAACGCGGTTCAGCTCGGCTTTGTTGCCGGCACACTCCTCAGCGCGACCCTGAACCTTCCCGACATCATCAGCACCAGGCATCTCTTCGCAGTCTCAGCATTCCTGGGCGCTGCTGTTAATGGAATGTTCGGTTTTTACGTTCACGATCCAGGTACAGCGATCGCGCTTCGCTTTTTGACAGGCATTTGTCTGGCCGGAGTCTATCCGCCCGGAATGAAGATCATGGCGACGTGGTTTCGCGAGCGGCGCGGGATGGCGCTCGGCGTCCTCGTCGGAGCCCTAACGATGGGCAAGGCGACGCCTTATCTCGTCAATGCTGTGGGTAGTAACAACTGGCGCACAAACGTGCTCTTTGTTTCGCTACTCGCGGCCATCGGCGGACTCGTCGTGCTGTTCTTTGTCGAAGATGGTCCATATGCACTGCCCCCGGCGAAGTTTGACGTAACGCAGATTGTTCGGGTGTTTAGTAATCGCGGCGTGAGGCTGGCGAGCTTTGGTTACTTTGGTCACATGTGGGAACTCTACGGCATGTGGATCTGGGTACCTGTAATGTTTCGGGCAAGTCTCGCCATACACAATGGCGATCCGAAACTGGCGGAGCTTGGCTCGTTCCTCGTGATCGGCGCGGGCGCGATCGGTTGTGTGATCGCAGGGTTGCTTGCCGATCGTGTGGGAAGAACCCTCGTTACGTCATGGGCGATGGCGATCAGCGGCACTTGTTGTCTCGTGATCGGCTTGCTTTACGGTGGCAATCCGTTGTTGCTGTTGCTAGTTGCCGTGATCTGGGGCGCGACTGTTGTAGCCGACTCGGCCCAGTTTTCTTCATGCGTCACTGAGCTCGGCGATCCGCAGTACGTCGGCACGGCGTTGACGATCCAGATGTGCATCGGTTTTCTGTTGACGACGATCTCGATCGAGTTGATTCCTAAGGTGGCAAGTGGGAAGGGTTGGCGTTATGCGTTCATGATTCTCACGCCGGGTCCGTTGTTCGGAGTGATCGCGATGTTGCGGTTAAGACAATTACCCGAGGCGATTAAGATTGCACATGGCAGACGTTAAGTAGTATTCTCTCCGCCACAGGTGATAGCGATGAAAATTTTCCTCTTCCTCAAAACTTGGCTGAAGCGAGCTTGATTTTCGCTTAAGCGCTCCTTTTTTTCCCTAAACAATCTACGTGTGTTTCGAGTGTGCCCATCTTTTTCGGGGCGATCCACTTTTGAGGTTCGATCATGCAACAACCAGCTATCGAAGTGCGCAATCTGCGCAAGAGTTTCCGCAAACGTGCCGGTTTTCGCAAGAAATCCGAGCTTTTAGCCGTCAACGACGTGTCGTTCTACGTGATGCCGGGCGAAACGTACGGACTACTTGGACCAAACGGCTCAGGCAAGTCGAGCTTGATTCGCATCCTCTCGACCTTGCTGATCGCCGATAGTGGTTACGTCCGTTTGCTGGACTTCACCCTGCCCGAGCAGGCGGAAGAAGTGCGCCGGATCATCGGTCGCGTCAGTGTCGATGCGGCGTTCTACAAGAAGCTCTCGGCGCGTGAAAATCTGCTTTATACCGCTCTGCTTTACGGCCAGAAAGCGCGTGAAGCGGAGAAGCGCGTGATGCGGATTCTCGACGAGTTGGGAATGGAAGACACGAAGTTCTCGACCCCGCTCGAGGAGATGAGCCGTGGTATGCAGCAGAAGATCAGCATTGCGCGCGCGTTGATGCTCAACCCGCCGTTGCTGTTGCTCGACGAGCCGACTACGGGTCTCGACCCGAAGAGCCGTCGCGACGTGCAGTCGTTCCTCGAGGAGCTGCAGTCTCGCGAGGGGACGACGATTCTGCTGACCACGCACGACATGGCCGAGGCGGAACGATTGTGTGTGCGGATCGGTTTCCTGGCCCACGGCAAACTCGTGGCTGAAGGAACCGCGGCGGAATTGATGCAACGCTCCGGCGCGCGCACGCTAGACGATGCCTTCATCAAGTTGACTGGTGAAGAACTCGTTGAAGAAAAAGACGAATCCACAGATTACGCAGATTGTTCTGTGTAACCTGCGGATGGATTTAGGAGTTAGTGATGGAAGCTACTTTAAGACAGACGTGGGCCTTCATGTTTCGCGGGTATCACATCACCCGCCGTTACATCGGCTGGGTCATCGTGTTTAATTTTTATGCACTCGTGACGTCAGCAAGCGTAGCGCTGATCGGCGTTGCTGCGAATGACTATCAACTGACCCTGACACTTATTGTCGGAGCGTTGCTGTGGAACTATCTTTCGCGACTCTACGAGGAGATCTCAATGTCGATCGCTTACGAGCGTTGGGAAGGGACGCTGGAGTACACGTTCATGGCGCCCGTATCGCGAGCCGTACATTTGCTCGGTGTGAGTTTGTATTCGCTGCTGAACAGTATCGTGACGAGCGTGATCGTATTGGTGGGGCTCATACTGTTCACGAAGATAAACTTGCATGGCGCCAATCTGATTGGTGTACTGGTGGTGCTGGCAGTCAGTACGGTGGCCTTCGTTGGGCTGGGTTTGCTGGCGGCGGTGTTTCCGGTGATGAGCGCGGAGAGAGGGGCGGAGGCGACGCACATCTTTCAAGGCTCGCTTCTGCTCGTTTCGGGAGTTTATTATCCCATCGAAACCCTGCCAGGCTGGTTGCAGCCGCTGTCGGCGTTCTCACCGGCGACTTACACGTTGTCTGCTTGCCGGAAGCTGTTCGGTGTGGGAAACAGTAACTCGACCGCGGAGTATCTCGCCGGTGCGCCGTTGTCGGCAGTCTCGCACGAGTTGCTGGTGCTGGCGCTGATGGGAGCGATACTGTTGCCGCTCGGATTGCTGGTCTTCATGCGCATCGAAGCCTGGGCCAAGAAAACAGGTAAGTTGAAACGAACAGGATGACTGGATGGCGAAACGCGAAAGCTTCGACGAACTGAAAACACGCACACGCGTAGTTATCCGGCGACTCAAACGGGCATATCCGGGTGCGAAGTGTTCACTCAATCACTCGAACCCGTTTGAGTTGCTGGTCGCGACAATTCTTTCGGCGCAGTGTACTGACGAACGAGTCAACATAGTGACGGCGGACTTGTTTCGGAAGTACCGCAAACCGGAGGACTATCTGAAGGTGCCGCCGCGAGAGTTGGAGAAAGACATTCAGTCGACCGGGTTCTTTCGTAACAAAACGAAGTCGATACAGGGAACGGCGAAGATGCTGACTGAGCAGTATGGAGGCGAGGTTCCGCAAACGATGGATAAGTTACTGGAGCTGCCGGGTGTCGCGCGCAAGACTGCGAACGTGGTGTTGGGAAACGCGTTTGATATTCACGCGGGCGTGGTTGTTGACACGCACGTGACGCGACTCTCGCATCGCCTCGGTTTCACGCAACAGAAGACCGCGGAAAAGATCGAGCAGGACCTGAGTCCGATCGTGCCGAAGAAGGATTGGGTGATCTTCCCGCACCTGATGATTTATCACGGACGGAAGATCTGCAAAGCGCGGACGCCGTTGTGCGCGGAGTGTACGATCGAAAAACAATGCCCGTCTTCGTATTTGAAGACGGGCGTAATACCGGGAACACGGATAGACGCGGATTGATTACGGATTTATGGCTTAGCTACTGCTTGCATCGCGGCTTGCGCGGCTTGTTGGGCCAGGGGGGTGATGATGTCCTCGCCGGCTGACTTTGCCTTGCCTTTGAATTGCTGCGCGAAGCTCGGCGTGGTGCTGCCGGGTCGCTCCAGTCTCACGTCGAGCATCATTTCGTCCTTGGCCTTGATGCTTTGAGCAACGACTACGCTCGTCGAGTTGGCGGCGACGGCCGCTGCCGTTCCGTGGCCGTAGCCAACATTACCCGCGACCGAGGAAACTGAGTTGCCTAACATGCTTCCGAAACCACCGCCGCCTTTCTTGTGCGAGACGTTCGCGAAGACAACGTAGTCACATTCCTTCTGCTGTGCCTCGGCTTGGATCGCCGCACCTGTCGCATCAATCGGAATGGCTTCGACGTTTGTACCTTTCAATTGCTGGAGCAACGTGTTCCGCACTGCGAGCCCAAGCTCACTGGCGTTCATTCCTTCAGCGACGTTGCCGGTCTTCACCGCTACTACGCCGAGGCGAATAACGCCCGCACGTTTCGGACTCACCGCAGTCGCACTGGTTGGCGCGCTGGTCGCAGTGTTAGCGGTTGATGGTGTCGTAGCAGACTCGCTATTACTAGATGGATTGGTCGATCCCGCTGTGCCATAGGGCGATGCGTAAGCGCTTGCGAAATCTTCTACCTGGCGATAACCCTCAGGCACGTCGAACAAACTCGCATCGAGTGTGGCTTGCGAAAATTCGAGTACTTCGTTAGTAGTCGAGAAACTCTCCCCGCCGTTTGGACCAAACATCGTGGTCTTTTCCCAAACCGGAAAACCTTTCTTCGCCAGGCCGATCGTCTTCGTCTCGTAACGATCGCGGCATCCGCCAATCGCCTTTGACATGTAGTTTGCGTATGCGCGGCTGCTGTCGCAATCGAGTGCAAAGGCAGCATCGATGTACCAGCCGTCGATCTCCATCTTCGTGTCGACCGTCGAGCAGGCATCAGGCGACGACTTCATCTGCATCGTCGTGATGATATGACGCGCGGTGTAGCCAAACATCTGTTTGCGCTCGCCCGTGTCTTTGGTCGTGACGGTTGAAGTTACAACACCGCCTTTGGTGACTGCCGTTGGTTGCGACGGCGTGGTGTTGTTTGGAGTCGTGGAGGTTGTCGTCGTTGGCTGATCGTATGGCTGGATCATGTACGCCTGCGCCGCCGGCATGATCTGGATGTTGCGGCGCAGATCACACTGTTGAATCACAATCATCTGACCGTTGCTACTCTCGCTGCGCTGGCGTTTGCCTTTGATGTAACTGGTGTTTTCGTAAGTTTGGCCGCCACTGGTCTGGCGCATTTTGATCTTGGTATCAGCACTGGCAATTCCGGTCATAGCCAGCAAGCAGCCGATTGAAATCGCAGTTCTGAAAAATGTCATTTTGAGCATAGCCCCTTTGTTCTGTCTCCTGATTTGTGCGTCGTGTTTTTTGATGGGGGAGACGCCGATATTGGGTCCTTGATTCTAAACGCGCAAGCCGCAGAAGAAAAGGCTCAAAATCGAAGGCATTTTCACGCAAAGGCGCCAAGAAAGACGCAAAGGCCACAAAGAAAGGCAATTCCCTTAGCGCCTTTGCGTCTTTCTTGGCGCCTTTGCGTGAAAAAACTCTCGCGGCTAGAATCTGCGCACCGTGAGTTACCGATTCCCCTGGCATCGTCTCAGCGACGAGCAGTTGCTTGACCTGCGCATCTGCGACCTCCCCATCAAAATTAAGGGGTCGTTCCTCGAGCCTCATATCATAAGACTATACAGCGAGTTGAATTCCCGGGGAATTCGCTTCAAACCCCATGTTTGGCTGGCGGAAGAGTGGTTTTCGCCGGATCGTGTGCCCGGCATCGCCATCCCGTTTTACCTCGCGCACCCACGCCTGATGAAGCTGGAACGGAAGCAGATGCTGGAGGTCGAGGGCGGCACTGACACCGAATGCCTTCGGATCCTGCGCCACGAAGCCGGCCATGCGCTCGACACCGCTTTCCGGATTCACTTCAAGCGCCAGTATCGCGAGCTCTTCGGCTCATTTGCGCAGCCCTATCCGGACTTCTACAAACCCAAGCCGAAGAGCCGGAAATTCGTGCTGCACTTGCCCGCGTGGTACGCCCAGGCGCATCCGGCGGAAGACTTCGCCGAGACTTTCGCCGTTTGGCTCACGCCGCGTTCGCAATGGCGTCGCCGTTATCGCGGCTGGCCCGCGTTGCACAAGCTCGAATACATCGACGAGTTGATGACGGGTCTCGCGGGCACGAAACCCAAAAACCGAACGCGCACCAAAGTAGAACCACTCTCCGCGCTCAAAGGAACGTTGCGCGAACACTATCGTCGCAAACGCGAGCGATACGACTTTGAATGGCCCGCAGTTTACGATCGCGATCTCAACCGGATCTTCTCGGACGATCCGCGACACAAGTCAAAACAGAGTGCTGCAAGTTTTCTTCGCGGCGTACGACGCGAGGTGCGACAGATCGTTGCCGAAGGCACTGGCGTGCATCAGTACACGATAGACCACGTACTGCAAAACATGATCGATCGTTGTAAAGAATTGCAACTTCGTGTAGCAACCCCCTTTCGCGAAACGCGCCGACGTGTCATGATAGCGCTGACTGTGCAAGTAATGAATGTGCTCCATTCGGGTTATCATCGCATAGCCGTATGACCTTTGAGCCACGCAAGAAACTGCGCATCATAGTGCTAGTTCACGAAGACCTCGTGCCTCCCGATTCGTTGAACGGTCTTTCCGACAAAGAAAAACTCGAAGTCAAAACTGAGTTTGACGTCGTCTCGACACTGAAGTCGATGGGCCATGAGGTCTATCCGATCGGTCTCTACAATCAACTCAACGTCATCGGCAACGCGCTGATGGAACACAAGCCTCACATCGCTTTCAACCTGCTCGAAGAGTTTCACGGTTATCCGCTTTACGATCAGCACGTCGTCAGTTATCTCGAGCTGATGAAGCAGGCTTACACGGGTTGTAATCCGCGTGGCATGACTTTGGCCCATGACAAAGCGCTCACGAAGATGATCCTTTCGTACCATCGTTTGCTGGTGCCGAACTTCGCCGTGTTTCCGATGAATCGAAAGGTGCGTCGTCCGAAGCGTTTGAAGTTTCCGTTACTGGTTAAATCGATCAGCGAGGAAGGGTCGGTTGGGATAGCGCAGGCGTCGATCGTTCATGACGACGAGAAGTTGACGCAGCGAGTCGAGTTTATTCATCGTCAGAACAAGACTGCTGCGATTGTCGAGCAGTACATCAAAGGGCGCGAGATCTACGTGGGTGTGATTGGCAACCAGAACATTCAGACTTACGCGCCGTGGGAGCTCGTGATGGAGAAGTTGCCGGACGGGGCAGAGAACATCGCGACCTTGAAAGTGAAGTGGGACCCGACGTACCAGGAGAAAGTCGGGGTGGCGACAAGAGCGGCGGAGTTGACGCCGGATCAGCACAAGACGCTCGAGCGCTTGTCGAAACGAATCTATCGTTATCTTTTCCTGAGTGGGTATGCGCGCCTCGATTACCGCATGACCGAAGAAGGGCAGTTCTATTTACTGGAGGCGAATCCGAATCCTCAGATCGCGCATAACGAAGACTTTGCAGATTCGGCGGAGTACTCGGGTGTGCCTTACGATCAGTTGCTTCAGAAGATCATCACCGTTGGGTTGAACTACCCCGGCCGCGCATAAACTGGGAAGCGCGACCGTATTCTCACTTTAATAAAGGCATACAGATGAATTTAATTTCAAGGTTGTAGGGAGTTTTCTGCCCCATGACGTTAGCTCTTACTCTGCTTTTTACGGTCAACTTGTATCTTCGAATCGTGAGTGCGCAGAAGTTGTCTCACACAAAGGCACAAAGATAAAACCGAAGGCACAAAAAGTTCTTTGTGCCTTCGGTTTTGCCTTCGTGACTTTGTGTGAGACCGTCTTTGAGCCTTTCAGATTGACCGAATCTCGATCTCAATCGCCCTCTTCTCCCCATAAACACTGTTTGAACATCGTAACTGATTCGTGACTCCTTTCAGTGCAAACCATTGTCCGCCAAGGCGTTTGGTCACGAAACAGTCACATTGCCGCTTGAAGCACACAGTTTCAGCCGCTAAGATGCGAAGGTCTTTTGCGGTGCCCTCCTCACTCAGCAATAACAAAAACTAGAAACTTAAAGAGAAGGTAGTTCCCTGTCTATGGTGCTTCTAAAACTGTTCCCTCGTGTTCTGATTGCCAGTTTGGCTCTCGCGATTTTCCCCAGTTCAACATTTGCCCAAACAAGTGAGGTGTCGTGTTCTCCGGATGACTCAGTCGCCGTGTCAGCGGCTGTAGTCCCGGATGCGAAGCCCGTCTGGGCAGCGAGGCCCAAACCCATCATTGACGTTGCGCCTTCTATCGGCGTTTCGAACTCCGCGTTTATCAAGTTTGAGCCGTTACTGATGACTGCGATCGATGCGCGTTTGGGATCGCCTTATCGCTGGGGCGCGACCGGACCAAACCGGTTCGATTGTTCCGGGTTTGTTTGGAGCATCTTCCAGGCGAGCGGGATCAACTTTGAACGTGAGAGCGCACGCAGTCTTTTTGCGCACTTCGAACCGGCGCCGGAAGGTCAGGAGTTCAAGTTTGGAACGCTCGTGTTCTTCAGTGGGTTGACACACATCGGCGTGGTAGCTGACGAGCATGGGTTTTATCACGCGTCACGTCATCACGGCGTCGTCTATCAGGAGTTTAATGAGTATTGGTTGAAGCGCATCGACGGTTTCCGCCGCGTGCCGCTCCCAGTGCAGGTCGCTCAGAAATAACTATTTCGTGTTTGGCGCGGGCACAAAGCCCGCGCGGTGGTTGTCGTCGCGAGCTTCCCAGACCACGACGATCTTATCAATCGCGACGTAGCAGGGATGTCCCTCGTCATCACGCAGGTGTAACACACCCATTTCGACCTTGAGTACCTCACCGCGCACACTCGAGGCGCCGCCACAGTAGACATCAATCTTCTTGCCGATGAATTTTGAGAGAAAGTCTTCCACTGGTCTTACTTCTTTCCGTTTCTAAATGTGATCTTCACCAGTGGGAGAGTGTTCGGATCATCCTGTTGCTCGCGTTCGAATTGCAGCAGGTCGTAATATGCGCAACGCTTCGTGATGGGAAACTCTCTGCATACCGCCGGCCGCGCGTGATAGATCCCGCAGCCACGCGTTTCAGGATTGATAAACTGGCAGGCCTCGCCAAACAGCGCATCACGCTTGCGACGCAGCACTCTTTCCTTTTCGTAAATCTTCGTGTAACGCACGGTCGCCACTTCTTCAGTGACACCAAAGTGTTTCGCCAGACGGCGAATGTCGCGCGGCGTTACCTGAACGCGCTCGTACACCGAACAACAGAACGCGGGACAATCAACGCAGTCGTACTTTGGTTTAGCCTTTGTAAGTTCACCCATGATCGCTCTTCGTCTCCAGTTACCCTACCGTCGTTTTGATTTTTTGTATTCAGCGAGGAGCAAGCTCATGAACTGCTCGCGCTTCTCATAGAGACGTTTCGGCTCGCGCGGTTCATGACGCGTAAGAGCATAAGCCGTAATGAGCGGAAGCGCTACTGTAGAATCGATATAACACACAACAGCATCGGGAAGTCGATCGGGATCGACCTTGCCCCACGACACTGCCTCGCCTGGTGTGGCACCGGAAAGTCCACCTGTATCAGGACGCGCATCGGTGACTTGCAGAAAGAAATCGTGTCCACGTTCATCGATGCCGAGCACTTCCTGGATCTGTGGTTCGGTTTGCAGCAGAAAGTTTTTTGGTGAGCCGCCACCGAGAATGAAGACTCCCGATTGTCCCTTCTGTTTCTTTCCATTCTTCGACTTCACTGCGCCGCGTTTCGCTGCGAGCACGATCGCGGCGGTCTCATTTACGTCAAGTGAGGGATCGAAAGCCAGTTGGTTACCTTGCAATGCCTTTGCGGCCACGTTCATGCCGATTGACGAATCGCCGGGTGAAGAAGTGTAAATCGGCACAGCGTACTCGTAAGCAACTGCCAGCAGCGACTTCTCACTGATGCCCAGTTTCTGTTCGCGTTCGTGCACGTATCGACCGCAGAGATAGTGAAACTCGGCAGTGGACATCGGACGCTGAAACTCAGGAGCCTCGATTATCTTGCGAAAGAACGCGTCCGTATCGAGCAGCACCGAGTAGTCAAAGAAAATGTCGTAGATGCGGACCACTTCTTCTTCGCGCAGCACCACGTCGGAAGTCTGAGCGTTGCCCTGGTGCATCGCGAGACCGATACCGAAATGCGTATCGTGATAGAGATTCGCGCCGGTCGAGATGATCCAATCGATAAAGCCCGCTTTGATCAGTGGAATCAGCGCGGAGATGCCAAGACCCGCGGGCGTCAGTGCTCCGGTGATCGACACACCGATCGTGACCTCGGGTTCGAGCATCTTTTTTGTGAAGAGATGACACGCTTCGCGCAGTCGCGCCGCGTTGTAGGCAAGAAAAGCCTCGTCGATTAAATCCGCAACCGCTACATCTTTTTCAATCGGCGCCGGATCGATCCGTTTGCCGCGCAGGAATTTGCTTTTGTGTTTACCCATTTGTTCTCATTCGCTAGGTGGTCTGTGCTTTTTGTGATTCTTGTTCAGTCTCTTCCAGTTGCGCTTTTTTGACGCGCAAACGAATTATCCGGCGTTCATCGGCTTCAAGTACTTCGACTTCCAGACCGCGTATCGTCAAAGACTCGCCAACCTCAGGAACTTTTCCTGACTCGTTGATGACCAGTCCTGCAATCGTTGTGAAGTCGTCGTCTTCGATCTCCATATCGAAGAGACGCTCGATCTTCCCGATCTCGATCGAGGCCCATACCTCGTAACAACTTTCACCGCATTCAACTACCTCTTCGAGTTCTTCACCGGCGATGTCTTCGTCTTCAATCTCGCCGACGATCTCTTCGAGGATGTCTTCAACAGTGACAAGACCACAGACACCGCCATACTCGTCGATCACCATCGCGAGCTGCACGTGGGCCTTCTGCATCTCTTCCAGCAACTCAGCTACGGGTTTGGTTTCCGGCACGAAATAAACGTCGCGCACGAGTGTCTGGATGCTTTCGTCTTCGCGTCCATCGGCCCAGCATTGCAACAGGTCGCGCACGTAGATGATGCCTTCAACGTTGTCGATCTGATCGCGATAGACCGGCAGGCGTGAGTACTTCGACTCGATCATGACGTCACGCGCTTCGCGAATTGTTGCGGTTACGGGAACAGCAACGATGTCGGGACGCGGCGCCATCACTTCGCTCACGCGTGTGTCGCCGAATTCGATGATCGAATGGATCAGTTCGCCTTCTTCTTCTTCGAGAATGCCTTCCGCCTCGCCGACGTCGATCAGTGCCTGCAAGTCGTTGCTATCGTCGTCTTCTTCCTCTTCTTCACCGTCCTCCGTGACCTGGTCCTTGCGTCGCGAACGATCGAAGAGTCGCTGAAAAGGATCCGCAATGAACGCCATAACCGGGAAGAACGGCCGCACGACAGGCAGCAGGAAGAGCAGGGTGCCTTCGGGATTGCGGGTGGAAATGAAGAGTGGAATCAGTTGACGAAAGATACCGACCAGGATCAATCCGGCCAGCAAACCGACAGGGACGAAACGAGGATCCGGAAGAAGGTTAAGTGAGATCGAGGTGATCAGAACAGCAACTACGACGAGCAGAATCTGGATCGTCGCCGAGAGTGCAAACCCAAAGCGCGGGCGATTCTCCAGTGCCTGTTGCAGGAAAGGTCTCGCTCGTGGTTCGGGCTTCTCGCCGTTCTCGCCAATCAAGCGGCGCAGACCCACGTCGCTCAACTGGGCGAAGGCCATATCAACCGTGGCCAGCACGGAGAGCACTATGAGCAGAACGACCGCAAGCCCTATTTCAAGTTCCATCTATGGAGAAATAGTATGGACAGGATTTACAGGATTTACAAGATGAAAGGCGCCCTTGTTTATCCACAGATTACACAGATTCATTTATACATCTGTGTAATCTGTGGATTAACCAATCTCCAGCTTTTTTCTTAGTCGCAGCTCCAACCGATTCATCTCGCCGTTATCAGTTTCGTGATCGTGCCCGGAGAGATGCAGCAGACCGTGAAGAATCAACTGCGCAATTTCTTCGTCAAGCTTAAGGCCATTCTCTTTCGCCTGCGCGGCAGCCGTATCGACGGAAACGGCGATGTCGCCCAGATCCTGTTCGTCTGGTCCATCTGACGGGAACGACAAAACGTCAGTGGCTTTATCAATACCGCGAAACTGCCGGTTCAACTCCCGTATCTTTTTATCAGAAACAAAAGCAATCGTCGCCGACGATTCGCTTTTACCAATTGCCGCGAGTGCCTTCGTCGCAAAATTGGACCAAGCTCGAGTGTCGATCTGTAAACGTCGCTGACGATTGACGGCCTCGATCATCTGCTACATCTGACTTCGCTTCGTCTGTTCTTCGTAGGCGCGAATGATCATCTGTACGAGTTTGTGCCGCACCACGTCTTTGTCGGTGAAGTAAACGAATTCAATACCATCGAGATGGGAAAGTATTCGTTCTGCTTCGATTAATCCGCTGCGTTTGCCTGTGGGCAAGTCGACCTGAGTGACATCGCCTGTGATCACCGCTTTTGAGCCGTAGCCGATGCGCGTGAGAAACATCTTCATCTGTTCGCTGGTCGTGTTCTGTGCTTCGTCGAGAATGATGAAGGCGTCCGAGAGTGTGCGGCCGCGCATGAAAGCGAGTGGCGCCACTTCGATCACACGTTTCTCGAGTAGTCTCGTGACGCGCTCATAATCGATTAAATCAAACAGCGCGTCGTAAAGTGGTCGCAAATAAGGATCAACTTTGTCCTGCAGGTCGCCGGGAAGGAAGCCGAGTTTCTCGCCGGCTTCGACTGCCGGTCGCGCGAGCACGATGCGGTTTACCTGTTTCTGCATCAGCGCCTGGACTGCCATCGCCACCGCAAGATAAGTCTTGCCCGTGCCGGCCACACCGATGCCGAACACGACGTCGTTGTCCTGTATGGCTTGAAGATACTTGCGCTGGTTGGCTGATTTTGGCGCGACTTGTTTCTTGCCCGCGGGATTGAAACGGGCTTTAGTGAAGTAATCACGCAGGCTAAACGCACGATCTTCGGCGATCTGCGCGAAGGCTTCGCGGAGTTCTTTATCGGTGAAGTGTTTTCCTTCCTTGAAGAGGTCGGAAAAATCTTCGAGGATGCGTTGGGCTGTTTCGACATCGGCGGGGTCGCCGTCGATGGAGACGTCCTGTCCGCGGGCATCAATTCTAACGTCGAGCAGAGACTCCAGGTATTTGATGTTCTGATCGTGAACACCAAACAAAGTCTCCAGACCACGAGGCGGAAGTTCAATCTTTATCAAACTCTGTTAACTCTCTCCTTCACGCAGCAGGGCCATTGGTGTACAGGTGTGGGGGTGCGGTGAGCAGCAAAAATGGTTGCATAGATTGCAACTTGGACGCTACTACAGCCGCTTTCGGGTGTCAATAACGGGGGGCGGCGATCCTCCATTTACAAATGACAAATGATGCTAATTCGATTTATCTCAATGAAATCGAAGGATTTTAGGTGTTCAATTACTTGCTTGATATTCCGTTCGAACAAGCTCAAGAGTTCAGAATTTCCGATATTCCCTGTTGACACCAGCATCAATTTCCACGGCTCTTTCTTCAATAAGAACGACTCGACGAAATCGGAGTCCTTCGTTACGAGAACAGACTGGTTTGCTAACGATAAGTTTATAAGCGCCTGATCCGTAGTGCGGTTTCGATCGGGAAGTTCAAGCGTGTGAGTTGCTTCAAGTCCGGCCTGTTGAAGCTGAATTGCAAGCCGTCTCGGCAGTTGCGCATCGATGAGGAATTTCATGCTGCCGGTTCAATTCGATTTATTTGACTAAGTCGCCTGGCATAGTCGAGCGCGGCGAGGATATCGTCTCTCTCTAGGTCCTCATAGTCAGCCAGAATCTCCTCAATTGTCATTCCGGAGCTTAACAAGTCGAGAACGGTTTCCACAGTGTAACGCAGCCCGCGAATCGTCGGCTTTCCGTGGCAAATTTCGGGATTGATTGTAATACGTTCACTCAGATTCATAGCTGGATGCATTTTACCACAGCGACGGGAGCCTGCCGGATGAGTGTTCAGTTAACTTGACACTCGGTGGTTCGATACCTATACTCCGTCACTTGCGCCGGGAGCGGTGGGCGCCGGAATTGGTGAGGTTTTTGGGAGATTTGAATGCCGAATCATAAATCAGCAGAGAAGCGCGTGCGACAGAGCGAAAAGCGGCGCGTGATTAATCGAAGTCACAGGACGAAGGTTAGAACCTATATCAAGAAGATGCGGGCGGCGCTCGACTCAGGGAAGACTGACGAGATTCAGCAGGTGCTGCCCGAGGCCATGTCAGTGATCGACAAATCGGTCCAGAAGGGTGTCCTGCACAAGAATGCGGCCGCGCGTTATAAATCGCGACTGACGGTTCAGGCCAACCAGACAGCGGCCAAGTAGAACCTCGAGCCAAATTAAAAATCTACCGAGGCGGATCGAATTTCGGTCCGCCTCGGTTTTTTATTTGTGAAAGGAGTGATCGGATGAGCTACCAGTCTGAAAGTGAAATCGAGAGCGTGGTGCGTGGCTTTGAAACGTGTGAGACCGGCGCAGACGATTTCAAACATAAGGATCACCTCGTGACAGCGGTGTGGTACGTACATAACCTCGGAAGGGAAGCAGCGCTGGAGCGGATGCGAGCCGGGTTAATACGGTTCCTCACTCACTACGAGGGAGACACGCAGAAGTATAGCGAAGAGATCACGAGGTGTTGGATTGAACTTGTGGACCAGCGGTTAAGGGAACTCGGAAGCGAGGTGTCGCTGGTTGAGAAGTGCAACCTGATAGTTGAATCAGCGGATTTTATCTATGTTAAGTAGCCAGCTCACAGACGAGCATCTCGAGTTGAAGACGAGGCGTGGCTTGAGAAGTCTTGATTGCGAGATCAGTGGCGGCTGTGAGTTGAATACCACGCGCAATCTTGGCAGCGGTGCTGCGCTGCAAAGTCGAGATGTAAGAGTCGCGTTTGAATGGCGGCAGCGAGATGTTGCGAAACACTTCCTCACGACCGCCGCGCGCAAGCAGATGTTTACCAAGAGCGAGCCGGTGATAGTTGCCTGCGATCAGACCGACCAGCATCACTGGCTCAGCGCCATCTTCGAGCAGTCGATGCAGTGTTTCCAGTGCCCTCTTGCGATTGCCCGCCATCAAATGATCGGCCAGCTCAAAATTTGATAACTCGCGCGAGCGTCCGATGAGTTCATCGACGTGATCGAGAGTGATGCGATTGGTAGCGGCTGCGGCGGAGGCGAGTTTCTCGAGTTCGTTGGCGAGCGTTTGTACGTCAGTGCCGACCAAACGGACGAGCTCGCTCAACACCTGGTCGTCAGCCGAAATTTTCAGTTCTTTCAACCGCGACTTGGCCCACGCCTTTGCTTCAGCGTCTTTCAAAGGCGAGAACTCAACGACAGTACAAGTATCGAGCAACACCTTGCTTGATTTCTTACGTTTGTCGAGGTCGTCGGCAATGAAGATCATCGCCGTCGTTGGCGAAGGGTTGTTGAGATAACGAATCAGAATGTCTTCGTCAGCCTCGCGCAGGCGAGCGAAGTCGCGGATGCGAACCACGCGCACGTCCGACATCATCGGCAACTGTTCCGCCGCCGCAACCGCAGACTGCACCTGATCGCTCAAAAGACTGAACGCGGATTCGTTGAACTCACGCAGCATTGTGCGACTGAGCGCGGTTTCCGTAATCGTTTGGGCGGCGACGCGGCGCAAGTAGATCTCGGGACCAAGCAGCAGGTAGAGGGGCCGCAGACCCTCGCGCAATGAACGATCGAGTTCGGTGCGAGTAAGCGTTTTCATTTCTTGAGTTCGACTGCGTTGATGAGAGTTGAGACGATGCTTTCAGCAAAACTGCGCGCCATGCGCAGAACGGCCGGATCTTCCTCGTTGAAGAAGCTGCGCGGATCGCTGGCGAATTCGTACTCACCGCGGAAGACGAAGTTTTGATTATCGTAAAGCACGCGATTCTCAGTTTGATCGCGCACCGTTACGGCCGCCACAATCGTCACTTCAAAAATGCGCGCGCGACCTTTGTCATCGAGCAACACGCCGCCGAAGTTAAAACTCCTGATGACGCCCTCGATCACGGCATCAGCGCCTTCACGTTGACCCTGCACGCGCAAGCCGCGCCCCCGGTGCACGAGCTCCCGCATCACTGCATCAGTGAAACGCGACTCGACCTTGTAGCGCAGCGCCTGGCTCTCCATCTGAAACGCGGGCACAGCGACAGTCTTGATTCGTGAAGGAAGTTGATTCTTAGTTACCGGTTTGTAGCACTCTGCAAAACCCGAAACGAAGAAGAGCATTGAAATGAAGAGGGAAACACGCAGGAGCTTGGTCATCGGCCGTGAATTCTCTCATATCGGCCGCGGATTTTCACGGATGCTGACGGATTTACACGGTACCCTGCCAGTTCTAGTCTGTTCGATGAGTATCGCGTTTAAGAATCATCTTGTGAGCGTGTATGTAAGGTGCTAGTTCCTTGTGGGCATGCTTGAAGATTTCGCGTCGTTGCGTTACGTCGAAAGGGATTTCTGCTGACTCCAAAATCTCTAGCCATTGAGTCGCAATTGGTGAAGGTTTGAGTACATCAGCACCATGGCTCCGCGCGATCATGCCCGCGAGCTTCGCAATAAACTCCTTTGACTCAGAAAGACCCTGAAAGGCTAACGGACGCTCTCCGAGTGTTGGCACGCCGAACAAGGCGATCTCTTGAGCGAGTCGGGGGTGATGGCGGCGTACAAACTCGCCTATAAGAAGGCGATCCTTCATAGTCATTAGCTTTGGATCCATAGGCGGACGCCGCACCGGCACTGCTTCGCCGAAGAGGCGTATGAGCGTGCGTCCGTCGAACCTGGAAGCCTCTCCGCAAAAGTCTTCCCATAGTAAACTCCAAGGCTTATCTCCCATTCCCGGAATGCACTGTTCGCTTCTTCCAGGCTTCAATAGCGAAATGAAGCCTTCCTCCAGAAGGTGCATTGCACAGTCATGGAGTAATACTGACAAAGTCACGACTGCCGCGTCCGCCGGTGTAATGGCCTCCCACGCCTCGTCTCGAATTAGAGATACCGCAGTTCGTAAAACCGCCTCGATATGTCCAAGGTCATGTTTCGTGTACTCCGGGAAAAATGGAAGATTGGAATTGTTAATCCAAGGTTCGAGTTGGGCGATTGAAAGCTTGACTGCTCCATCGAGTTCCTGGTCTCGTTCGAGGATGTAAGGGAGCCTTTGAGGTATTTGCATGTGGTGAGATTACGCAACGAAGGTTCACATTGCCAAGAGGGATTTTTACCTGTATTAGGGAGAACCCGCATGTTTCATCGCCGCTAGCACCTGTATAACCTCACGAGTGGCTTTAATGTCATGCACGCGGATGATGTGGGCGCCGTTGAGGACCGCGGCGGTGATGGTGGCCATGGTGCCGTGCAGGCGATCTTCGGCGGGTGCGGGGGTGCCGGATTCGTCGGCGAGGATGCGGCCGATGAAGGATTTGCGCGAGGTGCCGATTAGCAACGGGTAGTCGGGGAAGACAGCGATTAGCTGGTCCAGTTTGGCGATGAGCTCGAGGTTTTGTTCCTGGCTCTTGCCGAATCCGATGCCGGGATCGATCACGATCGACTCGCGCTTCACGCCGCGACGCTCGGCCATGTTGATACTTGCGCGCAGGCTGTGTGTGACTTCGTGCATGATGTCGGCGACCGGTGGAAGGCGGTGCATCGTTGCGGGTGTGCCGCGTGAGTGCATCAACACGAGTCCGGCTCCCGCGCGTGCGACTGCATCCGCGACGTAGAAGTCGAAACGCAGCGCTGAGATGTCGTTGACGATTGCTGCGCCGGCTTGCAATGCTGCTCTCGCGACTTCCGATTTGGTTGTGTCGACGGAGATTGGGACTTCGGTCCGCTCGGCGAGGGCTTCGATCACGGGAACCACGCGTTCGATCTCTTGTTCAACAGAAATCGGTTCGCCACCGGGACGCGTAGACTCGCCGCCGACGTCGATGATATCGGCGCCTTCGGCGATCATTTGTTCTGCATGGGCCAGTGCGGTGTCAATGGCGACGAATTGTCCACCATCGCTGAAACTATCAGGCGTGACATTAAGAATGCCCATGATGAGCGTGCGCTCACCGATGGGCATTCTGTGGTTCTTAATTTGCCAAACCCTGCCGGCCACAGATGTGGTTTAAGCAGGCGCCGGATTGCCGCCGGTTATCGGTGGCAGAATCGGCTTGAGCGGTTTCGCGGTCGGTTCTTTCAACTGCGGCCGATCTTCGCCGTCGCCGGAATCGACTGACGGATTCTCATCGAGCGGCAAGCCCGCGACGATCCGTCGAATCTCAACTCCATCCAACGACTCGCGCTCCAACAAACACTCAGCCAAACGAATCATTGTCTCGCGATTCTCTTCGATGATCGCCTTCGCTCGCTCATACTGCGCCGTGACGATCTTCTTAACCTCTTGATCGATCTTGATCGCAGTGTCTTCAGAGAAATCACGATGCTGCGCGATCTCGCGTCCGAGGAAGATCTGCTCTTCCTTCTTGCCGAAGGTCAGTGGTCCCATCTCAGACATGCCGTACTCGCAAACCATCGCGCGCGCGAGTTCGGTCGCACGTTCGATGTCGTTCGATGCGCCGGTCGTGATGCTGCCGAGGAAAGTGTCTTCAGCGATGCGACCACCCATCAGGATCGAGATCTGGCCCAGCAGGTATTCCTGACTGTAGTTGTGACGATCACCTTCGGGAAGCTGTTGCGTCACACCCAGAGCCATACCACGCGGAATGATAGTCACTTTGTGAACCGGATCCGCGTTCGGAACTTTCAGACCAACGAGGGTGTGACCCGCTTCGTGATACGCAGTGACGCGCTTCTCCTCGTTTGAGATCACCATGCTCTTGCGCTCAGCGCCCATGAGCACTTTGTCTTTCGCCAACTCGAAGTCGCCCATCGCGACGAGCTTCTTGTTGTAACGGGCAGCATTCAAAGCGGCTTCGTTAACAAGGTTCGCGAGGTCCGCGCCGGTGAAGCCCGGAGTACCACGCGCGATCACGGAGATGTCAACGTCTTCGCCCAGCGGAATCTTGCGTGTGTGAACTTTCAGAATGCCTTCACGTCCACGAACGTCAGGTCTTGAAACTACTACGCGACGGTCGAAACGCCCCGGTCGCAGCAACGCCGGATCCAAAACGTCAGGACGGTTCGTCGAAGCGATCAGGATCACCCCATCGTTCGATTCGAACCCATCCATCTCAACCAGCAACTGGTTCAACGTCTGTTCGCGTTCGTCGTGACCACCGCCAAGTCCTGCGCCACGATGACGTCCCACCGCGTCGATCTCGTCGATGAAAATGATGCACGGCGCGTTCTTCTTGCCCTGTTCAAACAGGTCGCGCACGCGCGACGCGCCCACGCCTACGAACATCTCGACGAAGTCTGATCCTGAGATCGAGAAGAACGGAACGTTTGCTTCGCCTGCGATAGCGCGGGCCAGCAAAGTTTTGCCGGTTCCCGGCGGTCCCATCATCAAAACGCCCTTGGGAATGCGTCCGCCGAGTTTCTGAAACTTTTGCGGTTCCTTAAGGAACTCGATGATCTCCTGGAGCTCTTCTTTCGCTTCCTCAACTCCAGCAACGTCCTTGAACGTAACTCGTTTCTGCTGGTTGTTCAGAAGCTTTGCGCGCGACTTGCCAAACGACAACGCCTTATTGCCGCCCGACTGCATTTGTCGCAGCATGAAAATCCAGATCGCGATAATGAACAAGAGCGGCGCCCAGGTAATCAGCATGGGCCAGATGTAACTACTGCTCGACTCTTCCTGGACTTTCGCCACGCGCGGCTTGCCGGTTTCCTTGACGATCTCGCGCGCCGACTTGAGCAAGTCGTTCTTCGCCGGTTCGTTCGACAACGCTATTCGATATTCCTGACCACTTTGATCGATCGCCACCGTCTCACCTTGCTTAACAGTTAACTCTTTGATTTGACCGGCCTGCATCAAACTATCCAACCGGGTTAAATCAACGATCTGATAACTGCTGCCACGCGGATTGACGAGCTTGTACAATAGAAGTGCCCCCGCGATTATCAGGAGCCAAAAAACAATTTGTCTTGCCGTAGAACTCAAATTCATTAACGCCTCCGACCCCCGATAATACCTTATCAGGGCGTCATTTGTCGCCGCCCAGATGCGGCACGTTTACCTTAACTAATCAACCATACCTTTGATGCACCTGCGCAACTAAGGTTCCCCGGCGCGCTCAAATTGCTCAAAAAAGCCGCAGGCCCGAGGCGGCGCGGCTGTCGAGTTCGACTATAGAGTTTGGCCATGAAGTTTGACAATGCCTTTTTCAATCGTTTTCAAACTCAAACTCCAGTCGATTCTGCCGGCGTCTGACGCGCCCGCCCTGCGGCAATTCGACCACTCGACCGCCGGCATTTCCCTCTAAAAGCTTCTCGACGGCCAGCAGATGAACCATTTCAAGCCGCCGGGCGCTGCCTCTCGCCTCCGCCAACCACTCACGCAACGCCCGACGCCGCAAAGCGGGTGGCGCTTTTGCCAGCACCTTTACGTCCAGCGCGGCCGTCGCGGTTTCGCTTTCATCACCGCTCTCCTGACTAGACACCACCGCCTGCCGTAAAAGTGCACCTGAGTTGTCAAAAAGAACGGCGCCGTCCTCGCGGAGTTGAGCGGCGGTGCGCGACAGAGCTTCGACGACACGATTGTTGAACGACTGCATGAGAGGTAGTAGCTGTTTGCGGACTTTGACACGCGCGAACGTCTGATCGTCGTTCATCTCGTCAGACAGAAACTGAGTTTTTCGAAGGCGGCAGTAGTCTTCAGTCTCGATGCGTCTTGCCCAGAGGAGTGGTCGCACTAGTTTGATGGAACTGTTTTTTGTGAGGGGACGCATCGCGTCCATGCCGCCGAGACCGTAGCCACCACTGCCGCGCATCAGCCGCAGCAGCACGGTTTCCGCCTGGTCGTCCATGGTGTGACCTGTCAAGACGTAATTGGCTGAGACTCGTTTGGCTGTTCGTTCGAGAAATGCGTAGCGAGCTGCGCGCGCGGCTTGTTCGAGGTTGTCACGAGTTGTGCGTGCGTCTTCGGCGACTTTGCTGCGGCCGATGGCGCTGCGGAAGCCGAGCCGGGCGGCTAATTCCGAGACCCATTTGGCGTCTTTCGCGCTCGACTTCCGCAGGCGATGGTCGAGATGAGCGACGCAGACGTTGAGGTGGAGTTTATGCTGGCTTTTCAGCTCTTCGATGGCGAGCAGCAGGGCGGTCGAATCAGCTCCGCCGGAGACGGCGACCACGATGGTTTCACCGGAAACCGGCAGTCTGAGCTTCCGCCACTCGACGAGCAGCATGCGTGCGAATTGAGTCAGCCGCGGCATTTCGCAGCAGTATAGTGCTTCTCCCGGTCTCTGCGTATCTCTGCGGCCCTCTGCGTATCTCGGATCTCTGCGTTTGAGCAGGCGATTAAACGCAGAGATCGCCGAGATACGCAGAGGGCCGCAGAGATAAGCGGAGGCAATCGCCACGAACCTGCCACACTTTATTGAAACTATCGCGTCGTTTGTTGTTTAGATCTGACAGCGCTCGAAACAACCCGACTATAAGCGGATCAGGGGGGAGGAATGCGGGTCGAAAATCAAATCCGATTCAACGAATGGCTGCTTGGTTCAACTATTTTGTGCCAATCTTGTGGCTGTCTTTGGCTGGTACCAGCCACCCAGAAAGAAGATAGCTACCTTTGCCGGCAGTGCGGCAGCCAGGTCAACAACAAACCAAAATCTGTGACCAGCGATCAGCCGAGCAAACGCCCGAATAGTTGATGATTCAGTAAGTCAGTCCGGTGTCACAAATCCGAGCAGGGTGGTGTTTACCTCACAGAGCAATCCAGTAGTCTGCCGTTTTTCAAACAATCCATTTTGTTCAATATGTCAGGAGGCCTGCCATGACACATCTGCCTAAAATCCTGGTTTTTGCCCTCGCGCTTTCACTTCTCTGGGCGTGTTATCCCGCTGCCGAAGTGGGCTATTCAAATCCTCAGGACTCGACCGCGTATCAGTGGTTGATTGAATTCAAGACTGGGGAAGCGAGGCTGCAACTAACCATGCGTTACCAGCGCCAGGGTGACCACGGCTTCAGCTACAGCAATACCGGCTTCGGCGTCACGCTCGATCAACTGGTCGGACTGACGCGCGAACAAGTGCTGTCAGCCTCGGGCAATAACGTTCGCTTTCAGTTGAAACGCGACGCAGGCACATTCAACTTCGAAGGCTGGTTCAGGGAAGGCAACGGTTCCGGTCACTTTACTTTCAGTCCGAGCAGTTCATTCGCAAACGAACTCGTACGCCAGGGCTTCGGTAAACCAAACGACGAACAACTTCTATCACTCGCGATGAGCGATACCGGCTTTGCTTTCATCAACGAATTGAAAGCGCAGGGCTACGACACCGCGACAGTCGAACAACTCGTACGCATGGGCAATCACGGCGTCAGGCTCGAATATCTCCAGGGACTCAAATCACTCGGCTATTCAGTAAAGTCGACTGATCTGGTCGTGCGAATGAAGGATCACGGCGTGAGTTTGAACTTCATTCGCGAACTGTCCGGACTCGGCTACGGCAATCTCAGCCCGGACGAACTAGTCAGAACAAAAGATCACGGCGTCAGCTCGAGATACATTAACGAGTTCATCTCCGCGGGCTATAACCGCGCCAACCTCGATGAGTGGATCACACTGAAAGATCATGGCGTCAGCACCGAGTTTGTGAACGAATTGAAAGAGCTCGGTTACGCGCGTCTGCCACTGGAAGAACTGGTGCGGATGAAAGATCACGGTGTGAGCGCGGCGTTCATAAAGGAACTCAAAGACCTCGGCTACAGCAATACCGCCACTGAACAGTTAGTGAGGCTGAAGGATCATGGCGTCAGTGCTGCCTACATCCGGCGCATGAAAGAGCGTGGTCACGGCGACCTCTCGCTCGATGAATTCATCCGGCTGAGGGACCGCGGCGAGCGCGAGTGACGGACCAGGCAGGTTTGACTTTTTCATGCCCAGGCATCTAAATGAGTCAAAACGACGCTCTAAGACTGTCTCCACCAAACTAATTTTTGAGGATTCCAAATGAACTTTAGAAAATTCTTTTCTGCGCTGCTGCTGGCGCTTTTCAGCTTACAAACCCTTCATCTCACCGCGCTCGCCGACGAGGGCATGTGGACGTTCAACAACGTTCCCCGCGCTGAAATCAAGAAGAAGTACGGGTTTGAAGTTACGGATGAGTGGCTGAACAAAGTTCGGCTCGCTTCCGTGCGTTTCAACAACGGTGGCTCGGGGTCGTTCGTGTCGCCAAACGGTCTGGTGTTGACAAACTATCACATCGTCGAAGACATCGTCGGTGAAGTGAGTACGCCGGAAAAGGACCTCGCTAAAGAAGGTTTCCTGGCTCGCACTCGCGCCGAAGAGATCAAAGCTCCAAGTCTCGAACTGAACCAGCTCATCAGTATTGAAGATGTCACCGCACGCGTGACTGGAGCAGTGAAGGCAAACGCGACTGACGCGGAAGCGTTCGCCGCCAGAAGCGCTGAGATGGCAGCGATCGAAACGGAGTCGTCGAACAAAACCGGCTTGCGTTCCGACGTCGTCACGCTTTACCAGGGCGGACAATACAGTCTTTATCGTTACAAGAAATACACCGACGTTCGTTTAGTTTTCGTTCCTGAATTTCAGGCCGCGTTCTTTGGTGGTGACCCGGACAACTTCAACTTCCCGCGCTTCAACATCGACATGGCCCTCGTTCGCGTTTACGAGAACGATCAGCCAGTGCATCCCGAAAACTACTTCAAGTGGTCCACTACCGGCGCGAAAGAGGGCAGTCTTGTTTTTGTGACCGGTCATCCGGGTTCAACCTCGCGTCTTGATACGGTGGCCCATCTCGAGCAGCTTCGCGACACGAGCATTCCCATCATCATTCGTTTGCTCGAACGTCGTGAGGTGGTGCTCAAGAAGTACATGTCGTTGGGCGAGGAGCAAACTCGTCAAAGCCAGAACGAACTCAACAGCGTCCAGAACGCGTTGAAGGTTTATCGCGGACAACTCAAGGGACTGAAAGATCCAGCGTTGATGTCGCGCAAGATGAAAGAAGAACAGGCACTGCGCAAAGCAGTCGCCGCCAATCCGGAATGGCAGAAGATGTACGGTGGCGCCTGGGACGCGATCGCCGCGGCTCACAAAGCTTATCCGAGCTACATTCGTGAGCGCCGCATCTTCGAACAGGCTGGTGGTTTCAACTCGGTCTTGTTCGACTTTGCGCGCACGCTCGTGCGTATGGCGGATGAGAACAAGAAACCGAATGCCCAACGTTTGCCCGAGTACACAGATGCTCGTCGTGCTTCACTCGAGCTCACACTCTTTTCGCCGGCTCCGATTCACGAAGATTTCGAGAAGCTGAAACTCGCAGACTCGCTCGGTTTCATGGTTGAACTGCTCGGCGCCGATAATCCGCTCGTCAAGGGAGTACTTGCCGGCAAGATTCCGGAAGCACGTGCCGACGAGTTGGTCTCAGGAACGAAGTTGAAGGATCCGGACTTCCGCAAAGAGTTGGCCAAGGGTGGTTTCGAGGCGATCGATGCGTCGAACGATCCGATGATCCTGGTTGCGCGTGAGATTGATGCCAGGTCTCGCGAAGTGCGAAAGCGCTACGAGAATGAATTGACCGGCGTTGAGCGCGCTAACTACGCAAAGATCGCGCGGGCGCTATTCGAGACTGAAGGCAACAAGGTCTATCCTGACGCGACCTTCACACTGCGTCTCTCGTACGGTGCGGTTGAAGGCTATATGGAGAATGGAAAGAAAGTGCCGCCGTTCACCACGCTCGGTGGTTTGTATGCGCGCTCCGATGCGTTCAAGCACGAGTTTCCATACAATTTGCCGCCGCGTTGGGTGGAGAAGAAGAGTGCGTTGAATCTGAACACGCCGTTTAATTTCGTCTCGACGAACGATATCGTCGGCGGTAACTCAGGTTCACCGGCAATCAACCAGAACGGCGAACTCGTGGGACTGATCTTCGATGGCAACATTCAATCGCTGGTCGGCGACTTCATGTACGATGCTTCGGTGAATCGCTCGATCTCGGTCGACTCGCGTGGCATGCTTGAGGTCTTGAAGAAGGTCTTTAATGCTAACGAAATCGCCGCGGAGCTAACCGCAACCAGCTAATTTTAACCACGGATGACACGGAAAAATCCGGATTTCAAATCCGTGTCATCCGTGGTTACGCTTTTTCCAGTCCCGCGTACTTCTCGACTAATTTCTTCTGCCCGTAACCGGGAAAACTCACCGTCAACTTTGCTGACTCGCCCACGCCTTCGCGACGTAAAACAAGTCCACGCCCATATTTCGAATGCTTAACGTATGAGCCCGGAGTGATTTCATTGGAGGGCGGCGTTGCTGAGGCGGCGGGCTTTGAAACCTTCGGCAGACTCCCTGATGTTTGGCCCATCTGGCGACTGCGTTGTTTGAAGAACTCCGCGATCGAGTCGGCGCTGTCATAAGTTTTGCCCATGTACTTCTTGCGTTCCTTTCGATACTCACCCTGTTCGTAATCGATCGCCGACGAACCATGCTTGAACGAAAGCCACGACTTGCCAAGGCTGAGATCTTCGAGCAGTTCAGTTGGCATTTCATTCAGAAACGTTGACGGTTCTGAGGCGAGCTCTTCACCATACACTCGACGCTTCATCGCATGCGTGACGTACAAGTATCGTTCGGCGCGCGTCATCGCAACGTACGCAAGACGGCGTTCCTCTTCTAACTCGGCGCGATCGCTTGCCGCGCGCGAATGTGGAAACAGGCCTTCTTCGAGTCCGACGATAAACACCAGTGGAAACTCGAGACCTTTCGCTGAGTGCGCCGTCATCAAGGTGACGGGCGCGTCGCGTTTGTAGTCGTCCTGATCGGAAACGAGTGCGGAGTGGTCGATAAATTCTCGCAGGCCTTCGACGCCTTGTTCGTCGTAATCAACAGCGGCGTTTACGAGTTCCTGCAAATTTTCGAGTCGGCCTTCCGCTTCGTCGGTGCGTTCGGAACGGAGCGAAAGCTCGTAACCGGTTTCGATGATTGCTGCACGCACGACATCAGATACCGGCGAAGTCGAGTTCGTATTCTTTTCCGGATCGGAAAGCTCCGCCAGTTGATTCACGATCCTTCGAAAACTCTTCAGTGCGCTAATCGCGCGTGAGCCGAGGTTCCCGGGCTGTTCGACGATGACCGCGATCGTTTCCCACCACGCGAGTTCGTAATCGCGTGCGCGTCGCTCGATCTCGTCGATCGTTGTTTTGCCGATGCCGCGTGGCGGGCTATTGATCACGCGTTGCAGCGCGATCGAATCGTTTGGGTTCAACGCCAGCTTCAGATACGCGATGATGTCGCGCACTTCCATGCGCTCGTAAAACGAAAAACCGCCGATGATGTTGTATTGCAGACCAGCCCGACGCATCGCCTCTTCAAAATTACGTGATTGCGAGTTGGTGCGATAGAGCACTGCGGCGCGAATGTCGCGCTCATCGCGACGATGCTCGAGGATCTTCTGCGCTACCCAACGCGCTTCCGCTTCGGCGTCAAATGCCTGGTAGTAACCGACGCGACCGCCACGCGGGTTCGAAGTCCAGAGGCTCTTTCCTTTACGTTCGAGATTGTTCTTCACTACCGCGCCCGCGGCGTCGAGGATCGTTTGCGTCGAGCGATAGTTTTGTTCAAGACGGATGGTTTTGGTGTTGGCAAAGTGCTTCTCGAAATTGAGGATGTTGCTGATATCCGCGCCGCGCCACTTGTAGATCGACTGATCTTCATCGCCGACGACACAGATATTCTGACTTCGCTGCGTAATCAAGCTAATCAGGTTAAACTGAAGCGAGTTTGTATCCTGATACTCGTCGACGAGAATGTAGCGAAACTTGTTGTTGTATTTTTCTCGCACCTCAGCCACGTCGCGCAGCAAGCGCACCGCTTTTATCAGTAGATCGTCGAAATCGAGCGCATTGTTGCCGTGCAGTCGAGCCTCGTACATCTCGTAAATCTTCGCCATGAGGGCGCGGCGCTCATCCTGATACTCCGCGCGCGCCGCGAACGCTGTCGGATCTTCACCGCGATTCTTGGCCGAACTGATGGCTGACTGGGTCGCGCGCGGCGCCAGGTACTTTTCATCGAAGCCGAGCTCCCTGATGCACTGCTTGATCAGACGGATTGAATCGTCTTGATCGTAGATCGTGAAACGACGTGTGTACCGGTCGTTCAACTTTTCAATATCCTGGCGCAGGATACGCACACAGAGACTGTGAAACGTCGAAACCAGCGGCAGTTCGTTGCGATTCTGCGTGTGCAACAGTCGCTGGACGCGTTGTCGCATCTCATCGGCGGCTTTGTTCGTGAACGTCACCGCGAGAATGTTCCAGCTCGGAACTTTTTTCTCGGCGATGAGATAAGCGATGCGATGAGCGATGACGCGTGTTTTGCCTGAGCCGGCGCCCGCAAGGATGAGGAGCGGACCCTCTGTGGCAAGGACAGCTTCACGCTGCTGTTCGTTCAGTTGTGACAGAAATTCCGAATCCACGGGTGCGGGCATTTAAGCACAGATCTTCTTAGCCACAAAAAGGCACAAAAGTCACAAAAGAGCTGGAGATCAGGGAACAGTCTTTTTTTGTGATTTTTGTGCCTTTTTGCGGCGCAGTTTGACCGCAAGAAGCAGATAGATTGAAGATATTAGCGAACGTAAAATTCACTCATGCTAAACATGAATTCAAATCAACAGTGGCAAGCGGTGGTTGCCAAAGACGCGCGGTTTGACGGACAGTTTGTCTTCGCAGTGACTTCAACGGGTGTTTACTGCCGCCCGTCGTGCCCCTCGCGTCGCGCGCATCGCGAACGTGTCAAGTTCTTCGACTTGCCCGAGGCTGCGGAACAAGCGGGCTTTCGCGCTTGCTTGCGTTGTCAGCCACAACGCGCGCGCGTTCTCGATCCGCAGATCGAACTCGTGCAGCGTGTTTGTCGTCTGCTCAATTCAAGCGACGGCGAAGCAGTGGGCCTCGCAGAACTCGCTTCGCAAACAGGCGTGAGCGTCTTTCACCTGCAACGCACGTTCAAACGCGTGATGGGCATCAGTCCGAAACAGTATCTCGCGGCACGTCGATTCGGAAACTTCAAAGAGCTGGTTCGCAAAGGTGAGTCAGTGACCAATTCGCTCTACGAGTCGGGATTCAACTCGAGCAGCCGTCTTTACGAACACGCCGCCGAAGAACTCGGCATGACGCCCGCCACGTACAGTCGCGGCGGTCGCGGTGTGAACATCAACTACACCATTGTTGAGTCGTCACTGGGCCGTTTGCTTGTCGCTGTAACTCAGCGTGGCGTGTGTGCCGTCAGGCTCGCCGATAGTGATGCGGAACTCGAGAACGATCTGCTAGCAGAGTTCCCCGAAGCGCAGATCATGCGTGACGATGCCGGCTTGCGTGAGCCGGTGCAAAAGATTCTCAATCACATCGATCACAACGAACCACATCTCGATCTGCCACTTGACATCAGAGCGACTGCATTTCAGCGCCAGGTTTGGGAGAAGCTGCGCGCGATTCCTTACGGCCAGACGGTCTCGTACGGCGAAGTCGCCAAAGCTTTGGGCAAACCGGGCGCGGTTCGCGCAGTTGGACGCGCGTGCGCGACCAATCCGGTGGCGCTCGTGATTCCGTGTCATCGCGTGGTGCGCGAAGACAAGAGTTTAGGTGGTTATCGCTGGGGTTTGGAGCGTAAAAAGAAATTGCTGGAGCACGAAAGTGCGCGACCCTTTTCGTCGGGTAATTCCGCGTTAAGAGGAAGCGGGGGGCAATCGGCGTGAGTAGCCAGGCACGCTTGGGGGATGTCGTGCCGCCGCCGTTGCCCCTGAGGGCCGCCACAAAGAGGCACAAAGGGCATAAAATGTTTTAAGCAAATCTTTTGTGCTTTCTGTGCCTTTTTGTGGCGAATATTTATTCTACAGTTACAGACTTCGCGAGGTTGCGGGGCTGGTCCACGTCGCAACCGCGACGCACAGCTATGTGATACGCGAGCAGTTGTAACGGAATGATCGAGAGGATCGGCGACAGCAGATCACTCGCAGCCGGTATCTCAATCACATGGTCCGAAACTACTGACGAGATCGAATCACCTTCAGTCAGCACCGAGATCACGATACCCTCACGCGCCTTCACTTCCACGATATTCGAATGCGTCTTTTCATAGCGCAGCTCTGAAGCGCGATTGCCGTCTTCACGCGTGTTGACGAAGAGCACCGGTAGTCGTTCGTCGATGAGCGCGTTTGGACCATGCTTCATCTCGCCGGCGGGATAACCTTCGGCGTGAATGTAAGAAATCTCTTTCAACTTCAATGCGCCTTCGAGCGCGACGGGAAAATTGATGCCGCGACCGAGATACAGAAAATCGGTGGAGCGGAAGAACTCCTTAGAGAGTTCCTCAATACCGTCTGAGTCGTTGAGCAAGTGCTCGAGTTTAACCGGCAACTCCGCCAATTCCTGTGCGTGAAAACGAGCTTCCTTTTCGGAAAGCGCGCCGCGAAGCTGGCCGAGATATAAACCGAGCAGGTAGAGCGCGATCATCTGGCCGGTAAACGCCTTGGTCGAAGCGACGCCGATCTCAGGACCCGCGTGCGTGAGAATCGTACCGTCAGCTTCACGGACAATCATGGAACCCTGAACGTTGCAGATCGCGAGCACCTTTGAGCCGAGTTCTTTTGCTTCACGCAATGCTGCGATCGTGTCGGCAGTTTCTCCCGATTGAGAAATCACCAGCAACAACGTGTCTTCATCCATCACGGGACTGCGATAGCGAAACTCGGATGCATAATCGACCTCGACCGGGATGCGCGCGAGTTGCTCGATCATGTACTTGCCGGCGAGTCCCGCGTGCCACGACGTTCCGCAAGCCGCGATCTTGATCGAACTGATGCGCTTGAAGTCCGCTTCAGTGATGTTGTTCATCTCGTCGAGAAAGATGCGGCCGGTGTCGAGTGAGACTCGCCCCTGCACGGTGTCGCGCACGGAGCGTGGCTGCTCGTAAATCTCCTTGAGCATGAAATGCTTGAAGCCGCCCTTCTCCGCCATGATCGGATCCCACGTGATCCGCTGAATCGCCGGCTGCACCGAGTTGCCTTCGAAATCGACGACGCGGACGGCGTCCTTGTTGATGATCGCGATCTCGCCGTCGCCGAGAAAGAAAACGTCGCGTGTGTGTTGCAGAATCGGCGGAATGTCAGACGCGACAAAGAACTCGCGATCGCCGAGACCGATAACCACCGGCGGGCCCTGGCGTACCGCGATGATCGTGTCGGGCTCGTCGGCGTTGATGATCGAGAGTGCGAAGATGCCGCGTAGTTCAGTCACAGCCGACCGCACGGCTTGTTCGAAAGAGGAGTGTTTTCTGAGGTGTTCCTCGATTAAGTGGGCGATGATCTCCGTGTCGGTTTCTGTGACGAATCGATGGTCGCTCTTGCGCAGTCGCTCCTTTAGCTGGAGATAGTTTTCGATGATGCCGTTGTGAACGACGACGACGCGGCCGGTGCAATCGCGATGCGGGT